>Ga0307479_10002860_pt1 | contig 15683 bp, 9 predicted proteins | sample atmos_gasesECM4C_FD_203743 | JGI IMG/M metagenome (GOLD analysis project Ga0307479, IMG submission 203743) | Hardwood forest soil microbial communities from Morgan-Monroe State Forest, Indiana, United States - atmos_gasesECM4C_515 | ecosystem: Environmental > Terrestrial > Soil > Temperate... | reverse complement strand
ATCCGGATTGGTGGGTGTCTACCGGGCATGCCATATTGGGCTGTGGCAGCACGGCTTGGCTGCGTCGGCGTCGGGAAGCGACACGGACTAAAGGGAAAGATTTTGAGCGCATGAGCACTCTGGGCGAAGGCCAGGCCGGTGGGTTTTACTTACCGCGGCTTGAATATTCGGAGTTGCCGTTGGCGGCCGATCGAGGGGTCGGATGGAAGAAACTGCGAGACGCCGGGCCGGTGGTGTTCATGAACGGCTACTACTACCTGACGCGACGCGAGGACGTGCTTGCTGCGCTGCGCAATCCCAAGGTCTTTTCGTCACGAGTGCTGCAGCCTCCGACCAATCCGCTGCCGGTGGTCCCGCTGTCGTTCGACCCGCCGGAGCACACCCGTTACCGCAAAATCCTGCAGCCCTACTTCAGCCCGAACGCGCTGAGTAAGTCGCGGCCGGTGCTAGAGCGCCACGCCACGGAGATGATCGCTGCCCTCGCGGGCCGGGGTGGGTGCGAGGCTATGGCAGACTTCGCGAGACTGTACCCCTTTCAGGTGTTCCTCGACCTCTATGGTCTGCCGGTCGAGGATCGTGACACTTTGATCGGCTGGAAAGACGCCATCGTCGGCGACAAGGAATATCTCACCCTGGCCGAGCTCGAGGAGGGACAGCTCGAACTCTTCGAATATCTCACCAACGCGGTCCAAGAACGCCGGGAAAACCCGGGCTCGGACATGTTGTCGCAGGTGATGACCGGCCCGGGCGGCTTCACTGATCTCGAGCTGCTGGGCATGAGCCACCTATTGATCCTGGCGGGTCTCGACACGGTAACGGCTGCGATCGGATTTTCTCTCTTCCAATTGGCACGCAGACCGCAGCTGCGCGCGGAGCTTCGCGATAATCCCAAGCAAACCAGGGTTTTCATCGAAGAGATCGTTCGACTGGAGCCGTCGGCTCCGGTGGCGCCCCGGATTACCACTGAGTACGTCAACGTCGGCGGCATGACGCTACCGCCAGGCTCACAGGTGCGGTTGTGCATGGCCGCGGTTAACCGCGACGGCAGCGACGCGATGTCTACCGACGATTTGGTCCTGGACGGAAAGGTGCACCGGCACTGGGGATTCGGCGGCGGACCGCACCGCTGCCTGGGTTCTCATCTGGCACGGATAGAACTGGTCGTGATCGTCGGAGAATGGCTCAAGCAGATCCCCGACTTCGAACTGCCTCCGGACTACATCCCCGAAATCAAGTTCCCGTCAAAGACTTTCGCGCTCAAGTCGTTGCCTCTGCGCTGGGTTTAGGCTGGAAAGCCTCCCGTAAAGGCTGGCTAAACCCAGCGCAGCGCCAGCCGTCCTACTTGCGTAGCTCGGTCGCTGCCACCTGTACGAATACGCCGGTGTCTTCGGCCATCAACAGGCCACGGCCGCGGGGCAACGGACCGCCCTTCATCTTGCCGCGGATGAAGCCCTCGTCGGGGTCGGCGTCCATCACGAGCAATGGCGCATTCGCCTGGTGCAGTGCCCGCAACATCGGGTCGCTGCCCGCCGACGACCAGCCGCCGAACGTGCGGGTGACGATCACATGCAAGCCGACATCGGCGGCCCTGGTCACCCAGGGAACAGCCTTGTGCAGCGGCGAGTCGAAACCTGGCGGCAGCTGCTGGATGTCATCGACGATCAAGAAGATCTCCGGGCCGCTCCACCACGAGCGCGCCAACAGCTCTTCCGCGGACAAACCGGGCGGAGGCTCACGGCCGGCCAACGCCGCCGACAGGTCACCCATCATGGCCTGTACGCCGTCGAGGTTGTAGGCGAACTTCTCCACATAGTCGGAGCCCAGCGCGGTCAGCAGCTGACGGCGCGGGTCGACCAGCCATACCTGCGCGGAGGGCCGCCCGGGTGGAGGCGGCAGTGCGCTGCTGGCGCCGGGCGCATAGAGCCGGCCGATTTCGGACATGATGGTGGCCAGCGCAGTGGTCCGCCCACATTCGCGTCGACCCGTGATCATCAAGTGCGCGTTCTCGGCGAAGTTCAGGTAGACCGGCTGCAAGTCCAATTCCGATATTGCCCAAGCGATTCCGCCTACGCCAACCCCCTGACGGGTGTCCCGGGCAGCCAGCTCGCGTACTTGTCCCACGCCGAACCGGGCCGGCAACCGGCGCACCGGCGGGGCCTGACCGCTCGCGATCCGGCTGACCGCCGCGACCACACTGTCGGACTCGAACACGTTGTTGCGTGTGCTGGCCAACGCGGGCCGGGCCACCAACGTATGCAGGCCCGCCTGCGGGTCGCTGTCGAGTCGGACGTAGTTGACCGCGACCATGCCGCGTCCCGGCTTGATCGGAACGTCCTTGGCGAACCGGGAACGCACCAGCTTGGCGTCTTCCACCGCGGCCAAGCGCAACTCGACCCGGGAACCGAAACCGCTACGCACTGGGGGTCGCAGCTCCGATTCGCGATCGGCGGTGACCACCACGTGCACCCCGAACGAGGGTCCCTGGTTGATGATCACGTTTATCTGCTCGATCAGTACCTCGTTTTCCTCGGCCAGAGCCCGGTAGTTGTCGACCACCAGGTAGACATCGCCGAACCCGTCATTGGGTACCGGGCCCGGCTCACCGCCGAACTTGCGGCGCCGGAACACCTCCATCGACGCGATTCCGTATTCGAGGAAGCTACGTTTGCGCTCGCGGACCAGCGCCAACAGTTCGGCCACCGTACGGCGCACACCGTACGGATCCGTGGGACCGGCGACCTCGCCGACGTGGGGGAAACGGGCCACCGTGGTCAGCGCGGTGCTGCTGTAGGCCAGGCAGTAGAACTGAACCTGCTCAGGTGTGTGCGTCAATGCGGCCGAGCAGATCAATGTCTGCAGCGCCGTTGTCTTGCCCGCACCTCCAGCGCCCAGAATCAAAACGTTGGCGCCAGGCCCGGAGGTGTCGACCGTCCACGGCGGCTGGTCATGCTTGAACGGCCGGTCAATGATCCCGATCGGGAACACCAGATCCTTGGCGGTGCCGTAATCCTGTTGCCACTGGCGGCCGAGGGACCGGTTGACCAACTCGTCGATGGCGACGGGTTCCGTCAGCGGCGGTTGCCATAACCGGTAGGGCTCGAACTGGATCTTGCGCAGCTGATCAATGATCACCGTCCCGACCTTGGGTGTCCTGATCCCTTCTTCGTCCTCTTCGGCTTCTTGCGCCTCGAGCGCTTCGCCATTCGGGTGGACGGTCTCCTGGGCGAGATCAGGGCCCCCCACGCTCACCTCGAGCGGCGTGAACGAGTTGGTAAACAGTTGCGGGCGAACGTAGTCGATGCTGTGCACCAACGCGGGCGCTTCCTCGCCGTCGCCGGCGAGGAACGGCGGGTAGTAATCGCGCCACAGGAACTCGGCCTGGAACCGGATGATGTCCTCGAGACTCTTGCGGAAGTAGCCCAGACCTGCCTGGGCCGGCAGGTTCACCGCATTGGGCACGCCGGCCGCCTGCGCCGCCCCGGCGGTGCGCGCCTTCAGCACCAAGCGGTAACCCATGTTCTCCATGAGTTTTTCGGCGCGGCTTTCAATGGTCTGCGACGCCATCATCAGGTGGATCCAATAGGCGCGGCCCTGGCGGCCGATCGAGTCGAGGACGTCGACCGCTGTCGGCATGATGCGGAACCATTCGTAGAACTCGTCGATGACCACCACGAGCATCGGCAGTGGCATCATGTCCTGGCCGCGCGCCCGCATCCGGGACCGTACCGAGTTGTACTCCTTGGCGTCGTCCACGCCGGCGCTGTCGCATACCGCCTTGCGGCGGGCGATTTCGCCCCACAGCGCGTCCAGGAAGCGCTCCATCAGCGCCTGGTCCTCTTCAAGGTCCGTGATGATCCGCGATACATGCGGCACCCCGGCGAACGGCTTGACCGCCGACCCACCCTTGAGGTCGGCCAACACAAACTGCAGCTCCTCCGGCGGATGGCCGAGCATCAGCGATTCGATCACGGTTCGCACCAGCGTCGACTTACCCGAACCCGTCGTCCCGGACATAACTCCGTGCGGGCCGTCGCCGCCCTCGTCGAGCGATTTCATGTCCAAGAACAGCAGCTCGCCGTTGTCGGATCGATTACCGAACGGCGCCCGCAACCGCGACCTACCTATGGTGTCGGTGCGGTTGCCCCACAGCGCGTCGAAGTCGATGTCGGACGGATCGTCAATTCCGTAGTAGGCCATGATGTCCCGGGCGCCGATGTGGGCCACCCGCTGGCCGATCTCTTCGTAAGCCTCGGCAATCCGCCAGCGCGCCACCTTCTGGGAGAACTCTTCTGCCTCCGCGATGGTGAGGCGGTCGGTGAGGGCGAAAAACCAAGGCTTGTCGTCGATCACCATCCAGGTGTCGCGGTCGCGGGGAAGCGTCTCGATCACGCCCTTCTTGTCGAACTTCAACGCCCGCTCCGGGACAGAGGTCCACATCGACGCGCCGGTCAGGTCGAAGAACGTCACACCGTCGATGCCCTCGGCGCTGATTACGTACTCCCATTGGGGATCAACGACGTCGGCGACGATCACCGTGTGAGGTGTCAGGGTCTGCGCCGACGAACTCGCGTGCCGAGGCGTAAACGACCCGCGGCCGGCGAACAATTCGGCTTGCTCCGCGGCGAACTCACGCACCGAGCTGTAGACCATCCGCGCATTACCCGCCGCGTCCTGACGCCGCGAGTCACCGAAATGCGGCAGCCACTTCACCCAGTCCCATTCCTCCAAATCGGAACTGACGACGATCATCTGCACATGATCGGGCCCGTGGGAGAACGCCAGCTGGCAGACGATCGACCGCATCAAGCCCAGCACCTGCTCCCGGTCCCCGACGAGCGCGTACCAGGGCTCAACCAGCAGGGAAATCATCTTCGGCAGGTTGTAGACGACGCTTTGATAGCGCCCGAATTCCTGAAGCGCCTTACCCGTCACCGGCTCTAGCTCGATGTCGGTCGGCATGTTCTGCGGCTCGCCCCAGGTCACCTCGGGACGTGTCATGCCCACGCCGATACGGACGACTCCGAAGTTGAGGTCCTTGCCGTCGGGCTTACGCTCCCACATCCGGGGCGATCCCACGGCAGCCGCCAGCGTGGTGGGCGCCGGGTGGAACCACCTGTAGTTGTCGTCCATGCTGTCCGCCGACTCGTTCGCGGTCTCGCGCAGCATGTCCAGCATCAGCATGAACTGAGCGCGCATCGCGTCCAATTTCGGCCGACTCATCTGTTGTTGGCCGCCGAACCGGCCGCCGAACATCATCATCATCATCCCGCCGACCATGAAGATCGGGAAAATCGAGCCCGCGCCGCCGAACACGTGCGAACCGCTGGCGAAGGTCATGGCAACCATGCCGCCCAGCAGGCCGATCACTACGACACCGACCACAATCAGCCACCAGGGCTTGCCCTCCGGTGGCGGAATGCTCAGCGGTGTCGGAAGGACGATGTTTTCCGGCTTGATAACCGGAGGCTTTTCCGGTGTCGGTCGTGCAAATCCACGTTTCACTTCGGTACCACCAACTCTGCAGGGGTCATATCCATCGGTAGCGTGTCGTGCTGCACCAGCGCATCTGCTCGTGACAGCGTCGGTCCTTGTGGCAGCAGCCGCAGCGCCACCCACGGCGCGACGCTAGGAACCCCGTTCAAACCCAACGCCTCGCGCACTTCGCGCGTGTCGTCCACCCCGAACCGCGCGCCTGCCTGCGTGAGCCACCATAACGATTCGGTTGTTTGTGACGCCGGATTGTTGCCAGTGACGGCGATGAAGTTCGCGTAGTTCGGGCCGAAGTAGACCTGGTCTGCTTCGCGGCCAGTCGTGTCGGACTTGACCAGCGTCACCACCTTGCCCATGTCGGTTGTCTTGACCGGAATAGTCGGCCCGGTCACCACCTGTTCGCGCGCCCGGTTCTCACCGGCGGTCCGTTCCCACCACCAGCAGGTCGACGGATTCTCCCGGATGTCCACCACCTGCAACGGGTCGTCCGGATAGGCGGAAAGATCCAGCTTGTTGACCACCGGCATCTTTGCCAACGCAGAGGGTTCTACCGTTACCGGTTTTGTGTTGCCCGGGCCGCCGGCGTTCTGCATGATCTGGGCCACCAGCGGTGGGAGCGTCTGCACGCCATCGGGCAACACCAGCGAATACTGTTGCGGACCACTGATTTGTGGCGTCACGATCACCGTCCCCACCGGACCGGGAGCCCCCTGAAACGTAGCCGGGCTACCCGCGTTCGGCACCTCCGGCACCAGCAATTCGGGTCCCACCGGCAACGCATCGAACAACGCCCGGCTCATCGGGCGCGCCTGACTGACTTGCTCCGGCGTCAACCCCAGCGGCAACAGCACCGACCGGTTCGTCGCATCGATGCGGGACCGTCGTCCCTGCCGGATGACCCACGCATCTCCGCCGTAGTTGAGTACCACCGCGTCCGACCCGGTCAGTACCCGCCGGTGGCTCGAGAGGTCCGGGGAACCGTCGATCACCGTAACCGTCACGCCTTGCGGTGCCCCGACCCCGGACGAGGTGGCCACGGTGTCGCACACCATCCACGACGACGTCTGCGGAGTCTTGGGCGCGAACTCCGACGGCGCACCCGGGATGCCCACCATCGGCCCGTGCGGCAGGGTGGCGATCTGGCTTGCCCGAACCGAGTGCGGGTTGTCCGGCCGCCCGGCGATCAGTCGCGCCGATGCCAAATTCAGCGCCGGGTACAACCTGTCGCCCACTCGGACGAACAGTGCGCCCGAGTCCTTGTCCGCGATAATGGGCGACTCACTGAGCTGACCCGACGGGCTGAGGAACGACCACAGCAGCGCCCCTAGGCAGATCACTAGCGCGGCGGAAACAGACGCCACCACCGCCAGCGTCTGGCGCCGGCCTGGTTCGATCTCCATACGGACGCGCCACCGGGTCAGCGCCATTGCGGTTCTGCGCGCAAGGAACTGGTAACCCGTCACCTGGGTCCGCGTCGACAACCCAAGGCCGTAACCCGACCCCCGCTGCCCGCGGCTCTCTTCAGCCACGTTAAATCACCTTCCGGTTAGAAAGAATGCCTGGATATCGCGCCTCGCCGCGTATCTCATCGATAACCGTAAGGCACCCGCAGCAACCTCGCCACGCGGTGAGGCGGGCGTTCATCGTTGCATCTCGTCACGTACATGACCCGGTCGGCTTTTTGGTCGACGAAGTCGCGCAACAGGGTCGCGAATGGTGCCTAACGCGGCCTGCAGCACTGAGCTGCCACTTCCTATATCTATATCCCCCACCCGATCCACTGGATTCATCGTGTCTTCACTGGGCATGTTAGCGGCGCGTGGCCGAGCGCTCCTGTCGAACGTTCACTTCGGCGCTCGCTGACCTGCGAAGATCATCCCAAACAAACCCTGATTAAACCAGGCGGTGGTCCCACTCGGGTCGGATTGCCCGGATTTCGGCGCTCCGCGGCGATCGGGGGAATGGGTGGCCCGTGTCGGCAGTGGGCGGATCCCGGACGCAAGATGGGCGGCATGACTGAGCTCGCGCCCTCGCTGGTCGAACTTGCCAGGCGATTGGGCATCGCCACCGGGTACGTGGACTGGACCGGCCGGCAGGTGCTCGTCTCCGAGACGACGCTGGTGGCTGTGCTTGCCTCCTTCGGCGTCACCGCCAGCACCGAGCAAGACCGCAATGTGGCTCTGACTAGGCATTTTAGGTCTCACTGGGCACGTCACATGCCGGCCACCATCGTCGCGCGCACCGGTGCACCGTCGCGGTTCTGGGTGCATGTGAGCCACGGGGCACCCGCCGAGGTGTGGTTGCAGCTCGAGGACGGCACGGTGCGGGGCGGGGTGCGACAGGTGGATAACTTCACCCCGCCGTTCGATCTGGACGGACGCTGGATCGGCGAGGCCAGTTTCGTGTTGCCCGGCGACCTGCCGCTGGGCTATCACCGCGTGCATCTGCGTTCTGTTGACTTCCAGACCAGCACAGCGTTGATCGTTACCCCGGATTGGCTCGGGCTGCCTGAGCGGCTCGGCGCCCGCCGCGCGTGGGGCCTGGCCACTCAGCTCTACAGCGTGCGGTCCCGGCAATCGTGGGGTGTCGGCGATCTCAGCGACCTGAGCGATCTCGCGGTGTGGTCGGCGTCCCGGCATGGCGCTGACTACCTGCTGGTCAATCCGCTGCACGCGGCCACCCCAACGATCCCCATGGAGCCTTCGCCGTATCTGCCCACATCGCGGCGTTTCTTCAACCCGCTCTATATTCGCGTTGAGTCCATCCCCGAATATGCCGATCTGACCAAGCGTGGCCGGGTGCGCCGGTTGCGGTCGGATGTTCAACATCGGGCCGGCCAGCTCGACTCCATCGACCGTGACAGCGCATGGGCGGCTAAGCGGGAGGCGCTCAAGCTGCTCCACCGAGTGCCGCGCTCGGCGGGTCGCGAGCTGGCCTACGCAGCCTTCTGCGAGCGTGAGGGCCGCGCGCTCGACGACTTCGCCACCTGGTGTGCGCTGGCCGAAAAGTACGGCGGCGACTGGCATCGCTGGCCGAGTTTCCTGCAGCACCCCGCCGGTGCCGGTGTTGGCCGTTTCGCCGAAAAATATGCGGACGCCGTTGATTTCCATCGCTGGCTGCAGTGGCAACTGGACGAACAACTCGCCGCGGCCCAGTCGCAGGCGGTGCGGGCCGGAATGGCGTTGGGCATCATGCATGACCTGGCCGTCGGCGTGCATCCGAATGGGGCCGATGCGTGGGCCCTGCAGGACGTGCTGGCGCTGGGCGTGACCGCGGGTGCGCCGCCGGATGAATTCAATCAACTCGGCCAAGACTGGTCGCAGCCACCGTGGCGGCCGGACCGGCTGGAAGAGCAGGAATACCGACCGTTCCGCGCACTCATCCGGGCTGTGCTGCGCCATGCCGGCGCTATACGCATCGACCACATCATTGGGTTGTTCCGGCTGTGGTGGATCCCCGACGGCGCACCGCCCACCGAAGGCACCTACGTGCGCTACGACCATGAAGCGATGATCGGCATCGTCGCTCTGGAAGCGCACCGGGCCGGGGCGCTCGTCGTCGGTGAGGATCTCGGCACCGTCGAACCATGGGTGCGCGACTACTTACTATTGCGGGGCCTGCTGGGCACCTCGATTCTGTGGTTTGAGCTGGATCGAGACGGAACCGGCGGCCCACTGCCGGCCGAGCGCTGGCGGGAGTACTGCCTGTCGTCGGTTACCACCCACGATCTCCCGCCGACCGCCGGCTACCTGGCCGGCGACCACGTGCGGCTGCGTGAGTCCCTCGGGTTGTTGACCCAGCCCGTCGAGGCTGAACTCGAGTCCGATCGGGCCGAGCTGCAGGCGTGGATGGCCGAGTTGCGCCGGGTCGGGTTGCTGGGAGACCAAGAAGACGACGCGGAACAGATAATCCTGGCCCTCTACCGGTACCTCGGCCGCACGCCGTCACGGCTATTGGGGGTGGCGCTGACCGACGCGGTGGGTGACCGACGGACGCAGAACCAGCCAGGCACCACCGACGAATACCCCAACTGGCGGGTTCCGCTGACCGGCCCCGGCGGCCGGCAGGTGATGCTCGAGGACGTGTTCACCGATCGCAGGGCCGCCACGCTGGCCGAGGCTGTGTGCGCTGAGATCGCCCCACGAACGGTGTAGGCCTACCTGTTAGCTTCGGGTGCCATGATGATCCCCCCGAAGTTTGCAGTCTTCGCCCCGGTCGCTGACGGTGTCACCGCGGACCCCGACTGGATGGTGAGCTTCGCGGGCCACCTTGAGTTGTGCGGCTTCGAATCGATCATCGTCGCCGAACACACCGTCCTGGTCACCCGGTACGACAGCGTCTATCCCTATGACAGTTCCGGACGAGTTGGGCTGCCGGCGGACTGCCCCATCCCCGACCCGCTCGATTTGCTCGCGTTTTTGTCCGGCCACACCAGCCGGCTGGGGTTGGCCACCGGGGTGTTGGTCCTGCCCAACCACCACCCAGTCGTGCTCGCCAAACGTGCTGCGACCGTTGATGCGCTCTCGGGCGGCAGACTTCGGCTGTGCGTGGGCGTGGGTTGGCTCAAGGAAGAGATCGAGGCCTGCGGTGCGGAATTCGGCAGCCGGGGCAGGCGGGCCGACGAACAGCTGGCTGTCTTGCGGGCGCTGTGGGGCGACCAGAGCCAAGGGGCGTCCTATCATGGTGAGTTTTTCAATTTCGACAACGCCATGTGTTACCCCAAACCAATTGCGGGAGAACGACTTCCGGTTCACATTGGCGGGCACAGCAGGGTGGCCGCGCGCCGGGCCGGGCGCTTCGGTGACGGTTTCCAGCCGCTCGGCGTGACCGGTCCGCGACTCGCTTCGCTAATCGCGTCGATGCGCGAGGAGGCGTCTTCGGCAGGCCGCGACCCGGCGGGTCTCGAGGTATCACTGGGCCACGCGGTCACCAAGATCGACGCCGAGCGCGCGGGCAGCCTGGTTGATCAGGGCGCCGACCGGATTGTCTTGGCGATGCCGCCGACCACCGACATAGAGCAGGCCAAAGACATCCTCTCGGCCTGCGCGCAGCGGCTGTCATTAGTCTCGTGAGTACTCTTCCATTAGCCCACCGGGCGGCCCTCAGCGAGTTGGTGCACCGGTATGCGGCCAATGTCGATGACCGCCAATTCGATGCTGTGGCAGAGCTTTTCACGTTCACAGCCGAGTTGACGGTGCCTGAGGCGCCAACTGAACTGCGGCCGATCCATACGCACCGGGGTCAGGCCGCCATCGTCGCGGCGGTCGCCACGGTTGCCCAGGCTGTGCGCACCGAGCACGCGATCGTCGGTGAGGTCTACGACGAGGTCCCCGGGCCCCACGGCGCGCGCGGGCGCATCGCGTGCATCGCGCACCACTGGAGTGAACGCGGGGACGAGGTCACCGATGTGGTCTGGCATCTGCGCTACGACGACGAGTATGAGTTGACGGATGCGGGCTGGCGGATTAGCCGCCGGGCCTTGACGATCCTTGCTATCGAGACCCGGCCGGTGCGTCGTTTGTTGCCACGCGACCCGGCATGAGTTTTCCTCGCCGAATCCCATTGCCGACGGGGCGGTGGCACGCTGAGTCGCATCGAACTCGCTTGCTCAGAAGCTATTTCGGGTAACTCGAGTCAGGGCTCTCAGCAGAGGAGATGCAGATGAGGGACATCTCGCGCGGTCGTGTCGACCATGGTCGGATCACACGTCGGGGTGCGGTGATCGGAAAACCAGCGGCTAGGAACCGCTCCAGAAGGAGTCCAACGATTCGGCGACATCGATGACCTGCGCGGCTTGGGCCTGCGGAGCGTCGATCTCGTCGGCGACGTACTGGGCGACAAATCGGCGGATTTCGCCGTCGACGCCCGCGATGATGCGCAACACCTCGCCGCGGATGGACGTGGACGACACATTGACGGTGATATCGGAAGGCCGCGGTTTGGCGACGTCGACGATCAACAGCAACGGCTCGGCGGCGCGTGCCGTGGCGCGCAACGCGATATCTCCGGTGACCGCGAACCGCTGCTTATCGAGCCGTAGATCGAGGAGCAGGTCGATCGCCAGGGGGATGTGGATGACGAAGGTGATGAGATCACCAAGCTGCCGCGTGACCCGGGGGTCTTTGATCTTTACATTCGCGCTGACTTTTGCGATCTTGCCGGGCCCCTGAGCAATCGGCTCCATCGCGAACTCGCTGCCCGCGATATCGGCGAATGCGGCAGCGACGCGTTCCGGGGTGACGGCGACCTCGAAGAATTTGCGTCCGAACTCTTCGTAGGTGACGTAGTCGTGGTTTTGCATAGGTTTATACCGTCTCACGTCACCTGCCGAAACGGCCGCTGATCTGGTCGAGTCGCAGGAATTTCGCACCGATGCGGCCTAGCGAACGGGGCGTGGTATCGCGACGCGATCAATTGTGAGGAACACCACAAGCAGCCGCTCCGATTCGGTGTGTCGGGCAGCGGCCTGTCAGGCTGGAGTCCTTGGAGGTGTTGGAGTCTCATGTGCGCCCACCAATTTACGGAGCCGCGCTCGCTCGTCTCGCGGATCGAGGGGCTGCTCACCTGGCTCGGCGGCGGACACTGGCGCGAACTCGGTGAGCGTCACGAACGGTCCACCCACGCCATCGCCGGCGCGGTTGTGGTGTTCGGAGCCGCGCTGGCCTGGCTCGTCGCGAGCTTAGCCGTGAGCGAGTCGGCACGCTTGCCGATGCTGGCCATCGTCGCGCTCACCCTTGTGTTCGGTCTGCTGGTCGGCGCGGTGACCCGCGGCATCGCCGGTGGCCCCCGCCGGGGATGGCCAGGCACCGCGGGCCGCGCCGCGGTCGCGGTCGCGGTCGGCGTTGTCGTCGGCGAGCTTGCCGCGCTCGTCATGTTTTCCGGCTCGATCGAGCATCGTCTCGACCAACGGGCCCTCCGCACCGCCGACTCGGCGCCGGCCGTTGCGCAAGCGTCTCAATCCCTTCAACGATCACGAGACGCGCGCATTGCGCTCGACAATGCCGTCCAGCAAGCCCGCGAGGACCAGGACAAAGCGTTGGTCGTCGCGCGCTGCGAATACAACCCCACGCCGGCCTGCCCGCAGACCCGAATCACCGGGGTGCCCGGCGCCGGACCCGAAACTCGAACGGCAAACGAGCTTCTCGCCGACGCGCAGCATGAGCTGGACGATGCCTTGGCGGCTCGCGATCGCCAAGCACCCGAACTGAACGCCAGGGTCGCGCGCGACGAGCAGGCGCTGGCCGCGGCGCGCCAAAGCGTGGTCGCAGATGCTGGTCGGGACCTGGGTGCGCGCTGGGTGGCCATGAACGAGCTCACGTTCGCCAGCACCGGAGCGCTGGTGTTGCGGCTGCTGACGATCGCGTTCTTTGCGCTGCTTTACCTGCTGCCGCTAATTCTGCGGCAATGGCGCGGCGAGACGACCCACGATCGCCACGCAGCCGCGCGCGCTGAACGCGAACGTGCCGAGCTTGAGGCTGACACAGCGATCGCGATCAAACGCGCCGAGGTTCGCCGCGAAGCCGAAATCATGTGGGCTGAGCATCAACTCACCCAGGCCAGACTCGCCATCGAGGCCCAGATCGAAATCGACCGCGCGCAGCAGCGCCGTCGGGTTGTCGAAGCGCTCGAGGACCCAGTGCGCGCTTCGTCGGAGCGTACCTTCGAGCCTGTGGAGGAAAAAATGTACCTGCCGATCGCCGCTGAAGCGGAGGCGGCCAGCCGAGCAGCCGCCGAATTGCCTGCTGGAGCAAAGCATGTCCGCGTCGACGCCCCTGAGAACTTGCCGGCACAGGTCGGGTCGATCGGCGACATTGAGCCGCACATTGAGCGCGGGACGCCGTTGATCCCGTCGATACCAGACGCGACCAAGGCTGCGGCTCGCTGGATTCGCCCGCTGGTGCCGCCGTTTGTTGCGCGCGTGATCGACAACACGACTCAGCCGCTGCGTACTGCGCGTCAGGTGTTCGAAGACGTCGAGGAGATCGCATTCTCGTTCAAGCGCACCCGCAAGGTGACGGTCGACACCGAGACCAACGAACAACCGCCGGCCGCATCCGCGCCTGCCGAAGCGCCGGCCCGCGCCAGCCGGATCGAGTCGTCGCGTGGCGAGCGCGACTACGCGACCCACGAGCAGCGCTACGACGACCGCTACGAGGAGGTAGGTGCCAATGACCGGTATTCGTCGTTGGAGGGGTTACCCCCGAAAGACCTGGCGGGCCTATCCCCCGGGTCGTCCGAGCGCCGCAACCAGGGTGAGCTACTAGAGCGCGATAGGCCACGCGAACTGCGTTCACCCGAGGGTCCGCGCCAACTACCGCCGGCGGAATAGCTAAGTGGCGTTTCCGCCGGGCGGAGCTGAAATCTTCTGTGCTGCTGTTGAATCCGTAGAATGAGGTTATCTGAAAGCCAACCCGAGACAACCAGCGCTAAGCAAGGGCCTACTCGTCGCCGAAGGCGTCGTAGAGTTCCGGTAGTATGCCCGCCAGGTGATTCACCTCCGGGGCACAATGCACCAGCAGATTGCGTCCGCCGGTTTCCGGGTTGCCAAGTATCCGCGACGCAATGGGACGCAGCGCCCGGGATGCCACGCCAGGGGCCTTGCGGACCGCGATGTGTGGTCCGCCCATCCAGAACCGTGAACGCATCTCGGCCCCGCCGTGCGTCGAGCGGATGTGGTGGATGAACCATCCGACGTCCACCGGGGCATCACCGGCGCCCAGCCGTGCACAGACCGCCACCGCATCGTCGCTGTCGGGGGGACAGCCCATTGCCGCCGGTGCGACGAATTCGATTGCGCCATTGAGCAACGATGAGCCGATGTACTCGCTGATCAGCGACCAGCGGCCGATGTAACGCTGGGCACCCTGGCGGCCGGCGTCGTCTCCGTCCTTCCACGCGGCGGACAGGTGCGCTCGCGGATGCCACAGCTTGTAGCGGCGGGTGTCGCAACCGTGCCAGCCGAACCACCATGACCACATTGCGGGGGTGACCCCCGGCATGTCGGTGCGTACGGATACTTGATAGCTACCGTCTTCGAGAGCCCCGTAGCCGTTCTCGGTCTGCTGGTAACCGTGGTCGGCGATGCGGGCGGCGTCGTCGAACGCCAGCAATGCCATCCCGCCCTGTGGGCCATGCTGCAGTGCCTCGACGACATGCTGTGGAAGCGGGGCCATCTCGGGCTTGAAGAACTTGCCGAACCGCGTATTCGCGTCGTCGTCGCGGTAGCCGAGGTAAAGGTCGCTGGTCATCAGATTCGTCCCATCCAACTGTTGAACAAACCGTCGCGGTCATATTCGGCACGCACTTTGTCCAGACGGGCCATGGCCTCGTCGGTGGCGAACCGCGCCGGACGCTGGCCGAGGTTTTCGTCGGCAAGCTGAATGCCCGTGGCCAGGTGGGACATTGCGGCCATGTTGGAACGCGCCCAGTCGCCGTACTTCTCGCCGTCGGCCGGATCTTTCCATGAGGCGTACAGCGCCAGGTAGATGTCGTCTTCGACGCTGTAGGCCATGTCCTGGCGCGGTGGGACAGGCCCCCAGTTCAGCCAGAGGAAGTGCGACGGATGCGGAGGCATGGTGTCGAGGATCGTCCGGATACCCGGCAGCAGGTCTTGGGCCGACGCCGACGTCCACATGTTGTCTACTGCGTAGTGATGGTCGGACAGGTAGTGGGTCATCGCGACGACATACCAGGTAGGCAAATCAGTTGGCATATAAGGGACTTTGACGATTGCATGGTCGGCGACCGGGCAGGTGCCGAAAAGGGCGAGGGCCTTTTCAGCCTCCTCCTCGGAGTCGGCGAACGCGGGCGACGCAAACGAGATGACCGGGCGGTCGATGCCCATGGCCGGCTCACCGTGTGAGGCGACAGCCTGCAGCTCGACGCGAGGGTCGACTTCGGCGCTGACTTCGCGGGCCCACGAATAGACCTCGTCGGCCAGGTCGAATGGGTAGAGATACACGCTGGTGCCACAGGCGCCAGGGCACGGGTACAGCCTGAGGTAAAACGACGTGACGACGCCGAAAAAGCCCGGGCCGGCACCGCGGGCAGCCCAGTAGAGATCGGCGTGATTGTCTTCGTCGCAGTGGATCTGCTCGCCGTCGGCGGTGATCACGTCGAGGCCGACGACACTCTCGCGGGCCGGCCCGTGGATCCGGCTGTTCCAGCCGTATCCACCCTGCAACAGATAACCG
>Ga0307479_10002859_pt1 | contig 15687 bp, 12 predicted proteins | sample atmos_gasesECM4C_FD_203743 | JGI IMG/M metagenome (GOLD analysis project Ga0307479, IMG submission 203743) | Hardwood forest soil microbial communities from Morgan-Monroe State Forest, Indiana, United States - atmos_gasesECM4C_515 | ecosystem: Environmental > Terrestrial > Soil > Temperate... | reverse complement strand
TTTTAAGGAACCCGGAACTGGCGAGGGTGATGCTGTATCACGAGGGCCTCCTGCTCTTGCGCAAAGGAAGATTTGAGGATGGGCAAGAGGCTCTGGACGTGTTGAGCCGCGATGGCGGCGAGGGCAACGAATTGATGCTAGCGCTAGGAATGTCCGCCTTGTACATTTTCCCGGCGAAGCTGCCGCCGGACGGTTCCACGGCACGAGAGGTGGTGATGCGTGTCGGCAAAGCGGAGTTTCTCGCTGCAACAAAAAAATTCGATGAAGCGCGGCTGGAATACACGCGCGTTGCAGATGAATTTCCGGAAACGGCAAATATTCATTACGCCTTCGGACGTTTCTTACTTGACATCGGTGAAGTCGATCCGGCTGTCGCCGCCTTCAAGCGGCAGATCCAAGCCAGCCCCGACCACGTTCCGGCACGGCTTCAGATTGCCGCTGCATGGTACCGTGTTAATTCTGCGGGTGCCTTGGAATATGCGGTGGAAGCGATCAAGCTTGAACCACGGCGCCCCTTTGGGCATTACCTGCTAGGCCTGCTTTACTTGGACACCCAGAACTTTATTCGCGCCATCTCCGAACTCGAAACCGCGAAACTTTCTTACTCACGTGTCCCACAACTTTATTTCGCTCTCGGAAACGCTTACGCGCGCGCTGGTAGGAAGGCCGACGCGGCTCGCGCCCGGGCGATATTTGCGCGCTTGAATGCAGAAAATGAGAAGGAATCTAAAGCGATGTATTACGGTGAAAAGCCTTCCGGGTTATCAGAGCGAAGGCTTGATTCAAGTACGCCTGAGAAGCCGCCGGAGTGATGTGCTGCAGCCTGCCATCATTTTTTCCATGCTTTCCATGGCGTTGAAGAAAGCTGGTTCGTTCACATGGAATTCGGGAGATGACAACTGATGCCCGCAGTTACGCGACGGAACTTCCTAACAGCACTCGGCACTTCGCTTGTTCTCCCCGGCAGCCCTGGCGCTTTCCCCTGGCGCTGGTTTCCCAGAGTCGTTGCATCCGGCTTCGAAGAGCGCACGCAGCCGTTGTTTGAGCAGGTCCCGCCTTCCGCTAGCGGCATTTTGTGGAGGCACGTGAATGGGCGGTCCCCGAGTTACTATCTCCCTGAGACCACGGGGGCGGGCTGCGCATTCCTCGACTACGACAATGACGGCTGGATAGACATCTATCTGGTTAACAGCGGCCGGTGCGATTTCTACGAGCCCAGCCCGCCGCTTCGAAACGCGCTTTACCGAAACAATCGAGACGGAACGTTTACTGATGTAACGGAAAAAGCGGGTGTTTCGGGGGGTGGCTACGGAATGGGTGCGGCGGTTGGCGACTACGACGGAGATGGTTTTCCAGACTTGTTCCTTAGCCAATATGGACGGAGCATCCTATATCACAACAACGGCGACGGCACGTTTACCGATGTCACTGAGAAAGCTGGGATTGCAGTCCACGGTTGGGCCTCCAGCGCCGTCTGGTTCGACTATGACAACGATGGAAAGTTCGATCTCTTCGTCTGCAGATTTGTGGACTTTGATAAATCCAAGAACAAGCTATGCGGCAATGCACAAGCGGGTGAGCGATTCTACTGCGTTCCGCGCGTCTATCCTCCCGCGAGAAGCTGGCTCTTTCACAACAACGGCAACGGCACCTTTGCTGACGTATCCCAGGAATCCGGCATCGCCAAGGTCTTAGGAAAAGCGTGGGGCGTGGTCGCGACGGACATCAATAATGATGGCTTGATGGACTTGTTTGTCGCGAATGACACACTGCCCAATTTCCTGTTTCTGAATCGCGGGCACGGACAATTCCAAGACGTGGGACTTGAGTCCGGGGTTGCATTTAGTCAGGACGGCCAGGCACGTTCCGGTATGGGTGTGGACTCCGCTGACTTCGATCAGGACGGCTGGCAAGATCTTTTCGTCACAAACGTCGATCAGGAGATGTACTCCATTTACCGCAATCGTCACGACGGATCTTTCGACGACCTAGCAGGACCGATGGGAATCGGCCGCACGACTCGGCTCATGAGCGGTTGGGGCCTGAAGTTCTTTGATTTCGATAACGACGGCAACGTGGACCTGTTTATCGCAAATGGTCACCCCGACGACAAAATCGAGTCCCATTCCAGTCGTGTCACATACAAAGAGCCCATGCTGCTGTTCCGCAATAACGGCCGCACCTTTGAAAACGTGAGCGCCGTCGCCGGAACCATATTTTCGGAGAGTTTCGCCGCACGCGGAATGGCGATCGGTGATTTCAACAACGATGGAGCCGTCGATGTCCTGGTTGCAGTGAACGATGCTGCGCCCGTTCTCTTAAAAAATACCGCAGCACAGGGAAATCACTGGCTGGGCATTCGATTGGTCGGTAAGAAAGCGAATCCTGACGGGATTGGGGCACGGATTAGCTGGCAAGCCGGAGACCTAAGGCGCAGCCGATTGAAAATCGGAGGCGGGAGTTATCTGTCCTCGCACGATTCGCGCGAGGTCCTTGGGATCGGGAGCAGGACAAAAATCGAGAAATTGGAGATTCGGTGGCCGCAACCCAGCGGGCGGATAGAGACCTTCATGGAACTTCCCATCGACCGCTACGTCACGATTGTGGAAGGTGCCGGGCTCAAATGACCTCATTCAGTTAAGCCAAGAATGGCTGGAATTTCATTGCGTGGAAAGAATTCGCCCCTCAAGCTCCTTCTCCGGGAAATGACCTTCAAGGAGGATCCGACCTCAACTTTGAACGTTGCGTATTAAACCGATTTATTCGGCATTTCAAGGAATTGACGCACGCGTCTCTCAGTCGTGAGTCAAGGTCATCATGGAGCTTGTCATGGTTCGGCACCTTATGCGAGACTTCCTAGCAAGTCACCCCTATGCCCCGATCGAAATCCACGTTAATCACTACAGTACGACAACCTGCCAGAGACAGCGTCAGTTTAAAGGCTCTCGCAGAACATTTGGGACTCTCGAAGACAGCCGTCTCAGTCGTGATCAACCGCTCTCCTCGGGCAAAATCGATTCCTCAGCGCACCCAGGAATTGATACGCACGGCTGCCCGAGAACTGAATTATAGGCCGAACCACCTAGCTAGGTATCTTCGGCAGCAGCGAAGCTTCACGATCGGCGTGGTTGTCCCGGAAATCAGTGAAGGCTACACAGCGCTGGTCTTGTCCGGAATTGAAGATCATTTGCTCAAGGAGACTTATTTCTACTTTGTGGTCAGCCACCGTCATCGAAATGAGCTCATCCAAGAATATCCTCTCCTGTTACAGCAACGCGCGATAGAAGGCCTGATCGTTGTGGATACTGCCATTTCTGAAGAGGTACGGGTTCCACTCGTAGCAGTCTCCGGCCACCGAGATGTGCCAGGAGTCACAAACATCGTTCTCAACCACACGCGCGGTGCAACGCTTGCCATGGAACATCTCGTGAAGTTCGGTCACCGAAAAATGGCCTTCATCAAGGGGCAGGAATTCAGCTCCGATACCGTTGTGCGTTGGGATTCGGTACGCAAGGTTGCTGCAGAACTTGGCATCGCGATTAAAGAACGATTAGTAGTGCAACTTGAAGGCGAATCGTCTTCGCCCGAACTCGGATACCAGGTCACCAAGAAACTGCTTGCCTCAGGCGAGCCATTCACGGCTCTGTTTGCCTTCAACGACATCTCCGCAATCGGCGCCATTCAGGCCTTGCGTGAAGCTGGCCGGCGCATACCTGAGGACGTTTCGGTCGTCGGCTTCGACGACATTCAAAGTGCCGCGTTTCAGAACCCCGGCCTTACGACTGTCAAGCAGCCACTCCGCCAGATGGGTGCCCTTGCTGCTGAGACCATTTTGAAACGCATCAACGCTTCGGTAAAGCAACCCTACCCCAAAGAAATCATCGTTGAACCCGAACTCATAGTTCGGGGGAGCACGGGGCCCGCATCGCAGGGCGATCCAGACAAGTAGCGCGCTTCATGTGCCTTATGACGACTGACAAGCTAAGTGCGACAGACTAAGCCCAAGACCGGGCGTTCCTGGTTAGAACGCTCTTTGTCTGCATGACCTTTCCCAATTCTGTTTGGGTTTCGCTCTCCGACCGAAGCAGAGCGTGCGTGCCCATCGAAAACTGTCTCATCGCAAGGGGCAGTCGGAAGATTTGGGGACAACTTGGCAATTAGGCCCAAATGAGCGCCAAAATAGCCAAGGTGCGTGGGCGTAAAGGCAAGACGAAGCAACAAGATAGAAAATCACGACTGGTCTGCAAAACCTCCATTCGTGGGGTCGAATCCCACCCGCGCCTCCAAACTCCCCTCCCCCGCTTTGGACCATCTTTCGGCAAATACCACTGAAAGTTCCAAATTGAACTTCTGCCGATGAAGTGTTCCACGTTGGACTGCTCCTCCCAGAATTCACGTGCGGCCTCAAGCGGAACTCAAATCTTATCAAGTGATTAGCCGAAAGAACGGCGATTGACGTGGGCCTCTGCGTGCCTCTCCCCACGGGGGGAATAGCTTGTTCGGTCGTCACCTCAAACTTCGGCGCTCGCTTCGGACCCAGGTATCGTCACTCGCGGTCGTCGTGCGTTTTGGGCTGTTGCTTCTGCTCCCTTCGAACCCACTCATTCTAGAGGCACAAATAACCACGACTGCCGAATTTCGAACTAAAGCAAATTTTCTGGCAAAAGTCCCCAATTTCATTGAGTGGTCAGCAGAAGCCTTGCCGCTAGGTCCTTCGCCCTTTTTGATTTGCGTCCTAGGTGATTTTTCGTTTGCGCTCCCGCTTGCGGAATCAGTCCGTGGCAAAACTATTCAAGAAAAGCAGATCGAAGTTCGCGGCTTAAATAAAGAACAGGAATTGCATTCGTGCCACATTCTGTTCGTGAGTCACTTTGAACGGAAAAGTTACGCTCGAGTGCTCGGCTCAGTGCGGGGACAAAATGTGCTGACGATAGGGGAAACGCCAGAGTTCCTCGACGCAGGCGGGATCCTAGGCTTCTCGATGAATGGAGAAACGCTTCAATTTGACGTCAATTTGACAGAAGCGAACCGGGCGCACCTCAAAATCAGTTCGCGGCTGCTGACTTTGGCGCGGCACGTTGTGAATGCAGCGGAGGCAGCAAAGAACTGACATGCCGGCGCGCTACATTCGCGAACTTTCTCTTCGTCAACGGCTGTTGCTCCTTACCGTGCTCACCAGTGGCATCGGAGTTTTGCTCGGATGTATCGGTTTTCTGGGGTACGACATGCATGTGGCCCGCCAGCAGAAGGCAGAGGAGCTGCGCTCGACGGGAGATCTGATCGGGATGAATTCCACGGCGGCGCTGGAATTCAGCGACGAGATCGCCGGCGCGAAACTTCTGGAAGCGCTCCGCACTCGCCCGGAAATCCGAATGGGAATCCTCTACCGGTCAGATGGAGGTCTTGTTGCGTCCTATGTCCGCGGCGATTTGAATCGGGAAATCCTTCCTCCCCATCCTGCCCCTGAGGGGATGGTTTGGACCAAGGATCGATTGACCTACGAATCCAAGGTGTTGCTGGGTTCACGGCCGGTGGGTTCGCTTTACCTGGAATCCGGGCTCGCGGACCTCCAGGAACGGCTGAAGCGATTTGAACAATTGACTGCGCTGATTGCCTTGGGAAGTTTGCTGCTTGTTTATTTCCTGACGGCAGCAATGCAACGTGGAATAACAACCCCAATCCAGAACCTGACCGCGATTGCGCGCTCGATCGCTACCGAAAAGCAATACTCATTGCGAGCTCCGCCTCTCGCGGGACGAGAACTCCGGCAGCTCAGTGCGGACTTCAATCATATGCTGGACGAAATCGAGCGGCGCGATGCCGCATTACAGGAGGCACGAGAGGTATTGGAACTCCGTGTGGCGGCGCGGACCGGTGAACTTGAGAAGGAGGTCCAGGAGCGGAGGAAAACAGAGCTGGAGCTTCAACAGCGCACCTCCTTTCTCGATGCGCTCATCTCGAGCAGCCCGCTGGCCATTGCCGTGGGAGGACCCAGCGGAAAATTCGAACTCGTGAATCCGGCGTTTGAGAAACTTTTCGGTTACACCGGCACCGAAGCCGTCGGGCACCAAGTTGAGGATCTTCTGTATCCCCCCGCGCTCAGCAGGAAAGAAATGAATGAGCGGCTGAAGGTAGTAAAAGAGCAATCCGTCCACGAAACGACGCAGCGAAAAAAGAAGGGCGGAGAGCTGGTGGATGTCGAAGTGTATTCCGTGCCGCTCTTGATGGCAAACGGAGAAAAGAGTGTACTCGCCGTTTATCAAGACATCCGCGAACGGCTGAAAGCGCAAAAGGCACTCGCGGAAAGCGAAGAGTTGTTCCGGACCGTTAGCGCGGCGGCGCCGGTGGGAATTTTCCGCACCGATGCAAATGGGGAAATTCTCTACACCAATCAACGGTGGGCCGAGATGCTCGGCCGCGCTGACGTGGTGATGCGCGGTACTTGGGCGGATGCTGTTCATCCTGAGGACCGCGAGATGGTGCGAGCGCTTTGGAAGAGCGGTTTTGACCTCGGGATGGAACTGAAAGATCAATGCCGGGTCCTCACCCCCGAAGGACACGTGAATTGGGTGCAGTGGCAGACCCGCGCGCTATTCGGACCCGGCGGGGCTTTGCAGGGATATGTAGGGGTGGTCGAGGATATCACCCAGCGGCGTGCATTCGAGCAGCGGCTGGTGGTGGCGAAGAAAGCAGCAGAAGCGGCCAGCCGGGCGAAGAGCGAGTTTTTGGCAAACATGAGCCACGAAATCCGCACTCCGATGAACGGCATTCTCGGGATGACCGAACTGGCTCTCGATACGGAACTCAAGCCCGTCCAGCGGGAGTATCTGGATATGGTGAAGTCTTCCGCCGAATCTTTGCTCGGAATTATTAATGACATTCTGGATTTCTCGAAAATCGAAGCCGGCCGGCTGGAACCGGAGAGCATTGCGTTTTCTTTGTTGGATTGCATTGAGAGCGTCTTGCAACCATTGGCCATCCGCGCCGACGAGCGAGGATTGGAGCTGACCTGGGCGGTCCGAGGTGATATCCCCGAACTCCTGATGGGTGACCCCTCGCGCTTGCGTCAGGTCTTGGTCAACCTGGCGGGCAATGCCATTAAGTTCACAAAAAAAGGAGAGGTGAGATTACGGGCAGAATCGCTGGCCTTGGAACACGAAACTCTTCCCATCCGCTTCTCGGTTTCCGACACCGGGATTGGCATCCCCAAGGAAAAACACCGGCAAATATTTGACGCTTTTTCGCAAGCAGATTCTTCGACCACGCGCGAATTTGGAGGAACCGGGCTGGGACTGACGATTTCCGCGCGTCTGATCCAATTGATGAAGGGACACATCGAGCTCGAAAGCACACCTGGGAAGGGAAGTACCTTCACCTTTACAGTGCCATTCGCGATTGCAGCATCAAAGGAATTCTCGACTGCACCTCCGGAACTGGCGGGCAAGAAGGTCTTGGTTGTCGACGATAACGAGACAAACCGCCAGTTGATGATGCGCTTGCTGGTCCAATGGGGGATGGATCCGGATTGCGCAGGCAACGGACCGGAAGGCCTGGAAATTTTCAAAAAAAGCGTGGAGAAACATACAGCTTTTCCGCTTGTGCTTCTTGATCAAGAAATGACCGGGATGGACGGCTTTGAGGTGGCCGAACGGATTTGCCGGGCAGGCGGGGAAAAAAAACCAGCGATCATCCTCTTGGCCTCAAGTTCGAATTCGGCCGATGAGGAGCGCGCAACGAAACTCGGAATTGAAGGGAAGCTCCTCAAACCGTTGCGCCGTGTTGCACTGCTTGATGCCATTCTCTACGCCTTGAAGCTGCACATTGTTCCCGAACGGGTGCCCATCCTCGACAAGGGAATGAGAAGGCCAAGGAAGCTGCGCTTGTTGCTGGCGGAGGACAATCGCGTGAATCAGAAGCTGGCAATCCACTTATTGGAAAAGATGGGGCATGAAGTGAGTTTGGCCGTCAACGGCAAAGAGGCAGTCGACATGTTGCGGCGAAAATCGTTTGACATGGTCTTGATGGACATTCAGATGCCCGTGATGGGCGGAGTAGAGGCAACGCGATGGATTCGGGAAGAAGAGCGGAAAACAGGCAGCCACATCCCCATCATCGCCGTTACCGCGCACGCCATGGCCGGTGACGCAGAAAAATACTTGCAACATGGAATGGATGGCTACGTATCCAAACCGGTGAGTTGCGATTTGCTTCGAGCGGAAATCGAGCGCTTGGCGAAGATGCCGGCCCATCAAAAGGAACAAACCGTGAACGAAAAAACCTCAAGCAATTTGGACTTTAATTACGGAGAACTCCTCGCACGTGTGGACAATGACCGCGAACTTTTGCACGAACTCCTTAGGATCTTCAAAGAGGAGTTCCCCCGTCATCTCCATGCTTTGGGTGAAGCGGTCGGATCAGGGGATGGAAAACTTGTCGCTGCTGCGGCCCACACTTTGAAAGGCATGCTCTTGAATCTGGCTGCCAGCCGGGCTGCCGCGTCAGCGGGACTGCTGGAGCAGCTGGGGCGAAACGGAGAAAAGTCGGGGTTTCAAGATGCCCTTGTAGCGTTTGAGAGAGATGCCTCGAGTCTATTACCACAACTGGATGCCTGCATGGCAGAGGTGCATTGATGAAGATTCTGATCGCCGACGACGAATTAATGTCGCGTCGGCTGCTCCAGAAGACCCTGGAGCGCGCTGGCTATGAGGTAACGGCAGTAGAAAATGGGCGGCTGGCAGCGGACCAGTTGTGCCCCAAGGATGGACCACGGCTGGCTTTGTTGGACTGGGTAATGCCTGAGCTGGATGGACCCGGCGTTTGCCGAGAAGTCCGCAAGAGAAAAGAGCAATCCTATGTGTATATGGTGTTGCTCACCTCCAAAGAATCGAAGGAAGACGTGGTCGCTGGCTTGGAGTCCGGCGCTGACGACTACCTCACCAAACCGTTTGACGCAGAGGAGCTTAAAGCGCGCCTGCGCACCGGACTGCGGATCCTTACTCTCGAAGACCACCTGATCGAGGCCCGCGAACAGATGCGATTTCAGGCTACGCATGACGGGCTGACAACTCTCTGGAATCGCGGGGTGATTCTGGATCTGCTGGGACGCGAACTCGCCCGTTCCATGCGCGAGGGAGTATGTACAGCGATCTTGCTCTGCGACCTCGATCATTTTAAGGACGTGAATGATACCTACGGCCATCCGGCCGGCGATGAAGTCTTGAAGGAAACGGCAAAACGGCTGCTTTCCTCCGTTCGTTCGTATGATTTTGTGGGACGTTACGGCGGCGAAGAGTTTCTGGTGGTATTAAATAATTGCAATCCGGCATTTGGGTTCGCGCGGGCGGAAGAAATTCGCAAAGCGATTGCACTGCGGCCGGCGCAAACTTCCATCGGGCCCATTCCCATAACCATGAGCATCGGATTATTGCTGAGCCAGGATTGGGGCCGGCACCCGGTTCAAGAACTTCTTCAAGAAGCCGACAACGCCTTGTATGCAGCCAAGGCCGCCGGACGCAACTGCGTGAAGGTGGCCGCGCCCAAGATCTTTCCCGAGCATCAAACCACTCCGTCCCGCGAGCCGGCTAAAACAAGCCGCTGACCGCCGCGCAACACCACCCAGGGCAGCGACTCCGCCCCGCAGAGCCTAAGCCGATTTCGATTTCGGCTTGACCTGACCCATCATTTGCCGCATTGCCGCCGAGGATCCGGGGGCTCGTTTTTCACGCCATGCTTCGAGCCTCTTGCAGGTTTCTTCGATGTTTTGAAAAAGGTGAGGATTCTTGAAAGCCGACCGCCAGACAGGGACAATCGATCGCATGCGGTCCCACACCACCCAAATTTCTCCGTTACTATCGAAAAATAATTCGTCGTTGATTAGCCCGCGGTTGACAATGCCGGCCACCATGTCCCAATAGCTGATGACCATGCGTATATATGTATTCTCCTCGCCGCCCTGGGGATACTTCTCCACCATCTCTTCCGGAGATTCAGGATGAAAATGTTCGACGAACCACGCCCGCGCCTGGCGCAGGCGCGACTCGCGCCGCATATCGTAGAGGCGCAGCATCAGGTTTACTTCGTCGTAGGTGATTTGGGCCATGGCGGACCCTCCTTGGCTAACTCCCGGTATCTGGCTGAGCGGATTCCTGTGCCGCATGGGAAACGCTCGCCAGTTCAAATCGTTGCACGCTCGTCAGGGGGATACCCTGGCGCTGAAACTCAACCTGGATTCGGCGGCGAAGTTCTCGCGCGACCTCGTCCTGCCGCGTCGGCGCGGTCCGCACTTGCAAACGCACCGTGGAAGCAGTGCGGTCAAAACTTTGCAAGCCCAGGATTCGCGGCCCATCGACCAGCGCTTGCGACCACGCGGGGTCGCCGCGCAAGCCAGCCGCGGCGGTTTCCAGCGCCTGCAGCGTCTTTTCGATGGGACTCTCCGGCGCGAGCGAGACATCCACGAACGTCTGCGACCAGTCGCGGCTGAGGTTGCTCACCGTGCGGATCTCGCCATTGCCGATGGTTACCAGCGCGCCGCGGGCATCGCGAACGACCGTGCGCCTCAGGGTTAGATGCTCCACGCGGCCGATAGTGTCGGCGATTTGGATCGTGTCACCCACAACGTATTGGTCTTCGAGAACGATATAAAACCCGGTGATCACGTCCCGCACGAGAGTTTGCGCGCCGAAGCCCACCGCCAGGCTCGCCAGACCGGCTAGAGTTACCGCCGGCAAGATGTTGATGTGGAATTCGTTCAGCGAAGTCAGCAGGGCTACGGCCCAGACAACCTTGCTCGCGGCGCTGTAAAGAACGCCCGCCAAAGTGCGCGTCTGCTGCTCCCGAAGTTGAGCCTGGCGAGTCTGCGTGGAAGCTGGCTTAATGACTATATTTGTCAAGGCACGGAGGAGCCGATTAACCACCAGGGCGATGACTAGAATTCCGAGAAGTCGAAGCCCATTTGGGACCGTCAACTCCAGCCAATGATTGAAAGGACTAGGCATGATTTCTTTGAAAGAGGGAGTATAACATTGGAAGTGCTTCGGGGCAGTGGAGTGTGGCTTGCGGCTGCGATTTGGACGGGCGCCAGGGAGGATTCAAATCATGCAAACAAGACGCAGTTTTCTGACGAGCTTTCTTGCCTCGGGTTTACCGATTGCCATTTTTGCACACAGACTTGCGGGGCAAACCCGTCCCAATCCTGTTCCACGAGACCAGGCGCAAAAAGAAGAAGATATGACTCCGCCCAAAATTGACCCAAAAACCATCCTGGAGTCCAATCAGAAAGACATCAAGAAAAGTGTCGAGAAGCTCTACCAGTTGGCGAGCGAGTTGAAAGCCGAAGTGGAAAAGACGGATGCGGTCAAGGTCCTCTCCGTGATGATGTTGAGGAAAACCGAAGAGATTGAAAAATTGGCAAGAGAGATCCGCTCCCGGGCCGTCGGGTAACCTTTCCGCGCGGAGTCGTGTCGCGGGAATGCGAGCTAGCGCGGGCGAATCATACCGGATAGAATGATAATGCACGATGTGGTCGCGACACGTTGCACGCTCTGGAACCATCGAGGAGCGCCTCCTGCGCGCCAGTAGCTCAGATGGATAGAGCATTAGCCTCCGGAGCTAAGGGTCGGGGGTTCGAATCCCTCCTGGCGCGCCACTTTTTTTCGGTCCAACCCGGACGCAAGGGCAACAACCTCATGTCAGCCCGCCTCGTCTCCCTCGGCGGCGACAGCGCCATCGAGACGGAGGAACTCACTCCCTGAAGGTTTGAAGTTGGCTCAACAGTTCATGCTGCGGGACTCAGTTCACGGGGCCAGCGGGATCGAGCCAAACACTCGCGGCTCTGTTATCTATGGCCCTTCAGGCTTGCTCGAGGTCGCGTTTTCTTCCGTAGCGAAACGCCATCGCAACTCCAAGGGTCATAAAGCCAATCGGGGGAACCACCAGCACGGCCACACCCCTGCTGATAGCACGCTGCCCATCCTTCGAAGTCGCTTGCGCCGAGCTGTAACACATCGCACAACCCTGGCTGAACGCGGGCGCGGTCCACAGGAAGAAGCCCAAGACGAGAAAAGCGGCGCGAACTTTCATTTCACTCCCAGATAGAGAATGCGAAACGCATCCGGAAAGAAAAAGATGGTCATCAAAATCAGGCACGCGACCACCGAACACATGGTAACCCACTTCATCCTCGATACTTCATACTTTAAATGCATGAAGTACCCGATGATCAGCGCGGCCTTCACAATAGACAACGCCAGCAAGATTGTCAGCATCTTTCCAGGCTGCATATTTTGATAGGTCAGATAGACTTCGATGGCGGTCATCGCCAGCAGCGCGCCCCAAACGTAAAAGAAAAGCGATTTGCTGTGGTGGCGCTGCTCTTCGGCGGCGCGTTCAGCGAGAGCTACTTGAGTGGAATCCATATCGCTCCTGCTCCTAGAGAATCTTTGCCGACATCAGATAAACCAAAGGAAAGATGAACATCCACACCAGATCCACGAAGTGCCAGTACAACCCAGCGACTTCAACGTCCGACGAATCGTAAACCTTCGGCTTCAGCCACAGGATAATCGAGATCACGATGGCCGCGATTAAGAGCACGTACGAGCCGTAGTGGAAGGGGCTGGTGGACGGAATTAGCAACCACGCCGCCAGCCACAGGGCCAGCAGGATGGGAATGAATTTGCGCCGCAGCGCCACCACGCCGAGGTAAATCACCCCCAGCGTCACGTGCAGCATGTGCATGCCGGTCAAGCCAAAAAACGTTGCTGCAAATTGCGGCACGGTTTTGGAGACGTTGACAAACTCAGGGTCGGCCACCGCGCCAGGGACAGCCGGAAACATCGGGAGAGACAAGCCTTTCTCAATCAAATTGCTCCACTCGCGGCCGTGAAGAACGATAAACCCGATGCCGCACGCCATGGTGGCCAGCAACCACAGCGTTTGCGCCTTGGCATTGCGCTCCACTGAGGCTCTGACCGCGAGAACCATCGTCAGCGAGCTAGTGAGGAGAAAAGCCGTCATAATTGTGGCGTTGACGATACTCTCGGAATGGAACGGCGTCGGCCAACCTGCCGTCGAAATGCGCCCGTAGCTGTAAGCATAGAGCAGCGCGCCAAACGTCAGCGAATCAGAGAGCAGGAACAGCCACATCCCGATTTTCTTCGAGTAGGTCCCAAACAGCGACGGTTCATAGACTGACGGGATGTCGTGCAACGCGGAATCAGCCATGCGTTCGGCCTCCTGGTCAGAAACGTACGATTAGCTCGCAAACTCCAGCAAACACAAAATGTAAATCCACAGCCCTGCCATGAAATGCCAGTACCACGCGGTCACATCCACCACGATGCTCCGCGTCGTCAAGGATCGGCCCATCAGCGAAGCGCTGCCCGCAACCAGCAACGCGAGTACGCCGCCCATCAAGTGAATGGCATGCGTGCCCGTCAGCAAATAAACAAACGAACTACTCGGCGTGGTGGCCACGTAGAAACCGTTTCCGGCCAACTGCTTCCACGCCGTCCACTGGCCGAAGAGAAACAATAATCCGAGCGCGATCGTAATCGGCAGCCAGGGAATCAGCATTTGGTCGCCGGAGGAGACTCCGCGCGCAGTTGTGGCCGAAGCAAGCGCCGCTCGCCCCTTAATTTGCCGCCGCGCTAGCTCCATGAACAAGCTGCTCAACACCAGTACGCCCGTATTAATCAACAAAAGTCTCGGCAGCGCTACAGGAATCCAGTCGTGAACCATTGCATTGGTGCGCGGATCGAATGTTGGCAATCCCTGGCGCACCACGTATGCGCTGGTAAACGAAACGAAGAGCATGATGACCGGCGTCAGCGCCACCAGCAGCCCGAGGCGCGCTCGCCGCAATCGCGTGGCGTAGTCCGGCAATCCCGAACTAGACTGGTCGCCGCCCCCAGAAATCCTGGGATCGTCGGCCGTCGCAGTAGTGGTGAAACTAGCCATGGATAGTTAGTGTGCCGGCTCGATTTCCGGATCGTTCTGCATCACGTAGTCGCGCGGCGCGCCGGGCACGCTGTACTCGTAAGGCCCGTTGTGGACAACAGGCGTGTGCCCGCCAAAATTGTCGTGAGGCGGCGGCGTAGCGGTGGTCCACTCCAGCGTGGTGGCTTCCCAGGGATTGTCGCTGGCCTTCTTCCCCTTGAACATGCTCCAGAAAAGATTGACCAGGAAGATCAGTTGGCCGGCGATGGTGATGAAAGCAGCGTAGGTGATGAACTTCTGTAGCCCGACCAGGTCGTGGAGATAGTTGACCTCGGTCATTTGCGAGTAGCGCCGCGGCATTCCAGCCATGCCCAGATAGTGCATCGGCATAAAGATCGCATACGTGCCGATTAAGCTGAACAGGAAGTGCCACAACGCCAGCTTTTCGTTCATCATGCGCCCGAACATTTTCGGGAACCAGTAATAGGTCGCGGCAAAAATCCCGAAGATGGACGCAACACCCATGATCAGGTGGAAGTGCCCCGGCACGAAATAGGTGTCGTGCAGTTGAATGTCGAGCACCGGCTGCGCGAGGAAGGGGCCGCTGATTCCGCCGGAAACAAACAGCGAAACGAACCCGATGGCAAACAACATTGGCGAAGTAAATCGGATTCGTCCGCCCCACAGCGTTCCGAGCCAGTTGAATGTCTTGATGGCCGAAGGAACGCCAATGCCCATCGTCATGATCGAGAATGCGAACGCGGTGTACGGGCTCATGCCGCTCATGAACATGTGATGTCCCCAGACCATGAAGCCCAGGAACCCGATGGCCATGATGGCGTACACCATCGCCTTGTATCCGAAGATTGGCTTGCGCGAGAACACGGAAAGCAGCTGCGAGCACATCCCCATGGCCGGCAGAATCGCGATGTACACCTCCGGGTGCCCGAAAAACCAGAACAAGTGCTGCCACAAAAGCGGCGAACCGCCTCGATGTCCCGTGACCTGCCCGTTCATGGTGATCAGCGGCACGAAGAAGCTCGTGCCCAGGTTGCGGTCCATCAGCAGCAGAATGCCGCCGGAGAGCAGCACGCCGAACGCCAGCAAGCCGAGAATCGCGGTGACGAACCACGCCCAGCAGGTCAGCGGCATGCGCATCATTGTCATGCCCTTCGCGCGCATATCCAGCGTTGTGGTGATGAAGTTCAGCGCTCCCATCAGCGCGCCAATGCAGAAAATCGCGATGCTGATGATCCACAAATCCGCGCCCAGACCCTCACCCGGCCCGGACGATTGTACGGCGCTCAGCGGCGCATAACCAGTCCAACCGTGCAGCGGCGCCCCGCCCGCCACGAAGAACGCCGCGATCATCACGATGAAGCCAAGGAAAGTCGTCCAGAACGAAAGCATGTTCAGCACCGGAAACGCCATGTCCGGCGCTCCGATCTGTATCGGCAGGAAGTAATTGCCAAAGCCGCCCTGCGGCGCCGTGGTCAGCACGAAGAAAACCATGATGGTGCCGTGCATCGTCACCAGCGTGAGATAAGTCTCCGGCTTGATGTCGCCTAGAATCGGCAACGCCACCGTGGGCCAGATCAAGTGGATGCGCATCAGCAGCGACAAGAACATGCCGACGAACACTGCGGCCAGCGCCAGGAAGTAATACTGCAGGCCGATGACTTTGTGGTCCAGGCTGAAGACCCACTTTCGGATGAAGCCCTGAGGGGCTGCGTGCGCGTGTGATTCCTGGGC
>Ga0307479_10002858_pt1 | contig 15689 bp, 12 predicted proteins | sample atmos_gasesECM4C_FD_203743 | JGI IMG/M metagenome (GOLD analysis project Ga0307479, IMG submission 203743) | Hardwood forest soil microbial communities from Morgan-Monroe State Forest, Indiana, United States - atmos_gasesECM4C_515 | ecosystem: Environmental > Terrestrial > Soil > Temperate... | reverse complement strand
GGGTCATCGGAGAAATAGATGCTCGCCGCCGAGTCGGCGGCGCTTCCGCTGGCGTCGATGCGGAACGGACCGATTTCCCAGTCGGCGGGAATCGCACGAACCACGAAGAAGACAAAGATCAGGGCGGCGAAGAAGAGCAGGAAGCCGAACCGCCGGCGGCGGCGGCGGTCCCGTTCATCGCGCAAGCCGGGCGCGAGGCTGATTGGCGTGGCGATGAGGACGGGCTCGCTGAGCACGAGGCTGGTTGACGTTGCGGTGACGACCGGCTCCGCCGGCACCAGGCTGGCTGGCGGTGCGGTGACGACGGGCTCGGCGGGTGCGGGGCTGATTGTGGCTTCGAGTACGACAGGCTCCGCCGGTGCCGACGCGGGAGCGGCGACGGCATCCGCCGAGGCCGGCTTCGGTTCGGTCACGTTGTCAAGCCGCGCCTGCAGCTTTGCCTGATCGGCAGCAAGATCCTGCGGTTGTACGGCACGCCATGGGAGGAGGCGCATGTGCGACCAAGGTAGCGCCGGTCGCTTACGGCCCCTCTTTCGCGCGTCGTCAGTCCGCGGTCAGGCTGCGACGGCGGTGTGACAATTTCTTCGCAAGCGCGTGCCAGACCGAAGTCAGCCGGGAGGCCAGGACATCACGCGGCCGCCCAGCAGGTGCAGGTGTAGGTGATAGACGGTCTGGCCGGCCTGCGGACCCTTGTTGATGACCACGCGGTAGCCGTCGCGGTCGATGTTGCGCTCATCGGCGATCTGATTGGCGACCTGCACCATGCGCATCAGCATCGGCGCCTGGTCGGGCCGGAGGTCGTGAACGGTCGGGATGTGCTCCTTCGGGATCACCAGGATGTGCGTCGGCGCCACCGGCCGGATGTCTTCGAAGGCGACGATTTCCTCATCGCGGAAGACCTCCTTGGCTGGAATCTCGCGAGCAAAGATCTTGCAGAACAGGCACTCGTCGGCCATCGGCCAAGCTTACCCGCAGAGAAGACCGTCGGGGCTCGACGCCAATGGACGGACGGTCGCGAGCGATCCCAACCTCTGGTCGCGGTGCGGCGCGCGCACCGTGATGTAGTTATCGCTCAGCCCCCGCACCTGCTGCGGCAGGCGCCGGTCCCAGATCACCTCCAGGTCACGGTCGATAAACCGCGCCTCGTAGGCTCGCCGCTGCGCATCCGCCTGGAGCTGCAGCTGGTGGCTCCGCTCGCGGCTGCGCGGGTCGTCCACCGGCAGACCCAATCGAGGGGCCGCGGTCCCAGCCCGTGGCGAATAGCGAAAGACATGCATGCCGCTCAGGCCCGCGTCCCGCACCACCGCCCGGGTGTCGGCAAAATCCTCGTCCGTCTCACCGGGGAAGCCGACGATGACATCGGCGGTGACGGCGAGCTCGGGAGATTGGCCCCGCAAGGCGGCGACCACTTCGAGGTAATCCCGCCGGCGATAGAGGCGCCCCATCCGCTTCAAGACGCGGTCGCTGCCGGACTGGAGCGGGATGTGAAGGTGGCGGCAAAAGCGTGGTGCGGCGGCCAGCTCGACCAGCTCGGGCGTGATGTCATTGGCGTTGATCGAGCTGAGGCGGAGCCGCGCCGGCGCGATGGCATCGAGCAGCCGCCGCACGAAGGGCGCGAAACCCTGGTCGCGGTCGCGACCGAAGGCCCCGAGGTCGACCCCGGTCAAGACGATCTCCCCGTAGCCTTCCGCCACCGCCTGCTGGGCGCGATCGATCAGCACCGCGTCCTCTTCGCTGCGGGAGACCCCGCGCGTCCGCCAGACGATGCAGTAGGTGCAGCGGTGATTGCAGCCATCCTGCACCTTGAGGAAGAATCGGGAGCGGGCAAAGGTCGTCGATCCGCCGCCGGCCGCCGGCTCGAAGTTCGACGCGAGGTAATCGAAGATCTCGCGTTTGCGCGCGTTGGGGAAGGCGACGTCGACGTCGGGAACCGCCGACACGCGCGGGTTCGGGTTGTCGACGTGGCAGCCGGTCAAGACGAGATGGGCGTCCGGGTGCCGGCGCCGCAGGCCGTGGACCATGGTGCGCAGTTTTCGGTCCGCCTGCGCCGTGACGGTGCAGCTGTTGATGACGCAGATGTCCGCCTGCTCGTCGCTATCGGAGACCGTGAAACCGGCGCGCGCCAGCCGGTCGCCGAGGTCGGCCATCTCAGCGAAGTTCACTTTGCAACCAAGCGTTTGGATGGACACGTTCATGGGCGTTGGACGAGGATAGCAGCGGCCACGATCGGCGCCAGGCGGGCGCGCAGGATGCGCGGACCGAGATTGACCGAGACGGCGCCACGGGCTCCCAGCAGGGAACGCTCATCGTCGGTCCATCCGCCTTCGGGGCCGACCGCGATGGTGTAGGTCGCGGAGCCATCGATCGCCTGCGCCAGTGGCAGCGAGGCGGATGGGTCGAGGGCGAGCAAGCGGCCGTCGCTTGCGTCGACGAGGGCCGACGACAGCGTCACCGGCCCGGTCACCGTCGGAATCAGGCCGCGGTGACTCTGCTCGGCGGCGGACTCGACGATCGTCTCCCAGCGGCGGACACGTCCGGCCGGAGGACGGCCGATGGAACGCGCCGCCTGGACGGCGACAAACCGCTGGATGCCAACGGCGGTGCCAGCCTCCAGCACCGCGTCGAAATCGGGGTTGGGCAGCACCGCCTGAAACAGCCTGACCGCCGTGGCCGGCTCTCCCCGCGCCGGCCGGTCGCTGAGGACGCGGGCGTCGATGCGCGCACCCTCGACCGCGACCACCTCTACCTCATATTCACGCCCGGCAAAGACCGCGATGCCGCGCTCACCCGGACGAACCCGAAGCACCCTTGCGAGGTGATGGCCCCTTTTTCCGTCGATCTGGACCGTGCCGCCCAGGGCGGGCGTGGCCTCGACAAAAGTCCAGAACATGCCGGCCTCATGCTATCGAGGCTCTTGGGCGACGGAAGCTCCAGCGGGAGGCGTTGTATTCGCCAGCATGACAACACCTCGCGCCGGCTCGCTGCGGCTCCATCGAGCGACGCTCAAAGTGGCGGCGGTCTCGTTTTGGGGGCTGGCGACGATCGTGATGGCCAGTGACTATCTGGGCAGCGGTCTGCAAGTCAATTACGCAACGGAATGGCTGATCACCGCGCTGGCCTGCGCGGCGGGCGTGGTGTGCTGGATCCTGCCATGGGCGGAGGTCCCCGCCCGATGGTTCGTGCCGGTGGTTTTTGCTGGGATCGCGATGCTGACCGTCGGTGTGTTCGCCACGGGCGGCACGCACTCGCACCTATCCGTGCTGTACCTGGTCATCGTCGTCTTCACCGCGTCGGTTCTCGAATTCCAGACGGCAGTCGCCGTGCTGGTCACGGCCATCCTCGCGGCTGCCTTGCCGCTCGCGATCTGGGGGTGGGATAGTTACTACGCCCGAACCACGGTCCTGCTGGCGGCGTCGATGGTGATTTGCGCCTACGTCCCGGGCCTCGTGCGCAAGGCATTGCGCGCCGAGAACCAGCTGGCCGAGCAGCGGCGTGAGGAGTTGGAACAGAGCTACCTGGCCACCGTCGCTGCCCTGGCGGCCGCCCTCGACGCCAAGGACCGTCATACGGAGGCGCACTCGCGCGAGACCGCCGCGCTCGCCAGGGCAGTCGGCCACCGCCTCGGGCTCGAGGGAGAGACCTTGCGTTTTCTGGAGTACGGCGCGCTGCTCCATGACATCGGAAAGATCGGCGTGCCGGGCTACATCCTGCAAAAACCCGGACCCCTCGACGACGAGGAGACGGCCGTCATGCGGGAGCATCCCGTGATCGGCGAACGGATCGTGGCCTCCGTCCCGTTCCTGGCGCGGATACGACCGATCGTTCGCGCCGAGCACGAGCGGTGGGACGGCGGAGGTTACCCGGATCAGCTCAGCGGCGAGCGCATACCAATCGAAGCCCGCATCATCCATGCGTGCGACGCCTTCCAGGCGATGGCCAGCGACCGGCCCTACCGGCGGGCCCGACCACGCGAGTGGATCATGGAGGAGATCCGAGCCCAGGCCGGCCGCCAATTCGATCCACAGGTTGCGCGCGCCCTGCTCGAGGTCATCGAATCCGGCGAGGTCGTGGTGGCGGGGACGGTCGAGAATGCGCTCCACGAAGATCGCAAGCTGCCCCTGACCCACTCATGGACGCAGCACCTGGATGCCGTCCAGCAGCTCGGCCGGAAGCTGGCGACGGTCGTCAGCGTGCCCGAAATCTGCGACACCATCGGTCGCACCATCACGACCCTGCTGCCCTATGACCAGTGCCGCGTCTACTTGCTCGAAGAGGATGGCCGGACGCTCCGACCGGTGTACTTCAGCGATACGCAGCGTCCGGAGTATGACGGCGTCACCGCCGAGACGCTGGCCGTCCAGGTCGGCGAGGGCATCACCGGGTGGGTCGCCGAGACCAAGCAGGGGGCGCTCGTGGGTGATACCGTGCGGCATCCGAAGGCGATGCATGTCCCGGGCACGTCTGAGACCGACGAGTCGATGCTGGCGCTCCCCGTGATCTTCGAGGACAACCTGATCGGCGTCATCGTGACCGCCAAGCTCGGTTTGCATCAGTACAACGGCGATCACCTGCGATTGATGACCATCCTCGCCAACCAGGCCGCGGTATCCATCTTCAATGCCCGGCTGATCGAGCGGCTGGCGGCGAGCGCGCGGACGGACCCGCTGACGGGACTGGCGAACCGCCGGGCGTTCGAGCGCGAGTTGGAGCGGCGGCTGGCGGCAGGGTCGCCTGATCCGTTCTGCGTGATCATGCTCGACGTCGATGGGCTGAAGCAGGTCAACGATGCCCGCGGTCATGCGGCGGGTGATGCCGTGCTCAAGCGGGTGGCGTCCGTCCTAACCGCGAACTTGCGCTCGGTCGACGTCGTCACCCGCTGGGGTGGCGATGAGTTCGTACTTCTCATGCCCGGAACGGATCAAGTGGGCGCGGTCTCGCTCGCGCGCCGCCTCGGCGGGACGCTCCGCAACCCGGACGAACCCTCGGGTCCGGTCTCCGTATCGATCGGGACGGCGTCCTTTCCCGGCGACGGGACGACGGCAGTCGCCCTGCTGGGGGCGGCCGACCGCTCGATGTACGTCGACAAGCGGCAGCGGGCCGCCTGATCCGTTAGGCCGACTCCGGACGCGCCCAGTCCTCGACGTTCTCCGTCAGCGACGTGAGCGCGACGTTGGCGCGGACCACGTAGTCCATCACGTTCGCCGTGAATCCCCGGCTGACCAGCTCCTGCGGCCGATGGTCGGACAGGATGATGACCGGCACGTCTTTGGTTGGCCCGCCGTCGCGTAAGGCGTGGAGCATCTCGATGCCGTCCTCTTCCCGCCGGCGGATATCGAGGTAGACCAGGTCCGGCCTCACCGTGGCGGTCGCATCGATCAGCTGCTGGCGGCCCGAGACGATGGTGACCTGATAGCCATCGAGCTCGAGCTTCAACTTGTACATCTCCGCAACCGCCGGGTCGTCCTGGACGAAGAGCACGCGAATGGTGTCGTCGACCGCATGCGTAGCTCGCGCCATAATCGCCCCCTTCCTCGAGCTGACCCGAGGGTTGGAAATCGCTGCCGCCCTCACCTCACACTATCGGCGTGCACGGCCACGATGTCAATGTCCTCTGAAGTGCTACTCCGCCTGATACGGTTGGCGCACTTCCTCGGGCAGCTCGTACCAGCTCATTCGGTCGCCGACCTTCGCGCGGAGTCGCCATTTCAGTGACTTTGGGTGCGCCTCGGTGCGCGCCCAGAGTTCGTCGAGCCGCTGATTGACGGTGTCTGCGGGAACGGGGAGCTCTTTCGCGGTTTCCCGGATGCGCGCCGTGTTCAGCTGCATGGTCCGGTAGAGGCCCCAGTCCTGCGACAGCAGTTGAGCCAGGTACGTGCCGTTGATGGCATCATCGTCGTGGTCCGCAATCGGGTGGTCGAGCAGGAGCGCGATCGAATCGACGAGGTCTTTCATGTTGACCTCGAAGACCTGGAGCTTGCTGAGCAGGAGATCCGCGGGGGTGAGGCAGGGATCATCGCCGCCCAGGCGGTCGGCCAGCTCGATGACGTGGCACATCCGCATGCGGTCGATGAAGATGTCGATCTGCCGGCCATTGACCGCGTCCAAATAGAGGAGCCGCTGGTGGCCGTTGAGCGTGTTGAATCGTCGGTCGCCCTCGTAGCCGAGCGACTCGAATAACTTCTCAGCGGCCTGGCGCTGCTTGGAGGCGGCGACGAAATCGAGATCGCCGTACTTGCGCTTCAGCGGCGCCGCGCGTGCGCTGCGCGAATGGAGGTTGACGGCCGCGCCGCCCACCAGCTTGACCGGGACCTTGAGGGCGCGGGCGGCCGCGGAGATCCGCTCGGCTTCGGCGATGACGTCCGCCACCGGGACGTTGGATTCGGTCACCGCCACCTAGCTCTCCCTGACGTCGACGATGATGGTTTTCAGGTCGGTCATCTGCTCGATGGCTCGGTGGCCGCCCACGCGGCCAATACCACTCTCTTTACCCGCCCGGCCCCCGAACGGGATGTGCGCTTCCCAGTAGTTGGATGATTCGTTGACGTTGACCCAGCCGGTCTCCAGCTGCTGGGCAAAGCGCAGCGCGCGATCGATGTCCTTCGTGTAGACGGATCCGAGCAGCCCATAGGGTGAGTCGTTGGCGATCGCCAGCGCATCGGCCTCATCGCGGAAGGGAATCACGGGCGCGATCGGGCCGAAGGTCTCTTCTCGGCTGACCCGCATCTGCGGGCTCACGCCGCGCAGCACCGTCGCCTCGTAGTAGAGGCGCGTGGGGAAGCCGGTCGCCCGATGGCCGCCGGCGACCACGTTCGCGCCCTGCGCCACCGCGTCCGCGACGTGCTCATCCATCTTCAACGCGACACCCTCGTTGTTCAACGGCCCCATCGTGGTGGCGTCGTCGAACGGATCGCCCAGCCGGATCTGGCCGACGGCGTCGCTGAGCCGGTCGATGAACGCGTCCTGGAAACCACGTTGCACCAGGATGCGCTCGCCCGCGGTGCAGCTCTGCCCGGCACAGAGGAAGCAGCCCATGATCACCCCCTCGACCGCGCGGCCGATGTCGGCGTCGTCGAAGATCACGATCGGGCCGTTTCCACCGAGCTCCAACATGATGTGCTTGCCGGCGGCGCGCCGCGCGACCGAGCGCCCGGTCTCGGTCGAGCCGACGAAGCCGACACCGGCGATCAGCGGGTGGCCAGCGATCTCGTCGCCCACCACCGACCCCGGGCCGGTGACGAGGTTGACCGCGCCAGGCGGCAGGTCGGCCTCGGCCAGGCACTCCATCAGCTTCACGGAGATCGCCGAGGTCGACGAGGCGGGAGCCCAAACGACGGTATTGCCGCCCGCCAGCGCCGGGGCGATCACCTCGGTGGCCATCGTCAGCGGCCAGTTCCAGGGTGTGATCACGCCGTAGACGCCGCGCGGGACACGGAGGGTGAAGACGAGCTTGTTCTTGCTCATCGAGGGGATCACGTTGGTCTCGAGCCGCTTGATGTCCTCGGCGGCGATCCGGAAGTACTCGATCGCCTCACCCACCTCGCCGATCGCTTCCGCTTTGTGCGGCTTGCCCTGGTCGAGGCTAAGCCAGTGGGCCAGCTCCTCCCGGTGGCGCTCCATTGCCTCGGCGACGCGGTGGAGCAGGGCGGCTCGGTCGAAGGCGCCGAGCGAGGCCATCGCCGTCCGCGCCTGGTGCGCCACCTCCACGGCGCGTGCGGCATCCGCGCGCGTCCCCTTGGGGAGGGTGGCAATCACCTCACCGGTCGCCGGGCTGATGGCCTCGAAGGTCTCTCCAGTTTCGGAGTCGATCCATCGCCCGCCGACGAACATCTTCAAGGTTTGCGTTTTCTCGACGACTTTCATGAATGTGGCCAGCCTCCTCAGACTCTCGCGTGCAGTATCGCGTCTTTGCGGACCTCGATGAAGGTTTTGAGTTGCTCATCGACGGCCGAATCGATCCCGGGGTCCTTGTAATCGGCCAGGAGCTGCTTCCACTTCTCGTTGGCCACCTTGTCCGCGGTGCGCGATCCCATCCGTTGCCAGCGGTCGTAGTTTTCGGTCGAGGAGATCCACGGCCGGTAGAAACCGGTCCGGTAGTGCCGCATGGTGTGTTCGGAACCGAGGTGGTGGCCGCCGGGGCCGACTTCGCGGATGCCGTCCATGGCGAAGCCCTCGTCGTCGAAGGGGATGCCTTTGGTCAGGATCCACTCGAACATGCGTAGCGCCTCGACATCGATGATGAACTTCTCGTAGGAGGCGAGCAGCGCGCTCTCCAGCCAGCCCGCGGCGTGGAGGACGAAGTGCACGCCGCCCATCACCGTCGGCCAGAGGCACATCATCGATTCGTAGGCGGCCTGCGCATCCGGCGACTTGGAGGAGGTCAGCGCGCCGCCGCCGCGGAACGGGATGCGATAGTGGCGCGCCATCTGGGCGCTGGCCAGGATCCCCATCGCCGATTCAGGTGTGCCGAAGGCCGGGCTTCCCGATTGCATGTCGATATTGGTGAGGAAGGAGCCGTAGATGCAGGGCGCCCCGGGACGGACCAGCTGGATGAGCGCGATGCCGGCCAGCGCCTCGGCGGTCTGCTGGGCGATGGTGCCCGCCAGCCCCATCGGTGACATCGCGCCCGCCATCAAGAAGGGCGTGGCGATCACCGGCTGGTTCGCCTCCGCGTAGGTGAGCAACGCGCCCAGCATCCGGTCGTCGTAGCGAAGCGGGCTGTTGACGTTGACCAGCGCCAGAAGGGCGGGTGTTTTCTCGATGTTCGCTCGGCCGCCGAACAGGATGGACGACATTTCGATCGAGTCGCGCGCGCCCTCTTCGGAGATGACGCTGCCCATGAAGCACATGTCGGTCCAGCGCAGGTGCGAATAGACCATGTCGAGGTGGCGCGTCTCCAGCGGGAGGTCTTCGGGCTCGACGATGGTGCCGCCGGCGCAATGGATCTGCGGGGTGGCCTGCGCCATCTTGTCGAAGTTGGTGAAGTCGGCGATGGTCGCGCCCCGGCGGCCCCGGTCGAGGTCGGTGATGAAGGGCGGGCCATAGACGGGCGCGTTGACCATGTAGGTGCCGCCGATGGTGACCGTGTTCGTCGGATTGCGCGCCTGCACCTGAAACGACGCCGGCACCTTCTTGATCTGCTCCTCGATGAAGGCCGCCTCGAAGCGAACGCGGTTCTCCTCGATCTTCAACCCGGCCGCGCGAAACAGGTCGATGGCACGCGGGTGCAGGAAGTCGACGCCGATCTCCTGCAGGATCTGCATCGCGTGGTCGTGGATCTGCGCGACCTGCTCCTCAGAGAGGATGTCGTACGGCTTGAGCGTATTCGTCCACATTCGTTCAGGAGCCCGCGTGCGCCAGTTGGCGGGTGACTTTGCGGTGGCGACCGGCCTCGAAGGCACGCGCGTAGATTTTTTCGTAGTTCTGTGCATCGACGTCGCGTGGGTTGCCGATGGTTTGCGAATCCGCCTCCGCCTTTTGGGCGAGCATGGGGATCTCATCCTCGGCAAAGCCGAGCTCGTTCAACGACGGGATGTCGAGGTCCTCGGTCAGCTGATAGACGTACTCGACGGCGACCTCGGCCGCCTTCCACACGGTCTTGTTCGTGGTGTCGAGGCCGAGCGCCTGCGCGATCCTGGCAAACCGCTCCGGCTCGCCGGCGTAGTTGTACTCCATGACGGGCGCGAGCAAGCGGCCGGTCAGGGCACCGTGCGGCGCGTCGTGGACGCCGCCGGCGCTCTGGCTCATCGCGTGCGCCGCGCCCGCCGAGTCGGTGCCATACGCCAGCCCGGCCAGCATGGCGGCCATGCTCATGTGGTAGCGCGCCTCGAGGTTGTGGCCCTGCGCGTAGGCGACCCGCAGCCAGCGGCCGCAGTACTCCATCGCGTGGATGGCCACGGCATCCGTAAACGGCTGGTGATACGCCATCGTGTAGCACTCGACCGCGTGCGTCAGCGCATCCATGCCGGTCCCGGCCGTGACGCCCGCGGGCAGGTTGACACTCAATTGCGGATCGATGAGCGCCACCCAGGACGCGATGTTCGGCGTGCCGCCAACATTGAACTTGATTTTCCGGTCCGGATCGGTGATCACCGCCCAGAGCGTGACCTCGCTGCCCGTCCCGGCGGTGGTCGGGACCGCGACCAGCGGCGGGATGCGTGAGTGGATCGGATCCTTGCCCCACTCGTACTGGACGATGCTGCCGCCGTGGACGGCCACGACGCCGATGCCTTTCGCCGAGTCGATGGAGCTGCCGCCGCCGATGGCGACCAGGCCATCGCAGCGCTCCTTCTTGTAGTAAGCGGCGCCCGCGTCCACCAGGCTGATGCCGGGGTTGGCACGAACCTGGTCGTAGGTGACCGGATCCAGTCCCGCGGCACGCAGCGGCTTGAGGGCCTCGTCCAATAACCCGGCTTTCACGATCCCCTGGTCGGTCACGACGAGCGGCCGCTTGACGTTGAGCGCCGCCGCCTCCTGGCCGAGGGCGGAAAGCGCGCCAATGGCGTGCACCATCCGCGTCGGCGACTGATACGCCTTCAGAACACTGTCAAGTACGGCCAACGAATCTCATCCTCCTTCCACGGTTGAGCGGCGACCTTTGGTGTACGCCGAAAGTCTCTTCTGCAATACCAACTCTGTCAAGGGTCCTCGAGGCGAGCTGCCTTCAGCCAGCCTCGAAAGCGGTTCGAGTCCATGACGGCAAGCGCTCGATTCCAACGCGTCGTGTAGTAGTCGGTGAAGTCGAAGTCCAGCGTCGAGATCCTGGCCTGGATCGCTCCCCACAGCGTCCAGCCAACGTCGGACATGAGGGCGAACAGGTTCATCCGGGCGAGCTGCTGCGAATCCGAGCGGCCGAAGTATGCCTCGCACAGCACCGCGCGCAAGGCGTCGTCGAAGCTCGCCTCCTGCGCCGTGTTGCCCAGGTCGAAGCAGGGATCGTTGTTCCCACTCAGCTCGTAATCGACGATCCGCAGGCAGTGCCCGTCGTCGATGAAGTTCTCGCAGAGCAGGTCGTTGTGGCAGGAGATGCTAGGGAGCGCCCCCACCCGGATCGCCCGTTCGATCTCGGCCACCTGCGGCAGCCGCTTCCGATAATCCGACGGGATCTGGACCGCATGCTTCTCGACGATTTTCAGGTACTCCTCGATCAGACGGAACATGTCAAAGTCCTTCAGGAAGCGAGGCGCGGCGTGCAAGCGCGTGAACGATTCGGCCATCCGCCGCGCCATCCCCACCGATTGCAGCGCCGCTGCCGACATCGTCGGTCCTTCGATGAACTCGAGCACCATGATGTTCAACTGCGGAATGTGCTCCAGCACCGCCGGACCGATGCCGGTGCTGGCCGCCGCCCGCGCGTTATGGACCTCATTGGCGCGGTCGATCGACAGCAGCTCCGTCGAGCTTCCCGGGAGACGCATCACGTAGCGCTCGCCGCCGGCCTCGACCAGGTAGTTCTCGTTGGTTAACCCGCCCGAGAGCGACGTGATCCGGACGTCCTTGCCTCGCCACAGCGAGACGCGGCCGACCGCGTCCTCAGCTCGCGACGGGCTTTGTTTCATGGCTCGCCCCTTGCTCACGGCCCAACACCGCGTCCCGGCTTACCTCCGCCGGCACACGATGCCCGAAGACGTTCACGTCGACACGCGCGCCCGGTCCCAGTTCGACCGGCAGATAGCTGTAGGCGACGTTGCGGCCGACCGTGAATCCGTAGGCGCAGCTTCGCAGCCGGCCGACGATCGAACCCCCGGCATAGACCGCCTCCCCGCCATAGATCGCGACGTACTCTCGTTCGCCGACCAGCAGCGTTCGTAAGCGCCGTTTGATCCCCGCCGCCTTCGCCGCGAGCAGAGCCTCGCGCCCGTTGAAGTCGCCCTTGTCGAAGCGGACGCAGAACCCGAGTCCTGCCTCCAGCGGATTGTCGAGCAGGGTGAGATCGGTGCCGTAGTAGCGGTAGCCCTTCTCCATGCGCAGCGAGTCGAGCGCTCGATATCCACCTGGCCGAATCCCGACGTGTTGCCCGGCCGCCATCAAGCGATCCCAGATCTGTACCGCGACACTGGGATCGAGGTAGAACTCCCACCCCAACTCGCCGACATAGGTCACCCGCTGGGCGAAGACGTCGAAGCCGTCGATCTGGATGGTGCGCGCCGTCATGAAGGGGAAACCCTCCTCCGAGATGTCGTCCCTGGTGGTGCTCTCGAGCACCTGACGGGCCTGCGGTCCCCACATCCCAACGACGGACAGCTCCTCCGTCGTCTCGCGCACGTCGACCGGCCCATCTGTCGCGCGTCGTTCCAGCTGCAAGAAGCCCAGGTCACTGTTCACGTATCCCGCGCCAGTGACCAACCTGAACCGATCTAGACCGAGCCGCGTGACCGTGACGTCGGCCGCCATCCCTCCCCGTTTGTCGAGGAGCTGGGTGTAGACGACACTCCCGACCGGCCGGTCGATGCGGTTGCCCGCGACCCGCTCGAGCAGTGGGAGTGCGCCTGGTCCGCTCAGCTCGATCTTGCCGAACGAGGTCATATCGATGATCCCGACGCGTTCGCGGAAGGCGCGATGCTCCTCGGCCTGCAGCTCGAACCACGGCGGCCGGGTCCAGCCGAAGCGGCGCTGATCCGCGCCGGCGCGCCGCCACGGCTTGGCCGGCTCGAAATGCTCGGGCCGCTCCCAGCCGTGCTTTTGTCCGAAGACCGCGCCGAGGTCTTGCATCCGGTGATGCAGGGCGCTGGTCCGGCGAGGCCGGCCCCATTCGTCGGCGTCGTATGGATAGCGAAGGAAGTAGTAGTAGCGGTACGCCTCTCTGGCCAGTTCGGCCACGTAGCGATGGTCACGATGGACCGGCCCGAAGCGCCAGGGGCGGTAGGCGTACAGGTCCAACTCGGTCTCTCCCGCGGTAATGAGTTCTGTCAACGATTTCCCGATCCCGCCGGCGCCGCCGAACCCGTTCAACGACAGCCCCGCAGCCATGAAAAGGCCCTTGACACCAGGGACCGGCCCCAGCAGCGGATTCGCGTCCGGCGTCATGGCATCGGGATGGCAGACGAGCTTCACGATGCCCGCCTCGCCGATGAAGGGAAACCGCCGGGCCGCCCCTTTGAGCAGCGGCTCGAAGCGCTGCTGGTCGGGAGTGACCGAGGTCCCGGCGTGCTCCCAGGGCACGCCGTCGATCCAGCGCGCGTTGGGGTTCAGCTCGTAGCCGCCCAACACGACGCCGCCCGCCTCGGCCTTGCCGTAGATGAGGTTGTCCGGGTCGCGAAAGCACGGCATGTCTTGCGGGAGTTCCGCGCCCATGACTGCTCGCAGCGCGGCGTGCTGGTGATCGACCGGTGTCGAGACGACGAAGGCCCCGGCCATGGCGGCCACCTGCGGCGCCCAGATGCCGCAGGCGATGACGACAACCTCCGCTTCGATCCGACCGGTCGGTGTCTGCACGGCCCGCACCGCGCCTCGCGAGGACAGCTCGATCCCCGTCACCCTCGTGTCCGTGAGGATCTTCGCGCCCAGCCCGCGCGCGGCGTTTGCCAGCGCGAAGGTGGCGGTGTGCGGATCGAGGGCGCCGTCGCCCGGCACCCAGACCGCACCAAACAGCGAATCGGTGCTGATCGCGGGCATCAGCTCCGCCGCTTGCTCGGCCGAAACCAGCTCGACGTCCAGCCCGATGGCGTGGGCGCGACTCACCCCCCGTTGCTGCTCCAGCAGCTGTTCGCGGCTGGAGGCGAAGCGCAGGCTGCCGACGGTTTCGAAAATCCCCAGCTGCCGGTACAACTCGATGCTGTAGCGACGGAACCGCATCATGGTCGGCGACGGATTGAACTGGGTGACCAGACCCGCTGCGTGGCAGGTCGATCCGCTGGTCAGGTCGGCTTTCTCCAGCAGGACCGTGTCTCGCCAGCCAGCCCGCGCCAGGTGGTAGGCCACGCTGGCGCCGGTTATCCCTCCCCCGATGACGACGGCGCGCGCACGGCTCGGTAATTGAGTCATGCGCGCGCCGCTCCGATCAGAACGAACGACTACTCAACCGGGATCTCCCGATGGATGCGCGCCAGGTCGATGCCCTGCCGTTTGCGCACCACGCGGGCGATCACGTAAATGGCGATAGCCACCAGGTAGGTGACCGCGAAGTAGATCGGCGACGAGGCGTTGAGGGAGAAGGACGTTCCGTAGACGGCGTTGAACGACCACTCCGCGAGCATGAACACGATGAAGATCGCGCTTACCACGCCCGTGATCGTGATCACCGGGATGCCGGCGACCCTGAAGCGAGCGATCGGCGAGTTCTCGAAGATATCCTTCCGGCGCCAGGGCATGATGGCCCCGGCGACGACCGTGCCCAGGAAGGTAATCGCGATCACACCCGTCGCCCACAAGAAGATGCCCTGGAAGCTCGGCTGGTACGCCCAGATGGCGCTGACGATGAGCGAGGGGATGATCATCAGGATCAGCGAGCCGTAGGGCACGCGCCGCTTGGCCGAGATGTTGGCGGCCCATTCCGGGAGCACCCGGTCGAACGCGGCGGCGAAGATGACGCGGGTCGACGAGAGGAACAGCGTTCCGGCCCAGCCAAAGAACCACAGTCCCATGACCGCGATCAGCAGCGCCTGGAAGAGGTGGTTGTTGACCAGCCATCCGGCGAGCATGACCGGATATGGCCAGATTCCCACCGGCGGCGCCGGCGCGCCGGCGACGAAGATGCTGTTCCAGTAGGAGGCGTTGGCCGCGTAGTAGAAGTCCCAGCCGATCGTCTTGACGATCAGCAGGATGATGACCGCGACCAGGGCTACCGTCACCCACAGCCCCCAGAACATGGCGTTGAAGACCTTGCGGTACTCCTTGGCACCGCGCACCTCGCCGTATAGGGTGGCTCCCCAGACCGGCCAGAGCAGGTAGAACGCGAGGAAGGGAAGCAGCAGGAAGGTCGAGCTGATGCCGAAGCTGCCGAAGCCAACACCGGTCGGACCGCCGCCCTTGGTCGAGGCGGCCAGCGTCGCCTGGTAGGCGTTCCCGGTGGCGCCGAATAGCGAGGCGGCCTCACGATTGAACGCGTCGATGAACCCCTGGTGCGTCGAGAAGAGCAGGAGCCCGAGCATGACGACCAGACCGCCCATCCCCAGCCAGAAGCAGAATCGCTGGATTTTGGCGTAGCTCTCCATGCCCAGCGTGATCACCCAGCTGACGAAGGCGAGGACGATCAGGCAGCTGACAAAGACGCCCGTCTTGCTGCTGAAGAATGTGGCCACGCCGGTCGCGCCCAGAGTGTAGGACAGTGGCGCGAAGAACTGGACGACCAGGATGTTGGCGTAGATCGGCGTCCAGAGCCAGAGCGTGAACCACCATCCGGTGATCGCCAGCACGAAGCCCACCCCACCACCCAGGATGCGGCTCTGCCAGGCGTAGTCGCCGCCGGCGCGCGGCATCGCGCTCACCAGCTGCGCGTAGGTCAACACCAGGAAGGTGACGAGCACCCCGGTGAGCAGGACCGCTAACAGGAGTTGACCGTCCGGAATCGCGTAGACGAACGACATACCGTAGAGCCCGAGCGTGACGAGGTTGACCGACCAGAATGCATATAAGAAGGCGTCGAAGGTCGACCAGGCTTTGACGAGCCCGGTCGCATTACGCAGGAACAGCGTTGGCCGGGCTGTGTCCGTCGTCGTAGTCGCCATGTACTCCTCCTTCGAAATTTGATCAGG
>Ga0307479_10002857_pt1 | contig 15689 bp, 8 predicted proteins | sample atmos_gasesECM4C_FD_203743 | JGI IMG/M metagenome (GOLD analysis project Ga0307479, IMG submission 203743) | Hardwood forest soil microbial communities from Morgan-Monroe State Forest, Indiana, United States - atmos_gasesECM4C_515 | ecosystem: Environmental > Terrestrial > Soil > Temperate... | reverse complement strand
GCCGCATTGTTGGCGATGAAAATGACGCTGTTGCCCCTGAGTTGTGTGTAGAGCGCCTGATTGTTGTAGATGACGCTTGGGAGCAGCGCTGCCCCGGCCTGAAAACGATCCTGCCCTGCAAGAGCCGAATCGGTAAGAGCCGATTGAAATTGCACGCTGTTTTTTCGCGCGCGCGCCAACGCGTCTTGTAGCGTGAGCTGTAGCACGGGCGCCCCGGCGGGATTTCCTTGCTGCACATCCTTGGTTGGTGCCGAGTTCTTTTCCCCGGCGGTTTCTTGCGCCAGGGCGGTTCCTGCATGGCCCAGCGAAAGGGCAGCTATCCCCAAAGACAGCGCGAGAATCCGAAGTGATTTCATAAATCTCGACTCCTCTGCCGGGTTCCGCCCTAGAAGGTGCGGGAAATGTGAGGCTATCGGCTTTGAGATAAATAGAGGATTAACCGGAAACCGGGGCGGCAGGCCGCGGGGACACTGGTATTGCATTGAAAACAAAGGGCTTGACGAATGGATAAGGGTTAAGAGCCGCGTGCAAGCAAAGCTGCATGCCAGCTCACACAGTAAGTTAGCTCGTACCGTAAGCTAGCCTATGGCGCAAGCTGTAACTTCATGCGGGAGAAGCGATGTTGCCGGGATCGGCGGGAACATAGGCGGTGAAAGTGCTCCCCGCCGAGTCCGAGCGCGTCAGTTCCAGGCGGCCGTGGTGCGCTTCGGCTATCCAGAGGGAAATGGCTAAGCCAAGCCCCGCGCCGCCGTCGCTGCCGGCGCGCGAGCGCGCCTTGTCGGCGCGAAAAAAGCGCTCGAAGATGCGCGGCCGCAGTTCCGCCGGAATGCCGCCTCCCGTGTCCGCAATGCTCACCGCGTATTCCTGGCTACGCCGGGAGCACTCCACGGCGACGCGCCCGCCTTCCGGCGTGTACTTGATGGCATTGTCCAAGAGATTCAAGAACATCCTTCGGAGCAACGATTCATCGGCGTGAACGGGGCACTCCGGAGCGGCGTCGAACGCCAGCGAGATTTTTTTGGCCAGCGCCAGCGTACGGGCCGAGTGCACGCACTCGGCAATCAGCTCATCCAGGTAGAAATCGCGGGGCTGAAGGGCATACTGGCCGGCATCGGCGCGCGTCAGTGTAAACAAGTCTTCCACGATGCGGGTCAGCCGCTCCGCCTCGTGGTGCAGCACGCTGATGGATTCGCGGTACTCCTCGAGAGAGCGGGCCTGCTGCGAAAGTGCCACTTCCGCTTCGCCGCGCAGAATGGCGACTGGAGTGCGCAGTTCGTGAGAGGCATCGGCCATGAAGCGGCGCTGGCGTTCGAACGATTCGCTAAGGCGGTCCAGCAAATGATTGAAGGAACGCGCGAGATGCCCCAGTTCGTCCTTTTCGTTCTGAACCGCGAGCCGCTCGTGCAGATTGGCAGCGCCGATGCGTCCGGCCTGGCTGCTCATGGCCACCACGGGCGCCAGGCTCTTGCGCGCGAGAAAATAGCCGCCGCCGCTGGCGAACAGGATGGCAATCGGAATCACCCACGCGAAGGTGGCCTCGATTTCCTCGAGTGTCTCTTGCTGGGCGTGCAGCGAGCGGAGAATCGCCAAGGTATAGCTGGATCCGCGCACCGAGAAACGGCGGGCAAAGGCGCGATAGCCGCTTCTTCCGCCCTTCACCTTGCCGAAGAAGCGCTCGACGCGCTCTGCGCGAGAAGCGTCCGCAAGGAATTCGCGAAAGGATGGGGACTCCAATAGGTTCGTTGGAGGCGGGACCTTCGTGGAGTCCAAGGGGTGCTCTTCAAGCGAGCTCGCAATCAACTTCCCGGTTGCATCGAGCACAGCGTACACATGATCGGGAAAATGATGCTCGGCAATGGCCACCTGCACGGCTACCAGAAAAGGGTCAGCTGCAGTCTGGTCCTCAATCTCGGCGCGAACGGTCACGAGGAAGGCGTCGGAAAGCTCGCTGAGATCCGCATCGGTCCGGCGCTCAAGGTTGCGAAAAAAAAGAACGCTGGTGATGAGCGCCAGCGTGACGAGAACCAAGGCAAGCACCACGGTGTACCAGAGCGTTAGACGGATGCGAATGGAGTCAAGCATGGCTCTTCCTACCGGAAGCGGCAGACTTGGTACGCGCGCGTGCGGAACCGCTTTCTTCGCCAGGCTCAGGGGCGGGCAGGTCTTCCGCGTTGCCAAGCACGTAGCCCATGCCGCGGCGGGTGTGCAGCAGGGGCCGCGGCGAATCGGCATCGATTTTGCGCCGTACGCGGTTTATGTACACTTCGATGAGATTGGAAAACGGATCGAAGGTTTCATCCCAAACGTGCTCGGCAATATCCGCGCGGCCGACCACGCGTCCCGCGTTGCGCGCCAGATATTCCAGCAGCGCATATTCCTTGGCGGTCAGCGTCACGTTACGGCCGGCACGCTTGGCGGTCTGTGCGGAGGTATCGAGCACGAGATCGGCGATCGTGATTTTCGCGGGCCGCAATTCGCCCGAGCGCCGCAACAAGGCGCGCAGCCGCGCCAACAATTCACGGAACTCGAACGGCTTGGTCAGGTAATCGTCCGCGCCGTGATCCAGCCCTGCGATGCGGTCTTCCACGGCATCGCGCGCCGTCAACATCAGAATGGGCATGCGGTGCCCCGCTTTGCGGAGCTCACGGCAGACAGCAAAACCGTCCGGAGCCGGAATCATCACGTCGAGGATGACCAGGTCGTAAGTGTTTACGGCGGCCTGATACAGCGCGTCGTCGCCGGTGCCCGCTACGTCGACAGCGTAGGCTTGTTCGCGCAGGCCCTTGGCCACAAAACGCGCGATCCGCATATCATCTTCCACCAGCAGCAGTCGCATGGGTCCATCATACGGCAAGTGAAGGAAAACAGAGCCGGCACAGCCGTGAGCTTCGCGTGGCGAGTTTCGTTTATGCTTATAGCTGGCAGGAGAGACCGGTGAAGGATATTTCGAAAAAGGGATTGCTAGTCTGCACGGCCAGGAGCGGGAGAGCAGCTCTTTTCGTCGTCGGAATGGCCCTTGCGTTTGCGATGGTGACGAGCGTAGCTGCCTTTGGCCAAGGGAAGGGGAAGACTCTTTCGGGCACGGTGCGGACCGAATCGGGAGCACCTATTTCGAATGCGCGAATCTCAGTCAAAAACACGGTGAGTGGCGAAACGGTTTCCCCAACTACGAAAGAAGATGGTTCCTACCGAGTGCCTAACTTGTCGCCGGGAAATTATGAAGTGAGCGTCACAGCTCAGGGCTTCGCCGAAGCGGGGGCACCGATTACGCTCGGTGCGGGCTCCGGTGAAGTGCTGGACTTCGTGTTGCATGCAAGCGAAGCGCAGGCTGGGTCGTCGGCGGTCAGCGGCGTGGTCAATTCGCAAAGCGTGCGTGAGTTGCCATTGAATGGGCGGTCCGGCTCCGATTTGGCGGTGCTGGAGCCCGGAGTCGAGACGGCGCGCACACAATCTTCCGGGCAGGGGAAATACGGTTTCGGAACGCAGATGACCATCTCAGGTGGGAGACCGCGGCAGAACGACGCGCGGCTGGACGGCATCAGCGTGAACGATTATGCGAACGGATCTCCCGGCAGCGCCCTGGGCGTGAACCTGGGAGTGGATGCGGTCGAACAATTTACAGTACTCACAAGCAACTACCCCGCGCAGGTGGGGCGTTCCTCCGGCGGAGTGGTAGGAGCAACCACGCGGCCGGGAACAGACAGGATTCACGGCGACGCATTCGAGTTCCTCCGCAATAGTGCGCTGGACGCAAGAAATTTTTTTGATGGCGCCACGAAGCCACCTTTCCGGCGAAATCAATTTGGAGCTTCCGCCGGCGGCCCGCTGTGGAAAGACCGCACGTTCATTTTTGGAGATTACGAAGGATTGCAGCAATCTCTGGGCATCACCCAGGTGGACACGGTTCCGTCGGCCGCAGCTCGCGCAGGCAATCTCTCCACGGGGCAAATTACTGTCGACCAGAATGTCCTCAACTTCGTGAATGCTTTCTACCCGTTGCCGAATGGCGGGCTTCTTGGAGCCGGCGATACGGGAATCTTCACGTTCTCCGGGCAACAGGTCACTCCCGAGAATTACTTTACGACACGCGCCGACCACGTCATCTCCTCAAATGACAAACTTTCCGGCACGTACATGTTCGACAGCGGAACCGTGCGCCAGCCCGATGAATTGAACAACAAGATCACGGGCTACGATTCCCGGCGGCAATTTTTTACCGTCAGCGAAGTGCACACGTTTAGTCCCCGGCTGGCGAACTCGCCGCGTTTCGGTATCTACCGAGTTGTGGCCACAACCGGCCTCACGTTTCCTTCGGGAAATCCCGCAGCTTCCGACACCTCTTTCGCCACCGTTCCCGGTCACAATGCGGCAGGGGTAACCGTGCCGGGAATTACGACCTTCACCGGCGGTATTGGCGGACTGACGTTCTATCAATTCCACTGGACGACGATTCAGACTTACGACGATTTCACGTGGACCCGTGGAACGCATGTTGTCAAGTTCGGCGGGGGCGTGGAACGTATCCGCGATAATGAACTGGGAGTGAGTAGCCCGACCGGCGAGTTTCTCTTCAATTCGCTTTCTGGCTTCCTCACCAACAACCCCATCTCCCTGAGCGCAGCTATCCCCAGCGCGGTCAGCCCGCGCGGTATTCGCCAAACGGTCTTTGGAGCTTACGCACAGGACGACTGGCGCTGGCGCCCGAACCTCACCATCAATCTGGGGCTGCGCTACGAAATGTGCACGGTGATCAGCGAAGTCCAGGGCAAGCTCACGGTTCTGCGCAACATCACCGATGCAACCCCGCACCTCGGCGATGCACTGATCTCGAATCCCACGCTGCTCAACTTCGAGCCGCGCACGGGATTCTCCTGGGATCCGTTTCGAAATGGAAAGACGGCGGTCAGCGGAGGCTTCGGAGTCTTTGACGTTTTGCCTCTGCCTTACTTATTTCAAATGAACGAACTGTTCTCGGCTCCATTCTTTGAAGCCGCGAGCGCAAGCAATCCCGGAAAATTTCCGAGTGCGGCTTACGCGGCGTTGACAAACTCGACCAACACGTTCCGGCAAGCCTTCTTCGAGCCGCATCCCGGGCGCAATTACGTTATGCAGTGGAACCTGACGATTCAGCGGCAACTCACAGCAGATACCAGCCTGCGCGTCGGATATGTAGGCTCGCGGGCGATTCACCAGCCGTTTCGAACCGAAGATGCAGACATTATTCTGCCCACGACCCTTACTCCTCAAGGTTACGTGTGGCCCGTGCCCATAGGGAGCGGGACGCGGCTGAATCCGAAGTCAGGACGAATTACGGCGGGATTTTGGGATGGCCGCGGGTACTACGATGCGCTGCAAGTGCAGGTCAAGAAAAAGATCGGACGCGCGTCGCAATTGGGCGGTTCCTATACTTGGGGAAAGACCATCGACACCGGCTCCGGCAGCATGGTCGGGGACGAATATACAAACTCCATCTCGAGCCCTCTATTTTTCAATCTGCGGCTGAATCGCGGCCTGGCCGATTTCAATGTGAGCCACAACCTGAGTGCCAACTACACCTGGGAGCTCGGCCAGCGGAAATGGAAATCGGGACTTGCCGATTGGGGACTGGGAGGATGGCAGATCGGAGGAGTTTTCCAAGCCAGCACGGGCGTGCCGTTCACGCCGGGGTTTGCCGGCGACACCCTAGGGGTCTCCGGCACAGACCCGAGTGTGGATGTGCCCGACTTGGTTGGCGGCGCGGGTTGCGGTTCCCTGGTGAACCACGGGAACCCAAACCATTACATCAAGACGCAGTGCCTCGGGGTGCCGACGGCCCCCAATCAAATGTTTTTTGCCGCCAACTGCGATCCGAAGCCGCCGATCGGGCCGAACGGCGCTCCTCAGCAGCTTGCGCCCGGAGATTTGCGCTGCTTCAACCTGCGCGGCAATCTGGGGCGAAACACGCTGATCGGCCCTGGCTTGATGAACCTCGATTTTTCCCTCATTAAGAACAATTTCATCAAGAGGATTTCCGATGCGTTCAATGCGCAGTTTCGCGCCGAGTTTTTCAACGTATTCAACCGGGCGAATTTTGCGCCGCCCTTGGATAACCGAAACGTCTTCGATGCCACCGGGGCGGAGATTGCCAACGCGGGATTAATCACCTCGACGCAAACGTCCTCGCGACAAATTCAGTTTGCGCTGAAAGTGATTTGGTGAGTTTTTGCGCGCCGCGAAGATTAGCGCAGAGCCAGAGTATTGATGCGCTTGGGAACTTCTCCAACGGGGACTACGGCCACTAACTTCAAGGTGCCGACATCAATCGCCGATACGGACCTGGCGCCGGAGTTTGACACATAAAGGAGTTGGCTGTCTGGCGTAAACGTAATCCACTCCGGGACCGAGCCGGTGGGTGCGTGGCCGAGGGGATGAACCACCGGCAGGGAGCAATGCCCGGCCAGCTTCAGATCGGGCAGTGAATACTTGAAGACCGCGTTGGCGATGGTGCTGCCGATCCACAGAGATTTTCCGTCGGGAGCCACGCCAATGCCATGCGAGGGCGTGTTCAACCGCACTTCGGCAGCGCCGTAGCCGCCGGGCTGATCGGGCAATTTGATGCGCGCAACCTCCTGGCGCTTGGCAAAATCTACCACCGCAAATCCGTTGAGATTGGAGAGCTGGACGAAGATGCGTTTCGTGGAGCCGTCGGGATTGGTGTCGAAGGCCATGGGGCGCACGCCGTTGTCGAACTGTACCTCCCAGGCGACTTCATCGCTTTGCAGGTCGATGACCGAGGCCGTCTTGGATTCGATGGAACCGGCGACAGCGAATTTTCCGTCAGGAGTAACGTAAATGTTGTGAACGCTGCGGTGGAGCGGGATGGTTTTGGCGAGCGTGAGAGACGCGGTGTCGATGACATCGACAGCCCCAGGAAGCGTGCGAATGCCCACCAGCACGCGGCGGCCGTCCTTGGTTGCGGTGAGGTTGTTGGGGCGGCCGCTCAGAGGGATTTTCTTGACGATTTCGCCGCGCTCGCGGTCGATAACGTCGAGCACACTTTCCGCTTCATCGCTGACGTACACGCGCGCGCCATCGGGCGAAAAATTGACGCCGTGCGGGAGGCCGATTCCGCGAATCACCTGAACCACCGCGTTCGAGGTTGGCTCAACGACATCCACGCTGCTGCCAGCGCTGTTGGTCACATAGATGAGTGGCGCAGGCTTCGCTTTCGGGCCAGCGGCGGTAGCAGCATCGCCGCGGACCCATTCGGCGAGCGTGAGCCAGTCGGGATCGTTCTGCGTTTCGAACTGCCTGCCGCCGGAATGGAAGGCATCGCCGCCGGCTTCCGGGGCAAGAGGATGCAACAAAAGCAGACTGGAATGCGGATCGCCGGGCGCTACGAGCCGAGACACGGTCTGAAAATTGCGCCGCGATTGCTCTTCAGTCCACTCCATGGCTCCCGCCGGCAAAGGCTCGAGGTGGAAAAGCCTGTTGGGATCCGCGTGGCATCCGTAACAGCGAGCGTGGCCGGGACGTTCCTTCAGGAAGATTGGCTCGACACGACTGCGGTAAGTATCGAAGTCGAGAGCGGAAGGCCGCGGCGAAGTAGAACCGGAAGCTTCTCCCGACTGAGCCAAATGAGCGTGAGGAGCGGAGTCCTGCGCGGGAGGAACCGCGCCGGCCGGGCTTACTGCGCGCACAAACACAACGATGAGTGAAGCGATCAGCAATCGGAGAGAGAGACTCGTTCTCATGTTAAGACTTACAGGGCGGCGCGTGCCGAGCACGACGTAGATGGATGCCCACGGAATTGTATCTGTTGCCGATAATCCGCGAACTAGAAAATAAACTTGAGCGCGAATTGAATCTGCCGCTCCGGAATCGTGGTTCGGACCAGCTGCCCCGCAATCGGGTTTGGCGACCCTGTTCCGTCGAAGATGTCCGAATTGCCGTCACCGACCTGAGGAGGCGCGAAGTTAGGGTGGTTGAGAATGTTGAAGATTTCCATGCGGAACTGCACATTGAAGTTTTCCGAGATGCGCTTGACGTGATTGTTCTTGAAGACGGAGAAATCCAGGTTGGTTATTCCAGGTCCAATCAGAATGTTGCGGCCAGCGTTACCTCGTAAATTAAAGCATTGGGGAAAAGAAGCTAGAACCGGTGGAGTCCCCGATGGGTTTTGAGCACTGGGAGGCGCTGGATCGCAATTCGTACCCCAGAAGCTCGGGTCCGGTGCCGTTGGAACTACGAAGCACTGCGTTTTGATATAGTTTGCCGGATTGCCAGGATTTGTCAGCGAGCTGCAGCCCGAACCTCCTAACCTATTCGGATAAGCAAAATCATCGCTGCTGAGCGTGCCCGCGGGGTCGGACCCGGTTCCCCACGTAGCGGTAAAGGGCACGCCGTCACTGATCGTGAGGATGAGACCGAGTTCCCAACCGTCCGTCGCCCACCTGGCTGGTCCCGAGAAAGAATTTGCTGTCGGCACGGTCCAGGTGCCATTCACAACCAGCGTGCGTCCAACGTTGAAATCGGAGAGTCCGCGAGTCAACCTCATATCGAAATAGTTCAAGCTGGAGATCGAGTTGCCGAATGCATCGCCTGCCACAGTTGCAGAACTCGTGTCCATGCTCTTTCCCCAAGTGAACGTACCTTGCATTTGGAAGCCGTGGCTCATCCGCCTAGCCAACTGCAACTCCAAAGCGTTGAAATAGGACATGCCTTGATAAAACATTCCGCGAATGGAGCCAAAGTTCCCATTGACAGGGTTCGGCGGAGCGCATTGCCCCGGGTCCGCAGGTCCGTTGGGGTCGGTTGCGTTGCACTGTGGCGTGAAAACATTTCCGAACACGTCTACCTTGGGCCAGAGATATCCGGAGGATGGAGTCTTCGTGGGTATGACGAGGTCGGATTCATCAACGCGAAAGGGTTGGTGCACGCCGCGTGAACCCACATAGGCAACCATAGCCGCTAGGTTTTGCGTGAGCTGGTACTGAATATTGAGGTTCCATTGCATCACGTAGTTGCGTTTCGGATTGGAGTTAATAAATGTTGAGCGCAACTTGTTGTTGGTGATGTCCGCGGGATTCACCAGCGGGAACGTAAGGGGCTGGGCAAGCGTCGGGTCACCGACTTTAAGTGCTGTGTATTGGAAGAATGGGGCAGCTTGCGTCTCCAGCAGGATGAACTCATAGGGAAGTGGAAGGACATCAAACAAGCCTCCCCCGCCACGGACGGCCATCTTGCCATTGTGGAGGGGATCCCAGGCAAAACCGATACGCGGCTCAAAATTGTGCAGTGTTGGATTGGAGAACAGCGGCCCGACACTCGCACAGTTCGGGTCCGGTCTTCCACAGACCGGCTGAGGGTCGGAGATATTCCTTAGGTTCACCATCTTGCCGTCAGTTTCTGTCGGCACCGTGGCCATTTCGTAGCGCAACCCCAGATTCAGAGTGAGATTCGGCTTTGCGCGCCAATCATCCTGAAAGTACCCGCCGATAATGTTTTGGCGAAAATTGCGTGGAGTGAGAGAACTGGCAATCCCACCTTGGAATTTGGTTGCCTGACCTTGCAAGAAGGACGGCAAATCACCGAAGAACCAGATTCCGTTCGGATCCGTCAGGGCGGTCGCCTGCATGAGCATGCGCTCGAAAGCAAAGCCGAACTTAAGTGTGTGAGCTCCATGGTTAAGGAAAGCGTCGTCGTAGCCTTGGAAAGAATTCCAGCGATAGAAGTAAGTAGGAAGCCCATCGACGCCACCGTTCATCGGAGAGAGTCCGGTAACGTTTACAAACGCGGCGTTGCGGCCAGCAAAAGCGGCCAGGGCAGTATTCGTCGCGGCAGCCGTAATTCCGCTGAGGCTCTGATTGTTGTCCACCCTTTCGTGGTTATAACCGAAACGGGCTGCATTGACGAATGTGGGCGTAAAACTGTGCGTTTCTTCCGCGGCCACAATCTGGCGCGAACTGAGGCTGCCAAGGAGCACATTGCCCATCGAGTCCGGGGAGTTATAAGGGGTCCTGTCGAACAGATACGTGCCGAACAAGCTGTCTTTGCCGGAGAATTTGTGGTCGACGCGCGAGGTGACAAAATTTTCGTTGATGATTTGCTGCGCGGAAAAAGTTTGTTGACAGACATCCGCCCCCCCACAACTCGGGGTTGTGGGATAGAGGGCGAGGTAGTTTTGTACTGCCGAGGCTACCGTAACCGTATAAGTTTGGGACGTCGAAGTGCACCCGTGCACGTTGTTCGTCACGTCGTTTGAAGTGCAGTGCACAGTTCCCTGGCGCGCCTCGGGCGAGGGCACGGTGTTGAAATTCGCAATACCCTTGGACTGCCGGATTCCCTCATAGTCCGCGAAGAAGAAGGTCTGGTTTTGCTTGATCGGGCCGCCAACGTCACCGCCAAACTGATTCCTTTTGAACGGCGAACGCTGGCCAGCCTCAAAGAAGTTGGCGGCGTCCAATTTGTCATTGCGAAGGAATTCGTAGGCGCTGCCGTGAAAGCTGTTGCTGCCGGACTTGGTGATCGCGTTGACCACGCCGCCAGAGGTCTTGCCATACTCTGCCGAATAGTTGCTAGTAAGAACGGAGAATTCCTGGATGGCGTCCACGCCGAGGTTGCCACCCAACACGCTGCCAGGCGCTCCATTGGCGTAGTCATTAAGGCTGACGCCATCGAGACGATAGTTATTTTGCTGTGGCCGCGCGCCAGAGATGGTCAACTGTTGCCCGAACCCACGGTTGCCGCGATCCGAGCCGGTCTGGAAACCCGGCTGTGTTTGAATCGTATCCACACCAGGCTGAAGGGCCGCAAGGTCCGTCCAACTGCGTCCGTTGAGCGGGAGCTCGCGCACCGTGTTGGCGTTAACAACCGCACTGATGTCCGAGCTAACAAGCTGGATCGCGGGGGCTTCGGTGGTCACCTCGACGACGGTCTTGGCCGCAGATCCCACGTGGAGCGTAAGGTTGAAGATTTGCTGCCCTCCAACGGTGAGAACAATCCCCTTGCGGGCTTCGGTATTGAAACCCTTAGCCGAGACGGTGATCTCGTATTCTCCCGGCAGGAGATTCGGTGCGGTGAAAAAGCCGTCGGAGTTGGTCATGACCGTGGTCGTAATTCCTGTGGCCATGTTGGTGATAGAAACCTGTGCCTGCGGAATAGATTTTTCCGAGGGATCGCTGATCGTTCCGTAGATGGTTCCTCCCGCCACCTGCGCGGTAACAGGCGTGGCTACCAGAATAGCAATCGCCAGGAAGAGCAGTGTCCAGCCGGCGAATGAATGGAGTAAGGATGTTCTTCGAGAGGACAAGGATCACCTCCAAGCTTTTCGCGGAGCGTAGTGCATACTCCGCGCGGATACCTTAACCCAAGATTAATTTCTGTTCAGGGTCATTTGGAGAACGTTTTCCTGGGAGGAAACAAGCGGAAGAACGACGGTGAACGCGGATCCTGCGCCGAGTGCGCTTTGGCACTCGATGCGGCCGCCCTGGGCGCGCGCGATGGCTTGGGCGATCGCCAGCCCCAAGCCCCCGCTGTGAGCTTCTCCATTACTGGAAGGGACCGCGCGGTAAAAGCGCTCGAAGATGCGCGGCAAATGCTCCGCGGAAATACCCATGCCTTGATCTTCGAAGCGCACTTGAATTGAATCGCCGTGTTTCTTCAGCGCGACGCGAATCTGCGTTCCCCCGGGGGAGTACTTGAGCGCGTTGTCCAGGAAAATCAGAAACAAGTCGCGAAGGAAGGCTTCGTCCCCGTTATAGGCGATCTCCTCGCCGAGCTCGCGGACAATGGAAATGTTTTTCTCGCGTGCGCGCGGAGAGATAAGAGCGCAAGCTTCTTCGAGAACTTCGTTGAGATAGAGCGGGTCACACCGAAGGCGGAGCTGTCCTGCGTCGGCCATGGAAAGAGTGAACAACCCTTCCAGGATTCGCGTCAGTTTTTTCAGTTCCTCGCCGAATACTGCCAGGGTGCTTCTGTACTCGTCCGCTGAGCGCGGCTTGGAAAGAACCAAGTCCGTCTCACCGCGAAGCACTGCAAGCGGCGTCCGCAATTCGTGCGAAGCATCGGTCACGAATTGTCGCAACTGGCGCACTGCTGAATCAACACTCTGCAGGAGATGATTGAACGTTTCCGCCAGGCGGCCAAGCTCGTCGTCGGGGGAAGCAGCCGGGAGCGGAGTCCAAAACCCTTGTCGAAGGGTCACATTTCGCGCCATCACCGCGGCATGCTCGGTGAGCGCGTTGATCGGCTGCAAGCTCTTGCCCACGTAAAAGGCGGAAATGGCCGCCGTCAACAACAAGCTCAGAGGAAACAGCAAGAGCGCAATGCCCCCGAACGTTTCGAGCATGCGATTCGTGCCGAGGGTTGGAATAGCCACCGCAAAGATGCGCTGCCGGCCAGCTTGCTGGAACGGAATGAGCGAGACTCTGACCGATTCGCCGTTTCCGACCGTCCCGATACCGAAAGCGGGCTGTGCGCCCGTAACATTGAGTCCCCTCAAGTCGATGGGGCCAGCCCCAAGGTTGCTCGACCGCTGAAGCACTTTCCCATCGGCATCGAGCAGCTCAAAGAATTGGCCGGGAATGTCCAGCCGCTCGACGTCGCGCGCATTAGGTTCCGCCATGATGTCGGACAGAATGGGCCGCGCGGTGTCCAACAGCCCGCGGTTGAGCTGAGCTGGAATTTCGTGGGCCAGCAAGGCCCAAAACGCAAGATAGGAGGCGGCGAGCAAGATGCCAACCACGGAGCAAAACAGTAGCATCATGCGAAACCGCAGCGTCTTGGCCTTCATGACTCCAGGGCTCCCAAGCGGTAGCCGACGCCGCGAATTGTATGGATAAGCTTCGCCGGCCCGCTTTGGTCAATCTTGTGGCGCAACCGATTGATGTAGACTTCCACGAGGTTTGTCTCGCTGTCGAAATGGCAATCCCAGACGTGTTCGACGATCTCGCTGCGCGTTACCAGCTCCGGCGCCCGCAGCAGCAACAGCTCGAGAAGCGAGAATTCCTTGGCCGTCAGCGGGATGAGTTGCTTTCCGCGAGTGGCCCGACGGCGATGGCGGTCCAGCTCCAAGTCCGAATAATGAAGCTTTGCATTCCCGCTGTGAAAGCCGCGCCGCACCAGCGCCCGGACGCGCGCCAGAAGCTCCGCAAGCACAAAAGGCTTTGTGAGATAGTCATCGGCTCCGGCGTCGAGACCTTCCACTCTTTGCTCCACCAGACCGCGGGCGGTGAGCATGAGCACGGGTGCTTCGATGCCGCGCTGCCTCAGCTCCTTGCAGACTTCAAGGCCGCTGATCCCCGGCAGCCGCACATCGAGCAGGATGGCGTCGTAGAGAACGTCGGTTCCCAGATCCAGAGCTTTCTCACCCGACTCGGCAATGTCCACGGCATAGGTGTTTTCGCGCAGGGCCCGCGCAATGAAGCTGGCCACCTTCCGCTCGTCTTCGACTAACAGGATGCGCATAATTTCAGCCGATATCATGGGGGACAAAACCGCGGGAGTCAAAATTTGCGCGAGGCAATAGCTTGTAGTTCAGGCTAGCCGCTTGGCAGCGCAAAACCGGGCTCGCCCTAGCCGTGCCTTCAGTCATTTGGTATCGTCGCGAATTACCTGGCCGCCCTTCATCACAAACTTGACCCGCTCCAGCTCGCTGACATCCTTGAGAGGATCCCCGGACACGGCGATGATGTCGGCAAACTTGTCTTTTTCAATCGATCCGATGCGGTCTTGCCACCCCATCATTTCCGCCGCGCTTGTTGTGGCAGACTGAATGGCTTGTGCCGGCGTCATCCCAAATTTGACCAGATAGGCGAACTCGGCAGCTTGTGTTCCGTGCGGGAAAGGACCGACTCCGCTGCCGAACGAAATTTTGATGCCACGGGATATTGCCAGCCGCCCGCTTTTCTCCCGCAAAGCTTGCAAACTGTACTTGCCGCCGGTTGATTTAGCGTCGTGCACCGTGTACTCAGAGAGCGAATAATGATAAGCGGTGAGCTCGAGAAAGATGCCCTTCTTCTTCATCAAATCGGCGGTCGCCTCGTCTAGCTCGAGGGCGTGTTCAATAGTGTCCGCCCCGGCTTGCACGCAGTTTCGCAAGCCTTCGCCACCAAAGGCGTGGCACGCGGCTTTCTTCCCGTGCCGGTGCGCTTCGTCGACAATGGCGTCCACTTCTTCCTTCGTGAAAGTTGGGTCACTGCGCAGCTCGCCGTCCGGTTCGAATTCGTAGTCGGCCGTCGAGTGGAATTTGATCCAGTCCGCTCCGTAGTGAATTTGTTCGCGCACCGCCTGACGCGCGGCCCACGGGCCGTCCACCGTTTGATAATTCCTGGGAAGATTCACTTCCGGCGATCCCAAAATGCCTTCGCCAGTGGCTACCAGCCCCATGGTCGAGACTTGCATCCGCGGTCCCTGGAAAAAACCGCGATTGATGGCTTTCTTGATGTCCACATCGGCGTATCCGCCGCCGTGACTCATAAGGTCGCGCAGGGTTGTAAATCCCGCCCGCAGATCCTTCTGGGCATTGGCCAGAGCGAGAAGTGTTCTATATTCGCGGGTATCATTAATGGGGCTTGCAAACGGCAGCCCACCCGGCTTGATGCCATCGAGCCCAAATCCAAAAACATGCGTATGCCCGTCAATCAAGCCGGGCAAAACGGTTTCTTTACTTAGATCGATCACCTGCGCCCCGGCCGGGATCGCAATGCTCCCCGCCGGACCTACAGCCGTTATCTTTTCGCCTTCCACCAAGATGACCTGGTTTTCCGTTATTTTGCCGGACTTACTGTCGAACATTTTCCCGGCGCGAATAGCAATCACCTGCGGGGTTTGGGCACGCGACAGTTCGGCAGACAACAGAGCCACAATGGCCAGCATCAGCGCGAAACCGATCCATTTGGATTTTCCAGGCTTCAAAGACACCTCCGTTTCCAATTGCAGGTTCCAGCGACAATCCGATGCCAGAGAATTCCTTCTTACTGAACTTCGAAGACCAAGACCTCGGCGCTCTCCGTGCCATGCTGCGGCACAGCCACAAAATAGCGGCTCAGGGCAGGCACCAGGAGCGAGGTCCTTCCAAGCGGCCCGGAAGGAACCTTGCCCAAAAGCTTGTAGTTGTCCGCGTCCGTCTGCCCGTAAACGTTCACTTCGCCGTCGCATGACGCGTAAATGCGCTTGCTGGCGGCGTCGTATACCGCGTCGTCAACGCCTTTGGCGATGGGCAATTCAGCCACTTCTTTTCCGGAGGTGGAATCCATCACCGAAATGGCCCCGCTACGGCAAGCTACAAACAACCGGTTATGGGCCTCATCGAAGCTCAGGGCCACGTTGGTTTTACATTTTGCCACCGGCCAACTGGCAAGAAGTTCGCGTTTGTTGCGGTCAATGACATCCACCTGATTCTTGGCCCGGTTGTTGACGAAAATTCTCGCGCTCGATTTCTCCAAAGCCATGGCCTCCAGCGTGTCTCCATCGATTTTTATGTCCGCCAGCTTCTTCGCGGCAGTCGTGTCCACGACACTAAGCATCGAATACGTCTGATGCACGTCGCCACCGCCATTGTCGATGTACAGCAACTTTGTCGATGGGTCGTACCCAATCGAATCCGCGTCCTCCAAGAGTTTCACGCTCGAAAGGAGCTTGTAAGTCGCGCCATCAAAAACTTTCAGATCGCCGGCCTCTCCATCCGTCACGTACAAGCGATTCAAATC
>Ga0307479_10002856_pt1 | contig 15689 bp, 13 predicted proteins | sample atmos_gasesECM4C_FD_203743 | JGI IMG/M metagenome (GOLD analysis project Ga0307479, IMG submission 203743) | Hardwood forest soil microbial communities from Morgan-Monroe State Forest, Indiana, United States - atmos_gasesECM4C_515 | ecosystem: Environmental > Terrestrial > Soil > Temperate... | reverse complement strand
ACCGATTTCATCGAAACGGCCTGGTGGAACAGTTCCATCGCCTGCTCGGATTCGATGCCGAGACGACGCCGGAAATCCCGGCCGTATTCGGGGAAGTTGTCGTATACCCGGGCTCCGCCGACCCGGAGCCGCTTCTTCAGCGGTGTTACTTCGGTGCCGAAGTCGGAAAAGTCACCGGCGATAGATAGCGCTCGGTCGGCTGTGACGAAAAACCGCTCGGGCTGGCCTTGATCCTTCATCCAGAACACCTGAGCGAGGGTGACGGATGAGTGGTAGCCGACGTTGGCGAAGACCCCGAGGATGACGGAAAACGTACCCGCGTCACGGAGCGCGACCGGACGCGATGTCTCGGACCCCTCACTCCGTTCGCCCTTGTAATGGCCGAGTACGTAGGACCGCAGGTCGCGTTCCCTCGTCTCGGCTCCGGCGGCCTTGTTATACGTGATGCGGTTCGCCGGCAGCAGCAGGGTCGTGATGGCGTCTACGATCGTGGACTTGCCCGAGCCGGCGTCGCCGGTCACCAGGCCATCGTGGCCGGCCAGTTCGAAGCTCCACACCCGCTGGTCGAAGGTGCCCCAGTTGTAGAGTTCCAGCCGCGCCAGCCGGGACCCGCTGCGCGTGTCCGCTCCATCCGGCCGAATGGTGGTGATCATCCGGTCGTCTCCGTTTCCGGTATTGAGACGAGATCCGCGTATTCGGACAGCTTGCGGTCGAAGTCTGCCAGCCACTGGCCGTCGACGAATGCTTTGAGGATCCTGCGCACCTCGTAGACCTGCTCGGTCCCCTTCACCTGACGGAGGAAGCCCAGCTCGGCCGCCTTGGCGAGGTAGGAGTCGATCTGGTCGGTCAGCCGCGCCTCGTTACTGGTGGATGGCAGGAACAAGCGAACCATCTCCAATATCTGCGCCCGCGTGAGCATCAGCCGTGTGTCGCCACCCTGCGCGTCGAATTCAGCCAGCCGCTTTCGGAGTAGCGCTAGCAGCAGGCTCAAATGGAAGGACAACGACCGGCGCGGGATCAGCCGAGGCAGCCACGAGACGTCGTCGGGGTTGTCGGGGTTTTCTGGACGCTGGCGGAGGAACGCGTAGCCCTCGGATTCGTCGATGATCACCTGGAGCCCGAGCACGGCGACGTAGTCCCGCACCTGAGCTTGCAGCTGCATCAGGTTGCTCCAGGCTTTGTCATGGGTGTCGCGGTAGACCACACTCTTCATCAGCGGAGTGACCGCGAGCGACAGGTCAGGTTCCGTGTTCATAGGTCGACTCCTGCCGTTGCTTTAGCGTGGGTGAAGATGACTCTGGGAAGGGTCGCTCTTCGTTCTCGTCCTTCCGCATCGCGCCAGGTGAGCTCTTCGGCGTGGTGCTCGTCGAATACGACGCGGAACCCTTCGTCGTCCAGCGCCAGGTAGGTCACGATCTCCGCGAGACCGTGTTGCAGTGGCTGGTTGCGGATCAGTTCGGCGAGGCCGACCTGCGGACTGCGGGCGAGGGCGCGGAAAACGCCGCGGCGCAGCGGGGCGGGATCCACATAGACCTGGTCGAACAGCACACCCGGATCGGCCTCGTCCTCGGCGGGGCGCACCGACGTGCTATTGATCGGGATCCGGCGAACCGGTGCGTACAGCGGGCGTTCTACCGGCAGCACGATCGCGGGTCCTGTGGCGTCGAGCTCCGTGCCGACCGTGATCCTCTGTTGCTCGCGCAGTGCCAGGGCGTGGACCTCAATACTGTGCAGGATGTCGAGGACGCGCCGGTTCTCCGACCAGATCTGGTCATCGAGGAAGCGCCGCAGCTGCTCGGACAGCTGGCGGACCATCGTCTGCGTGCGCTCCGCGGCATCCAGCCAGTCGTAGTGGATGTGCCGCATGCGCGGATCGGGGTCGCTGATGGCGGTCAGCTCATGGACACCGGCCAGCAGCCGGGTTAGCTCCTCCTGCCGGGACGCCGACAGCAGGAAGTCGTAGAACGCCTGGAAGCTCTTGCCCTGGTCGGAATCCGCGATGGATTCCCGGCTGCCGAGCACATCGTCAAGGAGCTCACCCTTCGCCCCCTGCCAGGTGGCGATCTTCTCCCGCAGGTTCCGGTCCAGCTTGCGGAAGTTCTCCTCCACCTCGCGGAAGTCCGAGAGCAGCTCCTTCGCGGTCGTCGAAAGCTGCTGATAGCGGTCCCGCAGCGCAGACCCTTCGAGCAGGTCAACCTCCCCCGCTTCGACCCGGGCGATCTCTTCGGCGATTTCCCGCTGCTGCCGGCGCAGTTCCTTGAGCCGTTCCTCCGGGTCGGTTTCGGCCCCGAACACCATCTGGCGCAGCAGGAGGAAGATCGTATTCAGCCGCGACTCGGTCCCCACGAAAGACCTGGCCTGCAGGCCCCGGACCCACGCCAGTGCTTTCTCGACGGCGGGCGTCACGTCATAATGCGGCTCGTCCGAGCCTTCCGGGTAGTACTTGCGGAGCCAGCCCGTGTCAGGCGCGGCCCAGTCATCGAGATACGCCCTCGCTTGCTTCGGAAATGTACGCTCGCCGAGCCGCTCGTTCAGCGCGTACAGCACGTCGTCCAGCCTGCCGACAAGCTCTGTCGCGCTGATTGATCTTGCGTTCTCGGTTACGAACACCTGATCAAGGAAGCTGAGCATGAGCGGTGCATTCTCGGCGTTCAGGAGCCGCCACGCGGGACTGTTCCCGCGCAGCCAGTCGATTTCGTCGAAGCTCAGCACATCCACCCCAGGACCGGTTCTCGCCACGAAGCCTCATGGTAGAGCGGGGGTACGACATTTACGCGTGACTAGTCGCGCGCTGCGCCCCTCCCCGACCTCACCGATGGCCGCGATGGCCGCGATGGCCAGGTGCACGATAGCGATGTGGTCAGGCGCCAGGTCCGCGGCCACGAAATGCGCACCATCGCCTACGCACCGATACTAACCCCCCAGATTCCGCGGGCACCCGCATTTGCCGAACGTGGAAGTACACGAGCATTTAGCAAAATGCGCCCCCAAGGGCATGTGCCCCAGCTCGTGCAACAGGGTTCCCGCGTAGTGCGCTTGCTCGCGCAACTGGTCGCGGCGGGTCTTTTGGTCTGCGGCCTGTGGTGATGAGGGCGTGCGGCGAGCGGATCACCACGTCCACTCCGCGCCGGTCGAAAACGGCGAGCGCGTCCTTCAACCCCATTCCGAACTGACCGATGACCAGCGGATGCTTGCGCTTCTCCGCGTTCTCCTTCTGAGTCAGGTGCTCATATCGCACGCCCCGTCCAGCGTCGGCGACATGCCAGCATCCAGCGTCGTCCTTGACGATAACCGGATCCGCCGTCCCGGTGAGCACCTGCTCGTCGAGCGCGTTAGCGATCAGCTCCCGGATGGCGAACGGCACCGTCCAGTGCGCTAGCACCTTCTCAAGGTTGAGGTCGAAAGCCTGCATGAGAATCTCATTTCCGAGAGATAGAGGCGGTACGACACTAGCGGTGGTCCCGATCGTCGGTCTCGTTTTCACGATCCAGTACCGCGGATGCCTGTTGCGATCTCCGTTACGAGACTCTCGACGTCGTCGATCCAGCCGGTCAGTTCGGTGGCGATGGGGGCCAGCTCGTAGGGGTGGTAGTGGCACGCGCGGCTGAGGGCCGCCCAAGTGTAGGCGACCTGGTCGGCGGTCGCCACATCCAGGCAAAAAGGCAGGCAGATTAGTTGTGAGCGCATGGCGGCAAATGCCAGACCGGCGGTATCCGGTAGTGCTTCCCAGAACGTTCTGACTGTCTGTTCCATGGCTTGCCGTGCCAGCAGTGCGGATGTCCGGGGCCAGATTCCGGCGGTGGCAGCGTCGGGCCTTGCTATCAAAGCCCTGGCCTCACCGAGCAGGTCGCTGGGCGTCATAACCGTCATTGCATGATCTCGCGCAGCTTGGTGATGAGCCGACTGGTCTCCGATATGAGCTGCCTGAGGTCGCCAGTGTAGGGCTGGTGAGCGCCCCGGTTGAGCGCCTGGAATGTGTCTGCGAAGACGCGGCCCAGTCCGTTGAGCCTGGAAAGGACCCTGGAGTCCTGGTTCGCGTCGCCGAACATAGCGAGGGCCGCGAGGCTGGCGAACCGCCGGACCTCTGCCAGTTCGGCTTCGATCTCTGTCCGGGTTCGGCCGGCACTCAGTTGCCTGCGCCACACTCCGTCGGCAAGCGCTACCTCTACGGCAGTGCGGCACAGCCCGGGAATCACTCGCATCGCGACTCCCGCAGGCACAGCCGGGTCCGATTTGAGCGCCGATGCGTCTCTAAGCGCCTGCTCGACCGGGTCCAGCCGCTGCCTGACCTGTACCACGGATCGAGGCCGCCGCGTGACCTCCATGACGGTCGCCTTGATGTTCAAGTCCCGCACCGCTGCGGCCAACCTATTATCGTGCGTGAACACAATCACCTGCCGGTTGGCAGCGAACTGTCTGAGCGCTCGGGCGAGCCCGTCAACCTTGGCTGGATCCATCGCCTGGACCGGATCGTCGATGACGAGGAAGCGGAACGGGCTCTGTGCCATGGTCGCACGCGGCAGGAAGACGCTCAGCGCGAGCGCATTGATCTCCCCCTGGCTCATGACGCCGAGCGCAGCACCAGGTGCCCCGTCGATGCTGACATCAAGTTCCAGTTTCCGCTGCGTAGAGGTCCCGGCCAGGCGAAACGCCCCGAGGTCGACATTGCTCTCTTGCCGCAGCATCGCCCAGGTCGCCCGCGCCTGATCAGCTAGCGGCGCCAGTCGTGCGTTGCGGATATCGCCGGTGGCGCTGACCAGCCATGCCCTTGCCTTCTTGATCGACGCTACCAGCTTGCTGGCCTCGAGGACAGGTTCCGCGTCGGCGCACCACGAGGCGACATCCGCGGCGATAGGTGCCCACTTACCCTCCCGCCGGGCAATCTCATGCGCGGCTTCTTCAGACAGATTCTTAACCGCGTCGGCGAGTGACGGCAGAGCCATCTCAAGATGATCGGCAAAGGTTCGCAGCCCGACGATCGTAGCCAGATCGGCACTGGAAGGTCTCCTGTTTGCCCATTCCATCCACGTTTCTCGCGCATGTTCGAGGTCCAGGCCCGCGGTCGACGACTCGTCGAGGATCGCGGGCGGCTGCTGTACCAGTGCCATTGCGTGGTCCACCGCCAAACGGGACGCGGTCATGGCCGCATCGGCGGCGGCTGCTTCGTTACGCAGGCGAGCAACGTGCTCTTGCGTCTCCGCTCGCCACTGCTCCGTGAGAGCACCGGGCCGACCGCAGACTGGACAGTCGCCGTCACCGTGTACATGGTGGTGCTGCATCGCGGCGTCCAGCAGGTTGGCCAGTGCCAGCGCCTGCCCGGCCTCGGTACCGGGAACGTCTTCGAGGCGGGTCGCCGCATTGCGCAGGCATGCTACCGTGCTGCTGACGTCAGCAATGGTGGGCACGCTGAGCTGCGTGAGGCGACGGAGCACATCCAGCCGGCCGTCGTCAGCGAAGTTGACTCCGGTGGCCGCGGATATCGCCGCAGGGATGTCCCAGTTCTTGCCGGTCAGTGCCGCAAGACACGCCCTGGCCCGTTCGTCGTCCAGTTCTCCAAGACGTGCCCGCAGTCGCTCCAGGCGCTCCTTGATCGCGGCCAGCGCGTCTTCCCGCTGCTTCCTGGCGGCATTCAGACGGCTGGACGCCGTCGTGAGATCTTCCAGGCCCAGCACCGACGCCAGGAGGTCGTATAGCTCCGAAGGGCGGCTGAAGAACGCCTCGAGTTCGGCATGAGACAAGAACGGACGGTACTGCTTCAGCTCATCGGCCCAGCCCAGGTCCCCGATGGCCTCACGCTTCTCACCGTGCCGCTGCAACCACGCCGTGGAACCCTCAAGACTTGCCCCGGCGAGCCAGCTCCGCGAAACGGTCGCCTTCCCGGTTCTCTCGATGAGGAATTCCGCTTGGATTTCAGCGTTAGCCTCGGAGTGTTTGCTCCGCCAGCCATCACGGACAACTGCGGGCGCTGGCCGGGCCCAGCGCATGAGCGAGCCGGTGAGCAGTACCTCAAGCGCCTCCGCGAAGCTGGACTTGCCGCTCCCATTCCGGCCAAGTACCAATGTCAGGCCGGGTCCTGGCGCTACCTCCAGCGTCGCCGACGGCCCGATCCCGCGGAAACCGCTGACGGTCAACGAACGCAGATATGCGCCTACCGGCACTGCCGAAAGCTGGGACGACTCGGCAGGTGCTATCCGCCGTTCCGAAGCACCGGCGCTGAGCTGAGCAGTCAGCGCATCGTCACTATCCAATGCAGCTAGCAGCAGATTCGAGGCCTCATTCGGCAACGGCTCTTCGTCGAGTCGCTGCAACACAATCCCCAGCAGCACATCGTCCATGTGCACGACCTATCCAGCATCGTTACGAAACATCATCGGACCGCAGCTCCTGTGCCGCGCGGCAGTGTGCCGGAGTAGTACTGGTACAGCCCGCGTTCGCCTCTTCCACCCAAAGTCCAGCTTCGTCTGTGCCGAAGCATTGCGAGTCAACACGCCAAGATCCTTGGCGAATGCGTAGAAGCTGGGTCCCGCGTCATTGCCGTCAAGGTAGGTGACAAGCGCGGAGAGCAAGTGCGACCTTGCGGCCAAGATGGGTGTCCTGCGCCAGGTAGGTGCGCTTACGGTCGCCCTCGCCGAGGAGGCCGAGGATCTTATATCGGCCCTCGAATATCGTGCCCTTCGCCAGGACGGCAAGCGACGTCCCGGCGGGCTCCGCGGTCCCCTTCATCACAAACTCCGGCGAAATCCTCCCTGAGTGGCGGACCGCCGCATGCGGGTTAGCCACTGTTAAAAGCATCCCTCGATGCGATCCATCTGGCAATGCAGGAGCAATATCAAATCAGCATCGGAAAGCGCCTATATTTCGCGCCTTCACTCGTCTGTCCCTCATCAAGATTGCACTAGAGTTCGTCAATGGCGTGCTAAGGTCCATTATTTACAGATATGCCTGAAAAGTGAGGTTAACAGGTTTGGCAGCCCGCGCTGCCGGAAACTGCTGTGGAACCGGAGTCAACACAGTGCCGGTGTAAGATCATGTTACGCATCGGTCTACGGAGCGCCCTCCCGAGATTCGGCGCGCAGGCGTTTCTGCTCCATTCGAGGATGCGCCGTTCCGCCTCGGCCTGGGATGCCGTCTGCTGGGCATCGAGTTCGATGCCGAGGGCAGCGGCGCGACGCCGTTCAGGATCGACGCTATCAATGCCTTGCTTGCCGAACGTTTCCCGGCCGGCGCGAGACCTGAGCGGGCGGACCCGCCGGACGACTTGCCCGGGCCACTGGACGAACTCCTCCACCAGGCGCGCGACGGCTACGCGCGGCGGGAACTGCGCTGGCTCATAGGCGCCGCCCTGACTAGCAAACCCGACGTCGACACCGCGACGGCGGCCCGGATGGTTCGGCCGTATGCCTGGCTCATGGACCGGGTCGGCGATGGTATTCGGCTAACCGGGGCCGGGTACCTTCCACCCGCCCATGTTGAGGCCGCCGCTACGGAACTGAGCTTGCTGGAAGACTGGATGGGCAAGGGAAACCGGGAAATCCAGACGCGGCCGGTGCTGCACCTGCGCGAAACCGCCACCACGATGGGCCTGCTGCGTAAACAGCACGGGATGCTTCTGCTCACGGCGGCCGGCCGGAAGCTGCGGACCGATCCGGTAGCGCTGTGGTGGCATCTTGCCGAACGAATGCCGCCGAAATCCGCGGACCGGTGCGAAACCCAGGCCGGGCTCATCTGGCTGCTCGCGGTGGCCGCCCGCGGCGACGGTGATCCAGCCGAGATCGTGGCACGGACGCTGGGAGCCATCCGCTGGGCGCTCAGCGGCAGGGCAATGCTGGGTGCGTCGGACGCCGCCAGGGCCGCATGGGACACCCGCAACGTGCTGCGGCGCCTCGGCGGTGTGACCGACGACCCGCGTCGATACGGGGAGGGGACGCCGAGCGCGGACGACGTGACCTTCGCCCGCGCCGCCGTTAGCACCTGGCCGGGCACAGGCCCGTGGCGTTGGCAATTGCTTTCAAGACGCGCGGCTCTTGCTCCCGCACTGGGTGAGCGTGCGGGTGAGTTGAGCCACAGATCGTTCTGAATAAATGAAAATTGAGGCTGAGGGACATGTCCTCAAACTCGCCGACACTTTGGACATAACCGTACGGGGCGCCGCCAGGGGTGTACCCCATCACCAACATGATCTCGTCGCCGTACCTGATCCACTCGATGCCCGAGCCGATGCTCGGTGCCGGTTCGCGACGGCGCGGCGTCGGCGGAGGGCGCTGAGCCCAGTGCGCCTCACGCTGGCCGAGCGGGAAGCCGAGGGCGGCTAGATCCTCGTATGCCGTGTATTTGTCGACGCCATATCGCTTGGCGTAAGCCTTGAGGGTGACCATGGCGCCCGACTCGATCCAGGCCCTGGCCGAATCTCGTCGGGCTGGTTTGCGCATCCTGTGCCGTCGCGGCTGGCTGGATCTTTTCGCCATCGGCGTGCCTGGTCAGGGACGGAGCAGCGGCGAACCGCAGCATTTCTTGTACTTCTTGCCGCTGCCGCAAGGACAGGGCGCGTTGCGCCCCACCTTGCCGCCTGCCGGGTGCCTGCCGGCGGACAAGGAAGGCACCGCCACGTTGCGAAGCTGCCGCCGCTTGCTCTCCCACTCGCGGGCCTCACTGGGTCGGCCACTGTCCTCGCACAACAACATGAGCCGGTCGGCTATGTCGGCCCGGTCCCGGACGCCAGGGATCGCGTACCCGCGGCGCAGCAGCTCCTCAGCGCGGCCCGGCTCTATCGGCGGGGCCTTGGTCGAGCCCCGGTAACAGTCGGACCAGGCGATCCATCCCCAGCCCCACTGCGGATCGGCAGTCAGCCAGGACTCAAAGAGCTCGTCAGCCCTGGCGCTCTCGCCGATCTCGAACCAGGTCTCGGCCAGAGCCTGGCGGAGGCTCTCGGTGAGCAGCTGGTCCTCGCTGGGGAACCTGCGCATCGCCTCCGCGCAGAAATCGATCCGAGCCGTCAGGAACTCGCGATTCCCTATGCCCGCGTTCCACAGCTCCATCTCGATGTCACCGATCCAGTTGAACAGCGACTGAGTGAGCGGGAAGGTCTCGTCGAACTCGTCAATGGACCGGATACCGGTCGCGTTGCACAGACGCAGCACGTCAGCCCACGCTTCCAGCCAGGTCATGGCACAGGCGACCACGTCGTTGTGTTCCTGATGGTCGTAGCCTGCCTGCATCTTGTCGTCGAGCAGCTCCATACATGCCCGGTCCGGCCACCAGCGCTCCCACAAGGCCAGCAGGCAAATCCAGATCCAGTCTGGATCGAAGCCGCCGCGGCCGGAATTGCGCGCATTCCACTCATCCACGAGCGGGCTGGCCGCATCTTCCACCGACAGCGCGCGCTCACAGAGTTCCTCGACCGCGCGACGGTCCAGGTCAAAGCCCAGGCTGCCGAGCTTCGTCAGCAGTTCGCCGTCGGTCAGCTGATCGGCGCTAGATCGGACCGGCCTGTTGTCGGCTTCGAGTTCGCGGCGGAGCGAATCGTCCTTGGCCGCGTGCTCGCGGAGGATCCGGTCGAGGGTAACGTACGACATCTTCATGCTCGTGGGCACCTGGGAACAGTAGCGCGACCGACAGACCATCCGGAGGGGAATGGCAGACACACAAGAGCCGGCTGGTCATTGCACTCGCTAGGGGCTAACTGCGTACGGAACTGTTCGTCGCCGTGAGCGTGTTCACGGCATATCTGCTATCTCGACAAGCGGTTCGCCGAGGTGTCAAACGTCGTCCTCCCGCTATCTCGCTAGCCGTAGAGCGTGTCGAGCTCGGTAAGCAGAATCCGGCGGTGGCTGCTGTCGGCTGCGGCAGCAAGGTCAGCGGTGAACCCGGCGCCGCTGAATAGGCCGAAGGTAGCCGCACTGGCGTCGTGCCCTCCGGCTGTCAGCAGACTGGCGATGTGTTCCAATCTTCGCAACTCGGCTAGGCCTGGTCGCCGGTCGCGGTACTTGGCCTCGCCAATAAAGGCGATGGGCGTGCCCGGCGTCCGCGCCCGGCCGCCGCGCTCGAGGGCAAGGATGTCAATCTCGTGTCCGGTCCGGTGCTCCCGGCACACAACGACGCTCTGGCCGACCGGTCCAGTCATCAGGCCCGCCTCGTCGGCGGCGTAGCGAGCGACCCACTCCGCTGCTAGCGCTTCGAAGTGCGGACCATAGATCTTGGATTCGACTGTGTGATTGGCCTCGGCCCAGACCTGGCCGGCGCGACCTGCCTCCAGATCGGCCTGAAACGGCTCGATGACGAGTTCGTGGAAGCGCACGAGTTGGTCTGCGACCGTAACCACTGGCCGCCGCTCATGGAGCAGGTCATGACGGCGTTCGATAAATCCGGCCGCGGCCAGCATGCCAATCTGGTGTGCGAGCGAAGTGGCCGGCCGTCCAAGCAGGCCGCCAATCTTGGTTGGCGAACTCTCCCCCGCCGCGACCACGGCCAGCACGGAGCTATAGGTGGCGGTGTCGCGGATGCGCGGGTCCTCGTGGACCACCCGGCGTGCCTCATCGAACAGCGGCATGCTCGGCCGCATGACATTTCGGATCAGCCAGCCACCGATCTGGGCGGTATCCTCAGGAACCTTCGGGTCAAGGACTAGTTCTCGGTACCCCGGCGTTCCGCCGACTAGCGCATTGTGCGCGAAGGCCGCGGCGGGGCTCTCGATGCCCCAGTATCGACGGGCATCCCGGAAGCCGAACGGCCTGATCCGAAGCTCAAGCGCTCCCCTGCCCCGTAGCGCCTTCGTACCGGACAGCAGGTCAGCCATTACCGAGATGGCCGAACCACACAAGATCAAACGCAACGACGCATCCCCGGATCTCCCACCAGGCCCGAAACTGTCATAGAGTCCTTGCACGATGGAGGGCAGCCCCGGGGTTTCCTGCACTAGATAGGGGAACTCGTCGATGACTAGCAGCGGGGATGCACTGCGCGAGGGCGCGGCGGACATCAGCTCTCTGGCGGTACCAAGTGCCCGCTCCCAGTCGCCGAATCCGAACGCTCCCGCGGACAGCCCGCTCCAAGCAGCGAGTGAGTCGCCGAACCGGCGCAGCGAAATGGCTTCCGCTTGCTCCGTCGCCAGATGATAAAGTCCGCCGACTGCGTCAGCCAGTCTGCGGAGCAGATAAGACTTGCCTTGCCTGCGCCGACCGTAGACCACCGCGATCCGAAGCCCCGGCAACGACGAGCTTGCGAACTCCGCCAGGTCCGCCCACTCGTCATCCCGATCGAAGACATCGATTGGCTTTCCCACCGTCGCCCCTTAGCCCGACTACAGTTATACTAACTATAGTCGAGCTAGGATGCGGCATGGGGAGGCGTGCAAACTGCCCCGTTGACCATGCGCCGCGAGACGCGTCCGGCGGAGGTGGTACCACTACTCGCGAGGCGCTCGCCCTGTGGTGCGGCCTGTACGACGAGGTGAGCGCTCCCATCCATCTCGACGGCAACGATAGCGAGGAAGCGCTACAGGAATGGATGGCGTTCTGGCCCCCGCATTTCTTCGGCCATCTGTATACGCAGTCTCCGCACGGCGAGCCTGTCAGCTTCGCGGAGATCATGAAGACAGTACTGCGCGAGCAGGCCGACCGCATACCTCCCGCAGACCGCGAACTGTTCACCGAGATGGCCACGTTCGTGGCACGCATGGCGCTCAGCTACGTCGCGGAACACGGCGGGGTAGAGGTGTCCGGCGACGCGTCGCCTGCCCCGCCGTCCGAGAAGGCCGCGGCGGCACTGCGCTCGCAGGGCCTCGAACCATGGACGTTCTTCCCGGTACCCGGCATGCAGGTCCGGCTGACCGACCTCGGACGCTTCGCAATGCGCGAACAGTTGCTTACGGCAAGCGCAACCGTGCCGCTCACCGAAGCGAGCTCGACAAACGAACCTGCCATTGCGTAATCAATAGAGACACGCCAGGAAGTTCCCGTCTGAGCGAACTCGGCGAGGAGATCGTACGCGCTCTTGAGCGCAGCCAGCCTGACTTGACAGCAGAAGAGCTTTCCCGCGCCGTATTCGCGGAACTCGCCATGAAGCGGACGCGACGGGCCGTCGGGCTGGGTTCGAACTCGGCAGCGACGGCAGCATCCCAGAACACGCGATGACGGCGTACAACCAACTGCACTCCGGTGGTGGGCCGGATTCCCGCGGAAAGAAACAGCCCGACGGAAAGAAACTGTACGGATCTGACCATTTTCCCTCCGTCAGGCGACAATCCTCCGTGACACTCACACCCGACATACCCTGCATATTCCCTCAAACAATGACATTCCTTACAACGGACCGCGGCTTTGCTCCTATGCCCACAGCACCGGTCCGCCTCCAAAGAGGGCGCACCCAATTTTTGACTGGCCGCCGCAGCTAGCCGTTCAATTCCGCGGCATCAGGCCGGGCCAGGAGATACAGGGACGGTCAGGCCGACTCGCGTCGAAGGTCGGCGATCAGACTATCGGCGACCGCTTCCTCGTACACGACCTGCCCCGCCGACGCCATCGCGGCGCTGAGCTCGGGGTCCCACGGTGTCGGCTGCGGGGACCCGGCCAGCGGCACCCAATCCGCCGATGCCGAAATCGCGGCCTGGTAGTCGGCAGCGCCGAATCGCCACGGCCGCGCCCCGTGCCGCGACATCACCGAACCGGCGATCGCCACACCCGGCCAGTCGAAGTCGCCGTGATACCGCAGCTCTCCGCCGCCTGCCCCGACCGCGGAAGCGAGCTGGTGGAACGCCGTGGACGGCCGCCCCTCCGTGCACACCAGCGGCCCGGACGACGCACCCAGGTCGGAAGCCGCCCGCCGCAGCACCGCCGGGTTCTCGCACACATGCACCACTCCGCCGTCAAAGCAGACCGGCAGCGCCGCAAGCTGCTGCAACGTCACGTAGAACGGCACCCCGAGCCGCGCCGCCCCGGTCAGCCACTCCCCCAGCCCGCTACCGGAAGCTGGCAGGTTCAATACCAGCACCCGGCTCGCCAAGTCGTCCACTACGACATCACTGAAGTCCCATAGCTCGCGTCGCGCCTCAGCCGTATCGAACCGAGCACCGCCGGCCCGGACAGCCAAAGCCCGCAGCACCAGGGTCGACAGCACGGTCCCCAGGTTGAGCGCCTTGGTGTCGCCGGTCACGGCCGCGGCGAGTTCCGGTAGCAGCACCGGCGTGCCGCCCCGCGCGGCCAGGTACTCCAGTACACGCACCGCCTGCCCGATCCGCGGCTGCTCGCCGGCGTTCACGAGCTTCGTCAGCGTCCCGTCGCGGGCGACCGCGCCGAGCCACTCCCGATACCACTGGTACTCCAGGAACAAAGAACTCTTATTTGCATAACGCACTGCCGTTTCCCGCTCGGCCACGTGCGCCGCCAGCAAAGCCGGCCGGTCCCGCAGCGGACCGCCTAGCTCAACGAGCAGCTCCGCCAGCCCGTCGCCGGTCGCCTCGCGGATGGCTTTGTCCAAGTCGGCAAGGCGCACGGCGAGACGGGCCGTCCCCGCGGGGCGGTACTGCCCAGTGACGCCAATGATGGCCTTGCGTTCAGCTTCGCTGGGCAGGCTGACGCTGACTGAGCCGGACAGGTCACCGCCGGTGCGCTCGAGGGACCGGCGGGCTGCCGTCAGCAGCCGCCGGTATTCGGGTGCGTCATACGGAGTCGGCATCGTCGTCATCCTCGACGGCGTCGTCATCCTCGGTCGCGGATCCCGGATAGAGCGTCGCGGCGGTGCCGAGCGGCGCGTGCCGGGTTGGACGGAAGCCCAGCAGCTCGCTGACCAGGGCTTCGTTGTCGGCATACCCAGCGCTGGCGTCGACCAGCTGCTCGCCGTCCCACAGCATGAGCAGCGACGAGACGGTGCGGGTGGTCTTGTCGTGGTACATGTCGTAGTGCGCGATCAGCGGCACGGTGGCGGTGGTGACCCACAAGTCGTGTCCGGTCATGAACAAGTCCAGATCGAACTTCACCGCGAGTCCGAACAGGTCGGGCTTGTAGCGCTCGTCGATGCCGACGAACGCCTCGTCGAGCGCGATCAGCCGGGGACAGTCCGGCTTCGCGGACGAATACAGCGCGTTGGCGGCGGCGAACAACGGCAGGTGGATCGACGCGGACTTCTCGCCGCCGGACATGACCGAGTGCTTAGCACGGGTCAGCCGCACCTCGGATTCGCCACGCTGGACCAGCAGCAGCTCGAACGAGTGCCAGGTCCGGTAATCCAGCACACTGCCCAGCGCTTCCCGGTAGGTTGCCCGCGGATGGCTCCCTCTGTACTCCCGGATCATCTCGCGGAGCAGACCACGCAGCTCGGCGAGCCGTTCCGGCCCGGGCGAGTCACGCTCCAGTAGCCGGGAAGCGCTCCGCTGCAGGTCCGTGATCTTGTCGGACTGCGCCCAGCGGATGCCGATCGCGATCCCAGACGACATCGGCTTGGACCTGGTGTCAGCGTTCATGTCGCGGGTCAGGTCGCGGGCGGCGATGACCCGGCCGTGGATCTGCTGGGCGAGCGCAGCGAGCAGCTCGTCCTCAAGCACCTTGCGTTCTCTTTCCTCCAGCAGCACGCCTTGGTCCGCGGCACGTTCGGCGATCCGGCTGGTAAATCCGGCGACCGGTTTGCGGCCCTCATCGTCGATCACGTGCACGGTGACGACAGCGCCGGGCTCCCAGTCCACCCGGTAGTCCTCGTCACAGGTCGCGAGAGCCTCGGTGAAATCCTTCAGCGCGACCGACATCCGGTCCGCGGTGTTTTTCAGCGTGCCTTCGGTGACCTGGCGCCCGCTTCGGGTGGCAGCGGCGAAAGCGTCGAGGATGACGGTAACGCCCGCGGGAAGCACGCCCCGCACGTCGGCGGCCTGAGCTGCCAGTACAGCGGCGAGGTCGTCGCTGGCGCGGACGGGATCCGGCCAGTGCGCGGCATCAGGCCAGGGTTCCGCATTCGTGACCCCGACGAGCGGGCGCAGGTCGGGCCGAGCGTACTCACCAAACTGCGCGGTCTGCTCGTATAGCTGTGCGACGGCTTCGGCCAGGGCCTGGCGCTCGTTCCGCAAGTCCCGGTCAGCGGCGGTGGCGTTATCGTGTTCGTGCCGGACCCGCATGTCCAGCTCGCGGTACGCCAGATCCGCCGCCCTGATCAGCCGTTCGGTTTCCCGGATCTGGTCGAGGACCTGCTGGACGTCCGCGCTGAGGGTCTGCTCAAGCGTGCGGAACTCTTCCTCCAGCGCCTGCTGGATCCGTTCCCGCGCGTCTAGTGCCTGTTCGGCTTCGGCGCATTCGAGCTTGCGCTGCTCGATTATCTCGGTTTGCGCCGCCAGATCCTCTTCGGCCTGGGTCAGCTTGACCCGTTCGGCGTGTAGCTGGGTTGCCGCGCTCTCGAACTCGGCGGCGGCTCGGGCGATCGCGTCGACCTGCTCGGGCGCGGTGGGCATCCGGCGTTCGGCGGCGGCCTGGCGGAGCTGGCGGGTCTTGGCGTCCACTTCGGCGATCGCGGCGTCCACTGCCTTGCGTGCCGCCATCACCTCGTCGCGGACCCTGGTCAGCAGCGCGGCGTGGGTGCCGACCGCCTCGGCCGCCCGGGCCACCGGCCGGGTGTCCGGCAGTTCCCGCCGCGCTCGCCGCAGGCCGTCGAGCAGCGCCTCGGCCTGATCCAGGTCGGCGGTTAGCCGCCGCTCCTCGGCGACGGCCCGCGCGATG
>Ga0307479_10002855_pt1 | contig 15692 bp, 17 predicted proteins | sample atmos_gasesECM4C_FD_203743 | JGI IMG/M metagenome (GOLD analysis project Ga0307479, IMG submission 203743) | Hardwood forest soil microbial communities from Morgan-Monroe State Forest, Indiana, United States - atmos_gasesECM4C_515 | ecosystem: Environmental > Terrestrial > Soil > Temperate... | reverse complement strand
GTTGCCCACGGCTGCTGCCGTAACTCGAGCTCACGGGCTGGACGCAACTGCGTCCAGTCGACCTCCCGCACACCGCTGGTGTCGACCGGCCGATCGGAAGATCGGCGACGCTCCATCACGACGAAGTGCTCCGGCTGGTAATCAGCCGAGACGAATCCGGGCGCCATCCGGTCCGCCATGGCCTGATCGTCGACGTTGACCCGGCGATGCGAGATCCCGGCCCCACCCTGGATCCGATCGGCCTCGGCGGCAAGCAGGGGCGCTTCCGCGCCATCGAGCCGGTCGGCAATCAGGTAATTGAGGTCGTGTACCAGGTTGAGCCGCCGGTTGATCAGCGCCCTGCCCCAGCGAAAGGGAATGACCTGCTCGGCGGCGCGTTCATCCACCGACCGGACGAAGGTGATCGCTCGACGCCATGGATCCATCGCGGTGGCGAGAGTTTAGCGGGCGGTCGTTCGCAGGCGTCCGAAAACCAGGCGCGCCAGGCTCGTGATCGCGATGAACGCCACCACGGCGGCCGCCGGCGCCAGCACGATCGGGCGGGCGAAGTCCGTCCCGGCCAGCAAAGCATGCAGCAGGAAGACCGCGAACATGATGTAGGACAGGCGGTGCAGCCATCGCCACGCCGCCGGGTCGAGGCGAGTTCGCAAGTAGCCCGTGATGGTGACGATCAGCAGAAGGTCGAAGCCGATAGTTCCCAGTGCGATCGGCAGCGCTGCGTAGGAGACCCGAAAGGGAATCACCAGGTCGAGCGGACTGATGCGCGCCACGCCGTCGAGCGTCATCGCCAGCACGTGGAGGGCGACGAATGGCACCCAGCAGACCGGCAGGAACTGGTGCAGGTTCGAGAGGTCGCGATGGCGCACCGCGCCTTCGAACATCGCGCTGCGCAACGCCTGGCCGGTGATGAGCGTCGCTGCCAGAACAAAGAAGGCGGTGAGCGCGGCCGCCCGTGACGTCAGCCAGAGCAGCTGGTCAAGGCTCACGCGGCGGCCGGAAGGAGACCGTCGCCGTGACCGGCGGCCGGGACGACCGCGTGCCGAACGCCGCGCGACTCGAGGAAGGCGAGACCGGCGGAAGCGCCCACCAACATCGCACATTTCGCGTAGACCTCGCCGCGCAATGCGAAATCGGTGATCACGGAGACCTCGGCCAGGTCGGTCTTGACCGGCATCCCGGTCTTCGGGTCGATCAGGTGATGCATCGACTGGCCCCAGCGGCGACGGGTCGTGCCGCTGGTGCACACCGCACCATCGCGCAGGGCGACGGCCGAGCGATCGCAGAGTCCGATATGCCAACCGTCGCCCTCAGGCCCGTTGCCGCGCACGCGGAGGTCGCCGCCCAGGTTACAGACCGCATCATCACCGAGCTCATCGATGAGAAGGTCGGCGAGTGCCCCCTTGGCGATCCCACCCAGGTCCAGCGCCGTCCCGGGGGCCAGCGCGACCGAGCGCGTGGTCGCGTCGAGGACCAGCACCTCGGGCAGGGCTGGAACCTGGATCGACTCCAGTGCGCCGGGATGCGATAGGCCGTGATTGAATGGCCGGTCGTAGCCGGCCGCCGTCAGCGCGGGGAGGATGGCGGCGTTGACCAGTCCGCCGCTCTCCTGATACGCCCAGAGCGCGGCCTCGAGCATGGCGAACATCTCCGGGCTCACTGGAACGTAGCGGCCGTCGCCGGCGTTCAGACGGGCGAGCTCGCTGTCCTTGACGAATCGGGTGAAGCGAGCTTCTTCCTCACGGACGCGCTGCTCGCAACGCTCCAGCGCCGCCTGCCCCACTCCGAGGGCGAGCAACTCGCAGGTCGAGCCGAGCGCACTGAAATGTCGGGACGCGAGTTCACGAGACATAGCTCTTGCTCTGGACCGTAGCATCGTTCGGCAGCAGCGTGACCGAGGGATGCAGCGGCGCCTGGGACGGTTTGGGGGAAGTGGCGACCACGCCGCCAGCCAGCAACGCCAGCAGCAGTGTGCCTAACGTCGACGCCCACCTCAGCGTCGTGATCGAGGACATTTTCCTCTCCCTGCCTGATACAACGTGCCGATTCATGCCTTTCTTTTGGCCTCGAACCTTACGGTAGGAGTCGGCTCATCAATGCGGCTGAGGCCGTCCTGAGAAGCGGCTGAGATCGCCTAGGCGAGATCGAGGGTGATGCTGTGGTAGCCGTCGGCGCCGTTGGGAAGGGTGCCCGTGGTCTTCGACGTCTGTAATGTTCCCTCGCCGTCACGAGCTCGCACGCTCACGTTGTAATGTCCCGCCGAAAGGTTGGCGGTCAGCTGCCAGAAGCGCCAGGCGTTGGGCGCGAATTCGGCCTGAAGCTCCGCTGCCTGCCAGGTGCGACCGCCGTCCCAGCTCAGCTCGACAGCATTGATCCGGCGCGATCCGGCGAACGCGATACCACCGAACTGGACCGACCCCGCGGCCAGCGCGGCGCCGTCCGAGGGCCGATCGATGCGCGACATCGTCTTCACGATCGCGCGCTCGTCCCAACCATTGTTCTCCCAGTATCCCGGCTGGTCGGTGGTCGAGAAACGGATGCGCGTCACCCACTTCGGCTGCTTCATCCCGTAGTGACCGGGAAAGAGGAATCGGGCCGGAAAGCCGTGCTCCGGAGTCAGCGGCGCGCCATTGAGATGGGTCGCGAGGCGATGGTCGGGCGTCAGCTCGCTCAGCCGAAAGCTTTCTGTATAGCCATCGGCACTCTCCATCAGCATCCAGACCGCATCCGATGGCACCGTGGTCAGGGCGAGTACGTCGGAGACGCGCGGGCCTTTCCACATGCCGTTGCTGATCAGCGTGCCGCCGATGTCATTGCTGATGCACTCCAGGGTGAGCTCCAACTGGTCGGCGGGGAGCGCGAGCAACTGGTCATATGTGAGCGACCGCGTCGGGAGGTTGAGGCGCCAGGTGGAGGCATCGACAACCGGTCCGCCGCCCAGATCTTTCTCGACAACGTAGAAGTCCTTGACGTCGGTGATCTCCGTCCCGGCGTGGGTCCCCTGGGTGATGGCGAGCGCCGTCGTGAACCGCCGCACGTTGACGTAGCCGAGGCCGAGGACCGCGATTCCGACCGCGCCATAAAAGAGATTGCGCAGCAGGATGCGGCGGTCTTCGTTCACGGAGCTCGCCGACGCGAGGCTGTCGAGCAGGCGGTCGACCAGCGGGATGGTGGCGGCGAGCAGCACGACCTCGACCACGACACCGATCACGGAATCGCCTGGTGAGAAGGCCACGATCGCGACGATGGCGCCGACGAGCGCCGCCAGCGCGGTGACAACCGCCACGTAGACGCGCGGAACGAGCCGGGCGCTGACCAGGGCCGCGACGGCGTAGAGCGCAATGATGACGACCGTGGCCCCCAGGAGCAGCAGTGGCCGGGCGAGCACGCCCAGCGCCTTCAGCAGGTTCGCGAAGGTCGACAGGGGCAGCACCTTGAGCAGCAAGAAACCCGCCTGCTCCGGGAGCAACGGCACGGCGAAGAACGCGTGGGCGAGGTAGTCAGCCCCGAGGGCGAGGACCCCCGCCCCGATGCCGGTGATCAGCGGGCGGTGACGGGTCACGGGTCTAGCGGCTGGCGGGCCGGCGGATCCCGTTGTAAGCCAGCGCCACGCCAACGATGGCGACGATGATGCCGATGATGAGCCACATGCGCTGACCCGTCATGAAACTGCCGGGTAGCACGCCGGCGCCTTGAAGAATCCAGATCGCGCCGGCCAGGATGGCGATTCCACCGATGACGAGACTGAGGGTTCGCATGTTCTAACAGTACGCGCGGGCGTTTCAGTTCTTCCCACGCGAACCCAAAGTCGGTTACCTAAGCTTCGGCTGGGACTGCCTCCGGTGCGACGGTGATCTCTTTGCCGGCACGGCCACCGGCTTCGACCTTCGCCAGCGCCAGCTGCCCAATGTTGAGCCCCTGGATGGTCGCCAGGTCGCCGAGCGCCCGCAGGAAGTACTGGCGGCGACGCCGCTCCACGACACGGCCGAGCTCGTGCTCGAGGCCCTGGACGCCCTCCACGAACGAGATGCGGAAAGGATCCGTGATCCGGGCCCGCTGCGGACCGAGCTCTTCCTGGACGAGCTTCTTGGCATCGCCCGACAGGCCCTCATTGCTGACGATCACGCCTTCGGCCGCCTTGATCCGCGAAACCTTGGCGTTGAACGCGTAGGCATCCGCCAGGTTGAACTCGCGATCCTTGAGCTGAACCAGGACGAGGTCGCCACTGAGGTCGAGAACGATATCGGTGCCCTGCGGGCCGGCCTCGATGATGACCTGCTCGCGGCTGATGCCGAGCTTGGGGAGGATCGCGGTCGCCAGCGTGGTCATCCAGCGACCCTTGTCGTTGAGGGCGGTGGCGCGCTCGGTTGGCATGATGACCTGGTCGACGCGCTCTTCGTTCAGCGGCCGGCCGCAGGCGCATTTCATCCAGTCCGGCGCCATCTTCTGCAGCTTGTTGGGATCGTCCGTGCGCAGGACGGCGTTGCCGGTGCGCGAGCAGACGATTACGTACTCCGACTGGATCAGGCCAAGTTGGCGGAGCTCGCCGAGCCGGCCGGCGACCGCCGTACCCTGGGCCTCGCCGAGCACTTTCGGCAGGTCCGAAACGGTCAGCGATCCGACGCGCTCGAGATCACGGATAAGCGCCCGGATCTCTGGAGTGGTGAAGGCGGCCATGGCCTGGTTCTCTTCGGCGGTCGCCTCGTTGATCGATTGGCGGGACTTACGGATGGCGTCGAAGTTGTGGCTGCCCACCGGGGCGAGCACAGGCCACGATGACGGCGTTCCGACTTCCTGGCCAAGCGCCTCCTGGGCCGCGGTGCGAACCCGCTTGAGGAAGTCGGTGCGGATTTTCTCGGTGCCGGCGCGATAGGCCATGCCGACCTCGATGAAGGCGGGCTTGGCGGCGTGCTCGAGCTCCATGAAATGGACGTCGTCCGAGCGTAACTCGCGCAGCGTGGCGGAGCCGGGGCGCCGCACGCGCAGCCAGCCGACCACCGGCGCGGATCCCATGAAGAGCTCTCCCTCGTCGGACGCCGACCAGCTCTTGGTCACGTCGAACTGGAGGAACTTGTTGAGCAGGTCGAGCGTGAAGCTGATCCCGGCGCTGTCGAAGATCGCCTCGCGCGCCCGGTAGAGAACGCCCATGAACTCAGGGCCGTTGATGCGAGAAACGATGGTCCAGAACTGGTCGGTGTTGGGGGCGACATCGAGGCGGCGGACTTCCACAAGCAGCATTGTTTCGGGCTCCTCAGCAATAAAAATTGGATGAACGGCAGCGCCACCGCCACCCTGCGCCTCCCCAAGAGCCGGTAAGCGGCAGTGGCAGCTTAGGGCCGCGGAATCACTCTTGTCAAACTATTTCGCACTCGCAAGTAATGATGGAGCCGATCACCGGCGAACCGCCACGGATTGCATACTGTGCCGGTGACGGAGAGGGAACAGCTGGCGGCCACCGCCCGAGCCGCCGGCCTGCACCTGACTCCCAAGGACGTTTCCGACCTGCTGCCAGCCTGGAAGCGGTACCTGGGGCTGGTCGAACAACTGAGAGCGGCGATGACGCCTGAGGATTGGGATGACGTCGGCTGAGCCGCTGACCGCCGCCCCCTTGGTCGAGATCGCGCGGTCGCTCCGCCAGCGACGCGTCTCCCCGCTCGAGCTGGTGGACGCCTACAGCCGCCGGATCGAAGCGGCAAGCAACCTCCACGCCTTTATTACGCTTCCCGGGGAGCGGGCTCGGCAGGCGGCCCGGCGGGCGGAAACGCGGCTGGCACGGGGTGAGGCGGGAGCGCTCCTCGGCGTGCCGATCGCCGTCAAAGACCTGTTTGCGACGCGCGCGATCAGGACGACCGCCGGGTCGCGCATCCTCAAGGACTGGGTGCCCTCCCGCGATGCCGCCGCGGTCGGCCGGCTTCGAGCCGCCGGCGCCATCATCTTCGGGAAGACCAACCTGCACGAGTTTGCCTACGGCGTCAGCAACGCCAACCCCTGGTGGGGCGTGGCCCGCAATCCCCACGACCCCACGCGCAGCCCGGGTGGCTCCAGCGGCGGATCGGCGATCGCCGTGGTGGCGGGGCTCTGCGCCGGCGCCCTCGGATCGGACACTGGTGGATCGATCCGGATCCCGGCGGCGCTCTGCGGCTGCGTCGGATTGAAGCCCACGTTCGGGGCGATCCCCCTGGAGGGCGCGATCCCACTCGGGTGGTCGCTCGACCACGTGGGTCCGCTGGCGAGGACGGTGGGCGACGTGGGACTCCTCCTTGATGTGCTGTCCGGCTTGGACGCTGGTCGACGCGCGCGTCGGGCATCCACTCACGGCCTGCGGGTGGGGCTCTTGAAAGGACCGATTGTCCAGAAGGTGCAACCGCGCGTCTCGCATCAGGTCGAGGCCGCGGCCGCCGCCCTGCGCCGGCGGGGGCTCAAGGTTCGCGAGATCACGATTCCGGAGATGGAGTGGACGGTCGCGACCCAGCTGGTAACGCTTCGCGCCGAGGCGAGCGCCGTGCACCGGCGCTGGATCCGCACCCGGCCGCGCGCCTATGGCGCCGACGTTCGGACCCGATTGCAGCTCGGCACCCTGGTCGGCGGCGCCGACTACGTGCTGGCGCAACGCATGCGAGGCCGGCTTCGGGCCGCCATCGGTCGAATCTTTGAGGAAGTGGACGTCCTGCTCCTGCCCACGACGCCGATCACCGCGCCCGTGGTCGGTGATCGCACGGTTCGCTGGCGCGCCGGCGATGAGCCGGTTGACGGCGCCCTGGTACGGCTGACCGCTCCCTTCAACCTGACGGGACTACCGGCGTTATCGGTGCCCTTCGGCCAGGCGGATGGCCTTCCCGTCGGTGTGCAGGTCGTGGGGCCATGGATGAACGAAGCCCGAGTCCTGGCGGTTGGACGGTTGATCGAGGAGCTTGCCGAGGCCTAGTAGATGAAGCCGATCAGCGGAATCGTGCCCGGGATGACGTGTCGATAGCTGACGCGCCCCCAGCCTCCGCCGCTCGGGCTGGCGTAGTTCATCTCCGAGACCAGCCAGCTGCCGTCGCCGTAGACCTGCTCGACGTAAGCGACATGGCCCCAGTAGGGTGACTCCCAGGTCACCATGATGGCGCCGACCCGCGGGGTGGGACCTTCAGGGCGGCCGTACGCGCGCGCGCGTCCAAACCATTGCCAGGCGTTGCCGCCCCAGGGTGCCGGCCGCCGGGTGTTGACATACCAGGTGCACTGGCCGAACGGGTAGCTGGCCCCGCCCGCGGAGTAGATCGGCGTGACGTACCAGGAGCGCTTGCCGGCACTCACGGTCTGGGCGGTCGGCTGCGGGACCGAAGCCGGTTCGGGACCCACGCCATAAGGCACCATCAGGTAGTCGTCCAGCGTCAACGTCTCAGGATGGCGGAGCAGGTTGAACTCGATGATGGCGTCGGACTCGGCGCGATACTTTTGGGCCAGCGAGGCGACCGTGTCCTTGGCCGCGACCTTGACCAGCACACCGTCCACTGGTGGGATGACGACGTCCTGGCCGGCGGTCAATTTGTCGACCAGGTTGGGGTTCGACCAGAGGAGCGTATTGACCGACAGGGCGTACTTCGATGCCAGAGCCCGCAGCGTGTCGCCGTCGAGGGCCGTGTAATGAATGATGTCGCGGTGCTTCTCAGCGGGCGGGGTCGCCGGGAGTGCCGGGACCACCAGCGAGCCGCTCATCGACCATCCAATACCGTCGACCGCGCGACCGAAGGGCGCTTGCGCCAGGGCAACACCGGGGGCGGTGCCGCCTGCCATCGCGGGGGAGGCACCGACCGGCACATGGAAGACGACCCATGGCATGGCGGCTGCCATTAGCAGGACGGCGGAGTGTGTCGCAAATCGCGGCGCAGCGTACTTCAGAAAAGTCCCCCTTTTCTCTCCCCCTATTTGCAGGTCGACGCGGCCTACACAGGACCAACTGTTTTAAGTGACGAGGGCTTGCAGCGGCGCGACGATGTATCACACGACCGTCACGCGGCCGTTACGGGGGCACCGTAACCAAAACCTCGGTCACACACAGGCCAAAACCGTTCACGGGCTGAGGGTGGTCCGGCCGTACAATGCGTGGCGATGGCCGCAGCGGCCGAGCCGTCCGGTCGTGACCTGCTCGAAGCCGCGCTGCGTGGCGCAGCGCCGCCCCCTCCGTACGTGCGGCTGCTCAACATGCGCTTCATCGCCGTGGCCGATGGCAGCGCAACCTTCGAGATGCCCGCGACCAGCGAGCTCTACAACCCGAACAATGTGGTGCACGGCGGCGCCATCACTTCGCTCGCCGATAGTGCGATGGGGTTCGCGGTCTTCAGCACGCTTGCGCCAGGCGAGACCTTCACCACCGCAGAGCTCCACGTCAACTTTTTGAAGGCGGTCACGGCCGATTCCGGCGTGCTGCGATCGATCGGCCGAGTGGTGCAGCGCGGCCAGCAAGTCGCGGTCGCCGAGGCCGACGTCCTGGACCAGCAAAACCAGCTGATCGCGCGCGCCGGCTCGACGAACATCATCCTGCAACGGCGCGCCCCGGCCCAGCCGCCCGCATGGACGGCGGCGCCAGCGGAGGCCGCGCCCGCGATGACCTCCGAGCCACCGCCACGTTTCGCCCCGCCGCCATCACCCCTCGAGCGGCCGTCGACACCGACCGTCTCACCGTCGATGACAACCGAGCTCATCGGTATGGCGCCGCTCGCACGCAGCAAGCGAAAGATCCGCACCTTCGCCGGCGATATCGCCTACATCCGTCAGGGTCAGGGCCCGGCCGTCCTCCTGTTGCATGGAATACCTAGCTCGTCCTACCTGTGGCGGGACATCATCGATCCACTGTCTGCCAGCTTCGATGTGCTGGCTCCCGACCTGCTCGGCTACGGCGATTCCGACAAGCGGCTCGACGCCGATCTCTCGATCGCGGCGCAAGCGCGCTACGTGGTCGCCTTCATGGAGACGATCGGCGTGCACCAGGCCGCGGTAATCGGCCACGACATCGGCGGCGGCGTGGCGCAGCTGATGGCCGTCGACGAACCGCAACGCGTGGCCCGACTGATTTTGATCGATAGCGCCGTCGACAACAATTGGCCGGTGCCGGTGATCGCGCGGCTGAAGGAGCCGGCGTGGGATCACATCATGGTCAACATCGACATGCGCAAAGGGTTGCGTGAGGGGCTCGAGAAGGGCATGGTCACGGCGGGCCGCGTCACCGATGAGGTGGTCGATGAGTGGACGCGACCCTTCCAGGACCTGGGCGGGCGCCGCGCCTACCTGCGGGCCGCGCGCGCGCTCAACAACCGCGACCTCGTCGGCCGGTCGAAGCACATCGAGGAGATCGAGACACCGACCCTGATTCTCTGGGGCGCGAACGATGCCTTCCTCGAGCCACGCTGGGCTGAGGTGCTCCAGCGCAAGTTCCGCAACTCGACCGTCGAGATCATCGATCCGGGTGGGCACTTCCTTCCGCTCGACCGGCCCGAGGCGGTCGTCGAAGCGATTACGCGATTCCTGACGACGCGCTAACTGCGGCGGGCGAGCAGCTCGTCGGCGCAACTCGCCGGCGTCGCCGTCCAACCCGCCAGGCGGATGAGGGGCGTCACCTGCGAACCGTGGAAATCGTCGCCACCGGTCGCGACCCATCCATAGGATGCCGCCACCCGGGCGAAGCGCTCCATCAGCGCCGCACTCTTCGGCCCGTACGGATCATCGGGTGCCTGCGGATAGGTCACCTCCAGTCCCAGGACGCCGGCCACGGCGCAGGTCCGAAAGAGCACATCGAGGTCGGGCACATGGCGGTAGACCCCGGGGTGCGCCAGCACGGTCACGCCGCCGGCCGCCGCAATCAGCTCGACCCCCTCGTCCAGCGACATCTCTGTTGTGCGGGGCACGTGGGCCGCGCCGCCCGGGCCCATCGCGGCGTAGAGCGCCTCGCGCTTGACCCCCGGCTGCGCCGCCTCGATGGCGGCGACGATGTGGGGCTTGCCTACGTTGCCGCGCGCCCGCGCCCGCACCTCGCCCCAGGTTACGTCGAATCCGGCCGCCGCCAGCCGGCGGACGGTCTCCACCTTCTGCGCCTCGCGGGCTTCGCTGGCTTCGTGCAGCCGCCGCCGCAAGCGCCGATCGCCCAGTGCGAAGCCGTAGCCGAGTAGGTGGGCGTCGACCAGTCCGCGGCGCGGTTCATCCTCGATCGACAGCTCGACACCGGGAATCATCCGAAGCGGGCGCCCCTCGAGACCGCCCAGCGCGTCGATCCCGGCCAGCGTGTCGTGGTCGGTCAGCGCGATGGCGCTGAAGCCGGCGGCAGCATGAGCGTCCACGACTTCGGCGGGTTCCAGCTCGCCGTCGCTGAAGACCGTGTGCAGGTGCAGGTTCGCCCGCCCGTTGGATACCTCAGCCAATGCGCTTAGATACTAGGCATATGACACGCGGCCTCTCCACACCGGGGCCGCTTACTGCTATAACCGTGGGCGCCCCGTCATGAGCCCTGACCCCCAGTCCCCCCTCAGTGTGGTCCGCCGCCTGGTGGTCGCCAATCTCGATCGGCCTCTCCCCGACCTGATCGATCATGCGCTCTCGTGCCTGGTCCAGGCGCTCGACGGGCGCGCGGCCTTTCTCGGCAAGATCGATGACGACACGCTCGAGATCATGGCGGCCATCGTCGAGAGCGGTCCTGCCATCGAGCCGGGCTTGCGCCTACCGCTGGAGTCGACGTTCGCCGGCGTCGAGGAGGAGCCCGAAGGTGGCGTCCTCAATGTTGCCGACGCGAGCAAGCGTCAACCTTTCAAGAGCCTGGCGATGCGGGGGCGGCTGGGCATCGTCAGCTACCTCGGCACCAGCTGGCACGGCATGTCGGGCGAGCTTGCCGGAACCCTGGCGGTGCTGGGCAAAGGAGCCCGGGTCTATTCCCCGGAGGACCAGGATCTCCTGCTGGTGGTGGCCGGGCTGCTCGTGCCCCGTTTGCCTGAGCAATCGATGCCACGTAACGGCCAGTCGCGAATGCCGGTATCGGCCGTTCGGCTGGCGTCGCAGGAGGTGAAGGAGCCGCTCGCCATCCTTCGCGGATACGCCGACAGGCTCCGCAACAACGAGGTCCCTGCCAACGAGATGCCGCTGGTCGCCGAGCGGCTGGCGCAGCAGTCGGAGACCCTTATGCGGATCACCGACCAGGTGCTCCTGCTCTCGCGTCTCCCGCTCGAACTGGCCTTCACCGTCCGGGTGTCGCTCGGCGCCGTCGCCCAGGAAGCGGCGCGACGGATCCGCGAGCGGATGGCCGGCGTCGGCATGGAGCTGCGCCTGCAGCTCGACACGCAGGCGGACGTATGGGGCGACGCCACCTTGCTCGAAGCGGCGCTCGACGAGATGCTCCACAACGTCTTCAAGCACGCGCGTAGCGCCACGGTCGTCCAGCTTCGCCTCCGGCAGGCCAGCCACGACCGCTATCAGCTGATCGTGAAAGACGACGGCCCCGGCATGTCGGCCGATCGCTTGGAGGACCTCTTCGCTCCGCTGGCCGAACAGCAACCCGAGCGTGGCCAGGGCCTCGGTCTCTATCTCCTGCGGCGGGTGGCCGATGCGCACGGTGGACGCGCCTGGGCCAACAGCCTCGAGGGCAAGGGCACAACCTTCTATCTAGAGCTGCCGGGCGCTTCTCCCGACGGCGATGAGTCCGAGCTTTCGCTCGCCGACAACCAGAGCCCGGCGTGAGGGTTGCGCACCGGGCGCAGCCCCGATGAGCGTCCACCCCAAAAAGACGGCGCCGAGCCGCACCGCGCGCTGCGATGACGCCCCACCGGACGCGCTGCTGCACGGCATCGACGAGTTCAACCGGCAGGAGTTCTTCGAGCAACACGAGACGCTCGAGGCCATCTGGATCCACGAGCCGGACGCGGTTCGGTACCTCTACCAGGGGATCCTGCAGGTCGGAGTCGGCTTTTATCACTGGCGGCGCGGCAACTGGCGCGGCGCCGTCGCCAAGCTTGGCCACGGCCTTGCCAAGCTGGAGCCCTATCGGCCAACTTGCATGACGATCGACGTCGAGCGCCTGGTGTTGGAGACCACCGCCTTACGACAGGAGCTCGAACGCCGCGGCCCCACGGATCTGCCCGCGTTCCCTCCGAAGGGATTACCTCGGGTTCATCGGGTCACCTAATCGCGCGTCGCCGATGAGGGCCGCGTAGCCCGAGCGTCACCGAGGCGCGACATCGTTACGAATATCGCCTTCAGCGCCTGCGTATAAGAGTGCATGAACCGAAACGTATTCGGCGCGATGATCGTTGCCGGCGGGCTCGCCCTGTGGACCAGTGTGGCGGGCTTTGCCGACTTTACGCCCGCGACCGCAAAGGCCGCCATCGCGACCTGCGCAGCCACGGTCGTGTTGACCGACCCAGCGACCCTAACCGGTGAAGGCGCCACCGAGGCCAAGGCCCTCAATGCCGACACCACGGTTGGCCTCGCCGAGATCACGGCGGAGGCCAACGACAGCATCGACGAGCTGGCCGCCGAGAAGGCCGACGAAGACAGCGCGAAGGACGTCAGGGGCGTCAATGCCCAACTGACCGGCATCGTTGATGAGGCCTGCCAGTCGATCGCTAGCCTGAAGGCGGAGTACGCGGCCGCGATTGCCGAATTGAAGGCTGAGTCCACGCAGCCCGACGTGAAGCCGACCGAGGTCGAGAAGCAAGACGTCGAAAAGAAGGATGTCGAGAAGCAGGACGTCGAGAAGCCGGAAGTCCGCTCGACATCGCGCGAGGGGAACGACTAACCAGCTCCCTCCCCCATTTGCGGAAGGCGCCCGCCACCCGGGCGCCTTTCGTTTTTCTCAGGCTCGGAGCCGAAGCCCCAGCAGATCCGCGGCGCCTCGCCAGCCGGCATCGCCGCCAGTGACCGCGTCCTCGAGCAGGCCCAGGGCGCGCGGCGTGTCGAGATCATCCTCGAGGGCCGCCAGGACCGCGCGCCGACTATCCCCCGTTCGGTCTCCAGCTCCGCGGGCCGCCTGTCGCAATCGCTGGGTCCACCCCGCCGCGTCCTCCAGCTGGTCGGGCGTGTATTCCCACGGTTCGCGGTAGTGATGGCGGAGCACGAGCACGCGGATGCTGTCGCCGTCGTAGCGCCGCAGCAGATCGCCGATCAGCACGAGGTTGTGGAGCGACTTGCTCATCTTTTCGCCGTGGTAGCGCAGCATGCCCGTGTGTACCCAGATGCGCGCGAAGGGCCGCACGCCCGTCACCGATTCCGACTGCGCGATTTCGCTTTCGTGGTGGGGAAAGATCAGGTCGCTACCGCCGCCGTGCACGTCAAGCTGCGGGCCCAGGTGCTCCAGCGCCATCGCCGAGCACTCGATGTGCCAGCCGGGCCGTCCCTCACTCCAGGGACTTTCCCAGTGAGGCTCGCCCGGCCCGCTCTTTTGCCAGAGGATGAAGTCGAGCGGGTCCTGCTTGCGCGGGTCGTTCGGATCGGCGCCGCGCTGCGCCGACAACGTGATCATCTCCTCGCGACTGAGCCGGCTCAGGCGACCGTAGTCGGTGATACTGCCGACGCGAAAGTAGACGTTGCCTTCACGCTGGTAAGCGTGACCCTGCGCCTCCAGCTTGCGCACCAACACGATGATCTTCGGAATCGTCTGGCTGGCCCGTGGAAAAACGTCCGGCGGGCGCACATTGAGCGCAGCCATATCGGCTTCATAGAGGGCGGTCTCCTTTGCCGCCAGCTTGTCCCAGGTCGTGCCCACCTCGCGCGCCCGGCGGATGATGTCGTCATCGACGTCGGTGACGTTCTGGACGTATCGAACCGCCTGACCCGAGGCCCGCATCGTGCGCACCAGGACGTCGAAGGCGACATAGGTAAAGGCATGGCCCAGGTGGGTCGTGTCGTACGGCGTGATGCCACAGACATAGACGCGGATCGGATCGTAGGTGGGCTCCAGCGGCTGCACCGCACCCGTTTCCGTATTGCGCAGCCGCATCGTGATGAATGTATCGGAAACCCATCGAGCCCAAGAAAGGCGGGCGATCCTTCGTTGAATCATCGTGACCCGTATTCCGAAGAGCCGGCTGGACCAGGCCCTCGCGGCGCTGGTCATCACCCTGGTCGTGGTCGGCATCGCGGTGCTGCTACCGAAGGCCGGCCAGTGGCTGAGCGCGGCGCGCCCGGCTCCTACGCCGGTGCCAACGCCGACCCCCACGGCGCCGCCCGCCGCGGTGCTCCTGCCCGAAGAGCTCGACCGCGCGCTCCAGGGCGTGATGACGATCGTCAACGACCATGGGTTCGCGACGGCGTTTCTCATCGATCCCCAGGGTGACTTTGTGACCGCGGCAAGCGTCGTCAACGGCAGCGCGAGCCTGCGCCTGGTCGACAACACCGGCGGCTCGCATGCGGTGCGCCTCATCGGGATCGACGCCGACCTGGGGATCGCGCTGGTGCGCGCCAGCAATGACGGCACCCCGTTGGCCTTTGGTGATCCGGCGGTCCTCCAGGTGGACGATCCGGTCGTGCTCCTGGCCAGTCCCAAGGTCGTCAACCTGCGGACCGCGACCCCGGCGGTCGTGGTGATGCGAAGCGATACCCAGCTAACCTTGCGGCTGGATAGCCTGCCAGGGAACCTGGGTGGGCCGATCGTGGGCCCCGGCGGCAAGGTGGTCGGCATCCTGACCGCGAGCGGGCGAGTGTTGCCCATCACGGTGGCGCTCGCGGACATCCCGCAGTGGCGACAGCAGGCCGGCACCGCCCTCCCGCTCGCACCGCTCCCGGCCGACCTGGTATTACGCGGTAGCGAAACCACCAGCGCGCCGTCGAACGGACCGAGCATCCAATCGGTCAGCCCCACGCGCGCCTCGGCGGCACAGGTCGTGCTGGTCACGATCCAGGGCAGCGGCTTCGTCGACGGCAGCGCGCTGCGCGTTTCCTTCATTCCGCTGGCGAGCCCGAGCGGCGGCTTCGACGGGTTGGAGCCCACACTGGTGAACCCGTCGACGCTGACGGTGAAGGTGCCGGCGGGCCGCGTCGTGCAGGACTACATCGTCCAGGTCACCAGCGGCGACGGCACCGTCACCAGCTCACGCATCGCCTTCACCGTCACGCCCTGAGGCGTCTCGTCAAGACCGGCCGGCAGCGCGGCGGTAGCATTGAAGCCATGAAATACGGCGCGAAGATGATCGCCGAGTCGACCCTCGAGGCGGTTCCCAACAGCACGCCGGAGCGCGACTACGAGATCGACTTCACCATTCCGGAGTTCACGTGCATCGCGCCCGATTCGGGCTTCCCGGATTTCGCCACCATCCGCATCCGCTACATCCCCGACCAGAAGCTGGTGGAGCTGAAGTCGCTCAAGCTCTACATCAACAAGTACCGCGACCAGGAGGTCTTCCACGAAGCCGCGGTCAACCGGATCCTCGACGACCTGGTCGCGTTGCTGGACCCTCGCTACATGGAGGTCGTTGGCGACTTCAACGTCCGCGGCAACATCAAGACCGTTGTCACCGCCCGGCACGCGCAGCCGGGTTTTTCGCCCGACGGGATGCCGTCGCTCCTATCGCGCGAGTAGCGATCCATAGAAATCATCTATAGATACAATAGAAGAGATTTTGCACCGGTCCGTGCCACGAAGATTCCAGGAGCCATCATGAAGGTCGAACAGCGCCCCGCCGGCAGTCCATCGAAGGAAGCGCTGACGGATAAAGCCACCCTTCTGACGCTCTATCGGG
>Ga0307479_10002854_pt1 | contig 15694 bp, 10 predicted proteins | sample atmos_gasesECM4C_FD_203743 | JGI IMG/M metagenome (GOLD analysis project Ga0307479, IMG submission 203743) | Hardwood forest soil microbial communities from Morgan-Monroe State Forest, Indiana, United States - atmos_gasesECM4C_515 | ecosystem: Environmental > Terrestrial > Soil > Temperate... | reverse complement strand
GAAGAGGCGTAACGAGCTTTCGCGGCGCTGCTGGTCAGGAATTGGCCGGCGGCTTCGCCGTAACCGATGCCGGAACGTGCGGCATTTTTGGCAATTTCATTGAGCTGCTCGCCGGTTTCACGGGCCATACCGAATTGCCCGGCGTTGATGCCGGCGTCAACGTCTTCGGAAGTGTTTCCTGCGATGGCGATTTCGAAGTCGTGGATCAATGCGGCTCCGTTCATGGCTAAGCCGGATACAAATCCGCGTTCCATTAAGTCGATCAGGATACGGCCGAGGCCGACCTTGATAACGTGGCCGCCGATGCCCCACAAGATTGCTGTTTTTCCGGCGCGCGCGTGTTGGACGGCACCGAGCAATCGGCGGAGATCTTCAGCGGCGAGAAAATTGGGCAGCGAATCCATGAATTTTGAGATGGAGACATTTGCGGCGGGCGGCTTTGCGAAGTCCGCGACGTTAACTTTGCTTTGGCGCGAAGCAAGCGGATAGGTGCGCACGGCGCCTAACTGCAACGGCGCGGTGGAATAAATGCTCATGGAAGCAAGTTCACTTTAAAAACCCGCTGGGTGCATGGAAACTCTCATGGTATTGCTTCGCTGCTGATGCACAAATTCCTGGCTGGCACTGAGATTCGATTATCGCTCATGACCGTTCGAACCGGAGCCAGGAGGATATCCGTTGGTGTTCAAGACGCGAGCCAGCGCTTGTCCGGTGTAAGACTTTTTGGTGCGTGCTACCAGTTCCGGCGGACCTTGCGCGACTATACGCCCTCCACCTTCGCCCCCTTCGGGACCCAAATCTATGATCCAGTCCGCTTGTTTGATGACGTCGAGATGATGCTCGATGATCAGCACGGTGTTGCCGAGACTAACCAGACGCTGCAACACCGCCAGAAGTTTTCGCACGTCGTCAAAGTGCAGGCCAGTCGTGGGCTCGTCGAGAATATATAACGTGCCGCCGGTCTGACGCTTGGAAAGCTCGCGGGCCAGCTTGATGCGCTGGGCCTCGCCTCCTGATAGGGTGGTGGCCGATTGGCCGAGGGTCACGTAACCCAGGCCCACTTCCACAAGGGTGGCGAGCTTCTGCTGAATCTGCGGGATGTTTTCCAGCAATTTGAGGGCTTCAGAGGCGGGCAGATTTAACACGTCGCTGATGGAGTGCCCTTTGTAGCGCACCGCGAGAGTTTCCGAATTGTAGCGGCGGCCGCGGCACACTTCACACATGACGTAGACGTCGGGAAGAAAATTCATCTCGATGCGGCGCAGGCCATCGCCCTGACAAGCCTCGCAGCGGCCGCCCTTCACGTTGAAACTGAACCGTCCGGGTTTATAGCCGCGCTCGCGGGATTCCGGCAGCATGGAAAAAAGATCGCGGATGGGCGCGAAAACTCCGGTGTAGGTGGCGGGATTCGAACGCGGAGTTCTGCCGATGGGCGCTTGATCGATCTCGATGACCTTGTCGATCTGTTCTGCGCCAAGGATTTCGCGATGCGGGGCGACCGGCTCCATGGAACGATAAAGTTTATGGGCGAGCGCGCGATAAAGAATGTCATTGATGAGTGTGGATTTCCCAGAGCCAGAAACCCCGGTGACCACGGTTAGCAGACCGAGGGGAATGGTGACATCCACATCTTTTAAATTATTGGCGGTCGCGCCGAGGACCTGGATGGCTTTGCCATTGGGGCTGCGGCGTTTTTCCGGGACGGGAATGCGCGCGGCCCCAGAAAGATATTGGCCGGTCAAAGACGCCCTGGTGGCCTCAATGACCTCGGGCTTGCCTTGTGCGACCAAATAGCCACCGGCATCGCCTGCGCCCGGACCGAGGTCGACCACGAAATCGGCGCGGCGAATGGTTTCTTCATCATGCTCGACGACCAGCACGGTATTGCCAAGGTTGCGCAATTGCTCGAGGGAGCCAAGCAGGCGGTCATTATCGCGCGCATGCAAGCCGATGGACGGTTCATCGAGCACATAGAGCACCCCGCGCAAACGCGAACCAATTTGTGTGGCCAGGCGTATGCGCTGAGCTTCGCCACCGGATAGCGTCGCGGCAGAACGATCCAGACTGAGGTAATTCAGCCCGACGGCCAACAGAAAATCCAGGCGCTCGGCGACTTCTCCAAGTGGCCTGGCGGCGATTTCTTTCTGGCGGTCGGTCAGTTGCGCGAGGATTTTGTCCACGGCGGCGCGCGCCTGGGTAAGCGAGAGTCCGGTGAAATCGGCTATCGACAAGGCGCCCAGTTTCACGGCCAGCGAACCCGGACGCAAACGCTTGCCGTGACACACGGCGCATCGCGTGGCGGACATGTAGCGGGTCATCCACTCGCGGTAGGAGTCGGAGCTGGATTCCTCGAAATTGTTTTCGAGAAATTTGAGGATGCCCTGGAAATGAAAACCCTTTTCGCTGCGGGCTTTTTTGCTGTCGGAAGCGGCTTCGTCTTTGGAGACGCGCGGGTTGGACGGCGGGTAGCCGTAGAGCAGCATATTTTGAATACGCGGGGGAAACTTTTCGAACGGCGTGGCCAGCGAAAATCCGTGCGCGTACGCGGCCAGCTCCATGGTGCGCTTCAATGGCGCGGACGCCGAACCTGGGCCCAGGCCGCCTTCGAGTAACGGGCGGGACCAATCGGTGATTATTTTGGCGGGATCGAAATCATATTTCGAACCCAGGCCGTTGCAGGCCGGGCATGCCCCGTAGGGAGAATTGAAACTGAAGGAGCGCGGCTCGAGTTGAGGAACGGAGATTCCGCAATCTGGGCACGCCAGCTTTTCGGAAAAAACATATTCCTCGCCGCCCACGACGACTACAGTCACGAGGCCAGACGCCAACTTTAACGCTGTGGCGATGGATTGCTCCAAACGCGCGGCGATGCCTGGTTTCACCAGCAGACGGTCGATGACAATTTCGATGGTGTGATTTTTGCGTTTATCGATGACCGGAAGTTCGTCGAGGGGAAACAGCTCGCTGTTGATGCGCACGCGGACATAGCCGTCCTGCGCAAATTTTTCGAGCTCCTTGCGGTACGCGCCTTTTCGCCCGCGTACGATGGGGGCGAGAATCATCACGCGATCATCGGGCTGGCACAGCTCGCCATGCAGAATGGCCTGGACGATCTGTTCGCTGGATTGTCGGGTGATGGGCTTGCCGCAATTGGGGCAATGCGGGGTGCCGACGGAGGCGTAGATAACACGCAGATAGTCGTAGATCTCGGTGATGGTGCCTACCGTGGAACGCGGCGAGCGCGTGGTGGTTTTCTGCTCGATGGCGATGGAGGGCGAAAGGCCCTCGATTACGTCTACCTCGGGGCGCTCCATCTGGTCGAGGAACTGGCGGGCGTAGGCGGATAAAGACTCGACATAGCGGCGCTGGCCCTCGGCGTAAATGGTGTCAAAGGCCAGGGAGGACTTGCCGGAGCCGGACAGGCCGGTGATGACCGTCAGGGAATTGCGCGGAATCTCAACGTCGATATTCTTGAGGTTGTGCTGGCGAGCGCCGCGGATGACCAGTTTCGTGAGGCCCATGTCGGGAAGTGCTCCCTCCACAGGAGCCCGTAGCCCCTAGTGAGAAAATTAGGGACACAATAACTCTTCACCATAGCAGGGGGGATTCGAAGCGGTCAAGCGGACCAAAATTGCGGTCGGGTTTGCGATTTGCGAGTTATCGGCCGGAGGATTTTATTACGGGACTGCGGATGCGAAAAACTTACATCGAGTTGCGGCTCTCAAAGGGGTCCCCTGGTAGGATGGCGGTTTATGTCCAGCATTCCTTGCGGCAGGCTCAAGCGAGGCGCAAGGCGTTTGGGAGCGTTTTAAGATGGGAAATCGTCCCATCTGCTGCGATGCGGGCATGGAACCAAACTACACCTCCCTGATGCTCGAACTTGGCGTCCTCAGGGTAGCTAGGTTGCACGCACCTTTGACTGGTGATTTGTGCCAACGATTCGGCGCCCACCAGATTAGTTCGATAGGCATTCCCTCAATTTCTCCACCCTCCACCTAAAACACCAAGAATAGCGGTACCATACCGTGGCGAAATTATTTGGCGGCGTTGGACGTTAACTACAGTAGCGCCTTACACTACGGCCCCCTGCAACCAGGGAGGGAACATGAACTCCACCCACAACCCAGGGAGAGTCGCGGGACTCTGGTACCTGCTACTCTGCATCGCTGGCCCGCTGCGCCTCGTTTATATTCCCACCAAACTGTTCGTGCCCGGGGACGCGGCCGCGACGGTCAACAACATCGCCACTCACGAGTGGCTCTTCCGTTTCGGCATCGTTGCCGACTTGATTGGCGCGGTCGTTCTGATTTTCCTGGTGCTAGCCTTTTACCGCTTGTTCAAGGACGTTGACCAGTACCTGGCAATGCTGGTGGTCATTCTCGGCGGCGTGATGCCGGCGCTGCTCTACTTCGTTAACGTGGTGAGCGACTCAGGGGCCCTGATGATCGCGCGGGGCGCCGATTTCTTGTCGCTATTCGACAAACCTCAACGGGACGCGCTGGTCATGCTGCTTCTGCGTCTGCACGACGCGCAAAACACGGCCGCGGAGATGCTGTGGGGACTATGGCTTATCCCATTGGCGATCCTGGTGTACAGGTCGCGTTTTCTGCCGCGCTTTCTGGGCGTCTGGCTGGTCATCAACGGCTTGGCCTACGTGGTCCTGTGCTTGACGGGGGAATTGTTCCCGCAATATTACAATAAGGCTTTTATCATGTCCCAGCCCGCGCTCTTTGGGGAACTGGCCTTTATGCTGTGGCTGGTGATCAAGGGCTCCAAAGCGCAACCGCAGAACGCCGCGGCCCTATCATCGGCGGTCGCGTAGCGGCTTGATTGGCTGGCTAATCGGAAAATAACTCGCTGCTAAACCTATCATTAGACCGGTGATGGATTAAGAACGGGAGCTTCATCAGCGAATGCGCAATCGTGAAACCTGGATCCGGCGGCGTATTCCGTCAGTCGTGACGTAGAGCAACGATGGGATTCACGGGCATGGCTCGCTGCGCCGGCGTCCACGATGTCACGAGCGCAACGGCAACCAACAATTTCAGAGCCTGCCGCAGAATCATTCCTCGCGCTAGCGGAATCAGCATAAGCGAAAGAGGTGTCGGATGAATACTTCTGAAGTGTGGCTGTTAGCTTTTCTGCTGGGGGTGGTGGCGGGCTTGCGCGCGTTGACTGCCCCTGCTGTGCTGGCATGGGGCGCTCACCGGGGCTGGCTTAATTTGCATGGCACGCCGGTATCATTCATGGCCTCCAAGGCTGCGATGGTCATTTTTGTTTTGCTGGCGGTCGCCGAATTGATTGCTGATCAACTTCCGTCAACTCCCAGCCGCACTGCGCCACCTGGCCTAATTGCGCGCATTGTGATGGGCGGATTGTGCGGTTCGGGGATTGCGGCGGCGGGAACGCAGTCACTTGTGCTGGGTGCCGTCATGGGTATTGTGGGCTCGCTTATCGGCACGTTCGGTGGTTACCAGGCGCGCACCGGATTAGTGAAGGCCCTTAAAGTTCCCGACTTGGTGATCGCCACACTTGAAGATATCGTGGCTATTGGCGGTGGTTTGTTCATCGTATCCCGATTCTAAGGCAAACTCATACCGGTCCTGCTGGCGCGTAAACCGCACGCGAAGCCGTACACGAAGAAATCTTTCTGCAGATCCGAGCGCAAGGAGAAAAATGTGCAGCGAGTTTCAAGTACATCAAACACGCCAGGACGAATAACCAGCACACTGACGGACATTCATTTTTGGGTACCGCTCGCGGTGCTTATAGGTGGTCTGCTGATTCTGCGAGCGATCAGCTGAATTTTTAATTTTGGGGAATCATGCAACCTGCTGCCGCGATGTCCGGCTCAGAAAGTCCAGTCCAAGATCATTGGCGAGCGAAGAAGTTGCATGCCTTGGGAGTGCTTTGCGGCTTTACCGCTGGGGCTTGGCTGGGTACCGCGGAAGCGCCGACCAAACTGGTTTCTATCGGAGTCTCACCACTGGTTATTTCGCTGATCATGGTGATCGGCGTGTTTCTGGCTCGTTGGAGTTTACCGGCTTTGATCCTTGGGACGTCCTCGATTCGCGCGGACGTTGAACGCTCGCCACATCTGATCGTGTGGGCCTTGCTTGCCGGATGCATGTGGGCGGTAGCGAATACGCTGACGATTTTTGCGATACGCGACATCGGGTTGAGCATTGCGTTTCCCCTATGGAATTCGAACAGCTTGCTGGGCATATTTTGGGGCTTCGTTTTCTTCCGGGAATTGCGTAACGCGGGCTGGCGCCGTTGGACAGGAGTCCTGGGCGGTGCGCTGATCATGTGCGCAGGCGCGACGCTGCTGGCAATCGCTTCTTCGACGGAGGGCCCGGCAGGTCATTCCATGCGCGGCGTGTGGGCCGCGCTTGGCGCTGGAATACTCTGGGGCACGATGTACATTCCTTATCGCAAGGCGTATCTGTCCGGAATGAATCCTCTTTCGTTTGTTACTTTCTTCACCTTTGGTGAGCTGGGAATGATGGCCACGCTCACCGTGAGTTACCTTGGTCCCGCGGTGCTGTGGCATCAGCTGGTTGGCGCGCGTGGAGTGCTCTTCTGGTTGATGGCTGGGGGATTTATTTGGGTGATTGGCGATCTCTTTCAGCAATATGCCGCGAAATACCTGGGGATCAGTCGCGGCATCCCGCTATCTAACTCCAATCAACTGTGGGGCTTGTTGTGGGGAATTTTTGTTTTTGGAGAGTTACATGGAAGCGGCGCGTCCACGTATATGCAAGTCATCGGCGGTTCGCTACTGATGATGATGGGCGTCGCGGCGATTGCATTTTCTTCCGCGACTGGGGCGGAGCAGCTACAGTGGGCAGCAGCTACGCAACGGGAATGCCAGCGCTATGGCATGGACAGCCAATTGGTAGCAGCGCGGATGCAGGGTGAAGATGTGTCGGCAAAAACGAGGGGTAGGCGCCGGCCGCTGGATTGGATTGTGGTTGCGGTGGCTACTAGCATCTTTGTGTTTTTTGCGAGTTTGGCGCACCCACCAAGTTTGCCTTTTAATGGGCCAATTGCGGCACTCTTGAGCGTGGCGATTCTGATCCTTTTGGTTGTTGGTGGTTTCATCTTGTGGAGAACGACTCGCTTCAATTAATTCATGACCAACTCACCTAGCATTGACCTCGTGGGAGTCGGACTAAACGCGATCGACACATTAATTCCGCTGCCCCATTACCCGGCGTTGGGTTCCAAAGTCGAGTTTCGCTCTGCAAATATTTTGCCTGGGGGCCAGGTCGCAAGCGCGGTGATTGCCTGCCAACAATGGGGACTGCGCACCAGTTACGTTGGAAAAGTTGGTGAAGATCGATTTGCAGACATTCACCGCGCCGAATTTGCGAAGGCCGGGGTGGAAGCACATCTGTTCAGCGCACCTGGCTGTGCAAGCCAGCAAGCGTTTATTTTGGTCGACGACACCGGCGAGCGCACGGTGCTCTGGAAGCGCGACAATAATTTAACGTTGCGGCCGGAGGAACTGAAACGACAGTGGATCATGGAGGCCCGGGCTTTGCTTGTCGATGGGCACGACACCGCTGCGGCGATACAAGCCGCTACGTGGGCCAAGGCCTCCGGTGTTGCGGTCATTGCTGATCTTGATGAAGTTTATCCTGGCGTGCAAGGTCTGCTAGGCAGCATCGATTACCTGATTGCGAGCAGAGATATTCCCGGGCGCCTGACGGGCGAGGCGAATTTGCAAGCGGCCTTACAAGCGCTGCAAACCCAATACGGCTGTCGCCTCACCGCCGCCACGCTGGGGCATGAAGGCGTGATTGCCTGGGACGGTTCAAAATTTAGTTACGCCGCGGCGTTTCGTGTGGAGTCTGTGGACACCACTGGAGCGGGTGATATTTTCCACGCCGGCTTCATCTATGGACTGCTGCAGGGCTGGCCACTGGCGCGACAACTGGATTTTGCCTGTGCCGCAGCGGCGCTGAACTGCCAGGCGATTGGCGCGCGCAGCGGCATTCAGAGCGTCGAAGCGATTGAAAATCTCATCAGTACTGGCGCGCGATACGAGCACGTTTCGCAATAGCCCGCCGACAGCAATGGGGGGCTGAAACTGAGCTGTGTGCAGAAGGATGGGTGTCCGCGCGAAGTGCGCTTTTGTACACTATCCCGCTTTGGGAAACGTGCATTAACGCACAGTATTGGCTCCCCCAAATACCCATACTTGATTCTCGCAGTATCAGAGGAGAATCATGCTGAAAAGACTAGCTATCATCCTGTTCGTGGCAGCGACGCTTTGCCCACTCGCACAAGCGCAATACCAGACGCAAGCACCGGCCGACTCGGGCAATCCCATGCCGGAGTTTCGCAGTAATGTGGTGAGCCGCTCCACACCGGCGGTGAGCTACAGACATCGCAGTGGCTCGACGAAAATTGATTTTCAAGGCACGGATTTGATGCACGGCGCGATGGGCCAGGCCAAAGTTGCCAGCAAGCGCGGCGCTCTTTCTATCGACGCGGAATTCTCGGGCCTCGACCTCCCCACCAGTTTAGGCCACGAGTACCTGACTTACGTGTTGTGGGCGATTTCGCCGGAAGGCCGGCCGGTAAACATCGGGGAAGTGCTGGTCGGCGACAATCACCGCAGCAAGTTGTATGTGACTACCGACCTGCAGTCGTTCGCGATGATCGTGACCGCGGAACCGTATTATGCGGTGCGTCGTCCCAGCAACGTGGTGGTGTTGGAGAATGTTGTTCGTCCGGACACCAGGGGCTCTACGGAGTCGGTGACCGCCAAGTACGAAATGATCGATCGCGGCGGGTATCTTCCGACCGGTTACAGGTTTGACCCCGTAGTGCTGAACGCCGGGCTGCCGCTGGAATTTTTTGAAGCACGCAACGCCATTCGCATCGCGCAATCCGCCGGGGCGGAACAATATGCCACGGAAAGCTACCGCAAAGCAGTGCGCCAGATGGATGAAGCGGACTCCATGGCCATCCGAAAACACGAAAATAAAAAATCGCTGATTGCCGTGTCTCGCGAAGTGGTGGAAAAAGCGGAAGACGCGCGTGAAATTTCAGTAAAACATATCGATGAAGAGCGTTTGGCCCACGAACGCAGCGCGGGAGCGAACCGCGAAGCTTCCGCCAACAATCGCGCTGATGAGGAGGCGCAACGTCGCGCAGGTGCCGAAGCCGATACCGCGGAAGCCCAACGCCGCCGCCGCGAAGCGGACCGCAGCAACCTTGATGCCCAGTCTGCAGCGATGCAGGCTGCTGGAGCGCAGGCCGGCGCCGAAAGAGATCGTGACGCGGCTCAACATCAACAGCAAGCCGCCGAAGCGGAATCCGATCGTAATCGTGCGAATGCGGCTTCCTCTGACGCGCAACTTCAACAGGCAGCCGGCGCGCAAGCGAACGCCGAACGGGACCGCAACACGGCGGAAAGAGACAGGAATGACGCGCAGCAACAGCAGCGCGCCGCCGAAGCGGAATCCGATCGCAATCGCGCGAATGCGGTATCATCCAACGCGCAACTGCAACAAGCTGTGCGCGACCGCGAAGAAATTCGCGCTCGTTTGCTTGCCCAATTTAATTTGATTCTGGAAACACGCGACACCGCGCGCGGGCTGGTGGTCAATATGTCCGACGTGCTGTTCGATTCCGGCAAATACACGCTGCGTCCCTTGGCCCGCGAAAAATTGGCCAAAATATCCGGCATCGTACTCGCCTATCCAACGCTGAGGCTGGCAGTTGAGGGTAATACCGACAGCGTCGGGACCGAATCGTTCAATCAGCAACTTTCCGAGCAGCGCGCCGAAGGGGTGCGGAGTTTTCTTACAGCCCAGGGAGTGCCGGCAGCTTCCACAACCGCGGCGGGCTTCGGCAAGTCCCGGCCAATCGCGTCGAATGAAACATCGGAAGGCCGGCAACAAAATCGCCGGGTGGAGCTGGTGGTATCCGGCGAAGTAATCGGCACCAAGATTGTTTCGCTTTATCTCCTACCCGTGGCGGACGCGAGGACCCCACAGTAGTCTAGGTAATTTGAGACAGTCGGGCTGGTTCTGCTCAGCGGGTAGCCGCTGAGCGGGCCAGAATGATGGCGGTGTCCGAGGGGTTGGCGTCGTAATATTCAACGAAGCGTTGCGGCTCCATCGCTTTGTAGGAGCTAAGATTGTGGGCCCAGCGAAAACCAATCGGTTGATACCAGAGTTCCGCATCCACGTGAAAAGGTCCTGGGGCGTCACCTAGCGAGACGGAATAGCGGATCAAGTCTCCGGCATCGGTAAAATTCGGATCCTCGGCGGCGTCTCCGGTGACGGCAATGTCTTGTTCCGCGGTTTGTTTTTGAAACCCCGCCGGTAACAGGCGATTGTCCTTCAAATATCCCACTGCATTGACAAGTCCCGTGGTCACATGGCCGTTCTGGTCTTTCAGGATCGGTTCATAAATCTGCACCTGGTCGCTGCTTTTGATCTCGCGGTAATGGGGCTCGAAACGCGCAGGGTCGGCATCATTATCATTACCCTCGATGGACCCGTCGGGACGCAGCGCGCCGGACTCAAACACAGAGTTTCCATTGCGATCGCGAACCACCACATGTAGCCAGGCGCGCCGCGAGGGATAGGCGGTTGGAAATTTGTGGCCGGTGAGATTCTCCACGAACACATCCAGCTGAAGCTGGGAAGAGACCACATCAGCATTACGAATAGAGAGCCGCACCGACTTCGACTGTAAAAAGTCTATGGTTCGTTGGGCCTCCACGCTCAGTTCTTGAGGCATCGCGGTTACACTCAGATCTCCGCGGTGCAGGTTCAACAATTTCAGCATGAAAAAGTTCGCGCCTACAAACGTGTGTTCGCGCACGCCGCTACGAGCCACTCCAAGAACTCCGGAAATGGGCACGTTTTCCTGGATTTCAGGCATATGGCACGACTGGCAACTATTTTTGTTGGCGTAGCTGCTGTGCTGCCATTCGAGAAACGGAACCTGCTCCGGGAATAGTGCGAGTTCTTTGCCACCTGGCCCCAGGCCCCGGGTATACAGCGTGTGGCACGTGGCGCAAAGCGCTGAGTCCTGAACATGTGTGTCGCCTGTAGGGCGGAAGCCTTCGGAAGACGTCTGCATAATATGCGCTTGGCCGTTTTCAATTTGGTAGGGGCCGTATTCCGGATGCTCGCCGTTCGTGCGCGGGAGATCGACGACGAAACCGCCGTTAAAACTCTCTCGCGTGCCTAGTTTTTCCGTGCCGATCTGATGGCAGACCGAACAGGACACACCGTCTTCAGCGGAGGCATTTTTCTTCGGATCATGATCAAAAGGAAGGTGCGCGAAGACTTCGCCCTTGCGGCCTTCCACCTTTGCTTCATAGCGGGCGATGGGCATGTGGCAGGTGGAGCACTCGTCTTCGATCACTGCTTTGGATTCGGGATGATCGATATCTTCGCGGCGAACACTGGCTTGCCAGTAAGGATCGCGAGCGGAATTGGCCATGATGCTGGAGCGCCAATCGAAGCCGATGGAAACATCTTTGCCGGAGGGAGCGATAAGGCCGTTGTGACAGGCGAGGCAACGATCAGAAGTTTGAAACTTTGGCTTCAACTCATTCTTGCGGGTGGGTTCTTTGGAGGTTTCTTTGGAAGTCTGGCTAACAAGTGCAGCAGGCAGACAGAACAGAGAGAACGCCAAGGTCGCATACCAGAACAGCTTTCGCATTTACCAGCCCTCGTTCAATCGTCCGTCAAACCAATCCCACAGGAGGTAGAACACAATTTGTTTAGACCGCCCGGCAGTATTGGTAACCGGAATGCGCAATCCAAGATCCGCGCGAACATGTTGCCGCTTACTGATGGTCACCTGCATTTGTGGCAGAACGTCCCAATCTGTTTTGGCACGGTCGGTGAGATCGCGGGCAGCGAGGAATTCCATCATGGGAGTCCACAGGCGACCTAACCTATGATCTTGAGGAAGCATCTGCCCAATCGCGGTGTTAAAAAATATGGATTGCGGTGCGATGTCGGTATGGCGCGGCAGATCAGCGCCCAATTGGGTCTGCACAAAAGTATTAGTCGGGAAAAGTTGATCGAAAGCCGCGAATGTTTCCAATGTGGTGGTGCCAGAGCCAAAGCCACGTTGCCTGTTACCAGTCGGCACGATGACGCTGCCTTGCAGACTCAAGATGGATCCTGACTGCAGGTTAGAAAACATTACGCGCTTCAAACCCAGCGTGGTATCGCCTACTCCTCCGTACCAGGTGTGATTCTGGTCCTGGAAATTCAGCGGAACGTCTACTTCGATTTGATTATTTTTCCCGAAGCGCTGCTCGTGAATGATGTGACTGACGATGCCGGGGGCGCCTTGGGCGTTGAAGACACTGGAAATGACGACCTCATCTTCGGGGTAGGCCTTTTCGGTAGCAATCGCCCTGGGGAGATTTAATTCGCCGCGTGGCCATCCAGGCTGGCGGCAGAGGCTTCGCAAGTAGTGAACTACTTGATCGATCTGCTTGGGTGTCAGCGCCTCTTTAAAGGAGGGCATGATGTGCGAAAAGCCGCGGTACCCGCCGCCGTTGGTTATCATCGCTTTCCACGTGGTGTTGTCTTCCGGCGTAGTCTGATCGCACTGGGTAAAGTCGGGAAAGGTCCGTGGGCGTTCGAATCCGGCGATGGCTTGGGGCGTCCCGGTTCCATCCGGTCCATGGCAAGCGATACAAGCCGCCTTGTAGATATGCTCGCCGGAGTCCAGTTGCAAAGTTGATCGAGTGCCAACCTGGCCAATCAGCGCGTTGGCCCAGAAACAGAGAAGTATTCCGAGCGCGGCAATAAATGCTGCAGACCGGCTAGTAGTATTCATGCACGTCCCAAGGCGAACATTCTAATAATTTGCAACCCCGCCAGGTAGAGGAAACTACCTGTCCGCTAACAAATTTTTTCTCATCGAGACTAACTTATTTCTCTAACGCTGGTGGATTAAAGATTTGGCGCTACTCAGCGAGCGCTTTGTGCGCCAGATGGATAGAAATTGAGCCTTCTCCGACCGCAGACGCCACACGCTTCACGTTTCCTGAGCGCACATCTCCCACTGCCAGCACGCCGGGCAAACTGGTTTCCAGAAGGAAGGGATGGCGTTCGAGCGGCCAACCGGACTTGAGCAAATCTTCCTCGGTCAAATCGGAGCCGGTGCGGACGAAGCCCTTGTCGTCAAGCGCCACGCAATCGCTGAGCCATTGGGTGTTTGGAGCTGCGCCGGTCATGAGGAAAATGTGCCGGATATCATGCATCTCCATGGCTCCAGTATTCTTATCGCGCCATTCGACGCGCTCCAGGTGATTTCCGCCCTCCAGCGCCGAGATTTCCGTGCAGACGTGCAGCGTAATTTTGGCACTGTCTTCGATGCGGCGAATCAGATAGCGCGACATGGTATCGGCCAGGCCGTTGGAGCGCACCAGCATGTGCACGTGTTTCGACATTTCTGAAAGAAATACGGCGGCTTGCCCGGCGGAGTTGCCTCCGCCCACCACGACGACCTCTTCGTTGGTGCACAGCTGCGCCTCGATAAATGTCGCGCCGAAATAAATACCCCGGCCCTCAAAGGCGTCCAGATTTTTCAGTGGGAGCTTGCGGTATTGTGCACCGGTAGCGATCACCACCGTGCGCCCGGTGACGAAATGCCCGTCATCAATTCCAATTTTGTAAGGACGCTTCCCGCTAAGTTTTATAGCACTACGCGCAATAATTAGTTTGGCGCCAAATTTCTGCGCCTGCGCATAGGCGCGCCCGGCCAAGTTCTGCCCGGAAATTCCGGTTGGGAAACCCAAATAATTCTCGATCTTGGAGCTGGAGCCGGCCTGCCCTCCGGGTGCGGTGGTTTCAATCATCAGCACGTTGAGGCCTTCCGAGGCCGCGTACACCGCGGCGGCCAATCCGGCCGGGCCGGCGCCCACCACGACGACATCGAGAACCTGGGTTTCATCAAGTTTAGGATTTAAGCCCAAACAATCGGCCACTTGCTGATTGGTGGGGTTACGAAGAACCGTGGTGCCGCGACAAATCAGAACGGGGATCTCGTCGACGCCCACTTTGAACTTGTCGAGCATTTTCTGTACGCCGGTGTCTTTGTCGAGATCCAGATAGGTATAAGGATGGCCGTTGCGGGTGAGAAACTCTTTAATGCGCAACGTTCCTGGAGAGTGCGCCGAGCCGATAACCGCTACGTCACCGGCATGGTTGGCGATCAACTCCAGGCGGCGAAAAATGAAGGCGGTCATGAGCACCTGGCTGATGCCGACATCGGTCTGGACGATCGCCTGCATTTCTTCAGGATTAAGTTCGATAACCTCGCCAGCTTCGCCCATCCGAGCGCATACCAGGGAGCGGCGCCCGGTAAGCATGTTCAGCTCCCCGGTAAACTCTCCCGGTTTATGCTGCACGATCGGGAGTTCGCCCTGCGCGGTGGGCTGAATGATGTCCAGCCGCCCGCTGATGACCAGGAAAAAAGGCGCCACATCGCCCTGGTTGATCAGCATTTCGCCTTTGGCTACTTGGCGCTTGCGGCCCACGGACGCGATGCGTTCGATTTGCGCAGGGGTGAGCTTAGGAAATAGTTGCTCGCGGCGTTCCGGCGAAATAGCTTGCAGCTGATTCATTGGAGTAGTTCCCATAAGGCAGAATTGGATGCGCGAAGGAGTATAAAGGACATATAAGGTTAGCCAGCATATCTGTACTGCAGGCGATATACTTTTGAATTGTAGAGGTTAAAGGGCCAAATTTCTAAGGTTAAGGACCACTGTGCGAATCTCTCTATCCCATAACCGTCCCAAGGAAGAAGTTGTTCAATCCGTCGATCGTCACTTCGACGAGTTATTTAAGGAAGCGGGCGCGCTCCCCGTAAAATTAACGGTCGAACATCGCAGCTGGCAAGGTTCGACGATGATCTTTGCGCTTACCGCGAAAATGGGAATCATCAGCACTCCGATCAAAGGCACGGTAGCAGTCACGGATCGCGAAGTTATTGTGGAGGCCGATCTGGGGATTCTGGGCCGGTTCGTAAATGAGAAGACCGCGCAACAGCTTTTGGGGAGCCGAATCAAAGGCTTATTAAATTAATCGGATGGAAGTTCGCTCTTATCTTCCGCCCTTCAAAAACGCAAGGCACGACCTGCTCCTATTCATTCCTGATCGCGTTCCCAGATGGTTACTGCGAAGTTGGCCCCCGGGTGGCGTGACCCGGGGGTGATTTGGGGTCGTCCAGACTTAGCTGCTATTGGCTAAATGTCTTGTACGCCGCCGGAAGTAGGCAGCGCTTTAAGAGCCGGATGGTGCCGGGAGGTTACCGATGGCGAGTGAAAGCGTTTGGAATCGAACTTGAAAGCGACGAGGCCGTCGCGGTAGTCGATCTTAATTTCCAGCATCTGCAGCATCTCGAAGCCGTACATCCCGGATAATTCTGTCTCGACGTCATTACTCATGTTGCTCAGGTTAAGGGAGCTCAAATGCAGGTCAAGATGCCATTACGGAATACGCTATATCAACATGCTCGCAGACAATCCAGCGCATTTCAGATGCACTGGTTAGCTTTGTTGGACCATTCCAACTGCACGGTGTACTGACCGATTTTCTTGGTTTTCCAGGCGCAAATGTCGCCAATTTCACCGTTGGAATCATCGTACCAGCCCTGGCCGGGAATAGGATCGGTAATGGCTTCGCATAATTCG
>Ga0307479_10002852_pt1 | contig 15695 bp, 8 predicted proteins | sample atmos_gasesECM4C_FD_203743 | JGI IMG/M metagenome (GOLD analysis project Ga0307479, IMG submission 203743) | Hardwood forest soil microbial communities from Morgan-Monroe State Forest, Indiana, United States - atmos_gasesECM4C_515 | ecosystem: Environmental > Terrestrial > Soil > Temperate... | reverse complement strand
GCGGGACGGAGTCGTGTCCCGACTGCGTAAGTTGGGTCAAGGAGCCACCGTGGCTGTCGTCTCGATACAGCCATAGGTCGGTCTTGTAGATCTCGCGGTCCCAATCGGCGCGCTCGGTGGCGATGACTACGGAATCGCCGTCCGGAGAAATCTGGACTGCCGTGAAAGCTACGGAGTTGAAGAACTCGTCGAAGTTGATTTTCGGTTTATCGCTAGCGAAAGCCGAGCAGGTCACGACCAGGAAGAGAACGAGCCCAGAAAAGTATGGTCGGGTCATATGAAAGACGAAGTAAAGAGATATCACCCGCAACCTGACTCACGCAAATCGACATCTGATGACGCGTGATCGGGAGCCCTACGGTACGGGTTCAGCATTCTTAAGAGCGTCATCGATGGGCTGATTACCACGCGAAGCGCTGCCCTCAACGAGCCGCCAGCCGTCGTCGTAGTGCTTCATGGCGACCGTGGATTTGTATTGCACGCCACCGGAATTCAAAGCGGAACCGACTTCGTTGAGGGGCGCCCAGCGCCAGGTGAATTCGACGTCCGCGGTATCCCCGTTCTTGCTGATCCCGGTGACCGCGACGAATTCCCTTCTCGCAGTTGGGATATTGAAGTATTCCTTGCCGGTCTCGGTACCGCGAATCAAATCGTGAAAGGCGTCGACACCCAGCGGAGTGAAGGCCACTTCCCAACAAGGAGGCGGGGAGACGTCGGGCGGACAGGGTGCACTGCCGCCGACTATCCAGCCGTGATGCTGCAACACCAGGTACTGCGGTGACGAGAAGTCTTTGGTGGATACGGGGCCGATGCGCAGCCAGAACTGCTGCGGGGCGGTGAAGGTGTCGGATCCGGCGATGAGCGCGGCGGCCAGGCGGCGAGTGAGGAAGTCGCGCGGGGAACAGGCGGTCAGGAAGCATAGTGCCGCCACGATGAGACAGAGCCTTCGCATCCCTTTGAAGTTGTGTTTTTCCTTGCGCTCAGTGTCGATCTGCGATTGTAACCAAACGGGACGCCCGGCGAGGAAAGAAAGGATGAGAAGTCAACTGCCCGTCAAAGTGCGAAGCCCAACGGCCCGGGATTGTGAAGCCGCAAGTGGAACATTTCCCGTCCGGAGCTATTCGATACTCTTCGATTTCGTAGCTGAAGCGCCTGATCAGTGTGGCCGCGCATCCCGGGCAGCGCGTGTCTTCCAAATCGCCGACTCGGCCGGGAAGGTTGCCGGCGTACACGTAGCGGAGCCCGGCTTGCTTGCCGATCTCGGCGGCACGGAAAAGGTCTTGGGGACGAGTATCCGCGGGACTGGTCATCTTGTAGTCCTTGTGGAAGGCGGTTACGTGCCAGGGAATATCCGGTGAGACACTGGCCAGGAATTCTGTCAGGCTGCGCAGTTCGGCGTCGGAGTCGTTAAAGCCGGGGATGAGAAGGGTAACGATCTCCACCCAGAGTCCCATTAGGTGCAGGCGGCAAATGGTGTCGAGAATGGGCTGGAGGCGGCCGCCGAGCTGGCGGTAGTGGCGGTCGTCGAAACTCTTCAGGTCCACCTTGTATAGATCGAGCCACGGGCGTAGGTACTCCAGGACTTGCGGAGTCCCGTTGCCGTTGGAGACGAAACCGGTGATCAACCCTGCGGCTCTAGCTTCCTTCAGAATTGCGACGGCCCATTCGGCGGTGATCAGGGGCTCATTGTAGGTGCTGACCAGCACTCGAGCGCCATGCTGAAGAGCGTCGCGGACGAGATCCCGAGGAGAGGCCTCGAGCGGCGGCGAGACTGCATTCGGGTCGCGCAAGGCCTGCGACGTCACCCAGTTCTGGCAATAGGCGCAATGGAGGTCGCAGCCGAGCATCCCGAAGCTATAGGCAAGGGCTCCGGGGTAGGCGTGGAAGAACGGTTTTTTCTCGATCGGGTCGCACTGCACGCCGCCGACATACCCCCAAGGCACATATAGAGTGCCACCCCGGTTGTAGCGGACTTTGCAGACGCCGGGTTGGCCTTCGGGAATCGGGCAGCAATGACCGCAGGCGTGGCACCGAACGCGATTGTGATCGAGTTTCTCGTAGAGGTCGCCCTCGCGCACTCGCTGGTCGACGATTTCGCGAAGAGTCGGCACCGAAAGCCCCTAGAAATTATTCTACGCTCACGGGTGGCGTGGGGAGGGCGCCCTTCGCGACAGCCGGCACTACGAAGGGGGCTGCCCCCAAGATCCGGAACGAAACGCCTAATACGAGGATTCGCTGTTGGTGAGGGGCGGGTGCTGTTTGAGGAACTTGTTGGCTTCCTGCTCGATGGCAAGGACCTGGCCCCGGGTCAGCTGAGAGGTTAGGAACGCCACCCGGATCTTGCTTGGTTCCCTTCCCGCTGCGCGAGCCAGCAGGGACCAGTAGTATGCGCGGGTGATGTCTTTGGGAACACCGCGACCGACGGAGTAGTAGGTGCCGAGAGTGTCCTGAGCGCCCACGTGGCCTTGCTCGGCCGCGCGGAGGAGCCAGCGCACGGCCATGGAGTAGTCCTGGGCAACGTCCTCGCCGGTGGCGTAGCGGGTGGCGAGGGCCACCTGTTCGTAGGGATCTCCGGTTTCGGCGCGCTTGCGAACTTCCTCAAGAGTAAGAGGCCGCACCGGCTTGCTGGCAGTCGGTTTGACAACCGAGACCGCCGGTGGAGGCGGTGCTGCTTCGGCCTGCTTCGCCGGACGAAACTGCTCAAAGGCCCAGGGCACGAGGAAGTAGGCTAGGGCGATGACGATGGAGACGGCAGCCACCACCAGCAGGTTCAAATGGCTCTTCGATAAGCTAAGTGTGCCGCGCGGCTCCGGCTCCGCTAGCGCGGAGGAGAAGGGGGAACTTCCTGAGGTCGAGAAACCCGGGCCGAACGACGGAAGGTCGCCGTTCCCATTCCGTCGCGGGTCAGCATTTCGGATGCGGTTGGCACGATTGACAGCGGCGAGAATCGTGTCAGCCAGACGCTGCAGCATGGTTCCGTGACGGTCGTTGAAGGCATGAGCGGTGGAAGAGAACACCTCCAGGAGACCGATAACGGTTTCACCCAAACGGATGGGCACCGCAATCATCGAGCGAATGCCGAGCACTCGGCAGCTTTCACGGTCGACGCGAGTGTCCGTCTCCGCGTCGTCGCAGCGTTGCAGAAAGCCTGTTCGCACACAGTAACCGGAGAATCCGGTGCCTATCGCGAGTTTCGCTCCGATGGGGGGAGCGTCGCCAGCGCTGGCCCGGCAAACCATGTCATGGTTTTCTGAGAGAGCAATGGCGGAGCCATCCGCCTGGGTGAAGGCGCGCACACGCTCAGCGATCAGTTGCAAGGCGGCGTCGAGGTTCGGCCCCAACGCCTCGACCTCGCGTTGTACCGCCGACAGGGCGGACAGTGTGGTCGTGTAGTCGGCCCGGGAATCGAACTGTGCGGTCCCACTGCGCGGAGGCGGTAGCTCATTCTCCGGTGAAGGCTCAAGGTTTTCCATTTCGGACTGGCCATGGCTCGCCGCATAGTTAGAAGCCGCTACCATAGCATTAAGGAAGAGCCATTCCTGCAGCTTGCGCCGCGAAGCATCCGGCAACTCGGGGAAGCGAACCCCAATGCGTCCGCTGCGGTCCGCCCAGACCACGTAGCCGGTGGTGTGCAAATAGGATTTTGTTTCCGAGAGATCCAGGCAGAGATTCAGGAACCGGCTGATCTCCCAGGACGACGAAGTCTGAATGGCAACACCAGTCTCACTGATGTCGAGGATCTCGCTCAGGTCGAGCACCATGTCGTCGGAACCGCCGTTGAGGCTGGCGTAGGCGGGAGTATGAACTTTCTGACGCACGGCTCGCCTGCGACCGCGCGGCAAAGGCTTAAGAATGCCGGCGGAAACGGTGTTGTGGGTCCCAATGGTCTCCATGTGCTTGGTGAACTAGTAATATTAACGCGATATTTGCAGAAAGAAAGTGTTTCTCGCGCAGTCAGAAGGACACGAGGCAAGAGGGTAACAGACAGTCACCGAGGCCGGATCGTCCGGACCGTGTCTAGGCGGGCCACTTTTGCTTCACAGGGCGCATGCTCGACAGCCGGGTCAGGGCTGCAACCATCACACTGGACAGCAATTGCATGGTCGAAACGTCGCTGTGGTTGAAGGCGTAAGGCTCGGCCGAGAGCACTTCAAAAATGCCCAGAGTGTTCTGATAGTGGCGGAGGGGGGCGACCAAAATGGAACGCGCCCCGAGGCGGCGGCTGCTGGCAAGATCGACGCGGGGGTTGGTTTCGGCGTCGTGGCACAGAAGGATCTCGCCGGTGCGCACGCATTCGGCGGACAGGCCCGAGTCTGTTTGGAGACGGACGCCAAGGTCAGGCGCCGTTCGACCGGTGCGGGCCCTGCAGATGATCTGGTTACCGGAATGAAGAGCAATGGCCGCTCCGGTAGCGCGGGTCAACGCCCGGGCGCGCTCAGCGATGATGTTGATGCCGGGTTCCAGATCGAGTTCCCCAGGAAGAATGTCTATTTCGGTTCCGGGCTCCATTCCTGGGCCGACGGAATTGCCGAGGCCTACCGTGCGCAGATGGTGGCGTCCCGGATGCATGGCGACCGAAGCCGCGGGCTTTTTGCCGCCGAGGGCCGGGGCGTCGTTCGGCGCGGTGCAGATCAGATCGCGCACCAGCCGGTCGAGCTCGGCGTCGGCGATTACGTGAGCGGTTGGCTGCCCTTTCAGGGAACCGCCCAGCACCCGGGAGAGGCTGAGCATGGCTTTACTGCCACAGGCCAGGCAGTAGGGAGTGCTGTTCTCGCTGATTAACTCGCACTCAGCGCAAAATACAGCCGTCTGCAACGAGAGAAAATGAGCGTTTCGGGCTGTGACCCACCCTAAGTACATTCGTACAACCTTCTGGGCGCGTTGTAACGTTTGCAGAAGGTAAACGCACAATGTCTCTGGAAGAAGTGGCGGAAGTGGTTCCGGGCTGTGGATAAAAATTCATGCAAGCACATGACCTGGGAGAAAGGACGACTGGCCGAGAGTAAGGCTCGGAACGCGCCCATGCGCGCAGCCGGGCAGTATCTGCCGGCGTTCCTCCTGCGCTGACTTTGGAGTGGGTGGGTATATACTTTGGTCTCTCGCGCGGGCGGCCGAAAGGGGGACGGCCAGCCCAGGTTGCCCCTAAGCGAGGCCGTTGCCGCTTCCCTCTATTTTCACGGGTGCTAATGGGAGAGCAGGGCCGACTACGGCGTGATCAGGATTCGCCAATCCCAGGCGAGGGCGGGGCTGCGGTACGCACGCCTTCAAGTGGCGCCGGCAGCGCGTCTTCCGATTTGCCTCCTCCCTCCTCGGATGCTCCGACGATCGCGCCCCTGGCAGAAGTTTCTGGGTCGGACGCACCCACCCTGGTGCCCCTCTCGCAGGTTTCCCCTTCCGATTTGCCGACGATCGCAGACGGCGTGTCTCCGCCGCCGCGGCCCACCTCTCGTGTGCGGAGTGGGTTCCAACCGCAGCAAACTGTCCTGGAGACGGGCTTCGTTCTGGCTCAAAGATACGAGATTGAGCAAACCCTCGGCGAGGGCGGTATGGGGGCGGTCTACAAGGCCAAGGATCTTGGGCTGGACAGGCTGGTGGCGCTGAAAGTGATTCGGCCGGAGTTGGCGCGGAACCCGGCTATCATCGACCGCTTCAAACAAGAATTACTGCTCTCGCAAAGGGTGACTCACCGCAACGTGATCCGGATCTACGACCTCGGGGAAGGTGACGGCGTCAAGTTCATCACCATGGAGTTCATCGAGGGGCAGGACCTGCGCCACCTCATCCACACGCGGAAAAAGTTTCCACCAGAGGAAGCCGTTGACGTGATGGAGCAGATCTGCCTGGCGCTGGACGCGGCGCATAGCGTGGACGTGATCCACCGGGATCTGAAGCCGCAGAACGTCATGGTGGACAAGGCAGGGCGGGTTCTGGTGATGGACTTCGGCCTGGCGCGAACTCTCGAAGGCGAAGGCATGACACAGACCGGGGCCCTGGTGGGGACGATGGAATACATGTCCCCGGAGCAGGCGCTGGCCAAGGAACTAGACCAGCGCTCCGACATTTTCAGCGCCGGGCTGATTTTCTATGAACTGCTTTCTGGTCAAATGCCGTACCGAGCCGACAGCGCGCTGGCGAGCCTGATCCGTCGCACGCAGGAACGGGCACGGCCAATTTCGGAACTCGACAACACCGTTCCGCAGGCATTGAGCAACATCGTCGACCGTTGCCTGGAACGTGACCCGGCGGCACGCTATCCGAGTGCGAAGGCGCTGCTGGCGGATCTTCAGGCCTGGCAGGGCAACCGGACGGCCGGGGCGATCGCGTTCCCCAGCGTCAAGCCCTGGGGCCAGACGGTGCCGTGGCCGTGGCTGGGCGGTGTCCTGGCAGCGATCGTACTTGCCGTCTTCGGCTACACGATGCGGGACAAGCTGTTCGTCCCGAATTCGTCGAAACATGTTGCCACTGTGCCGGCCCAATCCCTGGCGATACTTCCCTTCCACAACGCATCGGGAGATCCGGCCTGGGATTGGCTGGGGCCCAGTCTCGGGGACATGCTGAGCACGGATGTGGGGCAGTCCGCACACTTGCGAGCGGTGTCACCAGACCGGCTGCAGCAGGTGTTGCACGATCTGCGGATCACGCCGGGAGCATCAATAGACCCGGCCACGCTGCGGCGGGTGGCGGAGTTCGCAAACGCGGACATCGTGGTTTCCGGCCAGTACGTGAAGCTCGGGGAGCAGATTCGAATCGATGCCACCCTACAAGATCTAAAGCGTGGTCGAACAGAATCCATCAAGTCTGAGGCCCAGAGCCAGCAGGCCCTTTCCGGGGCGGTCGATCACCTCGCAGATGCGATCCGGCAAAACCTCGCCCTGCCGCCCGACCTGATCAAGGAGTTGCAGGCGCAGTCGTTCAAACCGACTTCAACTTCTGTCGAAGCGCTCCGTAATTACAACCAGGGACTGCAGTTGGTGCGACAGGGGAGCAACCTGGAGGCGTTAAAACAGTTTCAGGCGGCGGTGAAAGAGGACTCGCAGTTTGCTCTCGCTTACTCGCGCTTGGGAGAAACGTATTCTGCTTTGGGATATGGCGACGACGCGGAACAAGCGGCGCGCCGGGCAGTAGGGTTGAGCGCTGCCCTTCCGGTTCCGGAGAAATATCTCATCGAGGCCAGCCACGCTCGTGTGGTCAAGGACAACAAGAAGGCCATCGAGAACTACGAGAATCTAGCCAAGAGCGCGCCAGACAATCTGGATGTCCAGTTCGCGCTCGGCGGCCTTTACCAGGACCAGGGAGACTATGAGAAAGCCAGAGCGCACTACGCGAAAGTGCTGAGTGCCGATCCGAAGAATCTGCAAGCCCTGCTCTCGACGGGGTGGCTTGAGGTCATCAGCGGCACCCCGCAAGCGGGCCTGGACCCCTTGAATCGCGCGCTGACACTCGCCATCGAGGTCGACAATCGGGAAGAGAAAGCGCAGATCCTGCAAGCAATCGGCGTTGGTTATGAGGGCCTGAATAAGTCCGAAGAAGCGCTCCGCAACCTGCAGCAGGCCGTGGACATCAATCGTCAGCTCGGGAACAAATCCGGAGTGGCGAACGGTCTGGCGGAGATCGCACACGTGCAACGGTCGCTGGGCAAACCCGATGCGGCTTTGGCCAGCTACAACGAAGCCCTCCGTCTGGAGCAGGAAATCGCCGACAAGAAAGGCGCGGCTGACACGCTGCTTGACATGGGCCAGCTCGCCGAGGACCGCGGGCAGCCCGATAAGGCTCTGCAACTGTACAAGCAGTCTTTGCAGATGCAGCGCGAGACGGGCGACGAGTCAAACCAGGCGCTCTGCCTGAATAACATTGCCAACGTCTATCTGGCCAAGGGGCAGAACGACGACGCGCTGACCTACTATCAGCAAGCACTGCAGCTGCGAGAGAAGTTAGGAGTGCCCGCGGACATTGCTGAAACCCTCCATAACCTAGGCGAGGGCTATGCCCAGACAGGGCAGTTTGACAACGCCATCTCGTCCTACATGAAAGCTCTCCAGCTGCGGCGCACCGCCAACGACAACCGTGGGGCCGCAATGGACTCGCATGGGATGGGGATGGTTTTCGTGGCCCAGGGAAGGTATGGGGCGGCCGTCACGTCGTTGCAGGATGCGACCAAGGGCTTCCGTGATCTGGGTGATCGCACCCGTGCCATGGCCGAGATCCTCACAGATTACGGCTCGGCGCTCGCTCTTTCAGGCCGAGGCTCAGAAGCTGGCAAAATTTTGGAAGAATCGCAGGGACTGGCTCGCGTCCTGAAGAACGATACCGTAATGGCCGACATCCTGAACGCACAGGGTGATGTGCAGGCCTATCAGGGAAATCTCAAAGCCGCAAAAGATCTCTACCAGCGCGGCCTGCAATCGGCTTCGAGCGCCAAAGCGCAGAAGGAAATCGTGCTCTCGAAGCTCAATCTCGGGCGGGCTGTGATTGCGCAGGGACAAGCACAATCCGCGAGCGCCAGTCTCCGTCCGTTGCGTGGCCAGGCTGAGTCGCTGGGCCTGAAGGCGCTGTCGTTGCAGTGCTCGGTGGCGCTCGCGGAAGCACTCGTCAAAGGCAAGGACTACACGCACTCTCGTCCACAACTGGAGCAACTGCTCGGGCAAAGCGACAAGCTGGGATCGCGCATGGAAACAGCAAGAATCCAATATTTGCTTGGCACCTCTTTGCGTCTCGACGGAAAAGGAAACGACGGCGCAAGCCACTACCGCGAGGTTGTGAGCATCCTCGACGAAATCAAGAAAGAGCCGGGCGCCCAGGATTTGCTGCAGCGCGCTGACTTAAAGGCTCTGTACGACGACGCGGCCCGCTGGGCAGGTTCCAAAGCCTGAGGTTGAACCGAATGAAGCCCTGGGCGCCGGGTCTCACGGCGACACGGAATCTCTCCCCAACCCCCACACCACTTCTGCAAGTCAGACGATTGGAGAGCACTCCGACCGCTCCCGTCCCCACGAGGGGCGGGAGGCGGCCTTCGACTCCGCTGCGTCACTGGACTGTAAGTGAAACCGAGGTTTGATCCACCTGCACTTGGTTCACGAGGGTTGTTGTAGTCAGAGTGAACGTCCCGCCGCACTGACATTTGGGAATCGTCACCGGGAACGAAAAGCTCTTCGACGTCCCTGCCGGAACGGTCAGCGGGAAAGAGAACATGGGTAGGGTCGCCTGCGAGCAATTCTTTCCGAGCGGGCCGCTCAGTTGCAGTTGGATCGTGAGCTTCTGGTTCGAGCTCTTGCAATCCATCACTGTGGTCGAAACCTTTACGGTGCCGCCGCGCGACACGGTCGTCGGGCTTACCCCGAACAACACGTAGTGGCAAGACACGTTGTAGGTGGCTGTTGCCGCCGACATATTTCCCGCAAAGTCGGTTGACGTGACGGTGAATGTCTTGGTGGTCGAAATCCCATTGGTGGGTTTGGTGTCGATCTTGTTGCCCGACGGAACTGGACCGGCACAGGTTCTGTAACCGGAGCCATTGCCGTCGTTGCAAGTGTACGAAGCGTATACCGTCGAATTCGCTGCGTATTTAGCGCTCGGGAAGAGCGGTTGCGGTCCGGGCGGCGTCGCCAGCGTGATCGACGGGGCTTGGGTATCGACGCCAATCAGCGAGTTGAACAGGTTCGTGGTGTAGCAGGATCCGGAAAGCGAAGCAGAGCTGTCCGGGCACAACCCTCCGACTGCCGGCACCAATTGAATGTTTTGCTCCTTGATCTTGACATTGTCGAGTGAAAACCAGCTGAGCCGATAAGTTCCGTCCGCCAACATCGGCGTATTGGCGTTGAAATTCACCGGTGCCGCGTGTGTAAGGTCGGACGCTAGCAGCGTCGTATCAGGTATGAAGACCGTCGTGCCTGGCGGATCAGTCAGCCGGTAGGTAAGCTGCTTCACTGGCGCCGCGACGAAATTGTTGTTCGGCGGCGGCGGAGCCTGTGCCGGATTTACCAGGAAGTTCAGGTTGACCGTCGACGTGTTGACCCATGTGGTCGTCGATCCCTGCACGCCGGGCACGTTCGTCTGTGTCCCATTGGCCGAGACAGTCGTCTCCAGCATGGGGACGTTGTAGGCGCTGATGAACTTTCCTTTCCGCTTGGTGTTGCCGCTGCTGGTTGGATCGCTCGTCAGTGAGAAGTTGTCCAAATTGGAGAGATCGCAGTTGTTGGGAGGAGCCGAGTTCGTCGAACTGGTCGGATCCGTACAGGCCGGGTTCATCGCGCCTGCTGGTTCCGGCAGGGAGCCGAAGGGATCCCAGGTCTCTCCGTGGGTTGGGTAGAAGTGGATCAACGCCGCAGTTGTCCCCGGCACAATCTGGACCTTGCCGGTGGGCGCATCCCACAGATCAGTGATGTGGATGGAGTTGGGCGAGGCGTCGGGCACAACCGGGCAATTACTCTCGGCGGGCCCATGCGTCGCATCGGCGCATGTGTCTTCATACAGGGAGCAGGTGTCGGTGCCGCCGCTCAGCAGGACGTCTCCGGGCTTGGTGAAGCAGTGCGATGGGCTGAACGGCCCGCCTACGTCATATTCCTGCCATACCATGCTGTCAGAAATCAGGTTGTTTGCACTTTGAATCGTCAAGGTGGCAGGGTCGATCCAGGCCGGCGGCTGCGCGTCGACTGGGAATGCCAGAATGTGTTCCACGCGATCGCCGGTATTCCCGTTGAAAATGAAAGTATTCGTCGTGCCGGCGCCCGTCGGCTGGGGAGTCGATTGCTGGGACGCGAGGTAGCTCCAACTGAGGATGTCCTGATTGTTGTTGAGGGTGCCAGTGCCAGCGGTGAATCCCACGTAGACGGGCCCTTGGCCCAAGTACGCAGTCAGATCGCTGGAATTCGATAGCGCAACGTAGCCATCAATGCTGAGGGTCAGGGTGAAAGTGGTCGCGCAATCCTCCAAACAACCGGGGGGAGGCGGTACCACCACGTACTTGATCTCGGCAGTGTGAACTCCACCGGTTAAAGGAATCTTCGACGTGGCTAAACCGATGGTGGAGTTTGGAATGTTGGGTTGGGAGGGACAAGGCACGTTGTGGTGCGAAGTGTTCGCGTGCGGACCGCAGCTCTGAATGGCCACGTGGTTCGCGTCTGGGTCCCAGAAGTTCATGTACGTGTCAAATTCGAATGCGACGCTGCCGGCAATCCCGCTCGTCGGGAACTGATCCAAATCGTCGTCGCCGTAGCCCATGGCTCCGCCGCTCCCACCGGTGTACCCGATCGCGGAAAGGCCGGCCGTCTGCATGACGAAGGCGATGCCGTCGGCGCCGCTCCCTCCGTTCAACTGGAATTGAAACTTGGTGTCAAATCCCGAGGCAAACGGTTGTGGGCTGACATACCAAGCCGAACCGGTCTGATTGACGAGGGCTGGCGTGATCCGCAGAAGACTGGGCGTATTCTCGCCGGCCGGCACTTCGGTTGCATTTCCGTTGGTTGCAACCTGACAACCTTGACTCACATTAGCGCTGCTGCACACATTCGTCGAAGTAAATCCATTCGTCCCGATCGAAAACGACTGCGCCTGCGCCCACGGACCGATCAGACACGGCATGCTCAACGTTGCAATCAGACACAGCCGGCCAATCCCATAGCGGATCATCAATTTTCTCCGGTTTAATATTTAGCCATTCCCTAACAGGTTTAGCGTAACGCCCCTACGCTACGAGAAATCTTGTGTCGCACCAGAACTCAAACAACGGAAAAATACCTGGAAATTCGTCGAGCGCATCCCACGTCGCGCGCGAACGTCTCGCGCTTCAGCAAAGATGGAGGTTGATCTGAATTGCGCTATTGACGGACCATTTGAAGGGGGGAGAATGGCACCGTACACTCTCAAAACTGAGCAGGGTCATTCTCAGACTCACGGTTCCCTATGTCAAGCGCATTGTTGTCGGTGGTAGTCCAAACCGATATTCCTTCCGATCAAAAACTTGACCGAAACGCCGAACAATGGCCGCAGCCAGGAACAGGGGGTGCAAACTTTTGCATGCCCCAAAACAAGCGTTCGATCCGAACCGTCTCCTCTTTCCGCGACGGCAAATCACGCTGACACCGCGTATAATCCGGCGCATCCGAACATCCAGCTTGGGTGTGCAGCAGCGCGTCATTCGAGATGCCAGAACTTTGACCGCAAAGAGAGGAAAGCACGCATGGAACAGAGCCAGTCGCGATCGGCAATAAATCGGCGTCAGTTTCTGAGTGCGGCAGGCGGGACCGTAGCGATTGCAGCGGCGGCGGGGGTGCCCGCTGCCGCGTCACCCCTTGATGCCGCGGTCCCGGGCGGCGCGGACCAGGCTCCCCACAAGCGGAAGAAGATTCCCATCGGCGTGTTTGATCCGGTTTACGAGAAGCTGTCGCTGGACGAGATGCTGGACAAAGTCTCGGCCCTTGGACTGGAGGCGATGGAGATTGGTACTGGCGGATATCCGGGGACCAGCCATTGCCCGGTTGCGGAGCTGTTGGAGGATCCGGCGAAAGCCAAGGCATGGAAGAAGAAATTCGAGGATCGCAACATTCGTGTGGCGACGCTCAGTTGTCACGGAAACCCGATCCACCCAGACGCGAAACATGCGGCGAGAGATGTTGAGTCGTTTCGGCGGACGGTTCTGTTGGCGGAACGATTGGAAGTGCCTGTGATCGTTGGATTCTCCGGGTGTCCCGGAGGTTCTCCGACGGATGTCCAGCCGAACTGGATCACTTACCGGTGGCCTCCCGAGTACAAGGAGATGCTCGAGTGGCAGTGGAAGGAGAAGGTCATCCCTTACTGGAAGGAAGCCGCCAAGTTCGCGCGCGAGCATGGGATCAAGCGGCTGGCCTTTGAGATGCACCCGAACTTCGTGGTGTACAACCCGAAAACCCTGCTGCACCTGCGGGACGCGGTCGGAGAGGAGATTGGGGCGAATTGCGACTTGAGCCACTTGTTCTGGCAAGGATGTGACCCGGTGGAAGTAATCCATCTGCTGGGCAAGAATGGCGCGCTCTTCCACGCCCACATGAAAGACACGGTGTTGTTTCCGGAAAACGTGGGACGTTTCGGAGTGTTGAATTTTGCTTTTTCGACGGACGAGTTGCCGGAGGCTTCGGAAACCTTCCGGGCGGTCGGGTATGGGCACAGCGCAAGCCTATGGAAGGCGATCCTGCAAGCTTACATGGATGTAGACTATCAAGGGATCTTGAGCATCGAGAATGAAGACCCGATTCTTTCGGGCGAGGTCGGCGTCGAGCGCGCGGCATACGTGCTGAAGAACGTGCGGAACGAGTTGCTTGGATGATTGCCGGTTGCGCGTGGTCAGGAAACCGGAATCATCCGCCGCTCGGCATTGCTCTGCTGGGCTAACTCGATCAGGCGAATCACCTCCCGCGCTTGCTCTGGCTGGACAGCGAGTTCCTCTTGCCCGGTGATGGCGCGGTACACGTTCCTGTAGTACGCCGGATAGCATCCAGAGAGCGTGGGATGTTTCTGGCGCGTCACGGCTCCGTCGCAGCTCGTGAGCGTCCCCCATGCGCTCTCCGGTTCGGCTCCCCAGTTCGGCTGCCCGGGAGAGCCACCTTGCTTGAGAGCATCCTCCTGCGGGTCCAGGCCGTACTTTACGAAGCTGCCTTCGGTGCCATACAGCACGAAGCGCGGACTCGGCTCGCAAACCAGCATTCCGGCTTTTAGTTTCACGCTGAGCTGTGGGTATTCGAGGTGTAACTCGAAATTGTCATCAGAGACAACTGCGTCACGCTGGCGACGGACCTCCGCGTAAATCCCAGCGGGACGCCCGAACAGGACCACGGCTTGATCGATCAGGTGGGGACCCAGGTCAAACAAGACGCCGGAGCCGGGAAGCGCCTGTTCGCGCCACGCTCCGGTTTTGGGTGTAGATCGGAAGCGGTCGAAGCGGCTCTCGTACTCGACAACCCGGCCAAGAAGTTTCTGGCTGAGGATTCGGGTCACCGTGAGGAAGTCACCGTCCCAGCGGCGATTGTGGAATACGCTCAGGACGCGGTTCCGGACGCGAGACAACTTTATGAGGTCGTCGGCGTCGGTCGATGTGATGGTGAAAGGCTTGTCGACGACGACGTGCTTCCCTGCCTCGAGAGCGCGGCGGGTGATATCGAAATGACTGCTGTTCGGAGTGGCCACGACGAGGAGTTGGACAGAATCGCTGGCGAGCAGCGCGTCGACAGAACGAACCACTTTCGCCTGCGGGTAGCTTCGTTCGGCTTGATCACCATAGCGCTGAACGATATGAGTCAAACGTAAATCCGCGGAAGCATGAATCAACGGCGCGTGGAAGACCCGCGCCGCCATCCCAAAACCGACCAGACCCACATTGATGGGAGAATTCACGCGGATATTCTAAGCGCATCCAGGCTTGTTCAAAAATGCCGACGTGTGAGCGCGAAGTCGGGACTATAATCGCGGACTTCGGTTCATTCCAGTTGGCGGGTGAGGACTCTTCATGGCGCAAGTCAGCCGTTCGCCGAAGGTGTATGACGTTTGCATTATTGGATCGGGAGCAGGGGGTGGAACCGCGGCCAAGGTTCTTACTGAAGGCGGGTTGAATGTCGTGATGCTCGAAGCCGGGCCAGCGCTCAATCCAATGGAGGATTTCAAGGAACACGTCTGGCCCTACGAATTACCCCACCGTGGTGCGGGCGTAGGCGGAAAAGCGCTGAAACCAGGAAATAGTATGGAGAATGAGTTCATCGCACCGACGGGTGCTTGGACCATCGAGGGCGAGCCTTACACGTCGGCGCCCGGCTCGAACTTCCGCTGGTTCCGTTCGCGCATCGTGGGAGGACGCACAAACCATTGGGGACGGATCGCGCTGCGCTTCGCGCCGGTCGACTTCCGCGTCAAGACCCACGATGGCCTGGGCGATGACTGGCCCATCACTTACGACGATGTGGCGCCCTATTACGACAAAGTGGAATCGTACATCGGGGTGTTCGGCAGCAAAGAGAATATCCCGAGCGCGCCGGACGGCGTGTTTCAACCACCTCCCAAACCACGCTGTAACGAAATTCTGGTGAAGAAGGCTTGCGACCGCCTCGGTATTCTTTGCATTCCTTCGAGACTGGCCATCTTGACGCAGCCGCTGAATGGACGTCCGGCATGTCACTACTGCGGGCAATGCGGGCGTGGCTGCATGCTGGGATCGAATTTCAGCTCCAGCCAAGTGATGATTCCTCCCGCGCAGAAGACAGGGCGTTTCACTCTGGTGACGCACGCCATGGCGCGCGAGGTTCTGGTCGGCAAGCACGGGAAAGCCGAAGGAGTTTCGTACATCGACAAGCAGACGCGCTCAGAAAAGCGGATTCACGCGCGGGCAGTGATGGTTGCAGCCAGCGCGTGCGAGTCGGCGCGATTGCTGTTGAACTCGCGATCGACTCTTTTTCCTGATGGGCTGGCGAATTCGTCGGGAGTGGTCGGGCGTTATCTCACCGATTCGGTGGGCAGCGATGGCGGCGGATACTTCCCGCAGATGGAGAAAGTCCCGCCGCACAACCACGACGGAGTGGGTGGCATGCACTTGTACGTTCCCTGGTGGAAGTTCGACCGCCAGAACGACTTCCCGCGGGGGTATCACATCGAGATGTGGGGAGGACGCGGGATGCCGGGCATCGGGATGTTTCACGGCGTATGCGACGACGAAGAAGGCTATGGCGTTGGCCTGAAAC
>Ga0307479_10002850_pt1 | contig 15697 bp, 13 predicted proteins | sample atmos_gasesECM4C_FD_203743 | JGI IMG/M metagenome (GOLD analysis project Ga0307479, IMG submission 203743) | Hardwood forest soil microbial communities from Morgan-Monroe State Forest, Indiana, United States - atmos_gasesECM4C_515 | ecosystem: Environmental > Terrestrial > Soil > Temperate... | reverse complement strand
ACACGGGTGGCGGCAACGAGCTGGCGCGCCGCGTCGCCGCCGCCATAGGCGCCACCGCGGTGGTGACCACGGCGAGCGACGGCCGTCCCTGGCCTGCGCTCGACGACCTCGCCGCGCACCGCGGCTGGCGCGTCGAGGATCCCCGGCAGGTCGCCCACGTGGGCGCGGCGCTGCTCGACGGCGACCCCGTCGCGCTGCTCCAGGACTGTGGCGAGCCGCTGGAGAACACGGGCAGGTGGCCGGCGTCGCTGCTCCGCGTCGCCGACTTGGGTGCATTGCAAGAGGCCGCCACGCGCGCTGCCATCGTGGTCAGCGACCGCAGCGTTGCGGCCCGCGACGGCTGGCTGCTGCTCCGGCCGCCGTCGCTGGTGCTCGGCGTCGGCTGCGAGTCCGGGGTGTCGCACGGCGAGCTCGTCGACGCGGTCGAGGCCGCACTGCGGGGCGCCTGCCTCTCCGCGCTGAGCGTCGCAGTTGTGGCCACACTCGACAGAAAGATGAGCGAGCCCGCCCTGGTGGCGCTGTGCGACGAGCGCGGCTGGACCCTGGACGGATACGCCGCCGCCACCCTGCGCGACGTCGACGTCCCGACGCCGAGCGCAGCGGTCGAGCACGCGGTGGGCACTGCGTCGGTGAGCGAAGCTGCGGCGCTGCACGCCGCGGGCGACTGCGCGGTGCTGATCCTTCCCAAGCAGGTGCGTGGGCGGGTGACCGTGGCGATTGCGCGGCGGAGCAATCGACAGGGGGGTCGAGGGAGTCCCCCTGACGTGCAGGCCGCCGCGCATGCCTGAGTCCGGACACCTCGCCGTCATCGGCCTCGGCCCCGGCGACGCCGCCTACATGTGCGAGCGAGCCCACGCGGAGTTGCGCAGCGCCGGCACGGTCATCGGCTACCGCGCCTACTGCGAGCAGGTCACCGACTTCTGGCCCGACGCCCCCGTCGAGCCCTGGCCCATCGGCGCCGAGGTGGAGCGGGCCACCGAGGCGGTGCGCCGCGCCCGCGCCGGCGAGCGCATCGCCGTGGTCAGCGGCGGCGACGCCGGCGTCTACGGCATGGCGGGACTCGTCCTCGACGTCCTCTACGACCTCGGCTGGGACGGTGAGCGCGACCCCGAGGTGACCGTCGTCCCCGGCATCACCGCGGCGCTGGCGGCGGCGTCGCGACTGGGCGCGCCGCTCGGCGTCGACTTCGCCGCGGTGTCGCTGTCCGACCTGCTCGTCCCCTGGGAGCTCATCGAGCGGCGGCTTCGCGCCGTGGCCGGGGGCGACCTGGCGCTCGCGCTCTACAACCCGCGCAGCACCGGGCGTCCCGACTCGCTGGAGCGCGCCCTGCGCATCCTGCGCACCGAACGTCCGCCGCTGACGCCGGCTGCGCTGGTCCACGACGCCTGCCGTCCCGGCGAGCGCGTCGACCTGGTCACCCTGCAGGACCTCGATCCCACCGCCGCGACCATGACCACGCTGGTGGTCGTCGGCTGCTCGACCACGCGGCGGCGAGGGCGGCACCTCGTCACCAGCCGCCCCTATGTGCGGAGGACCGATCCGTGACCTTGCTCAACGACGCCATCGCCGCCATCCAGCCCCTCGACGAGCAGGCGATGTCGGCAGCGCGCGCCCATCAGGACGACCTCACCAAGCCCCCGGGCAGCCTGGGCCGGCTGGAGGAGCTCGCCGTTCAGCTCGCCGGCATCCGCCGCCGGGACGGCGAGTTGCTCGGGCCCGCAGCGGTGCTCGTCTGCGCGGCCGACCACGGCGTCGCCGCCGAGGGGGTGAGCGCCTATCCCGCCGAGGTGACGCCGCAGATGGTGCTCAACTTCCTCGGCGGCGGGGCGGCGATCAACGTGATCGCGCGGCAGGTCGGTGCCCGGGTGATGGTGCTCGACGTGGGCGTCGCCGCCGAGCTGCCGGCGCATCCGTCACTGATCGCCGCCAAGGTGCGCTTGGGAACGGCCAACCTGGTCGCGGGTCCGGCCATGTCGCGAGAGGAGGCGCGGGTGGCGGTGGAGGCGGGCATCTCCGCCGCGTGGGCGCTGAACGACGATGGGGTCGAGGCGCTGGCCGTGGGCGACATGGGCATCGCCAACACCACGGCGGCGAGCGCGGTGGTCGCGGCGGTGACCGGCGCGGCGGCGTCCGAGGTGGTGGGACGCGGCACCGGCGTCGACGACGCCGGCCTTGCCCGCAAGGTGGGTGCCGTGGACGCGGCCCTGCGCCGCGCCCTCCCCGCCCTCGACGTGAGCGACGGCCTCGACGTGGTCTCGCAGCTCGGTGGGCTGGAGATCGCCGCGATCGCGGGCGCCGTCCTGGGCTCCGCCTCGCGGCGCATGGTGGTGGTGGTCGACGGCCACCCGGCCACCGCGGGTGCGCTGGTGGCGTCCCTGCTCGCCCCGGTGGCGACGGCGTACATGGTGGGCGGCCACCGCTCCGTGGAGCGCGGGCACCGCCTCGCGCTTGCCCGGCTCGGCCTGGTCCCGCTGCTCGACCTCGACCTCCGGCTCGGCGAGGGCACCGGGGCCTGCCTGGCGCTGGGACTGATCCAGGCGGCGGCGCGGCTCAGCGCGGAGATGGCGACGTTCTCCTCCGCCGGGGTCAGCGGTCCCACCGGTGAGGTGGACGCCGGGCGCGGGACAGTGGCGCTGCCCGGCGCCTAGCCATGTCCGCCACCACCAGCGCACCGAGCCGCCGCGGGATCGGCTGGCGCGCGCTCGGGGCGGTCGGCTTCCTCACCGTGCTGCCGCTGCCCACCAGGGCGCACGGCATGCCCACCGGGGTCACGCTCGCCTGCTTCGGTCCGGTGGGGCTGCTGCTGGGCGGCGCGGTGGCCGGGGTCGAGGTGGCGCTGGCGCCGGTGCTGCCGGTGGCCGCGCGGTCGGCGGTGCTGCTCGGCGTGCTCGCCGCCATGTGCGGCGCGATGCACCTCGACGGGCTCATGGACAGCGCCGACGGCGTGTTCCTGCCCATTGGCGCGCGCGATCGGGGGGACTCCCCCCAGGCCAGCGAGCGCAGGCTCGAGGTCATGCGCGACAGCCGGGTCGGCGCCTACGGGGTCGCCGCCGCGCTGCTCGTCGTGCTGGTGCAGTACGCGGCGCTGTCCGCCGTGACCGGGCGCCGGGCGCTGGCGATCATCGCCGCGGTCGGGCTGTCTCGCGCGGCGTCGGCGCTTGCGCTCGGCCTCGCCCGGCCGGCGCGGGACGAGGGCTTGGCGTCGGTCTACGCGGTGTCCGGACGGCGGGTCGCCGGCGTCGCCACCTTCGCGGTGGTGGCGGCGGCGGCGGTATTGCTCAGCGGCTGGCGCGGCGCGGCTGCCGGTGGGGTGGCCGTGCTGGTCGTCGCCGTGGTGATCGCGGTCTTCGCCCGGCGCGCTGGCGGCATGACCGGCGACGGCTTCGGCGCGGTGGTCGAGCTGACCCTGGCCGGGGCCCTGCTGTGTCTGGCGGCGCAGCGGTGAGGCAGGGGGGTCGGGGGAGGTTCCCCCTGACAGGCGTGGGTCGGGGGAGTCTCCCCCTGACAGTCGTGGGCAGCGCGCCGGCGGCCCTGGCGGTGGCGCTGGTCCTCGACGCCGCCCTGGGCGAGCCGCCCGAGACGGTCCACCCTGTCGTCTGGATGGGTCGCGGCGTGGGCGCTCTCGTCCCGCCGGATCGACCCGGCGCGGGTGCGGCGACACTCATGCGGGGGGCGGCCACCGCCATCGGCGGCGTGATGCTCAGCGCCGGGGCAGCCGGGGCTGTCGCGGCCGGCATCCGGCGGGCCCCGCGACCCATGCGCATCGCCCTCGACGGCGTCGAGCTCTGGCCGCTGCTCGCCCTCCGCACCCTGCTGCGCGCCGCCCAGCGAGTGGCGGAAGCCCTGCAGGACGCGAACCTCCCCCGCGCCCGAGAGGAGCTGCGCTGGCTGGTCGGCCGCGATCGCTCCGCGCTCGACGGCGGTGCGGTGGCCAGCGCCGCCGTCGAGTCCGTCGCCGAGAACCTCGCCGACTCCGTGGTCGCGCCGCTGCTCTACGCACGGCTGGCCGGACCCGCGGGCGCCGCGGCCCATCGCTTCGCCAACACCGCCGACGCCATGGTCGGCTACCGCGAGCGGCACCGCCTCGGCGGCCGGGTCGCGGCGCGCCTGGACGACGCCCTGGGGCTCGTCCCGGCGCGGGCGACGGCACTGCTCATCGCGGTTGCCGCGCCTGCCGGAGGCGGGTCGCTCGGTGGGGCGCTGCGCGTCTGGCGGCGTGATGGCGGGGCGACGCGAAGCCCCAACTCGGGACGTCCCATGGCGGCGATGGCGGGAGCCCTCGGCGTCCGTCTGGAGAAGCGCGGCGCCCACGTGCTCAACGCCGCAGCCCGCCAGCCGACCGCGGCCGACGTCGGCCGGGCGGTGCGCATCGCCCGCGTGGCAACGCTGCTCGGCCTCGGCGCGACCGCGGCGGCGCCGGCGGTGGGACGCCGCCTTGCCGCCGGGCGTGCCGGGCGCGGGCGACCGGTGACCACACTCACGCGGAGGCTCGCCCGCGGTGCCGCGTGACCCGCACCCCTGGCTCCACCAGGTCGGCGACGCCCCGCACGGCGGCGGTGGCGGCGGCGAGGACCTGCTCGACCTGAGCGCGTCGATCGCACCGCTCGGTCCCTCACCGCACGCCGTCGCCGCGGCGCAGGCGGCCGCGATCGACCGCTACCCGTCGCGACGCGCCGGCGCCCTGGTGCGGGCAGTCGCCGCCGAGCTCGGGGTGGACGAAGCGCGCGTCGTCGCCGGTCCCGGCGCCGCCGACCTCCTGCTGCGCATCGCCCTCGCCCACCTCCGTCCTGGCGACACCGCCGTCCTGGTCGCCCCGTGCTTCGGGGAGTACGCCCGTGCCGCGCTCGCCTGCGGCGCCCAGCTGGCCACCTGGACCGCCTCCGCCCCAGACGGACTCGCGCTGGACGTGGACGCCGTCGCCGCCCTCTGCCGGCGCACCGACGCGGCGCTCGGCTTCCTCGCCCGCCCGGCCAACCCGACCGGCGTCCCCGTCTCCCGCGAGGCGGTGCTCGCCCTGGTCGAGGCGACGCCGCGCACCACCTGGGTGCTGGACGAGGCCTTCCTCGACTTCTGCGACGACCGCCGCTCCGCAGCGGGAACGGACGCGGTGGTGGTCCGCTCCCTGACCAAGGACCTCGCCCTCCCCGGCCTGCGCGTCGCCGCCGTCGACGCCCCGCCGCGGGTCGCCGAAGCGCTGCGCGCGCTGACGCCACCGTGGTGCGTCTCCACCGCGGGCATCGCCGCCGCCGTCGCCGCTCTCGCCGACTCGGCGCACCGCGTTGCCACCCGCCTGGCCTCGACCCGCGGCCGGGACGCGCTCCACTCCGCGCTCGACGCGCTCGACCTGCGCCATACGGACGCCGCGGCCAACTACGTGTGCGCTGAGGTGGGCGACGACGACGCGGCGTCCGCGGCCATCGCCGCCCAGGGAGTGCGGGTCCGCCCCTGCGCCGACCTCGGCCTGCCGGGCTGGATTCGCGTCGCCGTGCCCCACCCGGACGACCTCGACCGCACCGTCGCCGCGCTCACCGCCGCACTCTCCGGTGCGCGCCGGTGAGGCTGCTCCTGCTCCGCCACGGACACACCACCATGCCGCCGGGAACGCTGGTGGGCTCGCGCACCGACCCCGGCCTGTCCGAGGAAGGTCGCGACGAGGCGCGCGCCGCCGCTCGAGTGCTCCGCGGGCGAGCCTTCGGCGCGGTGCTCTGCTCGCCGCTGCGCCGCGCCCGCGAGACCGCGGAGCTCGCCGTCCCCGACCTGGTGCCGCGCATCGAGCCCCGCGTCCAGGAGCTCGACTGGGGCGAGATCACCGGGCTCACCTTCGCCCAGGTCGAGGAGCGATTCCCCGACGTCGCCGCCGCCTGGCTGCGCGACGGCTGGCCGGACCCACCGGGAGGTGAGCACCCGCGCGCGCTATGGCGCCGCACGTCGGCGGCCGTCCTCGATGTCCACGGCGCGGGAATCGAGGGCGACGTCCTCATCGTCTGCCACGGCGGCGTGATCCGCTCGCTCCTCGGCGCCGCGCGCGGGCTGCCGCTCGCCCAGGCCTGGCGGGTGCGCACCCCGCACGCAGCGTTGCGCGTGCAGCGCGCCACGCCCCTCGCGGTGCGGCGCTGGCGCGGCTGCGTCGAGGTGCCATAGCCGCATGGCGCCGGCGCGCACGCTGATGCTCCAGGGCACGTCCTCGGGCGTGGGCAAGTCGCTGCTCACCGCCGCGCTGTGCCGCATCTTCGCCCGCGAGGGGCTGGCGGTGCGTCCATTCAAGGCGCAGAACATGGCGCTCAACGCCGCGGTCACCGACGACGGCGGCGAGATCGGCCGCGCCCAGGCGCTGCAGGCGCTGGCCTGCGGAGTTCCCGCCAGCCGCGACATGAACCCGATCCTCCTCAAGCCGGAGACCAATTCGCGCGCCCAGGTGGTGGTGCGCGGCGACGTCGCCGAGCGGATGAGCGCCATCGAGTACCACCGCGCCAAGCTCGCGTTGTGGCCGGTGGTGGCGGGATCTCTCGACCGCCTGCGCGCCTCCTGCGACCTGGTGGTCATCGAGGGTGCGGGCAGCCCGGCGGAGGTCAACCTGCGGGACCGTGAGGTGGTCAACATGCGCGTCGCCCGCCACGCCGCGGCGCCGGTGCTGCTGGTCGGCGACATCGACCGCGGCGGCGTCTTCGCGGCGCTGCTGGGGACGCTCTCGCTGCTCCGCCCTGCGGAGAAGCGGCACGTTCGTGCCATGGTGGTCAACAACTTCCGGGGCAACGCGGCGCTTTTCACCGACGGGGTGGCCTTCCTGAAGCGCCGGGCGCGGCTCCCTGTGCTCGGCGTGGTGCCCCACGTCGACGGGCTGCGGCTTCCCGAGGAGGACTCGCTCGGCCTGCAGTCGTCGTTCGGCGGCAACGGCTCGGGCGGCGCCATCGACGTCGCCGTGATCCACCTGCCGCGGATCAGCAACTTCGACGACTGCGACGCGCTGCTCCGCGAGCCCGGCGTCCGGGTGCGCCTCGTCGACCACGGCGACCGGCTCGGCGACCCCGACCTGGTCGTCCTGCCCGGCAGCAAGACGACGCGCGCCGACCTCGACGCGATGCGCGAGCGCGGCCTCGACCGCGCCATATGCGCGGCGCGCGCGGGGGGCACGGCGGTGCTCGGCATCTGCGGCGGTTTTCAGCTGCTCGGCGCGGCGATCGCGGACGACGGGGGCGCAGACGAGGGCAGCCCGGGTCTGTCGCCCGGCCTGGGACTGCTGGCGACTGCGACGCACATGTCGGCGACCAAGGTGGTGCGGCCGGTGACGGGTCACGTGCTGCGGCGACCGGGGCTGCTCGCGCTCGCTGCGGGCGCGCCGCTTCGCGGCTACGAGATCCACGCCGGACGGACCGCGCCCGACTCGCCCGCGCTGGCGCTGCGGAGTGGCGACGCCGCGTGGGAGGACGGGGCCACCAGCTCGGACGGCTGGGTCGTCGGCACGCACGTGCACGGCCTGCTCGATGCGGCCGAGGTGCGCCGGCCGCTCCTCGCCGCGGTGGCCGCGCGCCGCCGGCGCTCGTGGTCGCCGGGGCCGCCCGTCCCCGGAGTGGAGGCGGAGCTCGACCGGCTCGCCGATGCGGTTTCTGCCGCACTCGACATGAACCTGCTGCGTCGCATCGTCGCGGAGGGCGTGCCGTGAGCCACGTCCTGCTCGTCCTCGGCGGGGCGCGCAGCGGCAAGAGCGCCTACGCGGAGCGGCGCCTGCACGAGGTCGAGGACGTCACGTACGTCGCCACCATGCTGCCCGGCGATCCCGAGGTGGACGCGCGCATCGCCGCCCACCGCGCCCGCCGTCCGGCGTCGTGGCGGACCGTCGATGCGGGTGCGCACGTGGTCGCGGCGCTGCGTACGACGGGCGTGCACGATGCGCTGCTGCTCGACGGCTTCGAGCTCGCCATGTCACTCGCAGAGCCTCGCAACGAGGCGGCGGCGCGAACGCTGGCCGAGGATGTCGCCGCCGCGGTGCGTTCGGCAGCGCGGACGGTTGCCGTGGTGGTGAGCGCGGAGGCGGGGCTGGGCGTGGTGCCGTCGACGGCGGCGGGGTTCTTCTTTCGCGACCGGCTCGGCGCCGCCAACCAGGTGCTGGCGGAGAACTCCAACGAGGTGGTGCTGGTGGTGGCGGGGCTTCCCTTGTGGCTCAAGGGTTCTGCGCAGTGAGCGTGGTTGCCTTCGTCCCTGGGACGTGTGGTGAGCTGCTCCAAGGTGTCGACGCTCGTGGGCCGCTGTTGGTGTCGCTGCCCATCGACCTCTACGGCACGGTGCGGGTGACGCTGATTGAGGAGTCCGTCGTGTCGGTCGTGCCGGCGCTGCCCAAGGCGATGGCGGCGGTGCAGCTCGCGATGGAGCGATGCCGGTGGCGCGGCGGGGTGCGCGTCGAGCTGGGGGGCGAGCTGCCGCACTCGCGCGGCATGGGGTCGAGCACGGCGGACGTGGCCGGGGTGATCGCCGCGGTGTGCGCGGCCGCGGGCGTGGCGCTGTCCGAGCGGGATCTGCTGGGGTTGATGCTGCAGGTGGAGCCGAGCGATTCCAGCCCGCTGCGGGGGTTGTGGGCGGTCGATCACGTGCGCGGGACGCGGGCGGTGCGGGTCGGGGCGGTGCCGGCGGGGATGCATGTGGCGATGGTCGACGGGGGTGTGGCGGTGGACACCGTCGATGTGCACCGCTGCTACGGGGCGGGGCCGCGCATTCCGGACGATGTGCTCGCGGGGGTGCGGTGGGATTCGGTCGCGGAGGTTGGGCGCGTGGCGACCGAGTCGGCGCAGCGCAATCAGGTGCGGTTGCCGAGCGCGATGTTCGGCACTGCGTGCGGGATCGCCGAGCGCATCGGGGCGGGCGGAGTGTGCGTTGCCCACAGTGGGAGCGTCTGTGGGGTGATCTGCGAGGGGCGCGGTCAGGCCGAGCGTGCGTTTGTCGAGTTCGCCAGGCAGCAGGTGCGCGCTCGGATCTTTCGTGCGGTCGCACCCGGGGTGCGGACGTTCAGGACGCCGGCTTCGCCGGCACGGATCCCACCCGCTCGTCCCGATGAACCTATCGCCCTCCCGGAGGCACGCCCCGGCGTAGGCAGACTCGTCCCTCGCTAGCGCCCTGACTCGTAGGAGATGCGCGGGTCAGCCCACGTGTACGCCAGGTCCGCGACCAGGTTCCCGATCACGACGAAGACGCTGAGGATGAGCAGGATCCCCAGCAGGATCGAGTAGTCGTTCGACGATGCCGAGTCGACGAAGAGCCGCCCCATCCCCGGCCAGTTGAAGACGAACTCGGTGATGACGGCGCCGACGAAGAGCTGGGGAATGTCCAGGCCCATCAGGGTGATCAGGGGCAGGAGCGAGTTGCGCAGGGCGTGGCGAAGCACGACGCGGTTCTCGGCCAGTCCCTTGGCGCGGGCGGTGCGGATGTAGTCCTGGGAGAGGACTTCCAGCATCGACGAGCGGATGTAGCGCGCGTACTGGGCGATGCCCTGCACGGCAAGGACGATCACGGGTAAGACGAGGTGCCAGGCCAGGTCCAGCAACCCGTTGGAGTTGTTGGAGTGCATCCCACCTTCGGGGAAGATGGTGGGGAAGCCGTGCTCGTGGGGGAAGACGGCGAAGGCGAAGATGAGCATCGACCCGAACCAGAAGTTGGGCAGCGAGATGCCGACGAAGGACAGCGAGGTGACCACGTTGTCCAGCTTGCTGTACTGCTTGATGGCGCTGAGGATGCCGATGGGGATGGCGATCGCCAGGGTGACGATGTAGGACACGCCCATCAGGATCGCCGTGTTGCCGACGCGCAGGCCGATGGCGTTGGCCACCGTGGTGTGCTGGGTCAGCGACTCGCCGAGGTCGAGGTGGAGCAGGTTGGTCAGGAACTTGCCGTACTGGACGATGAACGGCTTGTCCGCCCCGAAGCGCTCGATGATCGCCTGCTTCGAGGCGAACGACTGATTGGGACGGTTGAGCAGGAAGGCGTACGGCTTCTCAGGCAGGGCCCAGAGCAGCGCGTAGACCACGAAGGTGATGACCAGGATGGTCAGCACTCCGAGGAGCAGCCTCCGGACGACATACCGCCACATCTAGGTGTGGACCTCCGGGCGCGCGGCGACAGGCTGGGCAAGGGCCATCAGCGCTGGGAGTATAGCGAGCCGGTTGGGCGGCCGAAATCCCCCGTGGGGGTGACGAACGTCTGTGCGAAGAAGTGTCACAGCCGGCGATCGGATGGGCGAGCTCAGTTGCCTCCGGAGCACCAGGAAGCTCGCCCGTATTCGGTCAACCGGCGCCTCCTGTCACGGCATTCCCATGTGTTGGCACCGCTCCACCCAGGTAGGACGCCACCAGCTCAGGATCGTCCTTCAGCTCCGCACTTACCTTGGACACTGCGACCTCGCCCTTAGAAAGGACGTAGGCGCGGTGCGTGTTCGCCAGAGCGAGCGGCACGAACTGCTCGACAAGCAGGATGGATGTACCCCGCTGGTTGACCAAGGTGAGGATTTCGAAGAGCTGCGCCACGACGCGCGGTGCCAGCCCCAGCGACAACTCGTCGACCAAGAGCAGCTTGGGGCGCGACATGAGAGCCATGCCCACACCCAGCATCTGCTGCTCGCCACCGCTTAGGGTCCCGGCGCGCTGACCCGCGCGCTCGCGCAAACGCGGGAAGGCATCAAACACCTCTTCGAGCTGAGGGTGATAGCCGGCACGGTCCTTGCGCTGTGGCCAGTATCCATAGCGCAGGTTCTCCTTGACGGTGAGCTGTGGGAAGAGGTCGCGACCCTCAGGAAGATGTGCAATGCCACGCTTGACCACCTGCGGAGGGGCAAGATGATCGATCCGCTCGCCGCAGAAGCGGATCTCGCCGGCATGCGGGTGGATCAGACCGCTGATGGTCCGGAGGGTGGTTGTCTTGCCCGCACCGTTGGCGCCGAGCAGCGCAATCATCTCGCCCTCGCGCACTCGGAGGCTGATACCTCTGAGCGCTGGGACCAGTCCATAGCGCACATGGACGAGACAGACATCGAGCAGTGTGGCTGCTATCCGGTGACCATTGACGCTTGGCGCTTCCAATTCGTCATTCTCGGCGGTCTCCGGCTTTCGACCGAGTGATAGCCACCGCGGCATCAGGCTACCTCCACCGGTGCGCCGAGGTACGACGCGATGACTGCGGGGTCTTGCTGGATGGCTGCGGGGCTGCCATGAGCGAGCAGGCGACCCTGATCGAGCACGTATATGTAGTCACAGAGCCGGACCACAAAACTGACGTCATGCTCGATCACCAGTAGAGTAATGCCGATCTGGCGAAGAAAGCGGAACCATTCCAGCAGCTTCTCGGTCTCGGCAGAGTCGAGCCCCGAGGCGGGCTCGTCGAAGCAGACGAGGCGCGCGCCGGTGACAAGGGTGCGCGCCACTTCGATCAGCCGCAAAACGCCAAAGGGAAGCCCGGCCACCTTGCGGTCGGCGACGTGATCCAACTCCATCAGCTTGAGGACCGCCGACACACGCTCACACGATGCGTCTTCGGAGACGCGTGCTCGGCGAGACACAACCAGGCCCCCCCAGAGGCCGGTGTGATTCTGCAGATGAGTGGCGACCAGCAGGTTGTCGAAGACGGTCAGGTCACCGAACAGCTGCAGGATCTGGAACGTCCGGCCGACCCCCAGTGCGGCGCGGCGGTGCACGTCCCACGAGGTCACGTCGTGGTCGAACAGCGCCACCCTGCCTTCGGTCGGCGTGTTGAGACCGAGGATCGAGTTGAACAAGGTGGTCTTGCCTGCGCCGTTTGGCCCGATTAGGCCGACGATCTCTCCCGCCCCCACCTGCAGGAAGGCGTCGTTGACTGCGGTCAATCCTCCGAAGCGCACGGTGATGTGCTCGGCGGAGAGAAGAACAGGTACGCGGCGGCCGTTCGGTCCGCTCCGGCCGGCGACACGATCGCCGCCGGCAGCGGCCCGCCGCATCTGCGGGCCACCGCTTTGGACGACATCGACATCCTCCTCGGCGGACCGGTCGAAGTGCTCGACACGCAGCGCGGGAGGAGTTGAGGACGGGACTTCGTCGGTGAGCTCTCCGACAAGCCCGACCACGTCCACCAGCCCTCCCACGGACTCGGCGCCTGCGAGCGTGGGCTCCGAACGCAGCTGGCGCCTCGCGAGGGGTACGTGGCTCAGAAGCGAGGCCGCTCTGCCGACCACACCCAGACTCCCGCGAACCGCATCCGCACCACGAAGCACCTGCACGGCCACGCCGCGCACCACGGGCGAAAGGCGTGGGGAGTGTTCCACCGTTGTCTCACGTGCCGGCCAGATCCTTGCCGCAAGTGGCGCACTCAGCGCACGGACACGCGCCACGAGTGCGGGCAGCCGCTCGGGCACCGCACCGAGGCCACCGCGGAAGAAGAGCAGCACGGTGATCAGAAGGCCCGCGGAGATGATGTCGAGGTAGTCGGCGAGCGTCGGGGATCGGAAGAACACCTCACCCACGAGAACGGCGAACAGCAGCGCCGACGCGACTGCGCCGCCCAGGCTGCGCAGCCCCCCGACCACAGCGATGGCGAGGAAGTCGAGCGACTTCATGAAGGAGAATTGATCGGGGGCAACTGTCCGACTCCCGGCGAGAATGAGCGCGCCACTCAGCCCGGCTAGCGCCCCGGCGCACGCAAAGCCGAGCAACTTGATGCGCACCACGTTGATTCCCAGCGACGCTGCCGCCACCTCAGAACCGCGCACGGCCGCGAAGGCACGGCCGAGGCGTGAGTCGCGCAGGTTCGCGACGGCGTACAAGCTGAGCGCCGCGATGCCGAGAGCGACATAGTAGAAGACGTGGGCATCTGATAGGTCGAACGACGGGATGGTGCCCGGGTTGCCGATGACCTCGAAAGGAATGCTGGTGCCGCTCTGATTCTGGACCAGCCAGGTCTGGCCGAACAGATACTGGTCGCAGAGATAGCCAAAGATCAACGTTGCGACAGCCAGATAGAGGCCGCGCACACGGAGTGCGACCACGCCGATGACCGCCGCTGTCAAGGCGCCCGCAAGCGTTCCGATGATCAGGGTGAATGGGAAGTGGACGTGGAGCTTATTGGTCGCCAGCGCGCTGACGAATGCACCCATCCCGATCAGGGCAGCCTGGCACAGCGAGATCTGCCCGACCAGGCCGATGAGAAGCACGAGTGAGAGGGCGGCCACGCAGTAGTCACAGGCCAGAATCGCCGTGTTCAGCAGGTCGTACGGGACCTGGGGGATCACCGCCCAGACTAGGAGGACGCTGAGGACGAGGGTGCGAACCAACGTCGAACGGGCGGTCGTGCTCACAGCCCCTCACTCCGCACGTCGCCAGTGACCAGGCGTGCCCCACGCATACCCATCACCAGCAAGGCGAGCACGCTGAGTACCAGCTCCGGCGCACCCTGCCCCTGGACAATCTGGCTGAGCTTCGGCACCTGGGTGAGCGCTGGCACCATGCCCTGCACGGTGCCGACGATGAAAGCTCCGATGCACACACCCGGCATACTCTCCAAGCCCCCGATCAAGGCAGCGACGAAAGCCGGGAGGACACCGAGGGACACGCTAAACGGATCGAGCTCGCTGGCGCCAGCGAGCAGGATGCCTGCCAAAGCCGCTGTCGCCCCGCCGATGATCCAGGCCAGCCGCGCAGTGCGGTCGGGATCCACTCCGCGCAATGCAGCACCACGGCGGTTCTGGGCCGCGCCTCGCATGGCAAGGCCGATGTCGGTGTACTTGAACAGGCCGAACAGAAGCGCACCGGCTGCCAGCGCGACGGGGAAGATGCCGAGCTTCGTCCACGCGACGAAGCCGTCGCTCAGCCGCAACGCCCCCTGGGGGAGGACCCGAGGCGCGTTCACAGGCAAGGTACCCCAGATGCGTGACGCGAGGGCTATAGCGAAGCTCAGTGCTGCGACAGTGCCAACAGTCTGCGTGGTCGGCCCCGACCCCCGGAGCTGGCGGACGAAGACCCGCTCCACCACGATGCCGAGAAGCGCGCCCATCGCCACGCCCCCGACCACCGCGACCGCGATCGGCACGTGCCACTTGGTGAGTTGATATGTGGCGTAAGCACCCCCCATCGCCATGGCGCCATGCGCCAGGTTGAGCACTCGCGACGCCTGATAGATGACCGTAATTCCCAGTCCGAGTAGTGCGTAGGCACCGACCAGCGGAAGGGACAGGACGACGTATAGCAGGAAGGTTCCCATCGGCCGCCCCTACTGGCTCTGGAGATCCTGGCCAGGGGCCGGGTCCTTGAGGAAGCCGGTGCTCAGGTAGCTCCACGCGTTGAAGGTCCCCGAGGCGTTGTCCTTGTACGCCACCATGCTGAGGTTCGCCTGGTGCGGGAGCCCACTGCCATAGTGCAATGGGAGCGAGAGACCGAGGTCGAAGGTTGCGCCATCCATGGCCTGACGCAGTGTGGCGCGGGTCAGATTCGAGCCGACCTGCTGCAGAGCCGCAATGAACATCTTCGTCCCGAGGTATGCTCCTTCCGTGAACTCATTATGCGAGTCACACGTGCCACACGCAGCTTGTAAACCTTGCGCAAACGTGTACACGGGTGTCTCTCCCGCAAACGGCTGGAGGTCCGGCTTATACCCGGTCCAGACGATCATGTTCGCGCAATCCTGCGCGCAGTCGTTGGCAAACGTGTCGTCGAAGAGCGGCTCGCCGCCCATGAGGGTATGGTACCAAGTGCAGTTGCAGTTTTCCTCGCCGCGCATCCAGTTCAGCGCTGGCGTCGGCTCAAGGAGCATCACCACCACGTCGCAGGGGGTACTGCCGCTGCAATACGCATTGAAGTCGTGGATGTTGCCGGAGTAGTCGGTCGATGAAGGCGAGATGCCGCAGTAGCCCCCGGCGCACGACTTGGACGTATCCATCCCCAGTGTCTCCCCGCCGGACTCCCGCTTCACCTGGGCAGCAAACGCCGCCGCACCCTCTTTGCCGAACTTGTAGATGCTGTCGTAGACAATGCCGACACGGTGTGCATGGAGCTGATTCTTGGCGTAGTCAGCGATGATGTGCATGTTGGTGACGGTCGATGCAGCCACCGGCCAGATCCACGGGTCGTTGTATTGGGATGCGAGCATGCCGTCGGTTCCGACCACCGGGATGCCCGCCTTATCGATGCTGCCGTTCTGCCAAGCGGCATCGAGACCCTCGGAGTCGGGCTCACCGACGAGGGCGAAAACGTTGCCCTGGCTGATGTAGTTGCCGATGTACCCTGCTCCCTTGTCGCGTTCCCAGTTGTCGTTGAGTGTTTCTATGGTGATGTGACGCCCGCAGACGCCGCCCGCCTGGTTGACCTGGTTGATCGCCGCCTTCATACCCGACACCGCCTGGCCGAGGAAGCCCTGGCCGATCCCGGTGGTTACGATGGTGGACGCGATGTGGACGCTCGTCGACGTCACGCCTACATCGGTGGCGCCGGCGTTCTTGCCGTGAGCGCAGTCGTTGGCTCCGCCACCTCCGCCACCACCGCCCCCACTCCCATTCGAGCCGCCTGAACCGCTACCGACGACGGTCTTCCCTTGCGTGGCATCAGTCCCCTGGGTTCCGCCCGTGGAGTTGTCGGTTCCGGTGCCGTTCGTCGTGCCATTGTTGGAGACGCCGAGTATCTTGTGCGTCCCGTACTGCGGTACGAACGCGGCTACCGAGGCAATGGTGACCAGACCAAGTGCCACCAGGATCGGCACC
>Ga0307479_10002849_pt1 | contig 15701 bp, 14 predicted proteins | sample atmos_gasesECM4C_FD_203743 | JGI IMG/M metagenome (GOLD analysis project Ga0307479, IMG submission 203743) | Hardwood forest soil microbial communities from Morgan-Monroe State Forest, Indiana, United States - atmos_gasesECM4C_515 | ecosystem: Environmental > Terrestrial > Soil > Temperate... | reverse complement strand
ATCGCGCGCTGGACGAGCTCGACGAGCCGGTGCGCGTGGCGCTGCGCATCGGCGCCTTCGAGCTCTTGCACCATCCCAGCGTGCCGGCGCGCGCGGCGGTGAATGAAGCCGTCGAGCTGGCCAAGGAGCTGAAGGCCGCGCGCGCGTCCGGATTCGTCAATGCGGTGCTGCGCCGGCTCTCCGAGACGCGCGCTGCGCCGCCGCCACCCTCGCGCGAGGCCGATCCTGCGGGTCACATCGCCGCGCTCACCGCGCACCCGCGCTGGATGGTGGAGCGCTGGTCGCGCTGGCTCGGCGCCGCGGAGACGGAACTGCTCTGCGCCGCCAACCAGCAGCAGGCGCCGGCGGTAGTGCGCGTCAAGCGCGGTGCGCGCGAGGCTGCGTTGCGCGCGCTCGCTGCGTGGGAACCTCGGCCCGGGCGGTGGTCGCCCGACGCGCTGGTGCTGGCGGCCGGTGCGCCGCCGGCGCTGGACATCGAGGGCCACGAGCAGGGCCTCTTCCAGGCACAGGACGAAGCTGCGCAACTGGTGTCGCTCTTCGCCGCGCCGGCGGCAGACGCGCGCGTGCTCGACGCTTGCGCTGCTCCGGGCGGCAAGGCCTGCCACCTGGCCGAGCTGGCGCCCTCGGGCAGCGTGCTCGCGGTCGATCTGCACGCGCGCAAGGCGCAGATGGTGGCCGAGGCGGCCAAGCGGCTCGGCCTGGCAAACGTGGAAGCGCTGGCCGCCGACGCGACGCTGCCGCTCCCGGGAGTCGCGATGGAGAGCTTCGATCTGGTGTTGCTCGATGCGCCCTGCTCCGGTCTGGGCACGCTGCGCCGCCATCCGGAAGTGAAGCTGCGCCGCACGCCCGAGGACGTCGACCGCCTCGCCCGGCTGCAGGCTCGATTGCTCGCGTCGCTGCAAGGCTACGTGAAGCCCGGTGGACTTCTGGTCTACGCGGTGTGCACGCTGATGCGCGAGGAGTGCGACGAGCAGGTGCAGGCATTCGTGAATTCTCATTCGCACTTTCGCGTGGAGGCGCCGCCGGCCGGGTTCCCTGCCGATTGCCTGGAAGGATCTTTCTTGCGCACGCTCCCGCACCGCACTGGCACCGACGGCTTCTTCGCCGCCCGCCTGAGGAGGACTTGAATGGCAGAGATCCTGATCGCGCCCTCGCTGCTCTCCTGCGATCTGTCGCGCATCGGCGAGGAGATCCGCGCTGTGGAAAACGCGGGGGCGGATGCCATCCACGTCGACGTGATGGACGGCCGCTTCGTCCCCAATCTGACGTGGGGCCCGCCGGTGGTGGCGGCAATGAAGAAGGTCGCGCAGCGGCCGCTCGACTGCCACCTGATGATCGTCGAGCCGGAGAAATACGTCGATGCTTTCGCGAACGCGGGCGCGGCCAACGTCACCGTGCACGTCGAGGCCTCGCCCCACCTGCACCGCACGCTGCAGCAGATCCGCGCCAGCGGCGCGACCGCCGGGGTCTCGCTCAATCCGCACACGCCGCCGGAGATGATCGAGTACGTGCTCGAGTCGGTCGACATGATCCTGGTGATGACGGTGAATCCCGGATTCGGCGGGCAGAGCTTCATCGAAGCTTGTCTGCCCAAGATAGAAAAGCTGGCGGGCTGGATCGCGAGGCGCGGCCTGGACGCGCGCATCGAGGTGGACGGCGGCATCACGCCCGAGACCGCCCCGCGCGTAGTCAGCGCCGGAGCGAGCGTGCTGGTGGCGGGGACCGCGGTGTTCGGAAAGCCCGACTACGCAGAGGCCATCCAGGCGCTGCGCACCGCGGCCGCGCGCTGAATCAGTGCAGCACCCGCTCGGGCTTCTGCGCCACCAGCGCCCAGAACTGCTTGGGCGAAAGGCCGAGCGCGCGCTCCGAGAGCGGCGCCCACTGCAGGCCGTGGACGTTGGCGAGGTCGAGCTTGCCCTCGGCCAGCTGCTCGATCTCGGTGCGCAGCCACGCCCGCCGCGGCAGCTCGATGCCGTGAGCCGCGAAGAGCGCCTTCACCGCCGGCCACGACGCCTTGGTGGTCGAGAGCGCCTGCATGCTCAGGTCCATGTCGAGGACTTCGGTGAGCGGCAGGACGCGCGCGCCCAGGCCCTGCGCCGTCGCCTCCGCTTGCAGGTCGGCGAAGCGGATGCTGGAGGGCGTCGCGTCCGCCTTGGGATCGCCGAAGTCGGCCACCAACAGGACGCCGCCCGGCCGCAGCGCGCGCGCCGCGTCGCGCACCAGCGCGATGGCGCCGCTGTTCTTGCCCTCGGAAAATCCAAACTGCAGCGCGACCTCGTTCACCACCACCGCGTCGAACGCCTCCTCCTCCTGGACGCGGGTGACGTTGGCGTCGACGCGCGCCTGCGGCAGCTCCTTGTCGAGCGGGATGCCGAGCGCGAGCAGGCGAGAGCCGGCCTTGAGCGAAGCGCGGCGGTCGAGCTCGGCGACCAGCGCCTGCGCGTAGCTGCGCCCTCGCAGCGCCGGGTGCGGCTCGGCGAACAGGGAGGAGAAGGTCGGGTCCTCCTCGGGCTTGAAGTCCGGCGCCGGCCCGCCCTGGGCGTACGCCCGCGGATCTGGAATCTGCGGATACGGCATGGTGGACTCGGCCGCGGGATTGAGGTGCACCCCTCCTTGCGAGACGGGCTTGGCGAGGATCTTGAGCGCGGCGGTCTCGCCGCGGGCGAGCGCGAGCAGCTCGGGAATGGCCTGGGGCCCGGCGTCGCCCAGCACCTGCCCCAGCGTCCGCTCTCCGTCGCAACGCAGGAACAGCTGCGCGATCGGGGGGCCGAGCTTCAGGGCCTCGCCGGCGCGCGTATAGATGGTGGCCCCTTCCGGCGTGCGCTCGAAGATGGTGGCCCGCGGGATGCGCGGGACGCCGGCGAGCAGCGGCGACATCTCGTCGGGCCTCGCGCCGGCCGAGCCCGCCAGCAAGAGGAAGCGGCGCGCGCGCAGGATGGTCGCGAACTCGTCGACCTGGAGCTTCTCCAGGCCGGGGACTTCCACCTTGGCCGGGTCGGCCGGCGGATCGAAGGCGAGCAAGAGCGCGAGCACGTCGCGGCTCATCTCGGCAACGTCGCCGGTCAGCCCGTGCCAGGCGAAGGCGGCGTCGCCGCGGGCGTGGAAAGTGACGTAGCGGGAGAGGGCGAGAAGGGTCACGGCGGCGCAGGATATCCCGATTGCGCGAGGCCGTGGTTTCTGTTACTTCCCTGCGCCCTTTCGGTCGTTCGGTCTTTCGGTCGGCAGCTTTCGGGGAGTGGCTCAGCCTGGTAGAGCACCTGGTTCGGGACCAGGGGGTCGCAGGTTCAAATCCTGTCTCCCCGACCAATACAAAGCCCGGTCTTCCTTGGTGTTCGAAAAGGGGACCGGGCTTGTTTTTTCGGATGACGCGCCGCCCCGCACCACCGGCGCACCATTTGGGCGAAAAATCGAGATGACGTTGCTGGAATCCTGCACCTCGGTGGAGACCGAGGGTGGACGCGGGCTCTGCGTTGCGATTCGGAGACGATCGAGCCCGGCGCGCATGTCTTCAACGCCGAGGTGGCCGTAGATCTCGGTGGTCAGCCGCGGGTCAGTATGCCGCAGCACGCGCTGCACAGTGGCGAGCGGCACGCCTTCCTTGAGGAGCAGCGTCGCGGTCGTGTGGCGCAGGTCGTGGAAGCGAACGTGGCGCGGGACTGCCTTCGCCCAGAGGCGCATGTTGCACTTCGGGCAGCGCCCGCAGTCGTCCGTCTTCGCCTCGACCTCGTAGCCACAGTGATGACGGCGGCACTTGTGGATGTAGCCAGTGACGACACCAGCTCGTCCGAGCGCACGACGCAGCACATGGTCGAGCTTCAACTCGGGCGAGTGCATCGTGCCGTCGGACCTCGGGAACACGAGGTCGGATGGCGACCGCTTCATCGCCTCGACGAGGAACGGCCGCAGCAGCTGCGCAATCGGCAACAGGTCAGCATGGCCGCCCTTTGTGGTGGGCGCGTCGTAGCTCGCGCTCACCTCGACCGTGTTCGCCTGTAGGTCGACGCACTTCTTCTTGAGTCCGAGCAGCTCACCCTGGCGCATGCCGGTGAAGATCGCGGTGGCGAAGAGCGGTCGCCACTTCGGGGTGAGCGCATTGAGCAGCCGCGGCACCTCCTCAAGCCGCAGGTACTGCGGCAGCCGCTTGGGAGACTTCCGGCGCTCGACACCAGCGGCCGGGTTGGGTCCGACCCACTTCTCGCGCTTGATCGCCAGCGCAAAGATGCGGTGGAAGAGACCGCGGATGTGGTTGAGCGACTTCGGCGCCAGGTCGCGCGACTTGCGTTGCAGCAGCCCCTCGATCTGGGACGTCGAGACCTCGCGCAGGGGGAGGTTGCCCATCGAAGTGCGCAGGTGCTTGTCGACGAACCGCCGGAGGTCGCGCCCGCGAAGCCTCTGCCCGTACTCCCCCCACCACCAGTCGAGGAGCGCGGCGAAGATCATCGGCGGGTCGTTGCTCGGCAGCGGCTCGAGGCCTTCGCGCTGCCGTTCGCCCTTGCGCTCCAGGTCCTCGGCAAGGCGGCGCGCCTCGCTCTTGGTGGCACACGAGGTCCGCTTCTGCCGCCAGCGTCCTGCGGCATCGCGCCACTTGGCGATCCAAACCCCGTCGCGCTCGAACACCGTCGCCATCGAACCCTCCCTCTCCTACGCTAGCGCGCCTTCGCGCTGCCCGCTCGCGTACTGCGCACGAATGCCCGCACGACTTCAGGCTCGAACCTCAACATCGACCCGATGCGGAGGCACGGCAGCAGCCCCGCCTCCGCAACCTTGTAGACCCAGCTCACCGAACCTTTCACGTACCGAGCGACATCCTTGGCGTCCCAAAGACCCTCCTCCATGGGGGCATCGACGGTTGCTTCACTCATACGCGCCTCCCCTGACAGGGTTCCTAGAACGGGATTTCGTCCTCAGCGATGCTCGTCTCGACATCCTCGTCCGGCGCCGGCGGTTCGACGTTGTCGGGCGAGTCGGAGCGCTGCGACCTGCGGCCGAGGAAGAGCACGCGGCCCGCATGGATCTCGGTGATCCACCGCTTCACGCCGGCGGCGTCCGTCCACTGGCGCGTGCGCAGAGCACCCATGATGTGCACCTGGCTGCCGGTGTCGAGGTGCTCAGAGAGGGTTCCGGCGAGGCGCCCCCAGGCGACGATCCGATGCCAGTCGGTTCGTTCCTGCAGCTTGCGCTCGTCGTCGTACCAGGACTCATTCGTTGCGACCGAGAAGCTGGCGACGGGAGTCCCGCTCTTCGTATGACGAAGATCGGGTTTGCGTCCAAGGTGGCCGATCAGTTCGACGTGGTTGTGCGACGGCATCGGGTACTCCTGTGTTTGAGGGTGACTTCGGTCTTGAAGAGAGCGGGTACGAGACGTCGAGGAGGCAGCGCCCTCACCTCAACTCCGCCGCGGTGAAGATCCGAGGCGGATCCTCCCGCGTGTCGTGGTCGCGCCGCTCCTCTTCGAGGAACTCGAGCGGGTGCTCCGCGGACGTTTCCTGGTGCTTGTGTTGCGCGATCGCCGCCTCGATGCCTCGGAGGATCTCGCGCGTCATCGGGCCGTGGCGATCCGGCGAGGTGGTGGAGCGCGCCGGCGGAGCGGCTGTCGGCTCGAAGGCCGAATCTAGCTGCTTGAGCAACCGTCGCAGGACGTCGAGTGCATCTTGTGCAGCGTCGGCGCAGCCCAGCGCCGTGATGGCCGCCAGGTGAACGACCACCTCGGCATCGAGACCGGCATCATGGGCCCGGCGAGCGCATCGCGATGACTCGCGAGCGGCGGCTGCCGCCCGCTGCAGGACTCGGAGCTGCAACTGCACCGTGGCATCCAAGGCCGCGCGGGTGGCCTCAGTCCTCGCGAGCGTCTCGATTCGCGCGGCGCGGTTGTACTGCTGGACTGCTTCTTCGAAGCGAGCGGTTTCGAGTGCCTTCGTGGTCAAGGGAATCCCTCCGTGTGTGGTTTGGGTGGTGGTGAAGATCGTGACGCGTGCCAGTCCTCCTCCGAGCCAGACACCTCACCATCTATCACGACATTATAAAAACAGTCAATAGTGTTTGTGAAGAGTGACAACGGATAGCCAAGCGGGCCAACGTCGCGCGACCCACACCATCAAGCGCGCCAAGGCCGTACTAGCGCCCTGGGGATCTCGAACGCTGCGACAGTGCCGGGCGTCCACATCCCGTTCTCGTTGAGCGTGTCCGCAGTCATCAGGCGCGCCGTAAGTCGGAACGCGCCTTCGGGATAGCACCGCGTTGGAGAGTTCGAGCAGCTCCTACGCGAGCGTCACGGTATCGTGTCTGCTAGGCTCGATTTCGATGAGCGAGGCCGAACCGACAGGCGACGCACCCGAGACTCCAACATTTCGGCGGACGTGGCTGCCTCAGCTCGTGATCTGTTTGCTGCTGCTGGGGGCGCTCTACCCGTGGCCTTCCTATAGTTACTATGTGTTGCTGCGTTGGCTTTCTTGCCCCCTGTTTGTGTATCTGGCGCTGAGGTCTGCCGATCAACGACGGAACACGCCCTGGGCCTGGATCTTTGGCTCGCTTGCAGTCCTCTACAATCCAATCTTCCGAGTGCACGGAACTCGCTCACTGTGGACCGCAGCGAACGTGGCGACGGCCATTGTGGTCGCTGCTTCCGTGTTCTTGCTCAAACGGCCTCAGACGAGAACGCAGGTTCGTTGATGCCGGGCTCTATGGACATCAAGTACAAACTGCGGAAACTTTCGGATGGGCGCTACGAGGTAGTGAGCGAGGGCGCGAATCCTGATGTTGCCTACGAGGCGGCACGCTCGCTCTTCATCCAAGACGGGCCGTTCGATTTCGAGCGCAGGACTGGGCTTCACCGATTCACGCCACAGTCTTTCGTCGCCAGGCACTTCGACAGGGAACGGAATGACCTTAAACCGGAGAGCGCGATCCCTAGAGTCGGCCGCACGAACCTCTCCTCCGCGCCGGAAGCTACCATCCGCCTCTGGAACGACCGGGTTTCGCTCGGCCTCTATCTCTCAGAAGTGGCAGAGCGCCGGGCCTGGCTCGTACTCGCACTGTTTCTCGCCGAGTCTTCCATCGATGTGCTGAGCGCGCCGCCCCAATATGAATCCGACCGCGTCGCCGAACACAAGAAGGCGAAAAAGGCACTTAGGCGCGGCGCCTTGATCGCACTTGGTGTTGTCGTATGTCTGATCGGAGCCCTAAAGATTCTGATCGACGTAACTCGTCCCATTAGCGAGCTCAACCATGCGCTTCGTACAGCGTGCGACCGCTATCTCGCGGATGCATCCCGTGAGCCCGGGCTATTTGCGTATCTGAAGTCGAGGAAGATGTGCCGGCACGTCGTCGACGCAGCGTCGTCTCGATGGAAGAAGGACGAACATAGGACGATTGCCAGGGAGGCCGTCTTCGACACGTGCCTGCTACTCGCTACAGACCCTACGGAACCCGATGAGGATGAAGACCTCTCGATCCCTCGCTACGACACCGTTCCGGCGCACTTCGCCAGAGAGTATGTAGATAAATGTGAAGCAGCGGGTCGGGAGATCGCGAGCGACATCACACTGCCTTCGGACCACGTGCGGGCGAGGTAATCGACCGAGCGGTTGACGTGGAGGCCCCACGAAAACTGCCTCATGATTGCCTCTTGTATCGACCAATCTCTTCGATGAACGCGTGGGCGAGGGTATCACCCATGGTCGGCGTAGCAGAGGATCGGCTTGGCCTCCAGCGCTCTTGAGAGTGACTGTCGGGTTTGTCAGGCCCTCGGTGTAGATCGGTGGCATGTGGCGGCCGACGCCGGTGTCGGTGGGCGAGCAACTTCTGGACTCCGATCTTGGGAGATGCAGAACCCTACGGTGCAAGCTGGGCTGGCTCTGGTATCAACGGCTAGACGACGGCTACCCCGTCCATTTCTTCTTCTGCCGGACGTGCGGAGCCCGCTATCGGGCGTGGGAGCAGTGGTCACCGGGGCATGATCGCGTTACGTTCCGGGCCATGGAGACTTGGTTCGTCGATGCAGGCTCGAAATTTGTTTCCGCGCATGAGTCGCTGATCCACAGCTTCCGAAAAGGAAAACTCTGCGCTTGGAAGCTATGGGAGGGTGAGGACGATCCTCAAGCCCGCGATTTCCGCACCGTCACGGTACACTACGTTTGCGTCAAGAACCTCAACCCCGATGATAGCGCTTCGTTCGCTGATGCCGTTGACGAGCGAGGTTTCATCCGGACGCCTTGGCCCGACAACGGGCGCGTTTCTACGACTCCGTGGGAACCCGACCCGAGAAAGCAGGATAAGCTGCTGAGAGCCATCAAGGCGTACGATACGCAGAAGTAGATATCATAGGAACCAGATGCTAAGAGCGGCCCAGGAGGAAATCCTATGCCACGCCGAAACGTGTTGGACCAATTCATTCACGATTTAGCCGCCGCTGTGGCGGCCAAGCTGGGCAACTTGAACGGAGTCGCGACCGGCACACGTGGTCGCGGGAACGGGCGGCGCTCGAGCCCCATGCGGGGGAAGCATTTCTCGGAAAAGAAAATGCGGTGCCGCTGGCCGGTCGGCTGCAAGAATCGGAGTCTCGGACCGAAGAACCACTGGCTCTGTGCGGACCACTTGCGGAAGTGGAGCCCGAAGGTGAGGCGGGCAATCGAGGAAAAGCAGGCAGCGGAGGGGTAGACTTTGGATCGAGGCATCCTCGACTCACCAACGATAAAGACAACGTACTCCAAGAAGGAGTTGGTTGCCTTGGAGCGGGCTCTATCCATCAATCCGCGCGTACTCCAAAACCGACTCAATATTCATTTCGAGCCGATGCGTCACCAGTCGCGCGACTGGAAACAAGACGTTCTGCTGGGTGCTGCTGTACTGGCGGGACTTGGTGCCTTCTTCGGCCCATTCTCGTTGACTGACCCCCGATCCAGATGGAGCCTCGCATCAATTGTCGCATTGGTGCTCCTGAAGCGCCTATGGGATTGGGCGAGGCGAAAATGGCAGGAAAGGGCGATTATCCGAGACCAAGACGCTGTGGCGCTCCTGAATGGCGCGATCATTCGGCGGCTAACTGATCACTTTCGTGCGCTAGTCGATTCGAACGACGGCCTCGGCTGGCTTGGGGACGGGATGGCCTCCAACAATCCTCGAATGCAGGAGTTTGGTCAGAAGATTTCACCAGCGCTCAGCGATGCCCGAGACGTCGCGGCCGTGATTCTTCTGCACAAGGCCCAAGACTATTCTGAGATCAAAACTCAGGCCGATGCCCTCTTTCACTCGATCAAGCGACTTCATGAACTGGTCGCTTTTGCTGTCACGGCCGCCCATCAGGCAGCGCCCAATGAGATCAACCCTGCTTCGCGGGGAAAGGCGCACGCCGCCTATCTGCGTTGGCAAGCGTTCTTGGACGAGTACAAGAGGATTTCGCAGCCGGAGAATTGGGAGACGTCGCCATTTCCGGCACTCGATCCGCTGCCGAGCTTTCGATGACGCGCGTACTCAGGCCCCAGACCACTCTGGCAGCTTTCTTGCTCGAAGCCGCCATCGCGGTCGTTCTGATGGTCCAATAATTGTCCGATTCTGGAGTTGGGACTCCAATCTTCCTCAGTTGCTTGGAAGGACTTCGTCCAACGGAGGCAATTCATGATCGTGGGACAAGTCCAAGGGGTTCGTCGAGACCTTTGCTCATCGCTCTTATCGGTACTCGACGTGCAGCGGCCCGGTCAGGCCTGCGTCAGGGATCTCGGAGACCTCTGTCATCGAGGAGATCACCAAGGCCGTGTCTGCTGAGCTGCCGACGGTAGCACCGCAGCCCCCGTCCTCGCTGACGAGGTATGACGCATACACCACGCTCACCGTGGCTTGGTTGTCGGCGCGCGCACGCAGTCCAGGCAATCCGAAGAAAGATTGAACCACGCGGGGAGGAGCCTCGTAGAACTGCTCATACGCGGCACCGTCACAGCCTGCATCCGTGAAATACACTGCGCTGTTTCGGAACGCTGGGATGATCGCACCCGACTCCATGTCGATGGCCCACATGAACCCCTTTCCATCCACTGTCAGCGTTGGGTTCCCGCCGAACGAGACATAGCCGCCAATGTACGGACCGCCAACTGTGCCGTTCGCGTCAACGAGCACGAGGCTCTTGCTGGGCGCGGCATTCGCCCCAGGTGTCCCCTGCGGTCCGGTCTCGCCCTTCGGGCCCTGAGGTCCGACCGGCCCTTGCGGTCCCACTGCCCCCTGCCCCTTGGTACAAGACAACAAGAGGGCAGCGAAAACATTGACGCCGCGCATCCGTGCCTCCTGAGCCGACGGCGAGCGCACTCGGTTTACTGACGGACGGTTTGCGGTCGCGACTCTACCGCTTTCGGCGCAGCGGTGCCCAGCAGATCGGTTTGCAGCCGCGCCAGCAGCTATCGGCGATGAAAGCGCTCACCTTTCGGGCCGCGATCAAAGGGGTACTCTCCCGCCATCAGGAGAAACCCCATGCCGAAATCGTCGCAGCGGACTCCCACGCCCGCAGAAGCGAAGTGGTCTCAACGCATGAACACAGAGCATCTGCCCCCCATCGTGATCCGCGGGTTCATCCAGGAAAGCGCCGCTGCTCTCGGCGGAGAACACAGCCAGGCTCACATCGAGCAGTGCGAAGAGTGCGCGTGGGTCTTCACCGCGCTCAAGTCGAACAAGGTCGACGACGTGCTGGTCGACTATTCATTCGAGACGCGCGAGGCCATGCGACAGATGTGGGCGGTGGCTGACGAGCGTTACTCTTCGCTGTGTGATCAGTTCGCCGCGGCTCGCTGGGTGCAGGTTTGGATCCTGCTCGTGACTGCCGTGCTGCTGGTTCTAAGACTGTGGCGATGAAGTAGCCCGGGGGTGCGGTGTTGAGCTCAACATTAGAGGTACCAGGACCAAGCGAACGTGAGCGGCGCGACAAGGGCCCACGTCGAGGCCCCGCCGACAAGAATCTCCAAGCGAGGAGCGAGGCCGATGGCGTAATGGTCCGAGGTCCACTGCACACCAATGCCGGGCGCGAATGCGATCGTACTCTGCGAGGTGTCGGCGAGGCGAAGGCCGTAGCTGCGCGCAGTGCCGCTCGAAACGTCGAAATGGTCGATGCCTGAGAACATTCGATCAGACCAGCCAATCTCGGCACCGATAGAAAAGCGCCACACGTAGCCGAAGACCGCCCGAGCTCCGGCGAGGGCGCCGAAGCGCTGCGTATGCTCCGACAGCGAGCCGGTGAGGGGGCCGGCGTCGGAGTTTACGGTCGCCCCACTGTGCACGAACTGCTGCGACGGCTCCCAGAAGAGCCGACCTGTTAGCTCCAGATGGTTCGAGAGCGCAAAACTCGCACCGAGGCTCGTTGCCCAGCTTGTTCCGAGCTGGGAGGGAGCACCATCCGCGTATGGCGCGCGGACGTTCACGACTGAAAGGCCCCCACCTAGCTCGAGCGAGAGCGCGCTGCGCTCGGCGCGCGCCGGCGCGGTTCCGGTGAGAAGCAGAGCGAGCGCCGATGGAAAGAGAGAGCGAGTCATTGGGCAGCAGCAGGAGAATCGGTCTCAGTGATTCACGATGCAGCACATGCGTCCTTGAACGCTGGGCAGATCGTGCGGCGCACCGGTGATAGTCCAGGTGCAGAGCCACCCCGCCGGCAGCACTCCTGCGTCCAACTCGGCCTCGGTGGCCATCCACGTGTCCGGCTCATTGATGGCGAGGGTCGTGTCGGACGGCCAGACACCTTCGCAAGAACCACCAATAGGGAGGTCGTGCTCGTCGTCGCAGCGAAGCTCCGCGGTGCCGATCGCATTGCCGCCACTAGCGACCACGCCGCCATCCGCGACAAACAATCCCAGCGAACCCTTGCACAGGATCCGGCTGCGGCTCGTGTAGATGCCACCGCCAGTTGGTCCCGCATCGCCCTGCGGTCCCGGAATACCTTGGGGGCCCTGCGGCCCTTGTGGCCCAGCCGGTCCTTGCGAACCCATGTTGCCCTTGCACGCGGCGACTGCGAGCAGGAGGGCTACGGGCATGAAGAACAAACGCATGATTTCCTCAGTGCGCGATGTCGCGCGAGAAAGGGACGTTCTGCGGACCAGTGCGGGTCGTGCCGAAGGTTGTGCTCGTCCCGGGAATGACGCTGGAGCCGATGAGGCTGATGGTGCCGAAGATCTTGCTATCGGCGGCGCTGAGGTATTTGTACCAAGGGCTCTGACCGGCGTAGCACTCCCAGTAGCCCGCGCAGTTTCCTGTGCTCGGGTCACAGCCGCAATAGCCGCTTCCACCATTGCCGGCGTCATAGGTCGCGTACACCGCCTGGTATCTCGAGGTGCCCGCGTCCCACGTGAGCGATGCGGTTCCTCGCACATAGTCGGTCCAAATCTGCCGAGCCACGGCGCTTGCTGGCCGTGCTACGTAGAGTGCAACCCTGCCGGGCGCATTTCCGATGGCCGCAGGCACGATGACGCCTCCGTTGGAGGCGCTCGTTGCAGTAGCCTCACCGCTTGCGCCGACCTGATAGATCCCAAGTACCATTGGCGAGGTCGCTTGCTCGGCCTCTGAATTGGTGCGAGTTCCGGGGACCTCGGGGTGATAGACACAACCAGTCGAGCCATCGAAATAGTAGAGACCAAATCCACCGTTGCACGGGCTGGCTGAATAGCCGCACGCACCGCCGGGATTGTCGTAGCAGTTCCCATTGCCAGCGATCGTGCCGGGTGCCCAATCCGACCATGCCTCGAAGGCTTCCCAAGTTGCGTCCGGATGAGAGCTGTCTCCAGGGACGCCGCCCATCGTGGGCGTGACGGCATACGCGGCAGGCTCGGGATTGTAGACGACGAATCGAGCAAACCGCGCCCCCTCGGGCCCGAATATCGTGGCGCCCGGGTCGAACATGGTCGCGTACGTGGCGTTGCCAGCCTTGAAGGCGAACGCCGCGCGCGCATCCCCCTCGCTGCTGTAGTTCGTGTCTTCGGCGAAGATGGTAGGAGGCGCGACGATCTGAAACTTGAACGGGGTCGATGGCAGGGTTCCAACGTTGCCAGCGGCATCCTGCGAGCTGATGGTCACGGCGACTTGCGCGATCGAGTTCGCTTGCTGAAGGGCGGGAATCGTGTCGAAGGCAATCGGCAGCAGGTAGCGCACGCCATTCGTGTAGGTTGTGTCGAGAATAAGCGAGCCGGTGGCGGCCGGCGGAGAGCCGCAACTCGCGCAACTGACCGTGGCTGAGTAGGTACACGACGTGATCGGCGCGTCGCTGCCCGCGACGTACGGGATCACGTACGCGAGGAAGGGCAGGTTCCGGGGATTGGAGCCGACCAGGGCGGCTGGCGTGGGCGCCGTTCCGGCGTAGCTCATGCGCGTGGATGCCTTGTTGACCGGCGTAGCGCCGGTCGTGTCCACCGCGCGCAGCGACGCGCCGCCGTAGGTGTAAGCCGCGGGCATCACCGGCGAGCCGTCAGCGTTGAGCGAGGGCTGCATGTTCGTCTCGTCGTAGTACGAGACCATGGTGCTGAGCGCTGGAGCCGGCGCAGTGTTGTCGTAGAGCACCTGCACCGTGAGCTGGTACGGAGCCGCGAGACCCTTCCCGCTGTTGCCAGGCCCCGGCGTGCCGCTGTTCCACGACACGGCCTTGTCCACCGCCCACAGGACGATGGTGTTGTCGCCTTGGTTCGAGAACGACGCGACGCCACCGGAAGGAACGACGCTCACGGCGGCCGCGGTCCCGTTCTGCGCGTAGACCGCGCCGACGCCCGCGCCGAGCGGGCCGTCCGACGCATTCACCGATAGTGAAAGAGTGCCTTGGTTCGTGTAGCGGCTCGGAGTCGCGCCGAGCGAGAGTTGCGGCGGCGTATGATCGTAGTTCACCGCGACTGGGACGTTCGCGCAGTTGTGGACGTTGTCACACGCCCTGAAGGTGGGAGTGAGCTGGCCCTCGGGCGTACCCGCCGGGATGCTGTACGTCCCGAAGAAGTGCGGCACGGTCTGGTCGTTGTCGGTGATGTTGAGCGCCGTCTCGATCAGGCCGAGAACGCCATTCGCGTCGGTAGCGGTCACGTCCGCAGGAATCAGCGATGTGTAGTAGGTCCCTGCCGTGGGCTGCGTGACCTGCACAGCCGGCGGGGTGTTGTCGACGGTGTAGGTCATCTGGCTCGTGCCGGCGTTTCCCAGCCGGTCGGTTTCGGTCGTGCCGATGGTGAGTACGCCGTCGGCAACCGAAGTGGTGTTCAACGAGCCCACGAATTTCGTCGGCATTGAGCTGCCCGCGCCCGGCGTGAGCGTGACCGGGCTTGAGCCGGCGACGAACTGCTGCACGGCGAGCGCGGCGACGCCGGATTGATCCGAGGCGGTGACGGTCATGTCGAGTCGGCCGCTCACGGCGCGAGATGTGCCATAGGGCGAGTAATCATTGCCGTCGGTTGCGTGATAGGTGGCGCTGAAGCTCACGGTTGGTGGCTGGTTGTCGTACGGGATCGGGGCGAGGCTGGAGCTGAAGAGAATGCTGGTGTCGTTGGCGATGGTGTCGAAGACGCCGGCGTTCTGGATGTCGGACGAGAGTAGCCCCGTCCTGTTCTGCGCCGTCTCGAACCACTCGTCGAGCGCCTTTGACATGAAGTATCGCAGCCAGTTCGCGTCGAGTTTCTGCGCGGGATTGCCGGAGGTCTGGAGCTGTTGGCCGCCTGTGCCAAGTCCGTCGAGCTGGCCATCCGCGCCGAGGTCCTGCTGCAGCAGCTGCGTGAGAGTCACCGCGGTGATCACGCCTCCAGGAGTGACGCTCGCGGCGGTGGAGCGGTCACGCGCGATCTGGTTCAGCGCGATGTCGGGCAGGGCCGCGTACACCACGTCTCGGAGCGATTGCGCCGAGGTGGTCAGCGAGACGGGAATCGCCGAGCGCAGGTCCCAGGAGACCGTCGTGGAGAGATGGTTCTCGAAGAGGCTGTCCGTGGTCGCGAGCGCGTCGGTGAGGAGCTGCGCGCCTGGCTGCGCGCGGTGCTTGCCTTGCACCATCGTGAGCGCCTCGGCATCGGCGAGCGTCGTCCAGAGCGAGAGCGGGACCGAGATCTGGCCGCCGGTCTTGTAGTTGCCGACATAGCTAGTGAACGCGAAGGTCTGCGGGATGCTGATGACGGTCGCGCCGTCACTCGGGTCTGTGTAGCTCAGCCCGGACGCGCTCGCCTCGATCTGGACCGGACCCTGGTAGTTCTCGACGCTCAAGGTGCAGGCGATCGTGCCCGTCGCATCCGTCGAGTTGCACTGGCCGAGGAGCCCGTTCGTTCCCACAGAGGCATTCGGCTCGCCGGTGGAGTTGTCGATCGCGTAGACGGACACCGTCGCGCCGGCAATTGCGTTGCCGCCCGCACTCACATGGGCGGTCACGATTCCGAACGGAACGTTGTCGACGAGCACCGGCACGCTCACGTTGGAGGTGGCGCCATAGGAATCGTCAGCCTCGAACTGCAGGACGTACGGACCTTCGAGCGCTTTCGTGGTGTCCCAGGCTATCGAGAGGGAGTCGGCTGCGGGAAGCGTATCGTCGCCAGCGCCAGGCGGCGGGTTGAGCAACACCAGCTTCGTCACGATCGCGCCGTTCTGGCCGGTCGCCGTAGCGCCTATCGTTACCGAGCCACGGATGCTCTGGCCAGAAGAAGGGCCGGCGACAGTAATGATGGGGCCGTGATTCGCGACGCGAACTGTCAGGCTCTGCGTGGCAGTGTTGGACGACGTGTCGGTCG
>Ga0307479_10002848_pt1 | contig 15705 bp, 16 predicted proteins | sample atmos_gasesECM4C_FD_203743 | JGI IMG/M metagenome (GOLD analysis project Ga0307479, IMG submission 203743) | Hardwood forest soil microbial communities from Morgan-Monroe State Forest, Indiana, United States - atmos_gasesECM4C_515 | ecosystem: Environmental > Terrestrial > Soil > Temperate... | reverse complement strand
GCGGCGGCGCGGGACCGCCCCGCGCCGCGCGGCCGCGGCTAGACGCGGCGATGCGCCGCGTCGCGAGGCGGTGCCTTGGCCTATTCGTTCAGCCGGCTGGTTTGCAGCCGCCTGTCGAGCTGCGGCAGGAGCGCGAGGCGCGCAAGGGCCGGGGCGGCGCCGGCCGCGCGGCGGGGAATCTCGGTGCCTCCCCGGGCAGGGGCGGGCGGCCCGGCCTTGGCGGGGCGGACGGTCAGAGCCACGATGCCGCGAGCGGGCTCGGGCTGCCGCAGGCCCTCGCGGAGCCCGGCGGGGACGACGACGACCTGGCGGCGCCCGGCGCCGCGCCGCGACCCCTCGGTCCACGCCACGACGCCCGGGTCGCCGGGGCGCGCCGCCTCGCCGCGGCGAGCCGCGAGTGCCGCCGGCGCGCCCACGACCACGGGCATCGCCGCGATCGCGAAGCGCTGCGGCAGCTCGACCACCGTCTCGCGGCGCTCGTCCCCGAAGCGCAGCAGCAGGCGCACGTCCTGAGACGCCACGTCGGGGACCTCCCAGAGCGCGCGCCGCAGATCGGCGTCGAGATGGGGGGTGATGCGGAAGCTGAAGGTCTTGCCGCCGTCGAGCGAGAGGAACGCCTCCCACTCCTCCCTGGCCGGCAGGCGCGCCAGCCCGGGAAGCGGCGCCCACTGCAGGACTGCAGTGGAGCCGGCCGCCAGCGGGATCGCTGCCTGCGGCGACACCAGCTCGATCGAGGGTTCGCCGGGCTCGCAGCGCTCATCCGCCGGCGAAGAACCTGCCGCCGCGCCCGGCACCGGCGCGGGCCGCACCCATGCCGTCCCCGAGGCAGGGGCGGTGTGAGCGACGGCGGCCAGCACCGCCGCCGTCAGCAGCCGACCGGGCAGCGTCCGCATGGGCCGCTTACCCTATCTCCGTCGCCCTTCTCCGCGCAACATCGGCCGTCAAGGGGCTTGTGCAGGGGAGAATATCTAGTATACTGATGCGATGGCGGTAATGCAGCGTAACTGGTTCACCTGAGGTAAGGTAACCATCTCGTGCCAACACGCCTCGAAATCACGTTCGAAGGGGATGCTCCGGCCCTTGCCCCCCACGGGTTGAGCATTGCTGCGTTTGCTTCTTCATTACAACTACTACTAAAAGCAATCAGGCGTATCGGCTCAGCGATTCTGACGGATGCAGCAGGGGAGGAATACGGCGCAAAGGGTGGACGGTGGGCTCGCTACGCCGAAGGTCTTGACTTCGTGTTGCATGAGGTGCATAGCGGCTCTCCGCTGCGGCTCACAGGCAGTGTCGTACAGCCCGAACTCCCGCCCTCAACCTTATTTCCCAATTGGAACTACTTCACGGATCAGATAGGCGAGAGGTTCATTACAGCTGTAAGGAGGGAGGGTGTCGGGCAACCCGACAACTTTATGGTGCGCCGCTTCCTCGACTCCATTCCAAAGGAAGTGGAACGTCATATCTATTCACTCACAAAAAGCACAGGCGAGAACGAGATCGCGCGACTGGATCACCCTGCGTTGGTCGGCGCTCCGAGCGAGTTACCTTACTTGCAGGAGTTGATTGGATGGGTTACCGGGGTCGGTTTCGATCCAGGCAGGGTGGAGGTAAGGCTTAAGTTTGACAGTCAGTTTCTTTCCTTCTCAGCAACGACTGACCAAGTCGAAAAGGGACTTGAATTAAGAGAGCAAGAGGTTAGGGCATTGGTCGTTCGTGGCGGTCAGACGAATCGGCTTTTGCGCCTGGAGCGCCATACTGATCCCAGGTTCCAGTTAACGCCGGAGCTTCAGGAAGAATACCTGTTTGAGCGATGGGACGGATTGCTAAAGAGGCTCGCGCAGTGAACTCTAGCCCGTGGGCCGCGTACCTCGAAACAGTCAGGGTGTTAGCTCTCCATCGAGAAGCTATCCGTCGCTACGGTGGGGATGGTACACAAAGACAGCAGGACATCGATTGCGTATCGGGTTGCCTAGGCAATGCTCTATCAGCAACTTTATATCGCGAGCCGACCGATGCTCATCAAGGTCTAGCGTTCGCAGGGTTCCTTGTCTACTATTTGATCAAGAATCATTGCTTTGTAGATGGTAACAAGAGAGTAGCTTGGCTAGCAGGCATGCAGGTTCTTCTTTCCATCGGCCTAACGATCGCTGCCACAGATAACGAGGGAGAGGCGATGGCAAATGATGTGGCGACTGATAAGCTGACTTCGGGAGAGGCCGTAGTGGTGTGGCTTGCGGAGAGACTTAAAGCTATTAATTAAATGATCTTGGCGCCCGCGGACCGGAACCTCTCGAGGATGAGCTGCTGCGTTTGAGCGTCCACCGCCGCCAGCGGGAAGGTCATGTAATACCTGCGCGAGGAGAAGAGCAGCCAGAGCTCCGGCAGGCGCCACAACTCCGAGATCGTGTTCCACGGCAGCTCGAAGCTGCCGGTATCCGAGACCACCCGGAAGCTGTCGCCTGACATCTCGAAGGTAGCGGCCGGCTCTTGCATGCGGCGGAGCTTCGCCAGGGATCGCCCGAGCTGGACGCGGTAGACGGCGATGCCAAACGCGGTCGCCATCACGAACGCCGTCCCCATCGCTCCGGTCTCCCAGGAGCGGTCGCCGCGGACCAGCTCGTAGCCGAGGCAGACGGTCAGCAGCAGATACCCGAGCCCACCCCACCATCCCACCGCCCGCCGCCACAGCGCCCAGGCCGCCCGGCGCAGCAGCGGCTCCGTATAGCGGAGCGTCACCACCCGTTCCGGTGCCTGCATGCTCGGCCTCCGATCTGCGCGGTCCCGCCGCGCGCGGTGCGCCCGCGACGTCGGCTCGAGGAAGGTGATCTCGCGCGCCGCCGATCCCGCGCGCGGGGTGCGCTCAGCGGTGCGTGCCGGACCCTGCGTCGAGATGCGCGCTCTGGCGCGAGGCGGGGACACGGTCGGCGCCAGGCGCGGCGGCGACGAGGAGCGCGGGCTTGCCGGCGGGCTCTCAGCGCGAGGCGCAGGCCTCGATCTCCAGGTCGGCCGCCTCCTCGCCGGCCTCGGCTCTTGCCTTGCCTGCCGCCGCCGCGCTCAGCGCCACGGGAGTGGGTATCGCCGCGGCCGCCGGCGGCGCGGTGATCGCCGCGAGGCTGGCGGTCGCCGGTGGGGAGCGCAGGGCGGCGGCGGGCAGCGTCCGGGACCTCATGGCCAGCCGGCGCGGCGCGGCGTCCGCACCGGCCGAGGCGCTGGTGATCAGGGCCACGCCGGCGAGGATGACCGCGGCGCCGAGCAGCATGCCTGCCGTCACCGTCTCGTGCACCAGCGCCCAGCCCAGGAACACCGCCACCACCGGGTTGACGTAGGCATACGTCGAGACCAGCACCGGCGAGGCGGAGCGCAGCAGCCAGGTGTAGGCAGTGAAGCCGATCAGCGAGCCGAAGACGATCAGGTAGAGCACGGCCAGGGCCGAGCCGGCCGACACCTGCGACAGCGCGAAGTGCGCCGGCTCCCCGGTCAGCGCCCCGGCCGCGAACAGCAGGCCGCCGCCGCAGAGCATCTGCATCGCCGTCGTCAGCAGCGGCGAGCTCGGCAGCCGGGCGCGCTGGACGTAGAGCGAGCCAGCCGCCCAGCTGACCGACGAGATCAGCACCGCCGCCACTCCCCACCGGTCGACGACCCCGCCGCCGCCATGGCCGGGCCGCACCAGCAGCAGGAGGCCGGCCATGCCGAGCACCAAGCCGGCCACGACCCAGGGGCTGGGGCGCCGGCCGTCGCGGCGCAGCCAGACGAAGAGCACGATCCACATCGGCTCGGAGCAGATCAGCAGCGCCGCCATGCCGGAGCTGACCCGCTGCTCGGCCCACACCACGCCGCCGTTGCCGAGCAGGAGCAGCAGGCCGCCGATGATCGCGGTGGAGCGCCAGTGCGCCGGCTGCGGCCGCGGGGCGCCGCGCAGCCGGGCGAAGGCGTAGAGCAAGGCCCCGGCGGTGAAGTGGCGCGCCGCGGCCATGGTGAACGGCGGGATGGTGGCGATCGCCAGGCGCATCGCCAGGTAGGTCGATCCCCACAGCACGTAGACGGTCGCCAGGCCGATGGCGATCTGCGCCATGGGCACGGCGGCGGCGCGGCCGCCATCCGGAGCCGCGCGCTCAGCGCTCATGGATCGCCTCCGCGGGCAGGACGAGCAGGTCAGCGTCGCCGGCCTCGGCTGCCGCCGCGGCGGCGGGAGTCTCGGCGGGTTGGCCTTCCTCGGGGGCGCCGTCGATCGGCAGCCGGGTGGTCTCGTGCAGGGTCTCGAGCACGATGGTGGTGCGGGTGGAGACGACCCCGCCGTGCCTGGTGAAGCGCTCGCGCAGCAGCCGCCCGAGGCTGCGGGCGTCACGCACGCGCGCCTTCACCAGGAAGCAGTCCTCGCCGGCGATGTGGTGGACCTCCTGCACCTCCTCGATGCGGGCCAGCTCCTCGCCGGTGAGCAGCTCGCCGCCGATGTCGGTGGTGCGGACGAAGATGTAGGCGAGCAGGCTGAGGCCCAGCGCCTCGGGATCGATACGCGCCTCGTACCCCTGGATCACGCCGCGCGCCTCCAGCTTGCGGATCCGCTCCAGGATCGCCGAGGGGGCCATCCTCACCTGGCGGGCGATCTCGGCGTTGGACACCCGGGCGTTCTGCTGAAGCATCTTCAGGATTTCACGGTCGATGGTGTCGATCATGCGGTCAAGCTCCTGTTTCTCGGACGATACATCACCCTCGCAAGCTTTGGCAAGCATATTCCGCCCCGGGAGCCGCCGCCATCCGCATTCGGCGCCGAATTAGGCGCGCGGGATGCGTCAGAGCGGGATGCGGCTCTCGGCCTCGGCGGCAAAGGGATCGTCGGCGAGCCCGCGCGCCTGCCGCAGGAGGGCGGCGTGGGCGATCATGGCGGCGTTGTCGCCGGCGTAGAGCAGCGGCACCAGGCGCAGCTCGCGGCCATGCCGGGCGCTCCATGCCGGCAGCTCCCGCCGCAGCAGGCGATTGGCGGCGGCCCCGCCCGAGACCGCCAGCAGCGGGGCCGCGCCGCCGCCGCTGCCGTCCGCGGCCGGCGGCCGCCGCGCCAGGCGCTCGAGGCGGTCGAGCACCTGCGCCACCGCGGCGGCGCGAAAGGCCGCGAGCAGGTCGAGCACCGGCTGCGGCAGCTCCGCCCCCGCCTGCCGGTCGTCGCCCGCGGGCAGCGACCCGAGCCGGCGCTCCAGCCGCTCGATCTCGGTCAGGGCCTGGCTCTTCAGGCCGGAGTAGGAGAAGTCGAGGGTGTCGCCGCAGCCCGGCACCGGCAGCCGGTAGGCCGAGGGGTCGCCGCGCTCCGCCAGCTCGTCGACCCGGGGCCCCTGCGGGTAGGGCAGGCCGATGCGCTTGCCTACCTTGTCGAACACCTCGCCGAAGGCGTCGTCGCGGGTCTCGCCCAGCGTCTCGACGCTGCCGTCGCTCACCGCGAAGAGGCCGCTGTGGCCGCCGGAGAGCACCAGCCCGTGAAAGCGCGGCGGCGGCGTGGCGGCGGGCAGCGCCGCGTCGCCGGTGCCGGGATGGAGGAACGGCGAGTAGAGGTGGCCTTCGAGGTGGTGCACCGCGTGGAAGGGCCGCCCGAGGGCGAAGGCGAGCGCCTTGCCGAGCGCCAGGCCGACCAGCAGGGCGCCCACCAGGCCCGGTCCGCGGGTGGCGGCGACGACGTCGAGCTCGCCGGCGGCGACGCCGGCCGCCGCCAGCGCCTCGCCGCTCACCGGCAGCCAGTTCGCGAGGTGCTCGCGCGACGCGATCTCGGGCACCACGCCGCCGTAGGGGCGGTGCACGGCAAGCTGGCTCGAGACCACCGAGGACAGCACGCGGCCGTCGCCGTCCAGCACGGCGCAGGCGGTGTCGTCGCAGGAGGTTTCGATGCCGAGGACCAGCGGCCGCCGCATGGCGAGAGTCTACGTGACGGCCCGCGGCAGCGGTCCGCCAAGCCTCCAGGCCTCGGCCCGCGGCGGCGGTCCCCCATGCGCCGGCCGCGAGGCTACCTGGTCGCACGGGCTGCCCGGCAGTGCGGCTTTCAGGCCGTGGGGCTACCCGGCCGCAGGGGACGGCGGCTCGTCGGGCTTGCTCTCGGCCTCGGGCGCCGGCGGGATCTCGATCGGCTCGTAGACCGGGACCTCGAAGCCGAGGGTCTCGTGGCAGAAGCGCTTCCACTCGTCGGTGACGTCCTCGAAGATGATGTTCTCGTCCTTGAAGATGCCGTCGGTGACGATGTAGCTCTCGTGCAGGTAGAGGATCGAGTCGTCGTCCAGCTGCCGCTCGACCTCGACCTCCTTGCCGCCGACCTCCTTGGTCTCCTTGCGCACGTTCGCCGCGTTCTCGGTCCAGCCTGGGAACTTCCGGAAGTTCCGGGCCTCGTAGGCGGCGCAGTAGTTCGACATTTCCATGACTCTCTCCTTCCTCGGGGAGCCCCATCATCTCCGGCATGGGCGGCTCGACGCCACCCTCATGGGACCCGGGCTTCCGCTACAACAGGGTGCCGGGTCCGCCCCGCTGCGGGACAGGCGCCTGATACAGTAACGGGCCGCCGGCGGGGGTGAGGCATGTCATTGCGCTTTGGCATCAATGGCTTGGGCCGCATCGGGCGGGCCCTGGCGCGCGCCGCCTGCGAGCGGCCGGAGCTCGAGCTGGGGGCGGTGAACGATCCGCGAACCTGCCGATCCCGTGACCGATCCGCGAGCGTGAAACCCGCATGACCGATCTCCTGATCCTGCCCGACCTCGACCTCGGCAGCCTCGCGGGCCTGCGCGTCTTCGTGCGCGTCGACTTCAACGTCCCGCTCGGGGCGGCGGGCGAGGTGCTCGACGCGACCCGTCTCGAGGAGGCGCTGCCGACCCTGCGCGAGCTGGCCGCCGCCGGCGCTCGGCTGGTCCTCGCCTCGCACTGCGGCCGGCCCAAGGGCGAGCCCGACCCGCGCTACAGCCTGTGGCCGGTTGCCGCCAAGCTCGCCGAGCTGCTGGGAGCGCCGGTGGCCTTCGCCGCCGACAGCGTCGGGGAGCCGGCGGCTGCGGCGGTAGCGGCGCTGGCGCCGGGAGGGGTGGCGCTGCTCGAGAACCTGCGTTTCCACCCGGGCGAGACCAAGAACGATCCCGCCTTCGCGGCGCGCCTGGCGGACCTCGCCGACGCCTACGTCGACGACGCGTTCGGCAGCGCGCATCGCGCCCACGCGTCGGTGGTGGGCATCGCCGAGCGCCTGCCGCGCAAGGCCGCCGGCCGGCTGATGGAGCGGGAGGTGGCGGCGCTCGGGCGCCTGCTCGGCGAGCCCGAGCGGCCGTTCGCGGCGCTGCTCGGCGGCGCCAAGATCGAGGGCAAGATCGACACGCTGTCGAACCTGCTACCCCGTCTCGACCTGCTGCTCCTGGGCGGCGGCATGGCCAACACCTTCCTCGCGGCGCAGGGCCACGACCTGGCGGCGTCGCTGTTCGAGCCCGACCGCCTGGAGCTGGCGCGCGACATCCTGCAGCGGGCGCGCGGCCGCGGCGTCGAGGTGACGCTGCCGGTGGACCTCGTGGTGACCGACGACCTCGCGGCCCCGCGGCGCGTCGAGACGGTGGCGGCGGACCGGGTGCCGCCCGGGCTGAAGGCGGTGGACATCGGGCCGGAGAGCCGGCGCCGCTTCGCGGCGGCGATCGGGGCGGCGCGCACGCTGTTCTGGAACGGCCCGCTGGGCGTCTTCGAGCGGCCGCCCTTCGACGCCGGCACGCGCGAGGTGGCCCAGGCCCTGGCGGCCTGCCCGGGCTTCTCGGTGATCGGCGGCGGCGAGACGGTGGCCGCCGCCCGGCAGGCGGGAGTGACCGGCCGCATCGGCCACGTCTCGACCGGCGGCGGCGCCTCGCTGGAGTTCCTGGCCGGCAAGGAGCTTCCCGGGGTGGCGGTGCTGGAGCGGCGTCGATGAGCGGCGGCGGCGCCCCTGCCAGCGCCGGCGGCGGTCGCCATGCCGGCGGCGCCCCTGCCGGAGGCGATGCCGCGGGCGTTGGCGGCGGTACCCCCCTCGCCCTGCGCCGGCGCATCGTGGCGGGGAACTGGAAGATGCACTTCGTCACGGCCGATGCCGCCGCCTTCTGCCGCGAGCTGCGGCGCGGCCTGGCCGAGCCGCGGCAGGAGCCAGCCGGTCCGGCCCGTCCCGAGGTGGTCCTCTTCCCTTCCTTCCCGCTGCTGCCGGGTGTGGCTCGGGAGCTGGCCGGCAGCGACGTGGCGATGGGTGCGCAGGACGTGCATCCCGCCGAGCGCGGCGCGCACACCGGCGACGTCGCGGCGCCTCAGCTCGTGGACGCCGGGTGCCGCTGGGTGCTCTGCGGGCACAGCGAGCGGCGGCGCGATCACAGCGAGAGCGACGAGCTGATCGCGCGGAAGGTCGCGGCCGCGGCGCGCCACGGCCTCGCGCCGCTGCTCTGCGTCGGCGAGACGCGGGAGCAGCGCGAGGCGGGCGAGACCCTCGCCGTGCTGGAGCGGCAGGTGCGCGGCGGGCTCTCCTCGCGCCCCGCCGGGCCGGCGGGAGTGGTCGTCGCCTACGAGCCGGTGTGGGCCATCGGCACCGGCCTGACCGCCAGCCCCGAGACGGCGCAGGAGGCCCATCAGTTCCTGCGCGGCGTGGTGAGCGAGGCGGCCGGCCAGGGCGCCGGGGCGGTCACCCTCCTGTACGGCGGCTCGGTGACCCCGGCCAACGCCGCGGGGCTCATCGCCCAGCCGGACGTCGACGGCTTCCTGGTCGGCGGGGCGAGCCTTGACCCGCGTCAGTTCCTTGCTATCATTGCGTGCTCCGGTTGACGGCCCCCGCTGCTTGCTGCAGCTCGGGGAGCCGCGGCCGCGCGTTTTTTCCCGGGAGGCCGATCCTTGATCTACCTGCTGTATACCGTGCACGTGCTGGTCTGCGTCTTCTTGATCCTCGTCGTCCTGCTGCAGCAGGGCAAGGGTGCGGATCTCTCCGTCTTCGGCGGCGGCAGCACGCAGACCGCCTTCGGCGCGCGCGGGGCCACCACCTTCCTGCACAAGCTCACCGTCGCCTCGTTCATCGTCTTCGTGCTCACCACCCTGGCGATCGGCATCCCGCAGCTGGGCGGCAGCTCCTCGGTCATGCGCGGCGCCGCCGGCAAGGCCGCGCCGGCGCGCACCCCGGCCCCCACCAAGGGGGCGCCGGCCCGTTCGCCGGCCGCGCCGGGCGCGCCGGCCGCACCAGCCCCGGGCGCCAGGCCGGGAGCGCCGAGCCCGGCCAGACCGGCCGCCACTCCCGCCCCCAAGGGAGCGACGCCGCCGGCCTCGCCCGCGCCGCCTCCGGCGCCGCGGCCCGGCACCCCGCGGTAGCGCGGGCAGGGCGGCGGACCGGCCCGGCACCCGCCGGCGCGGCCGTCCTGCTAGAATGCTCTTTGCGCCGAAGTGGCGGAATTGGTAGACGCGCACGTTTGAGGGGCGTGTGGGGCAACCCGTGCCGGTTCGAGTCCGGTCTTCGGCACCAACTAAGAAACCCGTGCTCATCTGAGCTGGCGGTCGCAGCGATGTGGCGACCCTTCCACCCCCTCAGGAAGGGACTTTCTTTCTAAAGTCCCTCATGAAGTCGCGCATCGCGCCGTTGAAGGCCTCCGGCTGCTCCAGGTTCGAGAGGTGGCCGGCGCCGGCGATGGTCACCAGGCGGGCGCCCGGGATCTGCCGGGCGAGCTCGACGCTGTGCGCCGGCGGCGTCAGCTCGTCCTCCTCGCCGACGACGACGAGCGCCGGCATGGCGAGGCGCCGCAGCAGCGCCGTGCGGTCGGGCCGCGCCGCCATGCCGCGCTGCGCGGCGGCGAAGCCCGCGGCGGGAGCGGCGGCGATCTCGCGCCGCAGCCAGGCGACCAGCTCGGGGCGCTCCTCGCGCGTGCGCGCGGAGAGGAGCCTGGGGACGAGCGTGTCCGCCAGCGCCGCCGGGCCGCGGCTCTCGGCCTCGAGCGCCGCCGCGAGCCGCCGCTGGCGTCCCGCCGCGTCGTCGGCGGTGGCGCGGGTATCGGCGAGCACCAGGCCGCGGACGCGCTCGGGGCACCGCTCGCAGAGCGCCAGCGCCACGTAGCCGCCCATCGACAGGCCGCAGACCACCGCCGACGGCAGCCCGAGGGCGTCGAGCACGCCCAGCGCCGCGCCTGCCATGTCCTCCATGCTGCAGACGGCTGCCGGGAGCGGTGCCGAACCGCCGAAGCCCGGCAGGTCGGGCGCCAGCAGGCGGCAGGCGTCGGCCAGGCCGGCGAGCTGCGGCCGCCACATCCGCCGCGACAGCGGGAAGGCGTGCAGCAGCAGGAGCGGCACGCCGTCGCCGACCTGGTCCAGGGCCGGCGGGAGAGGCGCAGGCGCCGGCGGCGGCTGGCGCGCCGAGGTCACTTCGGCGCGGCCGTCGCCTTCTTGACGACCACCGGCTCGACCGGCTTGTCGTTCGCGCCCGTCCGCACCGCGGCGATGGCGTCGACCACGTCCATCCCTTCTACCACCTTGCCGAACACGGTGTAGCCCCAGCGCTGCGGCGCGCTCGAATAGTCGAGCCGCGAGTTGTCGACGACGCTGATGAAGAACTGGGCGGTGGCGCTGTTGGGATCGCCGGTGCGCGCCATGGCGATGGTGCCGCGCGCATTGGACAGGCCGTTGTTGGATTCGTTCTCGATCGGCGGCCGCGTCGTCTTCTCGCTGCCGTTGGCATCCACGCCGCCGCCCTGGATCATGAAGCCGGCGATGACGCGATGGAACACGGTGCCGTCGTAGTGGCCGGCCTTGACGTACTTGAGGAAGTTGTCGACCGTCTTCGGCGCCTTGTCGGGATAGAGCTCGATCACGATCTTGCCCTTGGTGGTGTCGAGGGTGACGCGCGGGTTGGCCTTGACCGGCGCGACGGCGGCCAGCAGGGCGAGGACAAGAGCTAAGCTTGGGTGCATGGGATCTCCTCCTTTGGTGCACGATGGCCAGGGCGACCGGCCGGGGATGCTACCACGGGGGCTCCGCGGGCATGCCGTCCGGGGCCGGCGAGGCAGCCGGGGCAGGTGGGTAGGGTGGGCCTGGTGACCGCCTCGTCAACGGCGGGCGCCGAGACGGTGGGGGTGGTGCTGGCCGGCGGCGCCTCCCGCCGCATGGGGCGGGACAAGGCGGCGCTCGCGATCGCGGGCGAGACCCTGGCCGCCCGCGCGGCGCGCCGGCTGCGCGCGGTCTGCGCGCGGGTGGCGGTCGCCGACGGCGGCCGGGGCCTGGTACCGGGCCTCCCGTCGCTCCCGGACGGTCCCGGCGACGGTCCGGTGGCCGGCATCCTCGGCGCCGCGCGGGCCCTGCCGGGGCACCCGCTGCTGGTGCTCGCCTGCGACCTTCCCGGCGTCCCGGAGGCGCTGCTCGCGGACCTGGCCGAGGCAGGCGAGATCGACTGGGTGGTGCCGCGGTGGCAGCGCGGCCTCGAGCCGCTCTGCGCGCTCTACCGGCCGGTCGCCCTGGCGGCGCTGGCCGCCGCCGTCGCGCGCGGCGTCATGGCTCCGCACCGCCTCGCCGAGGCCCCCGGCCTCCGGGTGAGCTTTCTCGAAAGCGAGCGCCTGGGCCGCTTCGGGCCGCCCGCCGAGCTGTTCGTCAACCTCAACACGCAGCACGATCTCGAACGCTGGCTCGCGTCCCGCCCGCGTCCGTGAGCGCCTCACCGCGTTTCGCCTTAGCCGGCGTCGATCTCGCGCGGCGGCGAGTCGCCGGCGCAGGCGGGGCAGGGGCAGATCTGGCGCAGGAAGTCGAAGCGGTAGATGCCGGTGGCGTGGCCGTCCGACCAGGCGATCGAGATGGCGTAGCGGCCGACGGGCTGGATCGAGTTGGCGGTCACCGGCCCGGGCGCCGGCTGGTAGCGGATGGACACGCCGTGCCCCTGGCAGCCGGCGCATGGGCACCAGGCGCGCAGGTAGTCGTAGTCGTACTCGGCGACGTGACCATCGCTCCAGCCGAGACGCAGCCGCCGCTCCTCCGGCAGCCGGCGCGCTTCAGTCAACACGAACTCCATGCGGCACCCCCGGCCCCCGCCCTCGGCGGAGGGATCATCGATGCTACCAGGGAACGGCGGGTGAAGAGGATGTGACGGTGTGCTCTCGGGCCGGCCGCTCTTGCTGGGCTCAGGCGACCAGCGGGTAGACACGGTTGCGGCCGCTGTTCTTGGCCTCGTAGAGCGAGCGGTCGGCGGCGGCGATGAGGTCGCGGGAGGTGAGGCGCTCCTGGCGCGGGTGGCCGTCCCGCAGCGAGGCCAGGCCGATGGAGATGGTCACCTGCACCTGGGAACCGTCGTCCATCGGGACGGAGGTCTTCTGCACCAGCGTGCGGATCTTCTCGGCGACGCTGGCCGCGCCGCTGATGTCCGTCTCGGGCAGCACCACCAGGAACTCCTCGCCGCCGTAGCGGCCGATCATGTCGGTCGAGCGCAACCCATCCGCGGCGACCTGCGAGACCGCCTTGAGCAGCGTGTCGCCGGCCAGGTGGCCGTAGCGATCGTTGACCTCCTTGAAGTAATCGAGGTCGGCCATCGCCAGGGTGAGCGGCCGGCCGTACCGCTGGGCGCGCTCGAGCTCGCGGTCGAGCTGCTCGAGGATCGCCTCCCGGCGCAGCAACCCGGTGAGGCTCTCGTAGGTGGCGGACTCGAACAGGCGCGCGTTCTCGAAGACGCTGGCGACGTGGTGAGCCAGCAGCACGAGCAGGTCCTGCTCCTCGGCGGGGTAGGGCTGGCCATCCTGCTTGGCGCCCACCACCAGCGCGCCGATGAGCCGCTCCGGGATACGCAGCGGCACCGCCAGCCCCGGCGTCTCGAGGTCGCGCAGCCGGTGGGCGAGCGCCGTGCTGCGGGCGGTGAGCTGCGAGGTCGCGACCGGCCGGGAGGAGCGGGTGAGCAGCTCGATGCCCGGATCGTCGAGCGCCACCAGCAGCGACCGCTCCGCATCCTCCCAGCCGGCGCCGGTCGCCGCCAGCACCTTGAGCAGGCCGCTCTCGGGGGTGGCGATCAGCAGCACCGCCGAACGCGACGCGAAGATCTCGGCCAGCCGGGAGACGAGGTGGCGCCCCATGCGCGGCAGCTTGCCGAGCGCCGGCAGCTCGCCGGCGAGCGCGATCAGGCGCTGGCGCAGCTCGTTGCGCTCCGGGAAGAAGCCGCGGTCGATGAGGCGGTGGGTGAAGCGCCGCAGCGGGGCGAAGAGCAGGCCGAGCAGCAACATGGCGATGCCCACTCCCCAGAGCGACTGCGCGCCCGCCTGCCGCCCCGCGACCGCCGCCGGGAACAGCAGCCAGAAGCCGCCCAGGGCGCCGTAGAACACCAGCACCAGGGCGCCCGAGAGCGCGGTGTAGATGAGGCCGCGGCGCACCGCCAGCTCGATGTCGAACAGGTTGTAGCGGAAGACGGCCGCGAACAGCGCCACCGGGAAGCAGAGCAGGACGAGCATCTGCACCGGCCCGAACCAGTCCGGGGCCGGGTGGCCGGTGAGGCTCAGGATCGAGGCGTACAAGGTGAACATCAACCAGGCCGAGGTTGCCGACAGCACCAGCCCAGCCTGGTGCCGGCCGCGCGGCTCGGGATAGCGCAGCGCCTGGCTGGCCAGCAGCACGGTCACCGCCAACGCCCAGAACGGCAGCGCAAAGTCGTTGAGCCAGGCGCTCGCCTGGTCGCTGGTCCAGGGGACGTACCGGCCGCCCAGGCGCTCGTCGTCGAGATAGGAAGCGCACCAGACGACGCCGAAGCCGATGCCCACGACGTAGTAGAGCGGCACCACCCAGCGCCGGCGGCGCAGCCACGCCGGCCGCTCGGGGATGAGCGAGGCCAGGTGCAGCTCCAGGCCGAACTCGATGCCGGTGAGGAGCAGGAACGTGCAGCTCGACAGGGTCTTCAGCCAGCTGTGCCCGATCACCGGCACGATGGTGCCGGGCAGCAGCAGCTCGATCGCCACCGCCAGCGAGAACCCGAGCAGCAGCCGGGTGCGCAGGTCGCGCAGGCTCTGGGTCAGCGCCAGCAGCGCCGCGGCGAGGAAGCCGAGCGCGGTGATGGCGTTGAAAAGGAAGCTGAACAGCGGGAAGGACATCCCGGGCGTGACCGTGAGGTCGAGGAGGCGCCCGCCGCGCACCACCCGGAAGGCCACCGGCCTGCCTCTCTCGAATCCGCTGGTGGCCTCGGCATAGGACCGCAGGCCATGGATCGGCGCGCCGCCGATCTGCACGATCCGGTCGCCCCGCCTCAGGCCGGCCCGGTCCGCGGGCTCGCCTGGCGTCACTTCCTCGACATGCGCCCCGTCCGGCAGGTTGGTGGGGTCGTACCCGATCCGGCGCGCGCCGCTCTCGCTGGTCTGCAGGCGTTGCCCGAAGAGCAGCGCCAGGCAGCCGAGCGTGACCACCAGGGCCAGCGCGGCGCGAATCGGTCGATCGTCGGCGATCATCGCGCGATAGGTTCTCTTAGGGACTTATGGCAGAAATCATACCTTATCCCGCATCCTTTGCGCCGTGCAAGGGGTTCCGGGGTAGGGTATCTGCCGCATGGAACCCCCCGGCACCGTCGCTCCTGCGGCTGCCCGCTTCGGGATGCCGTCCCGGTTACCGCCCGGTTTGCCGGCCGCGGGCCACGGTCCACCGGCGGGCGGGCGCGCCGGCCCGGTTACCGCCCGGTTTGCCGGCCGCGGGGCCAGGCTGGGCCACGTTCCCCAGGCGGGCGGCGGGTAGTGGGGCAACCCCACTACCGGGCGGCGCGCCGGCGGGCGGCCGGCGGCCTCCTGCGGTAGCATGGGGACCCTCGCCATGCCCCGTCATCCGCGCTTCTCGTCTTCCGTCGCCGACATCTCCGGCGCCGTGTACTCGGCCCTGGCGCACCGCCTGGCCGCCTTCCGGGGCGAGGTCTATCCCCTGCACGTGGGCGACACCTGGATGGAGCCGCCGCCCGGCTGCCGCATGGAGGACCTCAAGGTCGCCGACTGGCCGGGCATGCACCGCTATGCGCCGCCGCAGGGGACGCCGGCGCTGCTCGACGCCCTCGTCGAGCAGGCGCGCCGGCGCACCGGCGTCCCGACCGAGCGCGAGAACGTGCTGGTGGCGACCGGGGCCACCGGCGGCCTGGGGGCGGTGGCTGGTGCGATCGTGCAGCCGGGCGACGAGGTGCTGGTGTTGGCGCCGCATTGGCCGCTGATCTCGGGGATCGTGCGCTCGTTCCACGGCGTGCCGGTGGCCGTTCCCTTCTTCGACGCCGCCGATTCCCCGGAGACCGCGGTGGAGGTGGTGAGCCGCTGGCTGAGCGAGCGCTCGATCGCGCTCTACCTCAACACGCCGAGCAACCCGACCGGGCAGGTGATCCCGCGGCCGATCGTCGAGGCCCTGGTCGCCTGGGCCCAGCGCCACGATCTCTGGATCCTCGCCGACGAGGTCTACGAGGACTACCTCTACGACGGCGAGCACACCTACAGCCGGCCGCTCGCGCCGGAGCGCACCTTCTCCGTCCACTCCTTCTCCAAGGCCTACGGCATGGCCGGCAACCGCTGCGGCTACGTGGTCGGCCCGGCGAAGGCCATGCCGGAGCTGCGCAAGGTCGGCCTCCACAGCTTCTACAGCACCCCCACCGCCTCCCAGATCGCCGCCGCGAAGGTGCTCGCCGGCCCCGGCGCGGCCTGGATCGAGCAGGCGCGCGAGCTGTACCGGCGGGCCGGCGAGCGCGCCGCGGCGCGCCTCGGGGTGCCGGCGCCGCGCGGCAGCACCTTCCTCTTCCTCGACGTC
>Ga0307479_10002847_pt1 | contig 15705 bp, 14 predicted proteins | sample atmos_gasesECM4C_FD_203743 | JGI IMG/M metagenome (GOLD analysis project Ga0307479, IMG submission 203743) | Hardwood forest soil microbial communities from Morgan-Monroe State Forest, Indiana, United States - atmos_gasesECM4C_515 | ecosystem: Environmental > Terrestrial > Soil > Temperate... | reverse complement strand
ATCTGAGCGAGACCCCTTGGTAGCGCAATCGACAGGTCACCCGCCAAGCGTTGGAGTAAAACTGTGGCTGAGGCATTTTAAGTCCCGGTTCCGCCGCAGGCTTGGTAAGCCCTTTTTATAGGCGTCACGATTGCGAGCCGAATCGAGCCCGAACCAAACCCTTAAACACCATCCTTAGTATTGGCAGCGCCGATTCCTACAACGTCCCGTCTTTTCCACAGCTTTTACTAAGACGGTACCTTGACCTTGAAAAAAGCCGTTGACATCCAACCACTTCGGCGTAGGATGTGGTCAAAAGTGGTTGAAAGTGGTCTAACAGGTAGCATTGGTGGTCAAAGTGGTCGAGAGTGGCAGCGGATGCGAATGAGCTTCATAAATCCGGCGAACCACAGAAAAACAACCTCTAAGACCCGATTCTTCGCTGCTTCAGCCTCCTTAGCTCTTATGGCGACAGCCAGTCAGAGCCTGACGGTTAACCAATGTTTCGCGGCAATCACCCAACGCGCGTGGACGAAAAGGGACGACTCAAGGTCCCTGCCGAATTCAAGCGCACCATCGAGGAAACCTATGGTGGCGGGCAATTTTACATCACCAGCCGCGATGGGAATGTTGCCGAGATTTATCCCTTTGAGGAGTGGCAGCGGATCGAAGAGAAGTTGGCAAAGGTGTCGAACTTCAATCCGGCCAAGAAGAAGTTCCTGGACCGGGTGAACTACTACGGACAGATGGTGGAGATGGACAGCCAGGGGAGATTGCTGATTCCGCAATTGCTGCGCGAATCGGCGGACGTGAAGGGCGATGTGCTGGTTTTCGGGAACCTGACTTATTTGGAAGTGCGGAACGCAGAACTCTTCCGCAAGCATCTCGAAGCCAACCCGATCACGCCAGAGGATGAGAAGACACTCGCTGATCTGGGCATCTAGCGGTGCAAGAAAACAAGGCCTCTCAGGAGGCCGGACATGGCGAAGTTGGTGGAAGTCGGCGTCATGTTCCAGTTCTTTTACAAGAAGCGATCCATTTTCTGAACGTGCGGCGCGGCGGCACCTATATCGACGCGACCCTCGGGCTTGGCGGCCACGCATACGAACTCGCAAGGCGCCTCGGCCCACAGGGACATTTGATTGGCTTCGATAAGGATCCGCAGGCGTTAGAGCTGGCGCGCAAGCGCCTCGATAGTCTCGCAGCCGAACTTGGCTCCGAGATGCCGCAGGTCAAGCTGATTCATGCTTCGTATGCCGATGTTGGGCAAAAGGTCGAGGCGGGAAGCGCAGACGGTCTGCTGGCCGATTTGGGAATCAGCTCCTTGCAGCTCTCCGACGCAGCACGCGGATTCAGTTTTCAGGCGGAAGGACCGCTCGACATGCGCATGGACCCGCGCAGTGAGCGCACCGCCGATCAAGTGGTAAACCACCTCGACGAGAGAAGTCTCGCCGATGTGATTTACGAATTCGGTGAGGAAAGGAGGTCGCGGAGAATCGCCAGAGCCATTGTCCGGGCACGGCCGATACGATCCACAGCTCACTTAGCTGAAGTCGTGGCGGCCGCGCTCCCGGCAATGAAACACATGCGAATTCATCCGGCGACCACGACTTTCCAGGCAATCCGAATCTTCGTAAACCGTGAACTTGAGGACCTGAGGGAATTGCTGGAAGCGGCTCCTCGGGTCCTCCTCCCTTCGATTGGGAGATTGGTGGTCATCAGTTTTCACTCGCTGGAGGATCGCATCGTGAAGAATGCGATGCGCGAAGGGGCGAAGCAAGGGGTTTATCGGCTACTGACGAAGAAGCCGATAACCGCTTCAGACGCGGAAGTGGATCGCAACCCGCGAGCGCGCAGCGCGAAGCTGCGAGCAGCGGAAAGAGTTTAAAGAACATTTCGTGATTGTGCGATTTCGTGACTTTGTAATTTACAAATCACGAAATCACCAAATCACAATTCCAAAGGGTTGGCCGGGCAGCATCGTCCTACCGGATGAACTTAAGGGCGAAACACAAATCCACAGCACACCTACCTCATCGCGCGGTGCTGTCCCGGTTAAACGGTTTTTTGAAGTGAGGTTGGGCCATTCGTCAAAAAGGAGGCAGAAATGTACACAGGCAGATTGATTGACGAATTGATTGAGAGCGTACAGCGAGCTGAGGAAGACGCGCGTATCTATCGCGACGAAGAGCTTATTCAGCAGTTCCTCGAGAGTCATATGCTCGACGCTTCCTACATAACCAACTACGTCGGAGTGGCGTGATGGCAACGCAACCACTATCCAGCCATGGGTTCTGCATGTGGCTGCCGGTCGGTTCAGCACCCCGGGCGCGAGATCAACGTGCGGCGGCAAGCTCAGTCTCGAGGTATCGATGGGGAGGAGTTACACCTGAAATCTACTTCAACAAGGCCATCGATAATTCGCGTTTGGTGAAGGTGGCGGACCCGAAGCGCGCCAAAGAGATAACGATGTTCTCGCTTTCGTTGGCGCTCTTATTCTTCTTCACCATGATTTATGCATGGCAGCATCTCAGTTCCATTGAGTACGGCTACAAGATCGAGGTGCAAAAGGTGGAGCGTGACGCTCTCCTCGAAGAAAACCGGGCGCTGCGGCTCGAAGAGGCTTCGCTGCGCGATCCAGAGCGCATCGAGCGGCTTGCTGCACGTTTGGGACTGGTAGCTCCACAAGCCGGACAAGTGATGCACCTTGAGGCCACGGCTGATCCTGCGACGCCCGTTATGGCAAAAGCTTCGGGGATCCAGGTGGTGGAGAGCAATTGGCAGTAGGCAGTAGGCAATAGGCTAAAACAGTCGTCGGCCCCAGCATGCTTGGTTTTGTTGTGGCATATCGCCTACCGCTTATAGCCTATTACCCCAAAAAGTTTGGCCGGTAAGCACCGACCCGGCGCGTGGTGGTCATCGGAAAACCAGCCAGGCCGCCACACACGTTTGAAAAGCGCAATAGGCAGTAGGCAATGGGCGGTAGGCCGAGAATTGTAGTTTCTGAGCCTATTGCCTATCGCCTACTGCCTATTGCCACCCAGATCACTCACGGAAACACGACCCGGCATGGCTTCGAACAACGCGAAGACCGAAGGCCGCATACGCCTGTCGCTGTTTGCTGCTCTTCTTTTCTTATGGATGCTGGCCATTTGCGGACGCCTGGTCTGGCTGCAAATTGTGCAGTACGGATTTCTGACGCAGCGAGCGGCCCACCAGCAGCAGCGCAGCATCGAAGTAGCGCCTCCCCGTGGCATCATCTACGACCGCAAAGGACGCGAGCTGGCCGCAAGCATTCAGGTCGATTCGGTCTTTGCCGTGCCTTCTGAAATTCCCGATCAGGGAACAGCAGCGGCGTTACTGGCGCACGTTCTCAGGAGCGATCCCAAAGAGATGCTGGCGAGGTTGCAGTCCTCGCATTCTTTCATCTGGATCGCCCGCAAGCTCGACAGCGAAAACGCTACGCGAATTCGCGCCTTGAACCTGAAGGGTATCTATTTTCAAAAAGAGCCAAAGCGCTTTTATCCAAAAAAGGAACTGGCGGCGCAGGTGCTGGGTTACGTCGGCATGGATGACGAGGGTTTGGCAGGAATCGAGCGTTCGTTCGATCAGCGGCTCCGTGGCCGTCCGGGAAGCATGCTCATTTCCATGGATGCGCGGCATCGCTGGTTTGGACGGGTGGAGAAGAGCCCAGAGCCCGGTCAGAACCTGGTGCTGACCATCGACGAGGATATCCAGCACATTGCGGAAAAAGAGCTGCAGACGGCGATCAACCAGACTCATGCCGAGACCGGCACAGTCGTCATCCAGAATCCCAGAACCGGGGAGATTCTCGCGCTGGCGAACAGCCCCACTTTCAATCCCAATAGCCCACGCGGCATCGATCCACGCTCGCTGAAGAACCGGGCGGTTAGCGATGTCTATGAGCCGGGCTCGACTTTCAAGATGGTTACGATTGCTGCGGCGCTTGATGAAAAAGCCACGAATCCCAACGAAGTCTTCGACTGCCAAATGGGCAAAATCTTCCTGGGTGGGCGCACCATCCATGACTGGAAAGCCTATGGCTTGCTCAGCACAAGCGAAATCCTGCAGAAATCGAGCGATGTGGGAGCGATCAAGATTGCGCTGCGGCTGGGCGACGAGCGTATGTACAAGTACATCCGCGGGTTTGGATTTGGGTCACGTACTGGCATCGAGCTCCAGGGCGAGACGCGCGGCATCACTAAGCCGGTGAGCCGCTGGTCGAAGATGAGCATCGGCGCGATCGCGATGGGACAGGAAATCGGCGTATCTCCGTTGCAGCTTGTCTCGATGACCTCGGCGATGGCGAACGACGGCATCTGGACGCCGCCAAGAATTGTTGCTGGCACGACGGTTGGCTCCGCGGATGTAGTTGGCGGGCCCGCGCGGTCGGTGGTCTTCAATGCTGGCCAGCAGCATCGGGTGATCTCCCCGATGACCGCAGCCGAAATGCGAGAGATGCTGCAGGAGGTCGTGCTCAAAGGCACCGGCAGGAAAGCTATCCTGGATGGCTACAGTTCGGCAGGAAAAACCGGGACCGCGCAAAAAATTAATCCACTCACTCACCGTTACGATCGCGTGAAGCTCATCGCTTCGTTCTCTGGCTTCGCCCCGGTTAACAACCCAGCAATCAGTGTTACGGTGATCCTCGACTCGCCTGTCGGCGAACACCATGGCGGCACAATCGCAGCGCCCGTCTTCGGGCGCATTGCTCAGCAGGTGCTCGAATATCTTGACGTTCCTCACGATGTGGATGTCAGAAGCCCACAACGCATGTTGCTGCGCGCATCGGCTAAGCCTGAGGATTCGCTGGAAGGTTCGCCTGACCATGTAGGAGAAGAGGTATCCGCGAATGACGCGGTTGCAGAAGATTCGGCGCCGGTGACGCCCAGCAAGTCGTCACCAACCAAAGGTGTGGTTGCTGCCGGGTATCATATCGGATCTGCCGTTGACACGCAGCACGTTGCGTCTCCCGATGGAGAATCCAAACCCGCCGATTCTGGAACCTCGTCGAACATTCCGACTTCCGGAACGGTAGTGCTCGATGTCGATGCCGCCAAAATAGTGCCATCATTTCTCGGCAAGCCCGTACGGTCGGTGATCGAGGAGAGTCAAAAAGCGGGACTCGAGGTCGATATTTTCGGTTCGGGAGTGGCACGGCAGCAGAATCCACCACCAGGGGCACGATTGCCTTCAGGCGGTCATATCACGGTGCAGTTTGCGAGATAGACACTCGGCGGTCGGCGCTCGGCGTTCCGCCAACAGCCAGTCAAGTCGCTTTATAGCGCATCGACACTTAACGAAACACCCCATTTGAGTCGCACAAATTTTGCCTAACAACCTGAAGAGAAGAATGGTGACTGGCCGAAAGCTGAGCGCCGAATGCTGACTGCCTGTCCTCTGCTTCTCCTATAATCGCCACAATGAAGTTCACGGAAATCATGCGCGGCGTCGAGCCGCTATCGATCTCGGGAGACGCCGAAATTCTCGGTATTGCCTACGACTCGCGCAAAGTTCGTCCCGGATTTCTGTTTTTAGCCATGCGCGGCGAAAACAGCGATGGCAACCGTTTCATCGATGCTTCGATCCGCGCAGGAGCAGCGGCGGTTGTCTCCGATTCGGCCGACGTTCTTCAAACTGGCAATTTAGCCTTTGCTCGAGTTGAGCACGGACGTCAGGCCCTGGCAGGTATCGGTGCCAATTTTTACGGTCGTCCTGCTCAGAAGCTAAAGCTTACCGGCGTGACCGGCACAAACGGCAAGACGACCACCGCCTTCTTGACCGAACACGTTCTGGTGAATGCGGGACGCTCTGTAACCATGATTGGGACCATTGAATACCACGTCGCCGGACGCATTCTGCCGGCGCCGCATACGACGCCGGAGTCGCTGGAACTGAATGCGACGTTTGCCGATTCGGTGCAGGCTGGCGCAAACGAAGTCGTAATGGAGGTCTCGTCACATGCTCTGGAACAAGGACGCGTGTATGGTTTGCATTACGACGTAGCGGTTTTCACTAACCTCACTCGCGATCATCTCGACTATCACAGCACTATGGACGCCTATCTTGCTTCGAAGTTGAAACTGTTCGCGGCGAACGGCGCCGCGGCTCCTCGAGTTGCCGTGCTGAATGCGGATGATGCCAACGCTTCTGCCTTTCGTCAGACTGCAATCAGCAGCGGCTGCGAAACCTTGAACTATGGATTAAAGTCCGGTGCGGACGTGAGCGCCGAGAACATTGAATATCTTCCAACCGGCACGCGCTTTCGTTTGCGGCTGAAGACGAAGAGCATAGCCTGCGAGTCTCGTCTAATTGGCGAGATCAATGTGTATAACGTCCTGGCGGCGTCGGGCGCAGCTTATTCGCGAGGCTGCTCGCTGGACCAGATTCGAAATGCAATTGCATCGTTCGAACGAGTTCCGGGAAGGTTTGAGTTGGTGGATTGCGGTCAGCCATTCATTGTGGTGGTCGATTACGCGCACACCGACGACGCTCTACGCAATCTCACGCGCATTGCGCGACAGATGCTGGCCCAAGAGAGATCCCACGGCCGCGTGATTACGCTGTTTGGTTGCGGAGGCGATCGCGATCGCAACAAGCGGCCGCTCATGGGGCGCGCTGCCGGCGAGGGAAGCGACTTCGTTGTACTGACTTCAGATAATCCGCGCAGCGAGGATCCGCAAGAGATCATCGCCGACGCGCTTCCCGGACTGCAGAAGACGGGTACGCGTTACCTGGCCGAGGCCGATCGCCGGAAAGCTATTGCCACGGCAATTTGCGAGGCCCGCAGTGGAGATATCGTCCTCATCGCCGGTAAAGGGCACGAGAAGTCTCAGATCACGCGCCAGGGGACATTCCCCTTCGATGATGTGCAAGTTGCCCGGGAAAGTCTGCAGACGCTAGGTTATCGCGCGGCTGCGCGCGAAGGAGCGCCGGTCGCATGAAGTTGCCGCTATGGCGGGTTGCGGAATTCGTTGAGGCATCGGGCAGGTTCATCGGCGAACAGGTCGCCTCCGGCTATTCCATCGATTCACGCACGCTTCAGCCTGGCGAGCTCTTCTTTGCCATCAAAGGTGACCGGCTGGACGGCCACACTTTTGTGGATGCAGCTCTTAAAGCTGGCGCTGTGGCGGCAGTGATCGCCGCAGAGCATGCGCCTCACTTCGCCGGCGAATCGCGAATTCTTGTGGTCGAAGATACGCTGGTTGCCTTACAGCGGCTGGGAGCTGCAGTTCGCAGGTTGTGGGGCAAGCGACTGGTTGGAGTTACAGGCTCCGCCGGTAAAACTACAACCAAGGATGTGATTGCGCACGTCATTTCCACTCGTTTCCGCGTATTGAAGTCGCTGGGGAATCTCAACAATCATTTTGGCCTTCCTTTGCAGTTGTTGAAGCTCGAGCCGGAGCACGATATCGCCGTGATCGAGATGGGTATGTCTCGAAGCGGGGAGATCGCGGCGCTTTGTGAGATCGCAAAACCGGATTGGGGAGTGGTGACTTCGGTGGCCCCAGTCCATTTCGAGAATTTTCCCGACGGTATCGCCGGGGTTGCGCGCGCCAAGTACGAATTGATTGCCTCTCTTCCTGCGGGGGGAGTGGCATTTCTGAACGCCGACGATCCCTACGTCTCACAGTTTGGCCGAGACTTTCACGGGAAGGTAATTCAGTTTGCTATCGAGCACCCCGGGGACGTCTGTGCGCAAGGCATTAAGGACCTCGGCGCCAGAGGATCCAAGTTCCAACTCGTCGCCGGCGGAGTGAAGACACCGGCCGAGTTGCCGCTGCTTGGGCGTCACAACGTAATGAATGCATTGGCAGGAGTCGCCGTGGCGCTCGAAGCGGGCATCACGCCGTCGGAAGCGGCTGCTTCGCTGGCGTCATTGAAGGCTCCAGACAAGCGCGGACAACTTCTTGAGATTGCCGGAGCGACCATCATCAATGACTGTTACAACTCCAATCCCAAGGCGCTCGAGGCGATGTTTGACGTATTGGCTGCGTTTCCGGCACAGCGCCGAATCGCCGTAATCGGCGAGATGCTGGAACTCGGACCTACCTCCACCGCCCTCCATCAGCAGAGCGGGAATCACATTGCGCAACGCAAGATCGACATTCTCATCGGAGTGCGTGGGCAAGCGAGCTTTATAGTGGAAGGGGCGACGGCCGGAGGCGTGGTTGGGATGTTTGTCGCGCAGCCTGAGGACGCGGGAGACTGGCTGGCAGAGAATATGCGGCCCGGAGACGTCGTTCTGCTGAAGGCCTCGCGCGGAGTGAAACTGGAGCGCGCACTGGAGCGCCTGCAGCAAAAGGTTGAAGCGAAAAAGCAGCTAGTTTGACGGAGGAAGATTGCTTTATTGGCTCTTGTTTCAGAAGCTGCATGCGTTCTTTCCTCCGTTTCGCATCTTTGGTTACATCACCTTTCGTACCGCCTTCGCCAGCCTCACGGCAATGTTCATGGGCATGATCGTAGGGCCTGCGATCATCCGCCAACTCCGCGAGTTCCAAATCGGGCAGTACATCCGGGAAGAGGGACCGGCAGCGCATCAGAAAAAAGCCGGCACGCCAACCATGGGCGGTGTGCTGATTGTAGTTGCGATCGTCGTGCCAACGCTGTTGTGGGCTGATCTGAGCAATCCATTCGTCTGGATGGCGATCATCTCCACGCTAACGTTCGCGGCAATCGGATTCGCCGACGACTATCTCAAGATCGTCCATCATCGCAATCTTGGGCTGACTGGACGAGCCAAACTGGGTTTGCAGATTGCCGCAAGCGTGGTCATCGCCGTGGCGCTGGTGACCATGCAGGCCGCCGGACAATATTCCACCCACCTGATGGTTCCATTCGCTAAGAGATATCGTCCCGACCTGGCTTTCGAGGCGTTGCTGCGGCTTCCACATCTCTGGATCATCGCGTTCCTGCCGTTCATCGCTTTTGTGGCGCTCGTTATCGTCGGATCGAGCAATGCCGTGAACCTCACCGATGGCCTCGACGGTCTCGCGATCGGATGTACCATCATTGCCGCCGCCGCGCTCACCGTACTCACCTACGTCAGCGGTCATGCGCGCTTTGCCGAGTATCTCGAGCTGCAAAAGATGCCGCAAGTGGCGGAGCTCACGGTGTTCTGCGGAGCTATGGTGGGATCGAGCATCGGATTCCTCTGGTACAACGCTCATCCCGCGGAGATTTTCATGGGCGACGTAGGCTCGCTCGGCCTCGGCGGTGCGATTGGCACAGTGGCAGTGATCATCAAGCAGGAGCTTCTGCTGCCGTTCATTGGTGGAATTTTCGTGATCGAAGCGCTTTCGGTGATGATCCAGGTCGGCTCTTACAAGCTGCGCAAGAAGCGCGTCTTCAAGATGGCCCCGATTCATCATCATTTCGAGCTGATCGGATGGTCGGAGTCGAAAGTGATCGTGCGCTTCTGGATTGCCGCGCTAGTGTTTGCACTCTTTGCTCTTACAACACTGAAACTGCGGTGAAGTCCACGGCGAACCGTGGCAGAATGGCGGATGGCAATGGATGTAAACGGCAAACGCGTGCTGGTGGTGGGACTGGGCAAGTCGGGCATTGCGTCGGCACAATTCCTTGCCACTCGCGGGGCGCGCGTCACCGTCTCCGATACCCGCACTCAGACCGAGCTGAAGGCGCAGATTCCCGCGCTCCTCGATCGCGGCATCGCGGTCGAAACCGGTGGCCATGGCGAACGAACGTTTCGCGATCAGGATCTGATCGTCGTCAGTCCAGGAGTTCCGTCAGATCTGCCTCAGCTTGCGCGTGCTCGGGCGCAGGGCATTCCCGTCATTGGAGAGATCGAGCTTGCCGCCCATTTCCTTAAGGGCAAGGTCGTCGCTATCACTGGCTCCAACGGAAAAACCACGACCACGACCCTATGCGGAGATCTCATTGCGAGTTCCAGTCAGCGAACCCTGGTTGGAGGCAACATCGGGACTCCAGTTATCCTGCTGGTCGATGATTCGACCGCCGAAACCGTCAACGTAATCGAGGTATCGAGCTTTCAGCTTGAGACTATCGAGACTTTTCATCCGCATATCGCAGTGGTGCTGAATATCACCCCCGATCATCTCGATCGTCACGGCAGCATGGAGAAATATACTGCCGCCAAAGCTCGCATATTCGAGAACCAGACTGCGTCCGACTACTCGGTGCTGAATCTCGACGATGCGGGCAGTGCTGGACTCCAGTCTCGCACCAGGGCTCGTCTGTTCTGGTTCACGCGCAAGCAGCAGTTGACCGGCGACAAAACAGGTGCGTTCGTCCGCAATGGAGAGATTTGTTTTCGTAGTGGCGGTCGCGATGAGCAAATCATGCCGGTCTCAGAGATTTCGCTCAAGGGTGCTCACAATCTGGAAAATGTTCTTGCTGCCGTTGCCGTGGGTCGTCTCTGCGGATGCGATGCAGTGAGCATTCGCAACGCTGTGCGCAAGTTTAAAGCGGTGGAGCACCGTCTGCAGCACGTGGGCACGATCGCCGGCGTGGAGTACTACAACGATTCCAAAGCCACCAACGTCGATGCCACCATCAAGGCCATCGAATCGTTTCCCGGCAATATCCACCTGATTCTCGGTGGGAAAGACAAAGACAGCGACTACACGCTGATGAATCATCTACTGCGCGAGCGAGTCAAACGCGTGTACACAATCGGCGCAGCCGCGGAGAAGATTCGCTCGCACGTGCAATCAGCGGTCGAGGTGCTGCCTTGCCGAACGCTCGACAATGCCGTGGAGCGTGCCCACGATCTCGCTCAACAAGGAGATATCGTGCTGCTGGCGCCTGCGTGCTCCAGCTTCGATCAATTTGAGAATTACGAACACCGCGGCCGCACCTTCCGCTCCCTGGTGGAGCGCCTGGCTGCTCCGGCGCCGGCCGGTCAGGAGCGGTGCTGATGGCCAAACGCGTCAGCGCTGACCGCTGGCTGTTTGGCGCGACCCTTCTTCTTGTTCTTTTGGGACTGGTAATGGTCTTCAGCGCCTCGGCGGTGATGGCTAAAGAGCGCTTTGGATCGCCCTACACGTTTGCCCTTCGGCAACTCGGATGGGCATGTGCAGGTGCGCTCGCCATGTTGGCGTTAGCTCGAGTGGACTATCGCCGCTACAAGCATCCTGCTGTGGTCTTCATTCTCCTGGGCGTCACCATGGTGTTGTTGGTTGCCGTCTTATTTCTCGATCGCTCGCATAACACTCATCGCTGGATCCGTTTCGCAGCTCTTTCGTTCCAGCCATCCGAGCTAGCCAAACCCGCTCTCATCCTGTTCCTCGCATACTTCCTTGAAGCCAGAGCAAAAACGATTGACGATTGGCGGAGGACGCTGCTGCCTGCGGCGCTGCCCAGCGTCATTTTTTCGCTGCTGATCGTGAAGCAGCCCGATCTCGGCACTGCTATGGTCTGCATGGCCATGACAGCATCAGTGCTCTTCGTTGCCGGAATGGAATTGAAATATCTCGGATACGGCGTGCTGGCCAGCCTGCCGTTTCTCTATTACCTGTTGTTTCACGTCGGTTTTCGCCGGCAGCGCATGCTGGCTTTTGTCAATCCGTGGGCCGATCCTCAGGGCGCCGGCTTTCACATGATTCAGTCGCTAATCGCGGTTGGCACCGGCGGAATCACCGGACTGGGCTTGATGGAAGGGAAGCAGAAGCTCTTCTATTTGCCAGAACCGCACACCGACTTCATCTTCGCGGTCATCGCCGAAGAACTCGGACTCTTGGGGACGGTTGCCGTGGTCGTACTGTTCGCCATCGTGTGCTATCGAGGCATGAGGGCAGCGATTCGAACCTCCGATCTTTTCGCCCGCTTTCTTGCGGTTGGCATTACCAGCACGATTGCCATCCAGGCATTTTTCAACATCAGCGTCGTCCTGGGCTTACTACCGACTAAGGGCATCCCGTTGCCTTTCATCTCGTACGGCGGCACATCGCTCTTCATCACCCTGGCCTGCGTAGGTGTGCTGCTGAACATCAGCCAGCAGACCGACTAAGAGCGAAATTGCGAGCTACTGCCTGGGTCTTGCCGCGATTATTGAGCGTCTAACCTGTGTTATGGCAATTCGCGCTGTGAAGAGGCTATTAGTCTGTTTGTTTTTCGCCGCATTGATGGTGTCATCGGCGCAGGCGCAGCGTGGTGAAGGAACATTGCTTCAGCAGCAGCCTACAGGCATCAGCGTCGAAGAGATCATCGGCAAGTTCGCGGCGAAGGAGAAGCAATTCCAGGAAGCGCGCGAGCACTACACCTACCATCAATCAAACACTATCCAGACGGTCGAAGGCGGCAGCGTCGATGGCGAGTACCGCCAGGAATGGGATGTCAACTTCACTAATGAAGGCAAGCGGACCATTACTGTGACCTATGCTCCTCAGGACACTCTGACGCGTATATCGATGACCAAAGAAGACACTAACGATCTGCAGAACGTGATGCCGTTCGTGCTGACCACAGATGAGATTCCGGATTACAACATCACGTACGCCGGCCAACAGCGTGAAGACGAGCTGCAAACATACGTTTTCGATATCGCCCCAAAGCATGTAGACAAGAACCATCGCCGTTTTGAAGGACGCATTTGGGTGGACAATCGGGATTTCCAGATCGTGAAGACCTACGGAAAATCGGTGCCCGATATTCATAGCGGGGGCGGCGAGAATCTCTTTCCGCGATTCACTACTTATCGCGAACAGGTGGACAACGTGTACTGGTTCCCCACCTATACGTCGGCCAACGACGTTCTGCATTTCAAGAACCAGGATGTGCAAATCCGAGTGATTATCAAGTACACCGATTACAAACGCTTCGGCTCGGAGAGCAAGATCCTTTACAACGGTCAGCAGTTGCCGGATTCGAAACAGCCGAAGAAATAGCAGACAAAAAACCTCCATGTGTTGCTGGATTGATCCACGCCACTATGCAGTAAAGCCTCCGGCAGATAATATCGTCTCTCCTGCTTTGCACTTTCTCAATTGAAGACGAACCCTCAAAGAGGCTCAAAGGTCCTTCGCACCATCGCCGTCTTCAAATTCGTGAAGGCAGCTCTGCTTATTGCGACGGGAGTCGGGGCGCTCCATCTGGTCAACAAGGACGTGGCGCAGTATGCACAGAATGTCGTCGCCAGATTTCATCTTGACCCGGGCAATCGTTATGTTGGACAGGCGCTTGCTCGGGTAAGTGACGTCACTCCAAAGCGGCTGCATGAGGTCGGAGCAGTGGCATTTGTCTATGCAGCGCTGTTCCTGGCGGAGGGCATTGGTCTATGGAGTCTGAAGCGCTGGGGCGAGTGGATCACGGTCATCATCACAGGCTCTCTGCTTCCATTCGAAATTTTCGAGTTGTACCGGCACGCTTCCTGGCCGAAGGCCGGAGTGCTGGTTCTGAACGTGATTATTTTCGCGTATCTGGCTTCACGCCTACGAACGCGCAAATAGGGATTGTTTAAAGTGCTCTTGATCGTTAGCGCGAGGCGCGCTGTACCGTTCTGCGAACAGTTCCATAACTGAGCATAAGACCAATGTTGGTGACCTTAGCCCCGGTTAACTTGCCCTTGACCGACAGTCCCCACAACAAATTAGGATCAAAAATGAGTTGGTCGTTCTCGGCTCTGATTCCTTTTTCTGAACTATCCCCGACGGTATTGGCAGGATCAATTCCCAGCATTTTGGCCAGCCCTTTGAAGGGCAGCTTATCAACTTTCATCGTGGACTCGTGCAGGGCCAGCAGACCATCAGGTCGGACGCTGACAGGTCCTTTGATTTCGAAGTGAACCGGAATCGCCTTCTTCAACTTTCCCGACAACTTCAATTCATTGTTTTCGGTTTGGACCGCCAACTCGGTGATCTTGTCCGGCGGCACGTGCGATTTCAGCAATCTGGCCAAATCCGCAGCTCGGACGAACACGGTTCCGGAATCTACCAGCACTTCCTTGATTTGCTTGGCATCGGTCACGCTGGCCCCCTGCGGTGACTTGTCGGATTGGATAGTGGCGTCGAAACTGGAGAGACTGATCGGGACTCCTTCTTTGGTGAACAGAGTTCCCGTCCGAATGTAAAGCCTTCGTTGCTCAAGGTTTTGTGCGACCGTTTTGGCGGGCGTAGTGTTGCTGGATGTAGCCGGAATTAGGCTGCCGACGGTGACAACCGCCAGAGCTGCACACCATATCCATGATGTACGCTTTCGTTGCATCGGATTCCTGCTCTCATTATCGGGACTAGAGAATCTTTGATGAGCAATTGATGCGGAATCGCTGCCCGCGATATGAACTCTGGGGAGCTCTGGTCGCCGCGAATGCAAACGGATGGCGGGGTTAGAAGCCGGGCCGCGATTAGCGGCCCCTTGAAACACTTAGTTTTCCAGGCGCTTGCGCAAAAACGCCGGCACGTCGAGGTCGTCGCCGTCGATGTTGTGCACGCTGTTGCGGACTGAGTCCAGCGACGCCCCATCGCGGGTCGGCGCTGACGTGCGAGTTGCGGTTGACGACGCTGCTGCTGCTCCGACTCCTACAGGCTCCAGCACAGGTTCGTGGAATTCCGAGCGGCCATTGCCAACCGCCGCCTGAGGCGGGGGAACCGTCCGCATCACCACTTCCGGACCGGGGACAGGGTTAACTGCATTTCGGGCAGCGGAAACTGAGGCCGCCACGCCCGCAGGACGCTCGCGCCGCTGCGGATGTTCGTTCTTGAAGCCGGTGGCGATGACTGTAATCTTCACATCGTCTTTCATCTTCTCGTCGAGAACAGCGCCGAAGATGATATTGGCATCTTCGTGAGCTGCGCTCTGGATAATGGTGGAGGCTTCGTTCACTTCGGCGAGCTTGAGTGTGCTTGATCCAGTGATATTGATCAGGATGCCGCGCGCTCCATCGATAGCGCCGTCCTCCAGCAGCGGTGAAGCGATGGCTGCCTGTGCCGCTTCCAGCGCGCGCCGTTCTCCACGCCCAGTGGCCGTTCCCATCACCGCATAACCCATGCCGGCCATGATGGTCTTCACGTCGGCAAAGTCGCGATTGATGATGCCGGGAATGGTGATGATGTCGGAGATGCCCTGCACCGCCTGACGCAGGATATCGTCGGCGACGCGGAACGATTCGAAAAACCCGGCGTTCTGCGCCACCGCGAGCAGCTTCTCGTTGGGAATGACAATCGTGGTATCGACTGAATCGATCAGCTCCGCTAGTCCGCGATCAGCCTGAGACAGGCGGCGTTTGCCCTCGAAGGCGAATGGCTTCGTCACCACTGCCACGGTGAGCGCGCCCATCTCACTGGCCAGAGACGCAATAATCGGGGCAGCGCCAGTGCCGGTGCCTCCGCCAAGTCCGGCAGTGACGAACACCATATCCGCGCCTTCGAGCGCTTCGATAATCTGATGCGCGTCCTCGAGCGCGGCCTTACGTCCCACTTCGGGATTGGCGCCTGCTCCCAGGCCGCTGGTGAGCTTCACTCCCAGTTGAATTTTTACCGACGCCTGCGACATCTGCAGCGCCTGCAAGTCGGTATTGGCGACTACGAATTCGACGCCTTCGAGCTTGGCGTTGATCATGCGATTGACAGCGTTGCCTCCGCCGCCCCCTACGCCGATGACCTTGATCTTTGCATTGTTGCGCGGATCTTCGTTAAAGCTGATGCGGATGTCCTCTGAGTTTCCCTCGGCTTTGCCTTTTGTCATGAAGCTTCTCCCTTAAAAATTTGATCACGCTCTTGAGAATCG
>Ga0307479_10002845_pt1 | contig 15714 bp, 12 predicted proteins | sample atmos_gasesECM4C_FD_203743 | JGI IMG/M metagenome (GOLD analysis project Ga0307479, IMG submission 203743) | Hardwood forest soil microbial communities from Morgan-Monroe State Forest, Indiana, United States - atmos_gasesECM4C_515 | ecosystem: Environmental > Terrestrial > Soil > Temperate... | reverse complement strand
TCCCGCCGAGCGCAGCGAGGCGAGCCGCACACCTGATATGATTTGCGCCGTGCCCACGAGCAAGCGCTACCAAGGCAAGCCTCTTCTCATGCTTCTGGACTGTTACGTTCTCTGGGCGATCGACGAACTGCCGGAAGAGAATGCGCGGAGCCTGAAGGAAATGACTCCGAAGTTCCGGTCGACTTTCGGGAAAGAAGGCGACTGGCAACAAATCGTCAGTGCCGTGATGGAGTTGCCTCTCAACCTGCCAGCACTCGTCAGAGATCTGTGGGTTAAGAACACCGAAATGGCGCGGAAGAATGGGATGACTGTGACGCCATTGCAATTCGCGGAGATGTTCGTCGACAACAATTTAGTGTAGGAACCGATGGGTCGAGACTAATCCGGTCGCTCCGTAACCGCTTTTCCGCCACTTCCCAGTAACTTAGCCTTGTCTCCTCCTCCGCTCTCCGCCGCCAGCAACTCGTCCAAACTCCCGTACGCATAAATTGTCGGAGCATGATTCGCCATCAAGCCTCCCGTATCGGCTGTCGGGCCATAGTTGCTGTGCACCTCCCGCCCCAGCATGCGCAGCATCGCCATCAACTGACCGCGATGATGCGACGTATGCGTCATCCGTCTCACCATTACCCACGCCCGAGAGCGCTCCACATCAAAGAACTTCGTGTCCTCTTCCCACCACGTCTCGCTCCTGGACTGCAAGACTGCGAGCCGCTTCCCGCTGTCCTCGGCGTATCGCCGGATGAACTCCATTCGCGTCTCCAGCCTCGGCAACGGAGGAGCGCCGACATCAATTCCCAGAATGTTTCGAAACCACAAATCCTCACTCACGCACTGGTGCACCATCTGCTCGAGCACGCTGCGTCCTCGAGGATCTCCGTCGCGCGGTCGCACTCGCAAATCCTCATCCTTGAACTCGCTCCACACGCTAGCCACCTTCACTCGCTCGGTGGCGTAAGTCTCAACCAGCATTGCGTATCTCATAGCCTGCAAATGTTAACTCAATCGTGGAGATTCCTGGGTGCCCCATGTCTCGCGTCCTTGGCGAGACATGGGGATGTCTGCCGGATGTTAATCTAACTTTCCGACCAGACCCATGCCCCGGCGCTTCCAACCTCTGCGCATCGCGATCGACACCGGCGGCACCTTCACCGACTGCGTCTGGATCGACCGCGGCCGTATCCGCATGCTCAAAGTTTTTTCCACGCCCGCCGATCCGGCACAGGCCATCGTAGATGCCCTCAACAAAATCGCGCCCGCAGGGAAAGTCATCCTTCTGCACGGCACCACTGTCGGCACCAACACGCTGCTCGAGCGCAAAGGCGCCCACACGGCGCTGGTCACGAACTCCGGCTTCGAAGACGCCATCGAAATCGGCCGCCAGGCGCGCCCCAAGCTCTACGACTTCTTCTTCGATCGCATCGAGCCACTGGTCCCGAAAGAGCTCCGCTTTGGCGTGAATGAACGCACCGCCAGCGACGGCGAAGTCCTCGCCTCGCCCGCGGCGGGAGACTTGCGCAATCTCGCCGAGCAGGTCGCCGCCGCGAAGCCCGCATCCATCGCCATCTCCCTACTCTTCTCTTTTGCGAATCCGAAGAACGAACTTGAAGTCGCCGACACTCTCGCGCGCGTGGAGGTCCCACTCTCCATCTCGCATCAAATCCTCCCCGAATTCCGCGAGTACGAACGCGCCTCAACGGTAGTCATCAACGCTTACCTCCAGCCAGTAATGCAGGGCTATCTCGAAAACCTGGAATCTCGCGCAAAAAGCATGCGTAGAGACGTTGCTGGCAGCGTCTCTCTCGCCAGCCGCACGAAAGCCCGGAACGCCCACGCCCCCCGCATCTTCGTCATGCAATCCAGCGGAGGCATCACCGCCCTTTCTACAGCCGCCCGCGAGCCCGTCCGCACCGTCCTCTCCGGCCCCGCCGGAGGCGTCGTCGGCGCCGCGGCCAGCGCCCGCGCGAGCGGATTCGATCGCATTATCGCCTTCGACATGGGCGGCACCTCCACCGATGTCTCTCTGGTCGAAGGTTCAATCCACACCGCGACCGAGGCGCAGATCGCCGGCCTGCCCATCAGTGTTCCCATGCTCGACATTCACACCGTCGGCGCTGGAGGAGGCTCGCTCGCCCGCTTCGACGCTGCTGGCGTCCTTCGCGTCGGTCCCGAATCTGCCGGTGCCGATCCCGGGCCCATCTGCTACGGGGGTGGTATCCAGCCCACCGTCACCGACGCAAATCTCCTCCTCGCTCGACTGCAGCCCACACGCTTTCTCGGTGGAGATTTCACTCTCGATCTCGACCGTACCCGTCGCGTCACGCAAGAATGGCTGAAGAAACAGGGCTCAAATCTGGCTCTGGAAAAATTCGCCGCCGGAGTCGTCCGCGTGGTCAACGCCACCATGGAAAAAGCCATCCGCGTCGTCTCCGTTGAGCGCGGTCGCGATCCGCGCCATTTCGCGCTGGTCGCCTTCGGCGGCGCCGGCGGCCTCCACGCCTGCGCCCTGGCAGACGCCCTCAGCATTCCGCATGTCATTGTCCCCGCACTTCCCGGAGCACTCTCGGCCGTCGGAATCCTTTTCAGTGACGTCGTGAAAGATTACTCACGCACCGTTCTCTGGCGCGTCTCAGGAAGAGTTCCTACCGTACAATTGAATCGAGAGTTTGCAACGTTAGAAAAAATTGCCGCCACAGATTTTCACCATGAAGCCTGGCAGGGAAGAGCCCAATACCTGCGCAGCGTCGACATGCGTTACCGCGGCCAGGGCTACGAACTCAACATCCCGCTCACCAAGAACCTGCTGCGCGACTTCCAGCAAGAACATTTCCGCCGCTACGGCTACACCCATCCAAATCGTGAAGTAGAACTGGTAACCCTTCGCCTCCGTGCAGTCGTAAAGACCCCCCAGTTCCGAATCACGAGGGACAGGGAACATGTGGGGACGGGCACTCTTGCCCGCCCAGGCCGAGCGAAGCTCGGCTCGATTTCCTCGCCAGGAAGCCCGGTCCTCTTCGACAACAAGACTCTGCCCACAACGATCTACTCCCGCGACGAACTTCGCCCAGACAGAAAATATTCCGGTCCCGCGATCATCACCGAATACAGCGCCACCACAGTCATCCCGCCGGGCAAGCGCTTTCACCTCGACGGCGCAGGAAATCTGCTGATCGTTATTTGATCAACGCTTCTTACCTCGTGCTCTTCTTCTGCCGCTTATAGAACCTTTGGAACTTGGCCCGGTTTCCGCACTTGGTCATGTCGCACCAGCGCCGCAGATGGTTCTTGCTGGTATCGAGAAACAGCCACAGGCAAGTGTTTGACGCGCACGCGCGCACGAATGCTAATTGATCCGAAGCCAGCAGATCGGCCGCCGAGCACGTGATCGGCCACAGCGGAGTTTCGAAGTCGTCAGGGACGGCGTCAAAGCGCCATTCAAAACTACCGTTCACTTGCACTAGGCGCGAGCGTTGCGCGGCTGCCTGCACGAACTGGTTGAAAGTGGCGAGCGCTGCCTGAGGTACAGGTTGCTTCTGCACCAGGGCCCAGAAGACTCCATACATCGCCTCTCGCAACTCGATCGCTGCGCTCAGGGCCCGCTGCGCCGCCTCCGGAGACCTCTGGCTCCGCTCGAACAAACGGTCTACCTGCGCCGGGTCGAGAATGCCGGTGTCTTCGCCAAAACGCGCCAGGTCAATGTAGCTCGCGAGCAGTTCCTTCGGTTCGCCACTGAAACGGTCGTCCAGCGTGTTGAGGAAGTCGAGGCACAACGCACCGCCGACGAGCTCAAAGCGCGGTGGACGGCGACGTACGATTTTTCGCTTCGCTTTCGTAGTTCCCATGTTACGCAGTACCTTATTATCTAACCATCAAAATATAATTGACAAGTTAGAATTCGGAGATTAATATCAACCTAACCTATGAAATGATGTTAAGAGGTTAGATTATGTTCTTCCCCGAACCGACGCAAATGATGGCCCTAACTCGCAACCGCAGGCTCACAACTGAAAAGATGATAAACATAGGAGGCAGACCAGTGATTGTGCCCCAGCCGCGCTCATCTCCGACCGGCCACGACCGTGCCGAGACCATCAAAATGGCGCTGGCGTTCGCGGCGATCTATTTGGTTTGGGGCTCGACTTACCTGGCGATTCGCTACGCAGTCGAAACCATTCCGCCGCTCGTAACCGCCGGCGTTCGACACTCGATCGCGGGTGCAATCATGCTGGCATGGGCGTGGATGCGCGGATTCCGTCCCAAACGCGAGCACTGGATTTCGGGACTCATCGTCGGCGCATTGTTCTTCCTGGTGGGGCATGGGACGCTGCACTGGGCCGAGCAATACGTGGGTTCGGGTCTGGCGGCGCTGTTGATCGCGACCGAGCCAATGTTCATCCTCGTGCTTGCCTGGTCGATGGGCCAGCAGCGAATCAGCCGGATCAGTTCAATGGGCCTGGTTTTAGGTGTGGTCGGCGTGGCCATCCTGATGGGCACTGAGCTGACAATGAAAGGATCAAGCTTAATCGGATTGCTCGCCGTGCTCACGGGTTCGCTCTCCTGGGCTGCCGGAGTAGTGATCTCACCGAAGGTGAAGCTACCCACCGATGCTCTGGGACGTACAGCTCTCCCCACGATCTGCGGAGCGGCAATGCTGTTGATCGCCGCGGGCCTCACCGGTGAGTTCCAAGCCACGCATTGGGCCAGCATTTCGTTGAAATCGTGGCTGGGCTTGGCGTATCTGATCGTATTCGGGTCGATCATCGCCTTTACGGCCTACACCTGGCTGCTGCAGCGCTGTCCGCCGGCGCTGGTGGCGACACACACCTATGCGAATCCTGTGGTTGCTATGCTGCTGGGGTGGCTGCTGGCTTCGGAGCCATTGACCATGCGAGTGGCAGCGTCGTCGGTGGCGATCCTGGGAGCGATCGTGCTGATTCGTCGCGGTGAAAAGACAGCGGCGCCAAGAATTTCAGAAACAAACACAATGGCCGCCGGGCATGAACTGCGCACGGCGGTCCGGAGAGTGTCATGATCAGCCGGGTGTGGCATGGATGGACCACGCGAGACAATGCCAACGCTTACGAGACGCTGTTACGGAACGAAGTGCTGCCGGGCATTCATCGGGTGAGCGGATTCAAGGGCGCGCAGGTGCTGCGGCGGGACCTGGGGGATGAGGTAGAGTTTGTGACCATCACGCTGTTTGATTCGCTCGAGGCGGTGAAGGAGTTCGCGGGCGAGGACTACGAGGCTGCCGTGATTCTGCCCGAGGCACACCGGTTGTTGTCACACTTTGACGCGCGCTCGGCACACTACGAGACGGTGTTCAGTCTGGAGTAGGACTCCTGCCATTTCTTACGCCCCTTCGGGGCTTGTTTCCTTCGACTCTCCCTCCCAGGGCTTGCGCCCGTTCGACAAGCTCAGGGCAAGCTCTGGGCTTTATTCTTTCGCGCTTCGCGGCTGGCGGAATCGCGGCCGGCTACTTTCCAGCGGCCATAGCTGGGGGAACTCACGGGCTTTACCGTACGTATGCTACAAGGGAAAGGTCTGTGTTAACCGGGGGGGAACGAAATGGAGCATAGCCCGGGACCGACGGATAGCCAGTCGCGGGCCGACACCGTCCTGCTGCTGGGAATCGCGGGTGCGATCGCACTCGTCCACGTGCTGACGAATAACCGTTACGGCCTTCATCGCGATGAGCTGCAGACTTTGAGCGATGCGCTGCACATGGACTGGGGTTTCGTGGCGTATCCGCCGTTCACGCCCTTTGTTGAACGTATCAGCCTGGCGATCTTCGGACACTGGCTGGCGGGGCTGCGGCTGTTTTCAGTCATCGCGCAAGCCCTCGCAGTTGTGGCGACGGGATTGATGGCACGGGAACTAGGGGGTGGCCGGCTGGCGCAGGCCACGGCTGCGCTGGCGGTCGCGCTCGCGCCGCTGGCCCTGTTCGAGGGGACCGAATTCCAGTACACGACCTTCGATTATTTGTGGTGGGTATTGATCGCGTATTTCGTGATTCGCCTGCTCAAGTCTGACAACCCACGCTGGTGCCTGGCGATTGGCGCGACGGTCGGCGTGGGACTGATGACCAAGTACACGATGGGCTTCTACGTGGCCGGGATCGTGGGCGGTTTGTTGCTGACGCCCGCACGACGCTTTCTTGGTAGCAAGTGGTTCTGGGCTGGAATCGCACTGGCGGTGCTGATCTGCCTGCCGAATCTGCTGTGGCAGGTGCGCCACGATTTCATTTCGTTGCACTTCCTCCAGCATATTCACAAGCGCGATGTTGGCCAGGGCCGGGCCGAGGGATTTGTGCGGGAGCAGTTCCGCATCTGTACGAATCTCTTTTCGGCGCCGGTGTGGATCGCCGGGTTGATCTGTTTTTTCCACGATCGGCGATACCGAATGCTGGGGTGGATGTACGTGATCCCTCTGGTGCTATTCATGGCGGGGAAGGGACGTTTTTATTACCTGGGAGCGGCGTATCCCATGCTGCTGGCAATGGGAGCGGTGTCTGCGGAACGCTGGGTTGCCTCCTTGTCACGGGGCTGGGGATGGGCGGTGGAGGGTGCGCTGTTCACCGGTATGGCGGCCTCTGGGCTGTATTTCGGCATAGTCATCATTCCTGTCGCGGCAGACGGTCCGCTGAAGGAATTTGCGCTCAAGAATAACGGTGATCTACGGGAGGAGATTGGTTGGGATGATCTCGTTAAGGCGGTGGTGGGCATTCGGGATTCTCTGCCTGCGGAGCAACGAGGAAATTTCCGCGTCCTAGTGGGGAACTACGGGGAGGCAGGCGCGATCGAGATTTTGGGTCCAGCGTACCAACTGCCGCCGCCAGTCAGCTTAACCAACTCGGCGTGGCTGCGCGGGTATCCAATGCCGCCGCCAACCACCTTGATTGTGGTGGGCTGGTCGCAGAGGCAGGTGGACGAGGCGTTTACGGCGTGCAGAGTCGGCGGGCACAACGGCAATCCGTATGGCGTGGAGAATGAAGAGAGCAAGGACCATCCGGACATATTTGTTTGTGGCGGGCCGCGCCAACCTTGGGCAGAGTTCTGGAAGGAGCATCAGAGATTCGGGTGAGTCAAATGGGACAAAAAGCCCCACCTCTCGCAGAAACCGTGAGAAATGGGGCACCCTCGTACGTTTTGTTGACCTAGCTATTGGTCGTTACGTGGAATGGGGGCGAAGGCTACGCCGCGGAACACTTGGCCGTAGCCCGAGTTCTGCAGCGTGACGAAGTGATCGAAGCGGTGATGGTGGCCGCTTCAGAGGGTCGTGGCTGAGATGGGATCGGTGACAACTACCAGGTTCGTGGGGTCAGGCTCACCGCCGGAGAAAATGCTGTACTGTGCGGTGATCGCGTAGATCGTCGCAGTGCCTTCCTCGCGGTTCACTTTGCCCGTGAGGTTGCGGATACCGTAGGTGTAGGTTGGGGCCGGGTATCCGGCAATCGTTGTGGCTTTCAGGAGATTGAGACCGTCCGTGATCACGTAATCGAGTTGCCAGGTCCCGTTTATCAGGCTCCACTTCTGCAGTCCTGCGAGAGGATCGGGGATCAGGTTTCCATTGGCGTCGGTGTTGGGATAGCCTTCGTCGGCAACGTAGAGCGTGCTCGGATTGGCGAAGAAGAATCCGAATGGCGTGTGGGGCGAGGCGTTGCCGGTGACAGGGTCCGTGGCCGGGGCGCCCAGCAATTGGACGATCGTATTTCCTGTTCCGGTGGGGAGCCCGTTGCCGGTTCCGTTTTCGACCTGGAAGATTCCGTCGTCGCCGTTGCCGCCGCTGCCTTTGGAAACGTAGAGGTTGCCATTGAAGATTCCGATGCCGCGGAAGTTGCTGTGCTTCACGTGCTGCTTGGCGGTCTCATCCGGGCGGTCGGCGGCAACGTACACGCCCAACTCATAAGAAGAGTTTGATCCGGGAGTGCCGTAGCGGGCGCCGATCGTTGTACCTGGTCCGGTGCCATCCTTTGCGACGGTAGAGTCGGAGTTGCCTGCCATGTAGAACTGCGTGCCGTCGACAGTGACGACGGCGCGCGGATTGTCGCCACTGTAGGCATTGGCCTCGGGCTGCAGGAGCACAGAGCCGTCGGCGGAAATCATGGCGACTTCGCGGTCGAAGAGCGGGTTCGTGTTGCCTGCTAGATTGGCTCCCGTCGTGTACGAGTTCGAGACACCTTCCGCGCCAACCGGACCGTCATATCCCATGTAAGTGAGATAGTGCCGGTCGACCGAGCGCGTCAGGGCGCCCTCGGATTTCGAACTGAAACTGGTGGAGCTGCCGGTCAGCGGCAGCGAAAACAACGACGGAGTGTTAGGGAAGGGGGCGTAAAGGTCGAGGTGGATGCTTCCCTGGATGCCAGAGACTGTCGGGTCGGTGAAGATGTACGGATAGGTTTCGGCGTTGCCGAAAGTGTTGCCGTCGTATTGAACGCGACTGACGACCAGGAAGAAGTCCTGTGCGACAGCGGCAGTCGACAGATTAAAGATCAGGATTGCGCTGAGCAGAGTGAGCACAATGGGTGAGGCGAGTGATCTGATGAGAGATTGTTTATTGCTTTGGGGGGTGGGGCTAGGCGAAAACATTCCAATGTGTCCTCCTGAGCCAGGGAAGATATTCTGCGAAGGTTGAGGCGTGATTAAAACCTGAGGAATTTACAAAAGTTTACGAGCGATCGGTACAGTCCAAATCTTCCGTGGAGTGACTATTGGCAGGTGAGCGTGAGGCGCCGCAGGGCGCCGTTCTGCCATCCTGTGCCATCGGTCGGCAGGTGGGTGAAGTAGACGTAATAGCTCTTCCCGAGGGTGTGCGGATCGTCACCGAATCCGACGGCGGTGGGATAGGCCGCGATCGGGCCGAAGTCGCCGAGAGAGACGGGCACGGTCCAGCGAAGTGCATCGATGGATTCTGCGTAGGCGAATGGGGTGTCGTTCGAGATGATCATCACATAGCGCTGTAACGCTCGGTTGTAGTGGATATCGAGATAGCCCGAGTAGGCCGACTGCGGAATCAGGTCGGTGGAAGCGCCGCCGATCGCGGGTTGCAGATGCCAGTTGCCTTCGTAGAACTTTTCGAAGGGGACTGTGTGCGGGTGTTTCGATCCGAAAGCGGCCTCGAGTACCGACGAGGCCAGGGCACGCGCAACGGAAACGTTCGTCGTCGTGGTGATGTGAAGCGTGCCGTTTGGGATCCAGTCGGGGAAATACAGATAGAAATACTTGCCGTCGGGCGAGAGCACGAGGGGACCATCGCCGATTTCAAAGCCGTCGAGCCCGACCACGTAGGACTGATTGAGACGAATGATCTCGCCGAGGTCGGTCCAGGTTTGACCGTTGTCGGAGGACGCAACCAACCCAAGGGCTGCGTAGAGTGCATCGTTGGGGAGTTCGCCATGATAGGTCGCCAGCAGGCTGCCCGCCCCGGGCATGCCTTCAGGAACCTCATAGACGGGGCCTCCGCCCATGTAGCCATAGCTGGGATAGATGGGGTTCACGGCGGGGTCGGGATTAGGCGAGACGCTGATGTCCTGCGGATCGCCCGAGCCGAGCGGGTTGTCGAGGGTTCCGAGGGTGGTGACAAACGATCCGTATTTGTTGTTGCCGACCCAATGGCCGTGCCACATCTGGCGGGAGTGCCAGCCGCCGTCGCTGGCAAAGAACTCGTAGCCACCCTTTGTCTTGATCACGCCCAGGGGAGTGTCGGGCCAGGCGAAACCGTTTGACGTATCGGTGATCGGAGGCTCCGCCTTCCGACCTGCGTCGTATCGTTGCTTGGGAGATGCGACGACCCGGTTGGCGGTAACCTTCGGCGTGCAGAGCGGGACCAGGGTCGCTGCCTCTTCAGCAGCAGTCAGGCTCGACCAGCACGCCAAAACATAACACAGACTAATGAGGCGCCGAGCGACGCGGAATGGCGATGACATTTGGGTCCTCTCATTCAGCATGAACACGGGATTCGAGCACAAGTCGCGAGGGCGTGGAGGATTGATGCGGGAGGTGGTCCTGCACCCAGGCGGACGGGGCGGTCCGCCCCACACACGTCAGTGGTGTTGGTCACGTCGGCGGAGGTAGTCGATGAACATTTGTTCGACGGGCTTGTCGTAGGCCATCAGGACGTGGCGAACGGTGTGTCCGCTGACGAAATGGCAGACTTCTTCGGCGAGATTCTTGGCGTGATCGCCGGCGCGTTCGAGCGACTGGGTCATGAAGATGACCTGCAGGCTGGCCTGGCGGTGAACATTTTCGGGATTCTCGATGTGCCGGAGGAAGATCAGGTTGCGGAGGCGGTCCATTTCGGCGTCGGCGCGGAGGACGTCGATGGCCTTGCCGATTTCACGCTCGGAAAATGCTCCCCCGCAATCGGTCAGCATTTTTTCGAGGATGGTCGCCATTTGTGTTAGGTCGCGCGTGTCTTCAGAATCGATGCGCCCGCCGGCCGCCTGCGCGCTGTTGGCGAAGCTGAGCAGCAGATCACCGATGCGCTCCAGGCCGATCATGAATTTCATGCAGGCGAGCAGTTCGCGCGCCTCGGCCGGGCCAACTTCGGTGATGGCCGTGGTGACGCCACTGTCAATCTCCATGTCAATGGTGTCGAGTTCGCGCTCGCGCTGGCGGAGGGAGTTGAGCAGGGAATTGGAGCCGGTGGCAATGCCTTCCGCCGCGGCTCCGGCGGCCTCTTTGGCGAGGCGGCAGGCTTCTACAGTACGGCGCACGATGTAATGATGGGCCGGTTCGGGATTCGGGCTCTTGGTCGCGGTACTCATAACGGGGTCCGCCGGGCGAGAACGCGGACGACGAAGCGGTCTTACGGCCTTGTCGTCGCGGTTCTGCCGTTCCTGGAATGGGATGGCCAACGGCCAAGCATAATTTCTTTTGTGGATTTGGTGGTTAATAAGCTGTGAATTTTTGTTCATTTTTCGATGCGGCTTCGGGGCGTCGAGAATGTGGGTGTTTCTGTGACAATTGTGGACCAAGACGGAAAGAATGCAAAACCGAAATCGCGGGCAGGAACTCTCACCCGACAGTTTTTGTCCCGGTCAGGGCTTAAGCGAAGGGAAGTGTGAACAGGAAAGTGGCGCCGTGACCGAGTTCGCTCTCGGCGCGGATGGAACCGCCATGCGCACGCATGATGTGCTTGGCGATGGCGAGTCCCAGGCCGGTGCCGCCTGATTCGCGAGAGCGGGCCTTGTCGACGCGGTAAAAACGCTCGAAGAGGCGTGGCAGGTGTTCGGAGGAAATTCCGGCGCCGAAATCTTCAACATAGAACTCGATGCCACGAGAGGCCTGACGCGCGCCGAGGACGATGCGGCCACCGGCGCGTCCGTACTTCATCGCGTTGTCGATGAGGTTGGAGAAAACCTGGTGGATCGCCTCACGATCGGCGAGCACCAGCGGCATGGAATCCACCCTGCCGCTGCCCTTTCCGTCCTGGTTCTCGTCGATATGCAAGTCCACATCATGGGTGCGAGCGACGGCGCGGAAACTCTCTTCGGCGTCGCGCAAGAGCTCGATAGGCGGGACGGGTTCAGTTTCGAATCGGGTCTCGCCAGACTCGACGCGAGCGAGGGTCAGCAGGTCTTCGGTGAGGCGCGACATACGGGCGGCGTTCTTGCGAATGATTTCGAGGAATTCTCGCGTGGGACCAGAGTTTTCCGGCGCGCTGTCGAGCAAAGTTTCGGAATATCCCTGAATCGAGGTCAGAGGGGTGCGGAGTTCGTGAGAGACGTTGGCGATGAAATCGCGGCGCGTTTTTTCGACGCGCTCGGTCTCGGTGAGATCGCGAAGAACCGCGACGACGCCTCCGTCGGGCAGAGGCGCGGCGGTTACGTCGAATGCGCGGCCGGGAACGATGGAGGTGGCGCGCGCGGTCTTTACCTCTTTTGTGGAGGTCGCGGCCTTGACAGTGGCGAGGAAATCAGGATCGCGAATGGTCTCAACCACCGGCGCATTGAGGCGAGAGCGCTCCGGGACAAGCCGGTCCATGGGCTGATTGGCCCACTGCACAAGGCCGTCGGAGCTGACCGCGATGACGGCGTCCTGCATACTGTTGAGAAGAGTTTCGAGCTGGCGCTGGCTGGAGCGGACGGCGGCAAAACTACGCTCGACCTGTCCGGCGGTTTTGTCGATGGCGGCGGCCACGCGGCCAATCTCATCGACGGAATGATCGTGGAGACGCGCCCGCAGGTCGCCGCGTTCGATGCGGGCGGCTACGTCGACGATGCGTTCGAGCCGTCGGGACGTCCAGATGGAAGCCATGGCCGCGACGATTAGAGCGATGAGAAAGGCCAGGGTCGCTCCCCAGAGCATGCGGCGACGGACTTGGACCTGCACCGCTTCGATATCGGAAAGCGGGTAGGCGAGGCGCACGGCGCCTCCGGAAACGGGAGCGGCTACATAAAGAAACGGTACACCCAGCGTCGTGCTAAGCCGCTCAGTGGATGCAGTCTTGCCGGTGAGGGCGGCGACGAACTCCTTGCGCGAGGCGTCGTTGTCTGCGTCGGACGGGATGGATGCGGAGTCGGCGAGCACTTTGCCGGAGGCGTCGATGATCGTGGCGCGGGCCCCCGCCGCTTGCCCTTCCTGAGCGGCGATTTCGGCGAGGGAGTGGGTGCGGTCGGTTTCGACGCGATGCGCGAACAGCAGCGTCTTCTGGGTTAGGTTGCGCTCGATTTCCGAACGCAGGGAGCTTTCCCAGGCGCTGCCCAGCATGACGTCCAAGATGCCGGCCGTGGCGGCGATTACGATCAGAAACACCGCCAGCAGCTTGAAGAAAATCCGGTTCTTCACCATCTCCTCATTTGGGGGCTTCAAAGCGATAGCCGGCGCCGCGGACGGTTTTGAGATAGCGCGGATTCTCCGGGTCGGGCTCGATCTTTTCTCGGATGCGGCGGACGTAGACGTCGACCGATCGCGGAGTCACGTAGGCGGTGTCGCGCCAGACCGAGTCGAGAAGATGATCGCGGCTGAACACCCGTCCGCGGTGGCGGGCAAAATAGTCGAGCAGACGGAATTCGGTCGCGGTTGTGGGAACGGCACTCCCGCGCACCGTAAGCGTCATGGCGGAGGGATCGATCTCGATGTCGCCGACTTTCATGGGACTGGGCGGCAGCGGTCGTTCAAAGCGGCGCAGCACGGCCTTGACGCGAGCCACGAGTTCGCGTGGGCTGAAAGGCTTGGCGATGTAGTCATCGGCGCCCAGTTCGAGGCCAAGCACGCGGTCGGCTTCGCTGCTCTTGGCGGTCAGAAAAATAACAGGCACCGAGGCGAGGCCCGGCATCTGGCGCACGCTGCGGCACAGCTCCAGTCCGTCTTTGCCCGGGACCATGATATCGAGCACGAACAGCGCCGGACGCTGGCGTTCGGCGTCGGAAAGAACGTTCGCACCGGTGGGATAGACGCGCACCGTGAAGCCTTCGTTTTCCAGGTGATGACGGACAAGGCGGGAAATGTCTGGATCGTCTTCCACCACGAATATGCTAGGTTTCACGGGTTTATTGTAACGGAGCCAGTAGCGGCTACCTAGCGCCGAGTATTGGGTTTTCGGGCGCGGGCAAAGATTTTATCGGATTGTAACAATCGGGCTGGCAGCAAAAGCCCCATTCTCGCGAAGAGCGCGAGAAATGGGGCACCCGGTTTCATTTGGTCTCTCTGTTTCGCCTAGCCTTTTACGATCTTCTTGGCGGCGGCGTCCCAGACTGCCACGGTCTTGTTGAAGTAGGAAAAATTCGCCAGGTGACACCCGATGGCGGCGTTGTTGCCGAAGACTTCATTCTCGGCGACTGGCTTGCGTGTCCGCACGGCGTTGTAGAAGTTGGCCTGATGATCGACGGTGTCGCTGTAGCCGGGAGGATTGGCGTAGGACTCGCCTTCCGCGTCAACCGCGTACTTTAGGGCTTCCGGCTGCGGATGCTCTTCATGCCACTTCTGCAGATACTGGTCGCGTAGCGCTTTCGGCCAACCGAAGATGGAATAGCCTTCGGGCTCGGGACGCGTGTCCTGCGGCTTGTAGCTCAAGGTCGCGTCTTTGATGATCATCGTGCCCTTCGTGCCGTAGAAGCCGATGAACTCTCCACCATCGTTGTTCAGGTTGCAGCGCAGGGTGACGCGGCAACTCGGGTAATCGTAGAGAGTCTCGATCAGATCGGGGAATTCGCGGCCATCTTTGAAGTGGAAGAGGCCACCGGAGGATTGGGCGCGTTGAGCTGGCTCGTTGATGCCGGTGATGAACTGGATGCCGGAGATCAGATGGACGAACAGATCGCCACCCAGGCCCTCACCGTAATCGGTGAAGCAGCGCCAGCGGAAGAAGCGGACCGGATCGAAGGGCTTTTTGGGAGCGTTGCCGAGGAACGCGTTCCAATCGATGGTTTTTTCGCTGGCGTCGGGCGGAATGGGATAGACCCAGGCGCCGCTGGGAGAATTGCGGTCCCAGTAGGCGTTGATGGAGAAGACCTCGCCCAGTTTGCCGGAGTCGTAGATCTCTTTCGCTTTGGCGTAAAGGACGGAACTTACGCGCTGGCTGCCGATGGCCACCATGCGGTTATGCTTGTGGGCGGCTTCGACCATGGCGAATCCGTCTTCGACGAGGTGCGACATCGGCTTCTCGCAGTAAACGTCCTTTCCCGCAGCGCAGGCATCCTCGAAGATGTGACGGTGCTGATGGTCCATAGTGGCGATGAGAATGGAGTCGACGTCTTTGCGGTCGAGAATGGTTCGGTAATCGCGGGTGGCGGGAACGCTGGGGTTGTTGACGGCTTCCTGAGCGGCGGCATGTCGGCTGTCATACAGGTCACAGACGGCGACGCACTGAATGCCGGGAACGTGCAGCGAAGCCTCGAGGTGTTCGCATCCGCGAATGCCGGTGCCGATGGAGGCGAAGCGAACCGTGTCACTAGGCGCGACCGGACGCGGAGTGGCGGAGAGCACACGAGGTTGCAGGACAGTTTTGGCGACGGTGGTCGCGGCCAAGGCACCAGAGCCGAGTTGAATGAATTTACGGCGAGACAGGGGATTTTTTGCCATGAGATTTTTCCGCCTCGAAAATGTTTGAAGATTTTGGTCCGTGACAGCAGGTAGCCGGCGCGGAAGGTTTCCGGGGAGGAATTATCCCACATGGGCGGGTGAATTAGTAAAACGATTTTCTAAGGTGGAATTGTCGTTTCGGATTCGGGAGGCGGAGGTCGCGCGAGCGCGGGCGACCGTCGCTCACTTCTCGCAAAAGGCGCGAGAAATCGGCACCCGCCTTTATCTTGTGTGCATTTCGAATGTTAATACCTTGATGCAAGAGCGGAACTTGAACCGGCAGGTGTGGTGTCTTTGTTAGTGAGAGGAGTTTCCGACAAAGCAAGCTTTCTCTCTATGCCCGAAGCTGACCTGTGGCAAACGTAATGGGGTGTGGGTGGACTATCATCGGACATGGTGGAGGGACTTCACCCCAGCGCGGTGCTGCTTACCAATATGCCCCGGGGAAAGTCCGTCCCAAGATAGTCGGCAGGAACGAGAATTGCTCGCTGCAAGCAAAGTGTAGGGATCCTTCGTCGCAAAGAACGCTCCTCAGGATGACAGTGTGCGGGTTTGTTTCAGGGAAGAACCGGAGGGAAAAAATTGAAAGGGCCGTGACATTGGTTATGCTCTAGCCGCCAGCTCCTGCGAGGGAGCTAACAGCGTGGAGGCATGTACCGTCACAGCCCCTTGATGGGATCACTGCTTTCGC
>Ga0307479_10002844_pt1 | contig 15714 bp, 13 predicted proteins | sample atmos_gasesECM4C_FD_203743 | JGI IMG/M metagenome (GOLD analysis project Ga0307479, IMG submission 203743) | Hardwood forest soil microbial communities from Morgan-Monroe State Forest, Indiana, United States - atmos_gasesECM4C_515 | ecosystem: Environmental > Terrestrial > Soil > Temperate... | reverse complement strand
GCGAAGTCGGGATCGTTGAAAGTCCGCGAGTTCAGCCGCGAGGATGAACGCAAGCTCTGCATCGTCTTCGACAACCCGCCGGCGGGTTTGATTTCAGAAGAGGCTTACGAACGAGGTGTGAATCTGGCAGCGTCGCTGGCATGGCACTTCTCCACGCAGGATGCCGAAGTTTCATTTGTTGTATCGGGGCAGGGACGTGGCACGGATGTGAACGAGTTTCTCGCGCGACTCGCAGTGGTTAAGCCGAACGACGGTCGAAACGCGAGCTCAGCCGGGAAGCCACAAAAAGACGTTCTCCGAAACCTAACTCTCGATACACTAAATTTGGACAAAAACGGGGAATACAACATCGTGATAACAGCGCGGCCTCACGGAAGCCTCCCCACGGCACTGTGGAACTGCTCGTACTTCATATTTCTAGCGACGGAAACCGTGCCTCATCGCCCTGGGAATCAGGCTCCCTAGCTACCTAGGGTGGTTCCCAGAATGAACCTGCGCGATTTTTTCTCTTCCTCCCAACTGTTTACCTCTTCCCAAGCATCTGATTTCGGAATATACTCGCCCCCCGTTACAGCTTTTGGAGTGCTTGGAACATCGTAGTCCGGGAGGATCCAATGCGTATCTGCGAGCTGATCAAGAACCAGGAAACCTATCATGCCGAGATGGGCCACACGGTACTGGAAACAGTGCGTGCCATGGTGGAACATAATATTGGCGCCGTACCCGTGCTGCACAATGGCAGGCTGGTAGGGATTTTTTCCGAGCGCGATCTGATGAAGCGCGTGGTGGCCGAAGGCTGCGATCCCCGCAGCACCTGTCTGGCCGAGGTCATGACCGACGATCCACTCACCGTCAACACGAATGAGGAGTTGGAGAACTGCATGGCCCTCATGCGGCGCCACAGCTTCCGTCACCTTCCCGTCTGCCATGAGGGACAGTTGGTAGGAATCGTTTCGTTGCGCGATATCCTGCTGCACGACCTGAACGAGAAAGACGATGAGGTGCGCATGATGCGTGCCTACATCCACTCGGTTCCCGACGCCTAGGGCGGGTCCCTCTGATTTCAAAATAACCCCGGGATTGCCTGTCCTGGTTCTGACCGTTCAGGGTGCGCCCGCCCGGCCAATGGCACGAAGGTAACGTTACTTTCGGTTACCTGAGTACATTGAACACCTGCGGCAAAAGGTTTAACTTCTTCTAACAGTCTCTCTTGGTTGAGAAATACCACGTTCAAGCCGGCTATCGGGCACTGAAGTTGTGACGATGAGCAATCGAATCACGATCGTTTATTATCTGCTCTGGTTCGCGCATCCCGTTCTCCAAACGGCGATCGCGGTGGCCATTTATCGTCGAGGGCGGCTCCAGCAATTCAGATATTTCTTTGCCTATATTGTCGCGCAGATTCTCACCTTCGCCGTTGTCTTCAGCACTTATCGCTACAACCCAATCGCCCTGGTTTACGTAAGCTGGACAAGTACGGCGATTAGCGTGGCCTTAGGTTTTAAGGTAATCCATGAAGCTTTTCTCGATGCCTTCAAGCCGTTTCATACTCTGCGAGATCTGGGGACCGTGCTTTTCAAGTGGGCCGGACTGGTGATGCTGCTGGTCGCCGGAGTAGTGTCTGTCTCCACCAACGCCTCGGACACCGCGCCCTGGATGCAGGCTATTCTTACCGCCCAGCGCTGCGTGCGCATTATTCAAGTCGGCATGGTGCTATTCCTGTTGTTTTTCGCTCGCTACCTGGGCGTGAGCCGCAAGCAGTACAGCTTTGGCATTGCTTTAGGGTTCGGATGTTTTGCCATGGTGGAGCTGTCGTTGGTGGCGTCCTGGGTAGGCGACCACCTGAATAATCTCTCGATGGGTCTGGTCAACATGACCGCCTACAATTGCACTTTGCTGATCTGGCTGGGATATACGTTAGTAAAAAGTCCTGCCCGCGACGCTCCATCCACCCTGCTGCGGCCGCAACGCTGGGAGCAAAGCCTGACGGATATTCACCATCCTCTTCCAGCCGACTCTTTGATTCCTATGTTTGAAGGCATGGTAGATCGCGCCCTCTCGAAGACCCACGCTTCGCCATCTGCGCAGCAAGAGAACTCGGACGCTGCCAAGGCCGCAGCGGCCCATGCTGGAGGCGCTTCCACGAGTAGTCTGGGATTCTCCGCGCTTCCGGGCGGAATGCGGGTGGGCAGTAAGAAGTAAGATGGGGCTAGCCTGCTGAAGATACCCTCTGTCTCGATTCCTTGGAAGCCGCGCAGTAATTTCGGATTTCGTAAACTTTCCCTGCCCAAACGATTTTTCTCGGACCTCGCCTGGTCTTGATGCGATAAAACTTTAACAGTGTTTAGGTAAACAACTGATTTAAAAGATGTTGGATTTGCTTTGCGCGTGACTGGAAATGGGTGTTTCCACGCCTGGTTGTTCGGCTACGGCAATCACTGTAGGGAAATCCCTTAGAGGGGCTTGACTTGTGTCTTATAATTCTCCCCCGCGTTGCAGACGTGATTTTTTGAAAGCTAGGACGCGGGAGGAGAAAACCCATGAAGCAAGCAGTCAGGATTTCGATCCTGATGTGTGCACTAGTGGGCACATATGTATCAGCCGCCGTTCCGCAGGTTCCCGCCCCGGACGGAGGGCCAATCATCGTGTGCCCACCACAACAAAAACTGCAAGGCAGGTGCGTCTCGTTACCACCGATGAACAAGTAATGTTTAATCGGAGAGAGAGGCAGTTGCAAGGTCACCAAAGTAACCTACAGTAACTTGGGCCGAACCTAGGGCTCGCAATTTTTGGGCTGACGGACTCATATAAACCGTCAGCCCCGTTTTTTTGGGACGACCAGCTAGTCAGCCTTGATCGTTTGGGCGGGTTCCAGCGCGCGCCGTAATTCAGCGGCATCGTGAATGGGTGGCTGGCAAGTAAAGCCTGAGCAGAGAACCGCAAACGACTTGCCGGTTTTCAGTTGTGGCAAATTGGGAAGAGTCGCTGCCAGCGCTGGAGGCAGATTTGCCGCCACGACTTGGTTCGCAGTCAGCCTGATGGCAGTCTTATTGAAGGCGAAACGTGAATAGGCGGCAGTGGCCAGAGCTGACCCCGCGTTATCGGCGCCGCTTTCGGAAATCACGACCACCTGCACTGGATCTTCCAGGAACTGCACCACCGCGATCCCGTAGGTCGCGGCGAAAATTCCGAACTGCTCGGCCACGCCGGCGAACGCTTCCAGAGTCAGTTCCGCCTTATCGCGGTATCCAGCATCGCCGGTGTAATGATGCAATCGCAGCAACGCAATTGCAGCCATCGGATTCCCTGCTGGCGTGGGAGAATCCTGGAGAGGCTTGCGCCGCGTCGACAGCACGCCCAGGTCCTTGCCGTCGGCGGCCGGTTCGGCGTCGAAGAATCCTCCAGAGATCGGGTCAAACAACTTGGCGATCATGGCATCGCTAATCGCCTGCCCGAATTTAAAATAGCTGAGGTCGGCGGTCGCCTCGTAAGCGTCGAGGCAGGCCAGTGCGGTTGCCGCATAGTCATCGAGTGTGCCAGAAATTTCACGGTGCTCCGCCGTGGGATCGGAATAAGCCACCACGTGCAACAGCCGTGAGCGCGTGGCGCGGGCGCCCTCATCCGCGTCTGCCAACGGCTTCCAGGCCTCTGCCAGAATTCGATCCAGCGAACCCAGAGCAAAGCGCCGCGCGTCCTCCAACTCCAGCACCTTCGCCGCTTCCAGATAAGCCGAGACGCACATGCTATTCCATCCGACGTAGACCGTCTTGTCGACGTAAGGAGTTTGCCGCTGCAGGCGCGCGGCATACATTTTTTTCTTCGCCGAAGCGAGGAGGTTTCTCACGCGCTCAACTGTCAGATTCATACGCCGCGCAATTTCATCCAGGGGAGCACGAACATAAAGCACATTCTTTGCGGGATTGTGGTGCATTTCGCCGATTTCGTTGATGTCGTAGTGCAGCGCCGCGACCTGAGCTTCTTCTTCGGTTAACACAGCGCGGGCTTCATCGAGCGTCCAGGTAAAGTAGTCGCCGTCGTCATCCATAGAAATGTCGGCATCCTGCGAAGCGTAAAAGCCCCCACGCTCGCGGTCGCTGAGCCATTCATCCATCCAGCGGACGATGTCGCGGGCCACGCTCGCGAAAAACTCCGAGCCTGTCGCCTGGTAGGCGTGAACGTAATTCTTCAGAAGTTCGGAGTTGTCGTAGCACATTTTCTCGAAGTGCGGCACCACCCATCGCTCGTCCACGGAGTAACGATGAAATCCGCCTGCCAGTTGGTCGTAAACGCCGCCATTCGCCATGTGTTCGAGAGTGGTGACGATTAGATTGCGAAGGCTGTCGTCTCCCGTGCGCGTATATTGTTCGATCAATAAATCCAGAGCCGAAGGATGGGGAAACTTGGGTGCCTGCCCGAACCCGCCATGCTGCGGATCGAACATCTTGAATGCGGACTCCTGGATCGCTTTGATCACGCTGGCTGAAATCCGCCCGCTGCGCCCGGCAAAAGATTCTGCATGTGCGATGGCGTTCTCCAGCATCTTTGCCTGCTCCACGACGTCGCCGTTTTTTTCCTTGTAAGCAGCGGCGATACTGAGGAGAACGCGCTTAAAGCCGGGGCGACCGTATCCATCGCTTGGCGGGAAATAAGTTCCGCCATAAAACGGCTTGCCATCGGGAGTAAGAAAAGCAGTAAGCGGCCATCCACCCTGCCCACTTACAGCGCTGACCGCCGCCTGGTAACGGCTGTCGATATCGGGACGTTCGTCGCGGTCCACCTTCACCGCGATGAAATGCTCGTTCACAATCGCCGCGACTTCGGGATCGTCATAAGACTCACGGTCCATCACATGACACCAGTGGCACCACACCGCGCCAATGTCAAGCAACATAGGCTTGTTCTCGCGCTGGGCGGTAGCGAATGCTTCCTCGCCCCACTCGTGCCACTGAATCGGCTGATGCATGGCGGACCGGAGGTAGGCGGAGGAGGCCCGGGCGAGGGAGTTGAGGGTGGTGGTGGTCATGGATTCAGTTTATACGCAACTAGTTACGCGAGCACTCCGTAGGATCCATGGAGGGTCTCCAGTTGGAAACAGCCTGGTCGCGCCAGATTGTGCGCTCTCGGGGAGGTTTGCAAGCGGAACGCTCTGTTACCAGCAGCAGGATAAGGTCAACATGGTCACCGTCTTTCAAGTCCAAAAGTGAATTCGTGTTGACAGGCACAAGCCGACCATCCTAGAATTCGCTGGACATCGCGAGCCCCCCCGCCCGCAGGAGGCCGCACGTGACACACCGAATAAACTCCCTGACTTGTTGCTCACTCATCGGCATGGTCTTGTTCTTCTCGTTTACAGTTGGCGCGGCTTCCGTCCCTCAGGGGACGACAGTCTACAATTTCCAGGGTGGGTATACCGATGGCACGTTTCCTGATGGCGGCCTTGTAGCCGACCAGGCGGGGAACCTTTACGGCATGACTCGAGCCGGGGGCACGGCCAGTGCGTGCTATTCGAGCACCGAGCCTTACGGCTGCGGGGCGGTTTTCGAGCTCGCGCCAACCGGAGGATCATGGACAGAAACCCTGCTTTACTCGTTCCAGGGTGGCACCGACGGCGTGACTCCTCTTGGTTCATTGGTTTTCGACTCAGCGGGCAACTTGTATGGTGTCACCGCGGGAGGTGGAAGTAGTGCATGTGGACGGCTAGGTTGCGGGACTGTATTCAAGCTCGCGCCTCCGTTGGTGAAGGGCGGAGCATGGACAGAGACGGTTTTGTACACCTTCCTTGGCGGCCAAGATGGACAAGATCCACAGGGTGGGCTCGCTCTCGATCAGTCCGGCAATCTGTATGGCGTTACATACTATGGTGGCGGAAGTGACAATTGCCAGGGTGCTCTGGGATGCGGCAGCGTATTCAAACTTGCGCCTCCGGCAACGCAGGGTGGGCCATGGACGGAGAGCATTATTCACCGTTTCCGAAGTCGGAACGACGGTGCCTTTCCTCTTGGCCGTCCGGTGCTTGACGCGCAGGGGAATCTTTACAGTACGACGCTGGCCGGCGGCTCTTCGGGCATGGGCACTGCCTTCAAATTGACGCGGTCGACCAGCGGTACCTCATGGACCGAGACCCTGCTCCACACGTTCACTGGGGTAGGCAATGGCGATGGCAACGGCCCCGTAGGCGGAGTGGTATTGCGTAACAACAAGCTGTACGGAACAACCCAAAGCGGCGGGACCGACAAAAATTGCGACAACACTTCCTTGGGGTGTGGCACGGCCTTCGAGCTGGCCCCGCCGGGGCAAGCTGGCGGCGCATGGATAGAGACTTTAATCCTGACATTCGAACCCGCCACTACTGGGGCCTCGCCTCAGGCCACGTTCGTTTTCGACAACGCGGGCAATCTGTACGGCACCGACCAGTCCGACTCGATAGACGGATCGAACATCCTCAGGCTGTCGCCTCCCGTGAAACAAGGCGCCTCTTGGACTGAGACAACCCTTTACACCACGAATTGCCTAAAAACCACAGGCTGCGGGGCGGATTATCCGTTGCTAGTGAGGAATGGAACCGTTTACGGGACAGCAAGCGGCGGGGGACAGTCAAGCTATGGGGTAGTCTTTGCGGTGGTTCCGTAGGTTCAAATTCCTGATTAAAGCACTTCACAACAGCGTCTTCGCGATCGTGCAGTACAAATCAACCGCCTCCGCCAGCTGCTGCTTGTCGATAAACTCACCGTCGGTGTGAGCCACGTGAATCGATCCCGGACCAATTAGCAGCGCTTCGCCCCAGTTTGTCAGTTTGGGAATGTCGGTGGTGAAAGACGCGATCATTGTGGGCAAACCATCGACGGTGCGCAGGCGCAGGAAGGGAAGCTCCAGGGGAAACTCGATCTTCACTTGATCGCCTGCAGTTTCGAGAATCTGACGGCGTAGATCCTGCGATGGAGCGATAAGGCGATAGAGTAGATCGGCGTGCGCATAATCGGGGATAACGTTGGGCGCGCGACCGCCTTCGATCAATCCAATATTTAACGTGCATGGACCGATCTCAGGGTCAGTCGGCAGCGGCATCGCACGCAAGCGCGTGAGAGTGTCAAGCAACTTGTCGATGGCCGATTCGCCGAGTTCTGGATAAGCCGAGTGCGCCATGCGTCCGGAAGCTGTGACTTCGACCCGCAGGGTTCCTTTCGATGCGAGTGCGATGCGATTTTCGGTGGGCTCGCCGTTGATCAGGTACTTGCAGGCATGAGCTTGTTGCGCGGCCGCGTATTCGTTGGCGACTCTCGCGCCCAGGCTGTCGCGCTCTTCTCCCACAACGAAGAGCAGGCCGACATAAAGTTGTTCACGGCGCAATCGCTCAGAGGCTGCAATCTGCGCTGCGATGATGCCTTTCGCGTCGCACGAGCCGCGGCCGTAAATGCGCACAGCATCTTCGGAGGAAGCGATGAACGGTGGAACTGTATCCATGTGCGTGGAAAAAACTATTTCAGGATTTGGCTGCTCCGGCGATGTGGCGTAGAGGTTGAAGCGGTCGCCTTCCACCGGCATTCTCCGCGTTTGATAACCGATGCGTGTAAGTTCGCCATAAAGATAGTTGCCAACTGCGGCCTCGTTGCCGGAGATGGATTCGATGTCGACGAGTTGGCGGGTGAGCGTGATGGCGTCCATTGTCGAGAGGATAGCAGATGGAATCGCAGTGGAAGTCAGAAGGCAGAAGTCAGAATGCAGAACTAAAACCCGGCTGAGGGGCTTTAACTTTTGCATTCTGACTTCTTACCTCTGACTTCTTGTTTCCAACTTCATGTAATCTGAATGTCGTGATTGTCCAGAATTCAACGATAAAGTCGCTGTTCCTCGACGGTCCTGCGGGGCGACTGGAAGCGTTGCTGAATGCAGGCGCGGAGAATGCGACACACGCTGCAGTGGTTTGTCATCCTCATCCGCTGTTCGGTGGGACGCTGCACAACAAAGTCGTGTTCCATACCATGAAGGCGCTGAACAGTTTCGGCTTTCCTGTGCTGCGCTTCAACTTTCGCGGGGCTGGCCTCAGCCATGGAGAGCATGATCACGGTAACGGAGAAGTCGAGGACGTTCGCACTGCTCTCGACTGGCTGGACGCGGAGTTTCATTTGCCGATTTTATTCGCGGGGTTCTCGTTTGGCGCTGCGGTTGGATTGCGTGCCGCATCGTCGGATGAGCGAGTAAAGGCATTGATCGGCGTGGGGGTTCCGGCGATTCCTGTGGCCGCCGACAAAGAAGCGCCGCGCGTTTATACGTTTGATTTCCTGCTCGACTGCGTTAAGCCCAAGTTGTTTGTGAGTGGGGGTCGCGATCAATTCGGTCCTCGTGCGAAGTTGGAGGAGTTATTTGCGTCCGTGGCCGAGCCGAAGAAGCTTGTGGTGATCGAAGGCGCAGATCATTTCTTTGAAGGACGGTTGCGGGAGCTAAGGGACGCGATTGAAAGCTGGGTGCGGCAGGAAATCTTAAAGGAATCTGGCGACAGGTAAAAGTGGCGCTAAGCCAGGGGGCGAGACGCCCTCTGGATAGCCGGCGGGACGCCGGCGCCACAAATCGAAAGCGGTCCTCATAATCGCATGACTGACGCCGAGCAGGAATCGCAGGTTCGTCAAATGCGCGACACTGCCCGTGAGATTTTTCTCCACGCGCTGGCCGAGGCCTCGATCTCCAAAGGATTTGCGCGGCATGTGCACTGTGAGCGCGGGGTTTTGCGCGTCTGTGAAGATCTTTACGATCTCCATGCTTATTCGCGGGTTGTGGCAATTTCCATCGGCAAGGCTGGACATACCATGGTTGAGGCGCTGGCGCAGCAGATGGGCGAGTCCGCACTGGAAGGGATTGTGGCGAGTTCGGGTGCCCCATCCGCGCAAGTGCGCGGCTTTCGTTATTTTCGCGGCGGACATCCCACGCCCACCGCTGAATCCGTTCATGCGGCGAATGCCGTCCTGAAACTGTTGGACGCTCAGAACGCCGCATCGCTGGTCATTTTTATGATTAGCGGCGGCGGATCGTCGATCGTCGAGAGGCCCATCGACGATGAAATCTCTCTCGACGATCTGATCGCAACCTATCGCACTTTGGTGCATTCGGGCGCGCCCATCGCCGAAATCAATGCCATCCGCAAACATCTTTCGGCGGTAAAAGGGGGAAGGCTGGCGCGAGCGGCATTTCCCGCCCAGCAGGTTTCGCTGCTGGTTTCTGATGTTCCGGACAATGCGCCGGATGCGCTGGCGTCCGGGCCGACGATGCCGGACTCGACCAGCGTGGAGGATTGTTATCGCATCGCGGAGAAACATGGCTTGCTGGCGGAGTTGCCGCATTCCGCACGCGAGCTTTTCGAACGCCATGCGCTGGAGGAGACGCCGAAGTCCGACGATCCGGCATTTCATCGGTCGCGCTGGTGGACGCTACTCTCCAATCAGACCGCAGTGGAGCAGGCCAAGGCGGCGGCCGAACGCGCTGGCTTCGTCGTGTATGTGGATAATTCTTGCGATGACTGGGACTACGAGCGCGCGGCAGAATACTTGCTGCAACGGTTGCGCGCGCTAAGAAAAGCATCCGAGCGTGTCTGCCTGATTTCGGGTGGGGAAGTGACGGTGAAGGTTACAAACGGCGGCATCGGTGGACGCAACCAGCAGTTTGCGCTGGCTTGTGCCTCCAAGATTGCAGGGGAGAAGATCGCCGTGCTCAGCGCGGGAACGGACGGAATCGACGGGAACAGTCCGGCGGCGGGTGCTGTGGTGGATGGAACTACGGCAATTCGCGCCCAGGCAAAAGGGCTCGATGTCCGGGCCGCGCTGGAAAATTTCGACGCGTATCCGTTCTTCAGCGCGCTGGGGGATGCTATCGAGATTGGGCCTACGGGGAATAATCTGCGCGACTTGAGGATTATGCTGGCTTACTAACGTGAACAAACAGATCGTTGTTGATTCCGTCGGGCTTCGCCCAGACGGGACAGCCGAGGCGGCTGTCTCCACATGAGTTGTTGGGCTATGCCGCTTCGCTCTTTACTTGCACTCCGGCCCACTTTTCTAACAGCGTGAGGGTGGCGGCATAGTCGAGGTCGCGGTGGCCGTCTTCCGTAGCCATCTCGTAGATCTCTTCCACTGTCTCAAGTGCGGGCAATTTGACGCGGGCTTCCTTGGCGGCTTCCAGGGTGAGGAGGATGTCCTTGTGCATGAGGCGCAGCGGGAAATTAGGTGTGAAGTCGCGCTGCAGAACGAAGGGCGCCTTGTACTCCACGACTCCGGAGCGCACCATGGTGGCCTCGATCAGCGAGACCAACTGGCGCGGATCCACCCCCAGTTTGGTGGCGAGAGTAAGGGCCTCGGCGAATCCTTCGTAGATCAATGCAATCTGGAGGTTCATTGCGAGCTTGGTGGCCTGCCCTTTGCCGGTCTCGCCCATTTGGAAGATTTTCTTGCCCATGGCTGCGAATAGCGGTCTCAGGCGCTCGATGGTCGCCTCTTCGCCCCCGACCATGAAAATCAAGCTGCCATTGGCTGCGCCGATCTTCGATCCGGTCATGGGCGCATCCACGTAGGCCACGCCTTTAGCGCGAACCCGTTCGGCGAATTTCACCGTCGCGGAAGGAGAGATGGTGCTGGAATCGGCGATGATCGTACCATCGGCGAGCGTCTGCTCCACGCCGTCCGCGCCAAACAATATTTGCTCCACGGCGGCGGTGTCGGAAACACACAGCCAGACAACTTCGGCGCCCTGAGCGGCCGCGGCGGGTGTGGGAGCGATGCCCGCGCCCTCCACCAGTTTGCCGGGAGTGCGATTCCAAACAGTGACCTCATGGCCGGCCTTGACCAGATTCGTGGCCATAGGTTGCCCCATAATTCCCAGACCAAAGAAAGCGACGCGCATCTCTCAACTTCTCCTGTTCGCTGAAAAGGAACGCTCTGGGATTAGATACGACGGGTAGGATCAAGGTCAAGACAAAGTGCGGCAGTTGCGCACGAAGTGAGATTGGGGAAGATTGCAAAAACGTTCACATCGACACTTTGCCACGTCTCGCGTTATAGTTCCCGTGACAACGCCTGTGGGTGAGGTTGTCCCGGTTTGCTCCCCTGCATCCCCTGCGAGGTTTTGAATCCTGCATAAGAACAAAGGAAAACTCTGATGAAGATGACGTTGGTCCTCCCAGTTAACAGTGGTAGGAAATTCTTGACGAGTGTTATGGCGACTGCGATTTTGGCGTTGAGTTCGCCCGCGGTAGCGCAAACATTGGCGCGAATCAGTGTGGATAACCTTACCAATACCGACAGTGTGCATAAGACAGAGGTTGAGCCGGCTTCGTTCGCCTGGGGAAACACGATTGTCAGCGCGTTTCACGTGGCCCGGCGGCCGGGATCGATTGGGTGGGGCAGCGGCGATGTGGGATTTGCTACCTCGACTAACGGCGGCGTCAGCTGGACGCACGGAGATCTTCCGGGGCTCACGGTGAACTATGCGGGCGGAACCTACGGGGCGGCAGCCGATCCGTCGGTTGCCTACGACGCGAAGCATGGGCAATGGCTGATTTCGACGCTACCACTGGCGGGACTGAGCAGTGGTACCGGACTGATCGGAGATGTGGCAGTGAGCCGGTCGGCGGACGGATTGACTTGGGGAAATCCGATCATCATCGATAAGACTCATCTCGACGACAAGAATTGGACAGTGTGCGACAACACACCAACCAGTCCTTACTACGGCAATTGCTACACGGAGTGGGACCAAGCGTTCGGCAGCGGTGACGTATTGATGAGTCTGTCGAATGATGGTGGCTTGACCTGGGGGAAGGGCCTGCCTTCGTCCGACCATGCATTCGGGCTGGGCGGCGAACCGGTAGTTCAGCCAAACGGCACGGTGATCGTGCCGTTTGAAGGCGGCGGTATCGACGTGTTCAGCTCCACCAACGGCGGAGTGAGTTGGGGCAAGAGCCAGCAGATTGCCAGCATCACCAGCCACGGAGATGCGGGCGGGATCCGTAATCCCAATCTGCCGTCCGCTTCAATCGATGGAGCGGGCAAGGTGTTTGTGGTCTGGTCGGATTGCCGCTTCCGCACAGGCTGCAAAGAAAACGACATCGTGATGAGTTCCTCCTCCGACGGCAAGACGTGGAGCGCCGTAACCCGCATTCCCATCGATGCGACCAGCAGCACGGTGGACCATTTTCTCCCCGGCATCGGTGTTGATCCGGCGACCTCCGGGAGCACAGCGCATCTCACGATTGTTTATTACTACTATCCGGTGTCCAATTGCAGCTTTAGCACTTGCCAGTTGGAAGTGGGGTTCGTGACCTCGACCGATGGAGGTACGACCTGGACAGCGGGAGCGAAAATCGCCGGCCCGATGAAGCTGGCATGGCTGCCGAATTCCGACAATGGATACATGGTGGCGGATTACATTGGCGTGTCGTACGTGAATGGAAATCCGTTCGGCGTGTTCGCGGCGGCGCAAAAGAATACTGGGAGCACGTTGGCGGAATCCATGTTTACGACAAAAGCGCCGCTTCCGGCGCCGGGCAGCGCTCCACGATTTAGCGGGCTTGCGGATAAGCCGGTGGTTGGAGCGACCTCCGACCATGAGATGCACTTCTACTACGACGACGAAGGCAAGAGAGAAATCCCGCGTTCGCGTTGGATTACGAGTGCTTCAGGGCAGTGAACATTTGCTTCAGGGCAGTGAACATTGGCAGAACGGGCCGCCGGCGTTGGCAACGCTGGCGGCTTTTTTGTTAATTTCTCATTAATATTGACGCCGGTAATGGCCGGGAACCCTCCGAATCACGCGCCATTCTTGCGCGCGTGAACTAAAATAGAGCGAGCCACTTCAAAATCTCATCCAATAAGCTGGCGAGTACAGGATGATCAAGGCAACGCTTCGCAATCCGGCGCTTCGCAAGCGCGCGTCGCAGTTCGGGCGTCTGGTGCGCCATTCGGCTGTGACTCCACTTTGCGGCGAGATTCATAAGCCGCGGCTCGCATCCAATGGCGAACTGGGTGTAACCTTCATCGGCCACTCCAGCTTTCTGCTGCAAATTGGCGGGCAGAGCGTGATGATCGATCCCAACTTCGCGCGCTGGCTGTTTGTGTTGAAAAGGTTGCGGCGTCCTGGAGTCCGGGTGCGAGACTTGCCGGCCATCGATCTGGTGCTGGTGACGCATGCGCACTTCGATCATCTTCACCGGCCGTCGTTGCGGGCGATTGTGCAGAACAATCTGCGCACGCGCGGCACCGCCCCGGCCATCATTATTCCGAGCCATGTAACGGATCTGGTTTCCGATCTGGGCTTCTCCGAGATCATCGAGCTCGATTGGTGGAACAGTTCCCGGCACGGCAGCCTCTCCGTAACGCACGTTCCTTCCCGCCACTGGGGAGCGCGGATCCTGAAAGACTCGCATCGCGGCTACGGTGGTTTTGTACTCAAAGCTGGGAAGCATTCGGTCTACCACGCTGGCGACACCGCTTATTTTGCCGGTTTCCGCGAGATTGGGCGCCGCTTGTCGCCGGAACTGGCGCTGCTTCCGATAGGCGCCTACAACCCCTCAAGCTTCCGCAACGTGCATACCAATCCCGCAGACGCGACCCATGCCTTCCTCGACTTGAAATCCCGCTGGATGGTGCCCATGCACTATGGAACCTTCCGGCTATCGCATGAGCCGGTCGATGAACCGCTGCAGTTGCTGGAGCGGGAAGCTCGCGCGGCCGGGATCGAGGACCGCGTGGTGGTGCTGGAAGAGGGCGTCACGAAATTCTTCTGACTGGTTTCGCACCGGGTTGCAGATCACTGCCGGGGGATCATCACCACCAGAGAGCCTCTTTAACACTCCATTGACAAAATCATCGCGCATTTTGGTGTAAGCTCTGGTGCGAGAAAAAATCCCCCGTCAGGAGGCCAACATGACCGTTCAAGCTGTTCCCAAGGGTTACCACACCGTTACACCCCACACGACCGTGCGCGACGCCGCTCGCGCCATCGAGTTCTACAAGCAGGCATTTGGTGCCGAAGAAAAGGGCGCGATGAAAGGGCCGGACGGCAAGATCATGCACGCCGAGTTGCGCATTGGCGACTCCGTCATCATGCTCGCCGATGAATTTCCCGAATTCGGATCCCTGTCGCCATTGTCGACCGGCGGCACCGGAATCGCATTGCACATCTATATCGAGGATGTGGACTCAGCGTTTGATCGCGCGGTGAAGGCGGGAGCGAAGGTAGACATGCCCGTTGCTGACATGTTCTGGGGCGACCGCTACGGTAAGCTTTCAGATCCATTCGGGCACAAGTGGTCCATCGCGACGCACATCCGTGATATGTCGAGTGAAGAAATCGGCGAGGCGCAGGAGGAATTCATGAGGCAGATGCCGAAAAGCGCATGAAGACTTTTTAATCTGAAGGGGTTAAGGGCGCGGCTAAGGTCGCGCCCTGTTCTTTTCTGGCTGCCCGGTTTCTTTCTGGTACTTCCGTAATGCCCTGAAGGCCGCTATTACACAACTATTACAGTGGTTTCCGCCGAGCCTTGCTAAGTTAGATATGTACGCTATCGAACTTAAGACGGGGACCCTCCTTGGACATGCAACTCGAAAGCCTGGAAAAACGACAAGCCGCAAGAAATGAAATTAACTGGGTGACGGCGATTTTTATGATGGCGTTTCACGTGGGCGCCATCGCCGCACTCTTCTTCTTCACATGGAAGGCATTGTTTGCCGCCATGTTCCTGTGGTGGGTTTCCGGCAGCCTGGGTATCGGCATGAGCTATCACCGCTTGCTCACGCACCGCGGCTACAAGACTCCGAAGTGGGTCGAGTATTTTCTCACCGTCTGCGCCACGCTGGCGCTCGAGGGCGGACCGATTTTCTGGGTGGCCACGCACCGCATTCACCATCAATATTCCGACCAGGATGGCGATCCCCACTCGCCGATCGATGGTAAGTGGTGGGCGCACATGGGCTGGATTCTGATGGGCAAGTCCATGCACCATGACACGACCACGCTGGCCCGCTACGTTCCCGACCTCGCCAAAGATGGGTTCCACGTCTGGATCACGAAATATCATTACGTACCCATGATTGTGCTGGGCGTCGTACTGCTCGCCGTCGGCGGAGTTCCGTTCCTGATGTGGGGCATCTTCATGCGTACCGTGGTTGGCCTGCACGCTACCTGGCTGGTGAATTCGGCGACGCACTCCTGGGGCACGCGTCGCTTTACCACGCGCGATCTTTCCACCAATAGCTGGTGGGTCGCTCTGCTGACCTTCGGGGAAGGCTGGCACAACAATCACCACGCGCATCCCACGGCGGCGCAACATGGCTTTACCTGGTATGAGATTGACATGAACTGGTACGGCATTTGGGCGCTGAAGACATTGGGGCTGGCTTGGGACATTAAGCGTGTAAGACTGGCTGATCTGGAAAAAGGCCTGGTGGCTACTCCTAACGGACGGATGATCACTGCGGCTCTGGCGGAGGGCGCTGCGGCTGGCGATTAGAGAGCAAGAGGCGTCTACACTCTGCATTATTTCGCAAGAACCCGCCTGTTCGGCGGGTTCCTCTTTTCTAATGCTGGAAGCTTTTCCTGCGAGTACCCATGAAACAGCAGTTTGTGAAATCGCCTGTGGGTGTTGAAAAAGTCACGTCGATTAGCGGGATGAGATTCGGCAGAAGCATGTTAGAAGAAAGTGATCCTGCCCATGCTCTGTTTGATTCTGATCGT
>Ga0307479_10002843_pt1 | contig 15719 bp, 14 predicted proteins | sample atmos_gasesECM4C_FD_203743 | JGI IMG/M metagenome (GOLD analysis project Ga0307479, IMG submission 203743) | Hardwood forest soil microbial communities from Morgan-Monroe State Forest, Indiana, United States - atmos_gasesECM4C_515 | ecosystem: Environmental > Terrestrial > Soil > Temperate... | reverse complement strand
GTAGATCATCTCTTTCGCGCGGGCGGGGCCGATCAGCGCCACCAATTGGGCGTAGTTGTGCATGGACAGGCAGTTCCCCAGGCGAATGACGGGGACGCCGAACCGCGCGTCGTCCGACGCGACCCGCAGGTCGCAGGCCATGGCGATCCCCAGGCCGCCCCCGACGCAATACCCGCGGATCGACGCCAGCGCCGGCTTGGCGACCGCTTCCAGCCGGCCGACCACGCGGTCAATGCGCTCTTCGTAATCGATGCCGGCCTGCGCATTGCCCCGAAACGCCGGGAACTGGCCGATATCGGTTCCGGAGATAAATGCCCGCTCTCCGCTCCCGCGAATCACCAGGACGTTGATCCGGTCGTCCCGGTCGACCTCCTCGCAGAGCTCGACGAGACGCTCGTACATCGCCCAGGTCATGGCATTCCGCTGGTCCGGCCGGTTGACGGTCAGATACGCGACCCCCCGTTCGACTTCAAAGAGCATCTGGGGTGATTCCATCTGGGCCACCTCCACTCGTGACGGGCGCGGGGACGTACAGTGACCGGCTCACGGCGTGGGCCTAGGAAGGCCGTTACGCTTCGGGGACAGCAGGAGCGAAGAGATCCGGGCTCAGTCCGGAGGGCCACCCGGGCTCGGGCCGTCGGCCGGAACGGGTCGGGGCGGGGCGGCGTCCGGAGCCGGCGGCGCGGATTCTTGCGTTCGCTCGGCCGCGCCGGACGCCGGGGCCGTCACCACCTGCCGCAGGAGCTCGCCCGCGATATCGCCGATCGTGACGCGGCCCTCGTCGTTCTGGGCGCCGATGTACTCCTTCACGCGCGCGCGCTCACGCTCGCGGGCCAGCCGCCGGAGGCTGAGGATCATGCGACGCTCGTCGGGGCGGATCTCGGTCACCAGGGCTTCGACCGTCTGGCCCACCTCGAGGACGTCGGCGACCTTCTGGACGCGTTTTTCGGCGAGCTCGGAGATGGGGATGAACGCATCGACCTCGGCGAGGCGGACGAACGCCCCGGAGGCCACGGTCCGGACGACCTTGCCGCTGACGGTCTGTCCGGACCGGTACGTCTCGCCCAGGTGCTGCCACGGATCGGGAAGGATGTGCTTGAGACCGAGCGAGATCCTGCCGGCCGCGCGGTCGATCTTGAGCACCGCGACGCTGATGCGCTGCCCCCGGCGCACCACCTCGGAGGGGTGCTTGATATACGTCCACGACATCTCGCTGATCGGCAGCAGCCCGTCGATGCCGCCGAGGTCCACGAAGGCGCCGAAGTCCGCGAGCCGGCGGACCACGCCTTCGCGCACCTGACCCTCCTCCAGGGAGGCCAGGACGGACTCCCGGGCCTTGGCGCGCTCGACGGCCACGGCGTTCTTGTGCGAGAGGATCACCCGGCCCTTGGGACGATCCACTTCGATGACCTTGAGCGGGAGGCTCTGGCCGACGAGGGCCTCGAACTGACGCCCCTTCGCCTGGGAGAGGTCCACGTGGCTCCCCGGGACGAACCCCCGCATCCCCAGATCCACCACGAGCCCACCCTTGACCTTGTCCACCACCATGGCGTGGAGGACGGCGCCCGTCTCGAACGTGCGCTGAATGCGGTCCCAGGCCAGCGCGAGGTCCGCGCGCTTCTTGCTGAGGAGAATGTTCCCCTCGTCCCCTTCGACCTTCAGCACGTAGACATCGATCCGGTCGCCCACGGCGATCCCCTCGACCGCGTCTCCTCGCGCAGACAGTTCCTTGGGGGGGATGAATCCCTCCGACTTGGCGCCGACATCGACCAGGACGCCATCGCTGTCGACCCGCACGACGATCCCCTGGACGATCTGCCGCTCCGCCAGCGCCGGCATCCGCGAGATGTCCATGCCTTCCCCCTGCGGCGCCACGGTCTTCTCCTCGGACATGGAATCAGCCACCCTTCCCCTCTGGCGCGGCCCGTGCACCCGCCCGGGCCGCGGACCTCTTTGGTTCGCCAGGTCCCCCCGCACTCCTGCCCTCAACCGGATGAACCCCGGCCCGGCCGCCCGGCGCCGCTGCCGGACCAGCGCCGCCCAGCCAGCGGCGGATCTCCTGGGGGATCCGCCGGGGCCGGCCCGTCCGGTCAACGGCCGCATGCACCGTCGTCCCTTCGGCCAGGAGTTCGCCGTCCTCCGTCCGGATCACCTGGTAGCCAAACTCGAGCGTCGCTCCGCGCAGGGCCGCGAGGCGCGTCCGGATCGTCAGCCGGTCATCGTAGCGGGCCGGGCGGAGGTAGCGGCAGCGGGCTTCCACCACCACGAGCAGCCAGCCGTCCTGCTCGATCTGCGCATACGAACGGCCGGACGCCCGGATGAGTTCGGTCCGTCCGGCTTCGAACCAGACGAGGTAGCTCGCGTGATGGGCCACCCCCATCTGGTCGGTCTCCGCGTACCGGACCCGGACCTCGAGGATCCCTGGCTCCACCGCTCGCGACGATCGGCGCTGCGTGGCGCTCACGCGAACGACCTTCGACGGACCGGACAGCCCGATCCTTCCGTCGGGGCGGGGGGGGGACGCGCCCTAGTGAGGACCGCGCAGCCGCGGATCGAGAAGGTCGCGCAGGCCGTCCCCGACGAGGTTGAATCCGACCACCGTGACGAGGATGGCGAGACCGGGAAAGGTCGCGATCCACGGCGCCGTCAGCATGAAGGACCGCCCGGTCGCCAGCATCGAGCCCCACTCCGGTGTGGGCGGGCTCGCCCCCAGGCCCAGGAAGGACAACCCCGCGGTCTCGACGATGGTGAACCCGACGGTGAGCGTCGCCATCACGATGATCGGGGAGAGGACGTTTGGCAGGATGTGGTGGAGGAGGATCCGCGGCGCGCCGGCGCCCACCGCCCCCGCCGCTTCCACGAACTCCTGCTCCCGGATCGCCAGCACCGCCCCCCGCACCAGGCGGGCGAACTGGGGCGTGTAGACGATCCCGATCGCGATCATCGCGTTGACCAGGCTGGGCCCCAGGATCGCCACCACGATCATGGCGAGGAGCAGATACGGAAACGCCAGCAGGACGTCCACGGACCGCATGATCGCGGCATCGACCCGCCGCCCGAAGTAGCCGGAGGTGACCCCCAGCAGGATGCCGAGGCCCGCGGCGATGGCGTCGGCGAGCACGCCGATGACCAGCGCGATCCGAGCGCCATACACCACGCGAGAGAAGATGTCGCGGCCAAACTCATCGGTGCCAAACAGGTGGATCGCCGACGGCGCCCGCAGCTGGTCGGGAAACGCCTGGTCGATCGGATCATGGGGCGCGATCACGGGCGCGAAGACCGCCGAGCCGATGACGATGGCCAGGATCCCCGCGCCCACCATGAGGTTCGTGCTGCGGCGCAACCGGGGCCACGAGAGCGCGGCCGCGCGGCGTGGACTATACGAAGCCGGAAGCGTCGCCACCTATTCGTACCGAATTCGCGGATCGAGGTAGGCGTAGAGCACGTCCACGAGCAGGTTGGCCGCGACGAAGATGACAGCGGCGATGATGACGACCCCCTGGACCACCGGGTAATCCCGCGCCAGGACGCTCGTGATCGCGAGGCGCCCCAGCCCCGGGAGCGCGAAGATCGTCTCGGTCAGGACGGCGCCGCTCAGGAGCAATCCCAGCTGCAGCCCGATGAGGGTGACGACCGGCAGGAGGGCGTTGCGCAGCGCGTGCCGGCTCACCACCCGGCGTTCTCCGACGCCCTTGGCCCGGGCCGTCCGGACAAAATCGAGATGCAGCACCTCCAGCATCGTCGAGCGCGCCATGCGGGCGATGGTGGCCATCGAGGTGGCCCCGAGCGCCACCGCCGGGAGGATGAGATGGCGGATGCTGCTGACGACGGCCGGGGCGTTCCCGGTGAGCAGCCCGTCGACGAGGGACATCCCGGTGATGCGCCGGACGGTCATCCCCTCCGACAGGATGCCCCCCAGCGGCAGCCAGCCGAGGATCCCGCCGAACACCAGCAGCAGCAGGATCCCCGTCCAGAACACCGGCATCGCCACGCCGATCAGGACCCCCAGCATCGCGCCGGTATCCAGGACCGAGTGCGGCCGGCGCGCCGCCGCGACGCCGATGGCGAGCCCCAAGACCACCGCGAGCAGCAGGGCGGCGACGCTGACTTCGATCGTCACCGGCAGGGCCTGGCCGATCTCCCAGATCGCCGACTGGCGGGTGCGGAGCGACACGCCGAAGTCGCCGCGGACGGCCCCCAGCAGGAACCGGACGTATTGCACGTACACCGGCTGGTCCAGGCCGAGTTGATGGCGGAGGCGCTGCAGGTCGGCTTCGGTGCCCTTGTCGCCCAGCAGGAGCTGCGCGACGTCCCCCGGGACAAGGTGCATCCCGAAGAACACCAGGACGCTCACCCCAAGGAGCGTGGGGATGAGCTGTCCCAATCGCCGGCCGATGTACTTGAGCATCAGCGGAAGCCAGCGGGTGGTCGAGGGCCCGCCCGGATCCCCGGCGGGCCCTCAACGACGTTCCGCGACAGCAGCAGCGCCGCGCTACTCGAGCGACACCTGCTCCATGTTGAAGAACATCTGCAGCGGGTTGAGCTGGAATCCCTTGACGTTCGTCCGCGCCGCCCGCACCTGATTCGTGTGGTTGATGAAGATCCACGGCGCGTCGTCGTGGAGGATCTTGTTGGCCTGCTCGTAGATCTGCCCCCGCTTGCCCTGATCGGTGATCTGACGCCCCTGGACGATCAACCTGTCGAAGTCGGGGTTGTGGTGGCGGGCCCGGTTGCTCGACCGAGGCTGCCCGGCGGCCGTGTTCCATTCGAACAGATCGCCGAGGAAGTTGTCGGGGTCGCCGTTGTCGCCGGACCACCCGATGATCGCGAAGCCCTCCCACTGCGTGTGGCGGAGCTTGTCGAGGTACGCGCCCCACTCGTACTGGCTGATCTTGATGTTCACGCCCACCTTCGCCAGATACCCCTGCACCGCCTCGCCGAGCTTCGCCCCGCCGATGGGATTGTAGCCCCGGGGGTTGGCGTAGACCATCATCTCCGTCGAGAACCCATTGGGGAACCCGGCCTCCGCGAGCAGCGCCTTGGCCTTGGCGACGTCGAAGGCATACGGCGTCACGGACTTGTTGTACCCCCAGAGCACCGGCGGCATCCCCTGGCTCGCGGTCGTCGCGCCACCGTAGAGCCCCTTGTTGAGCGATTCTTTGTCGACGGCGTAGTTCATCGCCTGCCTGACCCGCTTATCCTTGAAGGGGCCCAGATCGTTGGACATCGCGACGCCCAGGATGGTGAGCCCGGGCTGCTGGTAGAGCTTGAGCGACGGGTTCCCGGTCACCCGGGCGTAGTCGGACGGAGGGACATCCGCCAGGATCTGCACCTCGTTCCGCTCGAGTTTGAGCATCCGGGTGGCGCTCTCGGGCACGATCTGGAAGACGATCCGGTCCACCTTGGGCCGGCCGCCCCAGTAGGCCGTGTTGGCGTCGACGGTGACGTGATCGTTGCGCACGGCCTCGACAAACTTGAACGGCCCGGTGCCCACGGGGTGCTGGCCCGCGTCGCAGTTGTACTGCTTGGTGGCCGCCGGGCTGACGATGCCCTGCCAGACCATCGCCACGCTGGTGATGAACGGCGCGTCCGGCGACGGCAGGGTGAACCGGAGCGTGTCGTCGTTGACGACCTCCATCTTCACCACGCTCCCGTCCCTGACGGAGCCGTAGGTAAAGTCGTCGTAGGTGTCGACGCCCTTCCGGCCCAGGACGTAGCAGGGATTCTGCGGGTTGATCGCCCGATCGACATCCTCGGCGACCGTCCGGGCATTCATGGGAGTGCCGTCGTGAAAGCTCACTCCGTGCCTGAGGTGGAACGTGTAGACTTTGCCGTCCGGCGAGATCTCCCACTTCTCCGCCAACCCCGGGCCCACCAGGCTCGTGCCCGGCTTGTAGTTGACGATCGAATCGTAGATCGTGGCCATCATGAACCCGGACTCGTTGTTCTGCACGGTCTGGGGATCCAGGCCGGTTTGATCCGCGCCGACCGCGATGACCAGCGTTTTGGGGGCCTGGGCGAGGGCCACTCCCCACAGCCCGACCGGTACCATGGCCAGCACCAGCACCGCCGGCAAGCACCGGCGGAATCCTGCACGCGGCATGCCCTTCCTCCTCTCGAGATGGAGCGACGGTGGTGCGGACACCTGGGAAGGCGAAACGGATGCTTAATACGCCCCCGCGCCAGGGGAGCCCTGCCCGGGGAGCGCGGCGCTAGCGCGGGGTGCGGGCCGGGACGGAGCGGAGCTCCCGGGCGCGACGGACGGCCTGGGTCACGGCGGCGCGCACCGCCGCTCGCAGGCCCCCTCGCTCCAGCGCCTCGAGCCCGGCCATGGTCGTCCCGCCTGGGGAGGTCACCCGTTCCCGGAGCCCCTCGGGGGCCTCCCCGGTCTCGGTGAGCATCTTGCCGGCGCCGAGGACGGTCTGGGCGACCAGGGCGCGCGCCAGGTCGCGGGGCAGGCCCGCCTGCTCGCCGCTGTCCACGAGCGCCTCGGCCAGCATATAAATGTAGGCGGGGCCGCTCCCCGACACCGCGGTGACGACATCGAGCATCGTCTCCGGGACCACCCCCACCCAGCCGACCGCCTCGAAGAGGGTGCGGACGATGACGAGGTGGTCAGGGCCGGCCAGCCGTCCCGAGGCGATGGCGGTCGCCGACGCGCGGACGGCCGTCGACGTGTTGGGCATCGCCCGAACGACCGGGGACGCGCCGAGGCAGCGCTCGATGGCCTCGCACGGCACCCCGGCGGCCACGGAGACGATGAGTTGGCGCGCGGTGGCGTGCGGGGCGATTTCGCTCAACACGGCCGGCATGTCGTGCGGTTTCACCGCCAGGATGATCACCTCGTTCTCCGCCATCAAGCGCGCCTTGTCCCGGGTCGTCCGCACCGCCCAGACGCGGGCGAGCCGCGTCAGGCGCTCGTCGTTGCTTTTGTTGGTGACCGTGCACTGTGTGGGGCGCAGGACGCCCGCGGCAAACACGCCGCGCAACAGCGCCTCGGCCATGTTGCCGGCCCCGATGACCCCGACCGTTCGGTCCACCCGCATGGCAGTTCCCCCCACAAATGACGACGCCCCCTCCACCCAAAGGGCGAAAGGGGCGCTTCCGCGGTACCACCTTTGTTCCCCAGCCTGGACGGCTGGAGCACTCACGCTGTCTCGGGCGACCCGGCCCCCGTTCCGCGGCGTGCGCCGCTCGGGGGCGGCTCGGGGGATGGGTTCAGGCGCTCCTGCGGCGGTCCTCACAGCCCACGGAACCGCTCTCTTGGCGCAGGGATCTCGTCCTACGCTCCCCGTCGAAGCCTTCGTGCCGCCTACTATAGCATTGCCTTCAGGGGTCGTCAATCAGTACATGGACGGACAGAACCCACCTGGCCCGCCCGCTGCCTTAGGCGTTCAGCTCCTTGAGGGTGCCGGTGACCATGTAGATGACGCGCTCGGCGATGTTGGTGGCGTGGTCCGCGGCCCGCTCGAGCGCCTGGGCCACCATCAGGAGGGAGATCGCCCGCTGGATGTTGTGGGGGTCGTCGATCATGTACGTGAGCAGTTCCATGAACACCTGGGCATAGAGGTGGTCGACGTTGTCGTCGTCCCGGGCCATCCGCTCGGCCTGATCCGGATCCGCGCGGACAAACGCGTCGAGGCCATCGCGGAGCATGCCCCGCGCCAGCTCCGCCATCTTGGGAATCTCGACGAGGGGTTTGAGCAGAGGCTCCCCCGCGATTCGCCGGGTGACCTTGGCGATGTCCTCGGCGTGGTCCCCCATCCGTTCAAGGTCGATCGTCATCGCCCAGACCGCGGCGATCATGCGCAGGTCCTTCGCCATCGGCTGCTGGGTGGCGATCAGGCGCAGACAGCGGCTCTCGAGTTCGAGGTGCAGGGCGTCGATGACGTTGTCGGCGGCGATCACCGCTTCCGCCTGTTCGACGCTGCGCGCCTGGAGCGCCTCGATGGCGCGCCGCACCGCCGTGTCGACGAGCCGCCCCATCCGCAGGAAGTCGTCCTGCAGCTGCTGCAGGTCGCGATCGAACGCGTCGCGGGTGCTGACCTTATCGCGCGGGTGGATCATCCAAACCGTCCGGTGATGTAGTCTTCCGTCCGCGGATCCCGCGGCCGCGTGAACAGATCCGCCGTGGGCCCGAATTCCACCAGGTCGCCGTTCAGCATGAAGGCCGTGTAGTCGGAGGCGCGGGCGGCCTGCTGCATGTTGTGGGTCACCAGCACGATCGTGAACTGATCGCGCAGGGTCCTGGCCAGATCCTCGATCTTCAGCGTGGACGCGGGATCGAGCGCGGAGGCCGGCTCATCCATCAGCAGCACTTCCGGCTGCACCGCCAGCGCCCGCGCGATACAGAGCCGCTGCTGCTGCCCGCCGGAGAGGCTCGTCCCCGGCCGGCCGAGCACGTCCTTCACCTCGTCCCACAGCGCCGCCTGGCGCAGGCTGTGTTCCACCACCGCATCGAGGGTCCGCCGGTCGTGCACGCCGTTGAGGCGGAGGCCGGCGGCAACGTTGTCGTAGATCGACATCGTCGGAAACGGGGTCGGCCGCTGGAAGACCATCCCCACGCGCCGGCGGATCATGACCGGGTCCACCTCCTTCGCGTAGATATCTTCGTTGTCCAGCAGCACCTGGCCTGTCATGCGGGCGCCCGGCACCAGTTCGTGCATGCGGTTGAGACACCGGAGGAGGGTCGACTTCCCGCACCCCGACGGGCCGATGATCGCCGTAATGCGGTTCGTCTGGACGCCGAGCGACACGCCGCGGACCGCATGCGTGCGGCCGAAGTAGGCGTGCAGCCCCACCGCCCGGATCCGCTCGGGGGTGATCTCCCCGACCGGCCCGCTCCGTTCCAGCGCGCCGGCGAACGCGCGACTCCGCACCGTGCCGGTGAGGTCGACCATGCCTCTCCCCCGGCCGTCTAGGACCCGGCCCCGGGCCGTCGCCCGCCGACGAGCCGCGCGGTGATGTTCAGCGCCAGCGTGATCGACATCAGGACGAGGGCGGCGGCCCAGGCCTGACGGTGCCAGTCATCATACGGCGCGATCGCGTAGTTGTAAAGCTGCACGGTCAGCGACGCGATCGGCTGGTCGAGCCGCGTCTGCCAGTACTGATTGTTGAAGGCGGTGAACAGCAGCGGCGCGGTCTCCCCGCCGATGCGGGCGATCGAGAGCATCACCGCGGTGAGGATGCCCACGACGGCGGTCCGCAGCACCACGCGCATCGCCGTGATCCACCACGGGATGCCCAGGGCCAGCGCCGCCTCGCGGAGCGACGCCGGCACCAGCCGCACGAGCTCCTCGGTGGTGCGCATGACCAGCGGGACCATGATGATCCCCAGGGCCACCCCCCCGGCGAGCGCGGAAAACCGCTTCATCGGAACGACCATGAGCGTATAGACGAAGACGCCGATGACGATGCTGGGAACGCCGTTGAGCACGTCGGTCGTGAAGCGGATCCACCAGCCCAGCGGCCCGTTGCCGAGCTCCGCCAGGTAGAGCCCGCCCAGGACGCCGATGGGGACGCCGACGCACGACGCCAGCCCGATCAACGTGAGGCTCCCGGTGATCGCGTTCGCCATGCCCCCGCCGGTCTCGCCGACCGGCTTGGGGAGCTGGGTGAAGAAGTCCCAGTTCACCGCCCCCGCGCCTTGCACGACGACGTAGATGAGCACGCTCGCCAGCGGCACGAGCGCGATCAGGGTCGACGCCGCGGTGAGGCCGGTCATCACCCGATCCGCCGCGCGGCGGCGCGCGGCGTGGTGGGGCGCGACCGCGGCGACGGTCACAGGGCCCCCCGGGGCGCCGCCCCCACCCGCCAGACCAGCCACCGCGCCACCGCGTTCACGAGCAGCGAGATGACGAAGAGGACGGCCGCCAGTTCGATGAGGGCGGAGATGTAGATGTCGGTCGTCGCCTCGGAGAACTCGTTCGCCAGGGCGGCGGCGATCGTGTAGGCCGGCTGGAACAGCGACGCCGAGATCTGGGGCCGGTTGCCGATCACCATCGTCACCGCCATCGTCTCGCCCAGCGCCCGGCCCAACCCGAGGATGACGGCGCCGATGAGGCCGGTGCGGCCGTACGGCAGCACCGCGCGGCGGATCATCTCCCAGCGGGTCGCCCCAAGCGCGTACGCCGCCTCGCGCTGGCTTTGCGGGACCGCCCGGATCACCTCCCGCGACACCGACGAGACGATTGGCAGGAGCATGATCGCCAGGATCACCCCGCCGGCCAGCAGCCCGATCCCGTACGTCGGGCCGCTGAACAGCGGCAGCCAGCCGAACACGGACGCGAGCGCCGGCTCGACGACCCGGCGCAGCCAGGGCGCCATCACAAAGATGCCCCACAGACCGAGGATGACGCTGGGGATCGACGCCAAGAGCTCGATGACGAACGAGAGGGCCGTGGACACCGCCGGGGGGGCGATCTCCACGAGGTAGACGGCCGCGCCGAGGCTCACGGGCACCGCGAGCAGCAGCGCCAGCAGGGATGACGCCACCGTCCCGTAGGCGAACGTCAGGGAGCCGAAGACATCGTGCACGGGGTCCCAGCGCCTGGTCCACAGGAACGCCGCGCCGAAACGCTTGATCGCCGGCATCGCCGCGGCGACCAGCTGCACCAGCATCCAGACCACCACCACGACGACGAGCAGCGCCATCGCCGTCAGCACGACGCGAAACGCCGTGTCGGTCCACGCTCTGTGGCGCCGGACGAGCGCAGCCGGGGGAATGACGGCTCCGCCCCTCCCTCCGACGTTCAGGGAGCGAAGCATGGTGAGGGCACTCAGGCCGGCGTGAGGCGCTACCTCCCAGCCAGCGAGGCCAGCAGGGCGCTGCCCTGGAAGGTGATCGTCTTGAGGATGCGCTCGTCGATGCTGACGACCGACCCCGGGATCGGCGCGTAGAGAAGCTGCGGCGCGTCCTTCTCCCCATCGTGGATGGCCCACCACAGGAACTGGGCGAGCGCTTTCCCCTTGACCTCGTCCGTCTGGTTCTGGGGGACGAGCAGGTAGGTGAAGCCGGCAATCGGATAGACGTTCGGCCCCGGCGCGTAGGCGATCGACACCCGGACGTCGTTGGTCTGGACCATCTTCTGCGCGCCCCCGGCCGCCGCCGCGGTCGTCGACGACAGCGAGGGAGCGACCCACTGACCGGCCCGGTTCTTCACCACCGCGTACGCCAATCGGTTCTGCACGACGTAGGCCAGCTCGACGTACCCGATGGCGCCGGGCGTCTCCTTGACGGCCCCCGCGACGCCCTCGTTCCCTTTGCCGCCGATCCCGGCCGGCCACTCCACGGCGGTGCCGCGCCCGACCTTATCGGCCCAGTCCTTGCTGACCTCCGAGAGGAACGAGGTGAAATGGAACGTCGTCCCGCTGCCGTCCGAACGGTGGACGACGGTGATCGCCAAATCGGGGAGCGGCGTCCCGGCATTGTTGGCGGCGATCGCGGCGTCGCTCCACTTGGTCGTCCGCCCCATGTAGATGTCCACGACGTTCTCAGACGTGAGCCTGATGCCCGTTTGGACTCCCGGCAGGTTGTAGGTCATCGCGATGGCTCCGGCGACCGTCGGGATCAACACGATCGGGCGGCCCATGGCCGCGAGCTGCTGGTCGGACAGGGGCGCGTCGGACGCCCCAAAATCCACGGTCCCCTTCTGGACCTGGGCGATGCCGCCGCCGCTGCCGATCGACTGGTAGTTGATGCGGACGTCGGGATGGAGCCGGTTATACTCGGCGAACCACCTCGAGTACAGCGGATACGGGAAGGTGGCGCCCGCGGCGTTGAGCGTGACCAGGCCCGCGGCGCCCGCGCCGGGGATACTCGCCCCCAGCCCCGTGAGCCCGACTACGAACCCGGCGATCGCCAGACCCGCCAGCCGCCGCCGCAGAGCGATACGCATGCACGACCTCCTCTGACAGATATCATGGCCATGACGCCGTGTTGACGTGAGCTCAACTCCAACACCAGCGTACAGCCAACGGGAAATTTCAATGCGATGGGACGGTCAAGCGAGCGTTAAGAGAGTGTTAAGCAGGATGTTTCCGCCTCGCGGAGGCGAAGGGCCGCGATCAGCCGCGCGGGTCGAGGCGGTAGCCGATGCCGCGCACGGCCGTGATCCGCACCCCGCCGCTGGCCTCGACCTTTTTCCGCAGCCAGGCGATGTGGGTGTCGAGCGTGCGGGTGTCTCCGAAGTAGTCCTCTCCCCACACGTCCTGCAGGAGCCGCTCTCGCCGGACGACCTTGCCCAAATGGCGGAGCAGTAGGTGGAGGAGGTCGAATTCCTTGGAGGACAGGGGGATTTCTACCCCCGCCGCGGTGACCTTGTGCTCCTCGATGTCCATCACCACGTCGTGGGCGACGAGTTTGTCTTCCGCGCCGGCGCGCACCACGATGGTCTCGAGGATGTTGGCGATGTCCTCGCACCGGTCGGTGCTGGCCTCGAGGGTCTCGAGGATGTCCTTCCACTTGAGGATCTCTTTGGCGCTGGCCCGACCGGAGAACAGTTCCTGGATGGCGTCGCGCAGCACGTCATCTCCCCGGTTCTCCAGGAGGTGCAGCGCCCGCGTGTGGGGGAAGACATCGTGCATCCCCCGCAGCTTGCCGACGGCCTCGCCCAGCTCCCGCGCGGACTCGAGCACGACCTGGCCCATCGCCCGCGCGGACGGGTGGACGCGCCTGATCCGGTGGATCATTAAACGCGCCGCCGCCGCCTCGATGGCGTCCAGCACGTCGTCGAGATATCCCGTCAACTCCTGCACCGACTCAGCGCTGGCGGGGCCGACCCGGCTGATGGTCGGCGCCTCGAAGAGATCCCGGGCAATGGCGTCGCCCTTGTGCTCCAGGTCGCGGATGACCTGCCACGCCTCGGACGTTGAGACCCGGCCGTCGAGCGCCGCGACCAACGTCTTGGCGGCGTCCAAGATCGTCGCGGCCATCTCCTCGAGCAGCTCGGGTTTATGCTCGGAGTCGACGGCGGCGGGAGGACCTGTCAGCGTCCGGTACGATTCCCTATCGTCTGTCACGCGTCAACCTGTTTCTCGGCGCCGGCTTGTGGAGCGATGTCGCGCCCGGAGGAGGACCGAAGGACAGCCCGATCGCCAACGTTGTACGACCTCGGCGGGAATTCCTCCTCCGCGATGTGCAGGCCCTGCCCGGTGGAGGAAACGTCGCGCGCCGCGGCGCATTCACGGTGTGACTCCGGAGGCGGAGCGCGGAGGTGATCGGCAGGTGGGCGAGCGCATCGGGTTTATCGGCCTGGGGATCATGGGACGTCCCATGGCTGGGCACCTGCTGGACGCCGGGTATACGGTCACGGTCTGGAACCGCACCCGGAGCAAGATGACTCCGCTCGTGGAGCGCGGCGCGGCCGCCGCCGCCTCGCCGCGGGAGGCGGCCGCCGCCAGCGATATCACGATCACCATGGTCGCCGACACCCCGGACGTCCTCGACGTGATCGTGGGACCCCAGGGCGTCGTGCACGGCGTCCGGCCCGGCAGCGTCGTCGTGGACATGAGCACGATCTCCCCGGTGGCAACGCGCGAGATTGCCCGCACGCTGGCCGAACGCGGCGCGGAGATGCTGGATGCGCCCGTGTCCGGAGGGGAGAAGGGCGCGATCGAGGGCACCCTCTCCATCATGGTGGGCGGAAAGCCGGAAGTGTTCGAGCGCGTCCTCCCGGTGTTCCAGAAGCTGGGCCGGCTGATCGTCCACCTGGGCGAGTCGGGCGCCGGGCAGGTCACGAAGGCCTGCAATCAGCTCGTGCTTGCGCTGACGCTCCTGGGCGTCGCGGAGGCCCTCGTGCTGGCGCGCAAGGCCGGGGTCGATCCGGCCAAGGTCCGGTCCGCGCTGCTCGGGGGGTTCGCGCAGAGCAAAGTGCTGGAGCTTCACGGGCAGCGGATGCTCGACCGGAACTTCGCCCCGGGGTTCCGCACGCGGCTCTACCACAAGGATATGGGGATCGTCATCGAAACCGGCCGGTCGGTCGGGATGCCGCTCCTCGGCGGCAGCCTCGCCGCGCAGCTCTATCAGATCGCCATGAATCAGGGACTCGGCGAGATGGACTATTCCGTGCTGGCGCGGGTGGTCGCGGGACTCGGCGGAGCCGAACCCTAGGTGCGCGTCCCGGGACACGACGCGGCGCCCGGCGTTCGCGCCGTGGACCTGCGGGATCGGGGCCGGCCGCACCATACCTCCGGGTACTTCATCGCCGCTCCGCGCCCCGCGGTGGTCGAGACGGGGTCCGCGCACTGCGTCCCGGTCTGGCTGCAGGCGCTCGCGGAGTGGGGCGTCGCCCCACACGACATCGCGTACGTCATCGTCACGCACATCCATCTGGACCACGCCGGGGGCGCCGGGGCGCTGCTGCGGCATCTGCCGGCTGCCAGGCTGGTGGTGCATCGCCGCGGCGCCCGCCACCTCGTCGACCCCAGCCGGCTGATCGCCGGCGCGCGCCAGGTGTTCGGCGACAACCTGGACACGTTCTTCGGCCTGCCCGAGCCCGTGCCGGAGGCGCGGCTCGAGGTGCCCGAGGACGGCGGTGAGCTGGACCTGGGCGGCGGCCACCGGCTGCGATTCATCGATGCCCCCGGCCACGCCCGGCATCAGCACATGATCCTGGACGCCGGCGCCGGCTGCCTGTTTGCCGGCGATGAGCTCGGGACGCGCTTCGTCGACATTGCGGGCGACTACGTGCTGCCCGATCCCGCGCCGGCCCAGTTCGACCCCGACGCCATGCTGCGCTCGGCCCGCCTGCTGTTGACGCTGCGGCCGCGGACGGTGCTCTTCTCGCATTTCGGCGCCTACCCCCGGAGCGGCGACGCGCTCAGCGAGCGCCTCCACGACCAGGTCGAAGCGTTTGTCGCGCTGGGGCGCACCGGTCCCCAACCTCCGACGTCGCGGCAGGTGCACGCGCGCCTGCGCGAGCACGTCCGGCGCGACCTGGCGGAGGCGGACATCGCCTGGACCGCCGCCGTCGAGCGCGACTTGGGCGACCACCTGGACGTGGCCGCGCAGGGGATCGCCGACTACATCGAGCGGCAGCGCGCCGGATGAGGAACCGCCGGGGTGCCGTGATTCGACCCCCCGGCGTCCGGCTGAGGCCGGACTACTGGGATCCGTGTCGGTGCTGATCGTGGCCGTGTGATTCGTGGTCGTGCGTTTCGTCTCCGTGCGTTCCATGCCCATGCATGTCGTGTCCGTGCATGTGGTGTCCGTGCTCGTGCGCCCCATGCTCAGGCAGGGGGGAATTCATCGCCGTGAGCATCGCCGGGCCGCCCGTGCGAAGGAAGCGCCACACCAGCACCGCGGCGAGGGCGAGGGCGATGACGTTGAGGACGGAGGTGTAGTTCAGCACGACACTGGCTTCGGCCACGGTGGCATGGCGCATCGTCGGCACGAGGCCCGCGGCCAGGAAGAGCAGGTTCACGATGAACCCCGCCGCCGCCATCGCGATGTACGACGTGATGAACAGGTAGACGGTCATCCGCCACCCGTAGTATTTCCGGTAGATGTCGAGGATCGGCAGGATGATCAGGTCGGCGAACACGAAGGAGATCGCGCCGCCAAAACTGATCCCTCCGTTCCAGAGCACCGCGGCGAGCGGCACATTCCCCACCGAGCAGACAAACGAAAGCATGGACACGATCGGGCCGATCGCGGGCCCCCAGATCAGGCTCAGCACGGGATGGTTGACCAGGAAGAAGCGCTGCCAGAACGCCGCGGG
>Ga0307479_10002842_pt1 | contig 15721 bp, 12 predicted proteins | sample atmos_gasesECM4C_FD_203743 | JGI IMG/M metagenome (GOLD analysis project Ga0307479, IMG submission 203743) | Hardwood forest soil microbial communities from Morgan-Monroe State Forest, Indiana, United States - atmos_gasesECM4C_515 | ecosystem: Environmental > Terrestrial > Soil > Temperate... | reverse complement strand
TTCCAGCAGCTTGGTCGCCAGCGGATGCGTCGGCGCAAGAATGATGGCGCTCGCGCCGTAAATCGTGTCGATGCGCGTGGTAAAGATTTCAACGGGTCCGGCGCCCGCCGCGCCAGCCACGGCAAATTTCACTTGGGCGCCCTGCGATTTGCCGATCCAGTTTTTTTGCATCAGGATGACGCGCTCCGGCCATCCGCCTTCGAGTTGCTTCAAATCGTCCAACAATTGATCGGCATATGCGGTCGTCTTCAGAAACCACTGTTCGATCTCGCGCATTTCCACGCGCGTATCTTCATGCCGCCAGCAGTAGCCGCCGTTCACAACCTGCTCGTTGGCCAGCACGGTGCAGCACTTCGGGCACCAGTTCACCAGGCTCTTCTTGCGGTAGGCCAGCCGGCGCTCCAGCATGCGCAAGAAAAACCACTGGTTCCAGCGGTAATACTCCGGCTCGCAGGTGGAAATCTCGCGCCGCCAGTCGTAGCTGAAGCCAAAGCGCCGCAGCACTTTCTCGAACTGCGTAATGTTGTTGTTGGTCCAGATGCGCGGGTGCGTCTTATTCTTGATGGCAGCATTCTCCGCGGGCAGGCCGAAGGCGTCCCAGCCCATCGGGTGGAGCACGTTGAATCCGCGCATGCGCTTCACCCGAGCCACGACGTCGCCAATCGCGTAGTTGCGCATGTGGCCCATGTGCATCGTCCCGCTCGGGTACGGCAGCATCTCCAGCACGTAGTATTTGGGTTTGGAAGGATCGGCTTCCGATTCGAACACGCGCGCTTCCGCCCAGCGACGCTGCCACTTGGCCTCTATTTTTTGCGGGTCGTAGCCGCCGGCCGTGGCCCCGCCCGCGCCTGTTGTGCCTTGCTCCGCCACTTCGCTTACCCTCTCCTCCGCTCCATCTTGGCCGTCCGCAATCTCTTTGACGTTCCCGCTTTCTTGCTTCTTGCGGCTAACCTCTTCGTTGCCCGCCGCTTTGTTGATCTCTGTGCTGCAATCTTTCTCGCGAGCGCCGGCGTCAGCATGGAAAACCCTTTTTCCGCCTCCGGTGCCTGCTCTTTTAACCCCGCCAGCTCCCACAGCATCGCTACGTTTCGCCGGTCGTCACCGGGATGGTCGATCGGTGTTTCCGCCAGAAACGCCCGACCCGCCTGCCCTTGGCCCGCTGCAGGGTTCAATTGCGGATGCTGCAAAACCCTTCGAAAGGCCTCTCTTCCGATTTTCCCTTTTCCAATGTGCTGGTGGCGATCGACCCGACCGCCTAACGCAACCTTGGAGTCATTCGCGTGGAAAACCGGAACATTGTCCAGCCCGACGGTCCTCTCCATTTGCTCGATGGTTGAAGCTAGCCCGCTCTCGCTCTTGACGTCGTAGCCTGACGCAAACAGATGCGCCGTATCCAGGCAGGCACCCGCGGGCAGATCGCGCAGCAGTCTGGCAACAATCTCGCCTACTTCTTCCAGCCGCGAGCCGATCGCCGTTCCCATTCCCGCGGTATTCTCAATGAGAATCTTCAGCGTGCCCATCGGCACGCGATTGCTGGCTTGCTTCACGGATTCGACAATGGTCGAGATCGCCTGTGTTGCGCTCCCCTCGCCGCGCGCGCCGGGGTGCACAACAAGGAAATCCGCTCCCAGCGCCACGGCGCGTACCATCTCGTCGTGGAAAGCCTGAATCGAGCGCGTGCGAAGCATGGGCTGCGCCGCGGCCAAATTGACCAGGTAATTCGCATGAATCACTAGCGGGCCCAGCCGAAGCCCTTCCCTTCTCGCGCGAAATGCCGCCGCATCTTGCTCGGGTATCCGCGCCGGCCCACCCTGCCACATGCGCGGGCTCGCGGAAAAAATCTGCAACGCGTTGCAACCGAGTTTTCGCGCGGACTCCAAAGCATTCAGATAGCTCCTGGCTATGGAAGTATGTATACCGATGCGAATTTTCCCGTCCATCCAGGCGGGCGGCAGGGGTTCGGGCTCAGGTTCCGGGCGGTATTCGTCTTCGGGGTCGAAGTCGGTGGGTACAGCGATGCGTTGTTCTTCGGGCATGCCTGTCGGGATTTCTGCTCCGCTTAAACTCCTTATTCTAGCACACGCCCCGAGCGCCCGGACGTTAGGCACCGCGGCGCTCGAATCGACACCCGCAGCGTGCGAGGGTTATGACTTCTCGCGAAGAAGTTGGCTAGCGCCATACCGAGAGGATCTCTGCGCGGGCGTGAGCAAGTTAGACGGGAAGGACAGGCTCGCGACCGATGCATTTCTGCAACTCAAGGCAGCTGCAAGCAGAGTCGCGGCCGTAGAAGCTGCTTTCAGCGTTCCCTGCCGAACATGGAAAACGGCATGGTACGGGGTTCGTCCTCTTTGAAGCTGCCAGTCGGCGCGGCCATGGTCTGGTCCATCGGACGGCTCGCGAGACGATCCAAGGCGTCCGCGATTCGCGATAACTCGTATACCATCTGGTCGCTCACCGCCGACCGATGCAAGACAACCGCCCGGCGGCGCCGGGATTGCAAGATCACCCAGGTCGTCACCGCAACGGCCGCAAAGACCAGCGCCAAAAACTGCTCATGCTCGGTAATGGTGATGCTACGGCCAAAGAAATGAAACGGATAATCCGAGAGCACCTGATCCTCCCGGCTGGGCTTCTCTTATATCGTAGGACCCCATTCTGGCTTGTCAAGCCCGGGAACCCAATCGACCAAGCTCCTTCTTGCGCCTCTTGCGCCTGCCCGATTTGCGGGTTTCCTCCGCGTTGCCGTAGACTTGAGCCCTACCGGGACCGCTGGAGGAACCGCTTCATGCTGGTCGTCATGCAATCTCACGCCACCGAGCAGCAAGTTCGCGCCGTCTGCCAGCGCATCGAAAGCCTCGGCCTCAAAGCCCACCCCATCCCCGGCTCCCTGCGAACCGCCATTGGTATTACCGGAAACAAAGGCGAGATCGATCTGGGCGTTCTCGAATCGCTGCCCGGCGTTGTGGAGTGTATCCCCGTCAGCAAGCCGTACAAGCTGGTCAGCCGCGACGCGAAGGAAGAAGACACCATCTTGCGCATTCCCACGCCCTCGGGCGACGTCATCGTTGGCGGACGGCATGTGGCCCTGGTTGCGGGGCCGTGCGCCGTGGAAACCGAGGAGCAGTGTCTTGCGATTGCCGAGCGCGTCAAAAAGTCGGGCGCGCGGCTCTTTCGTGGCGGCGCTTACAAACCTCGTACTTCCCCGTACAGCTTTCAGGGACTCGGCGAAAGCGGCCTCAAGATTCTCTCGAAAGTGCGCGCCAAGCATGGTTTCGGCATCGTCACCGAAGCTATCGACAACGAATCGCTCGAGCTCGTCGAAGAATACTCCGACGTCATCCAGATTGGCGCGCGCAACATGCAGAATTTCTCGCTCCTCAAGCGCGCCGGCCGCGCCAAGAAGCCCGTTCTTCTCAAGCGCGGCATGTCCGCCACCCTCGATGAATTTCTCATGGCCGCGGAGTACCTCCTCTCCGAGGGCAACTACAACGTGATGCTGTGCGAGCGCGGCGTTCGGACCTTTTCGGACTTTTCTCGCAACACTTTGGACCTCGCGGTCGTCCCTGCGGTCAAAAAGCGCAGCCACCTGCCCATTTTCGTCGACCCCAGCCATGGCACCGGGAAGCGTCACAAGGTTTTGCCGCTCTCCCGTGCGGCCGTCGCCGTTGGCGCCGACGGATTGCTCATCGAAGTTCATCACGAACCGGAAAAAGCTCTCTCCGACGGCATACAATCGATTCTCCCGGAAGAGTTTGCCGACCTCGCGGACGAAATGCGACAGATCGCCGCCGTCCTCCACCGCATCATAAACTGACCATGCCGATGCCGAGCGAGAAGGCCAAACCACGGGACCTGATGGAGGCCGCCCTCGACAGGTATTACTCTGTTTGCGCCCATATCGTCGAAACGCATGCGGCAAAACCCAAAGATCCGTGGTTGCGACTGGTCTACCCTTGACCTCTAGAAGGGTACTCAGCTGCGAGGTGATGGACCTCGGAAATACTACCGAAACGCAGGTGACGGTGGAATCGGTGGGTTCGAATGGCGTGAAACGCGTAGTCGAAGCGCTGGTCCGCCTGACGACAACCGACCGAGCGGTCGAACGCATCCTTACGATTCACCCCAGGCTATTTGCTCGGTACCATCACAGGATTCCGGCGTTTAAGTTTTTGCAGACGTTCATCATAGACGAGATCCGAGGCATTGCCGAAGCGGGCTGCCGCAAAGGCGAACTCTTTATGACCATCGTGGACGAAACGGGCGTCTACCGTTCTCCGTTGGCTGAGGTCAAAACCTTCCTATGACGCTGCTTGGTCCGAAAAGGAACGCCTGTAGGCAATTCACCGGAGGATCTTTCCGGGTTTCTCTTCGATTGGCACCCCATCCCGGTCATGCTAACGCTGAGGGGCAAGTTCCCGTTCGAGCGCGCTCGAGGGTTAAGCCCACGCGCCCTGTAGCCAAAGGCTCCAGCAGAAACGGGCGTATTCCTGAAGTCCTCGACCACCTTGGCAACGAAATGGAAAAACGGCTGCCGATCGCAATGATTGTGAACTTGGCCCGGGCGCAAAACCGTAACGGAACCGAGTTGACCTACACGGATAATGTGAGCGCTCACGGCGCATGTATCGTCTCCAATCATCCCTGGCAACCGGGGGAACTCGCGGAAATCACTTCGATGTTCGATCAGATCGCCATGCGGGGAAAGGTGGCGCACTGCCGGAAACGGGGCGACGATCAGTACACCATCGGATTGAGCTTCCCGTGCGAGGTGGTGTGGTCGATTTACCTGCGAACTGAGGGCCGCCTGCAATAGGCCACGCCCTTGCGGCAAAAGGTCGGCCGATAGGACTCCGGGCATCGTTTTCAGGTTTCGGAGGTGACGAGCCTTTACCAGATGCGCCGTAAGGCTGCGTTCTTGAGAACGGGGATATAAGGCGCAGGTTTTGGTGTATCGTTCTTTTGTCGCAAGACCTAGGGCCGGGCAGGCCCGAGGTGAAGCTTCCCGAGATGCGGCGCAGTAAGGCCGAACGATGAAACAGGAACCCGCCGAAAGTCCTCTGGTTGAAACCAAACAGGCTTCGTAGGAATCCTCGCCCATTTTTGAGGGCGGGGAGCATGCCAAGTTCCCGGCGTTTTTCGCTAGGGGCGGAGTTGCTCCCGAGAGGCAAGCCACGCTTCCAGTTGCTCATTTCCTTTTCCGCGCACTGTCTGCAGGATAATCCCCGCCATTCCCTCGGAGTTCACCCAGGCCACCTGGCCTCTCGCGCTGATGCGCGCGCCGAGCGACAATTCGAAGGTAAAGTCGAGGACCGCACCTTGTTTGAGCGGCTTCACCGTGCGCACGGCCATGCCGCCTCCGCTCAAATTCGTCATGCGGGCCTGCTGCTCCGCTTCTCCTGCCTTGAGGGTCACCGGAAGATTCACGGGATGCCGGAAGTACCGGCGCTGCTCGCGCAAAAGCAATTCTTTCGAGATGGTGATGTGCATGGCGACACCGTCTTCGGTTACCGGCTTACGCAGCAGGAAATTCGCCCCCAGGGCCAAGATTTGTGTGGATTCCTTGGCATTCACCAAGCACGCAAAAATCACCGCTTTGTTGTTGGATGCTCCCTTGCGCGTGGATTCAATCAGGCCCAGCGCCCCCGGCACTTCCATGTCCACAAACACGCCGTCGATCTTGCGCCGATTCAGACATTCACGAGCCTCGTGCGCACTTGGAACCAGCACAAACTTGGCGCCGAATTTTTTCACGGCTTTGGAAACCGCCTGCATGGTGGCGTAGTCGCCGGACACGAGTACAAATTCGAGGGCTAACGGCTGGCTCATGGCAGCGGGGATTCTCCGTGTTGTGCGAAGGTGTGTACGCTAGGTTCGCCAGTGTGGCTTCGTTCTATCGGTCATTATAATGAAAATTGTTGTTCTGTCGAGATGGTTGTGCCTGCGCGCCTGCGCTAGGTTGCTGCGACTAAACTGAAGTTTTGCAGCTCACACGACGGCCATGCTTGCGCACTCTACCGCAAGCGTTGGGACGGAAGGCTTGGCTCTCCCGTCCTTGGCTCTTCCTCGCGAATCCTTCCTGGGGCGGGCTACTTTCTTCCGGCCGTTTTTCGCAAATGGAAGCGATCTCGAGCGTCGTGGCCAATGAGGCGCGACGCCTGTTCTGTGGCAATGAGGCGTGCGCCTCGTGACTCGAGTTCGCCCAGTATTTCCCTGCCTTTTTTCTCGTCGCGCGATTGAATAGCGTCTCGAATGATGCTGACACCGTAGCCGCGGCGAAGCAGGCCATCGGCGGCGAGGTGCACGCAATATTCAGTGACGACGCCGAACACCAGAAAATCGGGGTTGGAGCCCCCGCTGGATTTCTGCGAGGCAGCTAGCCGTGAAAGAAGCGGGTCCGTATTGGGATTGTCAAAGACGTCGAGCGTGTTTTTTTTCAGGAGAACCTGCTGATACGAGGGGAGATCGTCGGGAAAAACAAAATTCTCCCGATTGGGGATGACGAGCTGGCGGGCGGCGCGTGCTTCGGGAACCAACTCCGCCCCCGCTGTGCCCTTCACGCAATGAACAGGCCACTCACGAAACTCGGGATCATCCGGCTGGTGAGCATCGGCAGAGGAGATCAGGAGAACTCGGGACTGGCGCGCCTGTTCGACAAGTCGGTTGAGGTTTGCCATGATTTTTTCGGCGCCAGGGACGTAAAGCTTGCCGCCCGGCAGCATGAAGTCCGCTTGCGCGTCCACTTCCCACAAAACGAGTCCCATTTAAACCGGGCTAAATCAAGACCAGTCTGGTTTAGACTAGCCTCAACTAGACTACCTCCTTCTTCATGCGATGCGCGCGGTCTTGGCCACGGTTTGCCGCACCTGATCGTGCAGCTCCTCGAGCTGTTTGCTGTAGCGAACGGGAAACGGTGGCTCCGCCGCGCGAAGCGCCAAGACCGGCTCCGGCAGGCCGGAGCGATCAGCCAGGAAGCGCTTGCGTGCTCTCTCGATTCCGGCCAGAGGATCTTTTTCCGGAGCCTCGAGCCGCCTGCCGCCGCGCATCACGAGGACCAGCAGCGGCGCGCCCCCCTGGAAGGACTCTCCATCAAGGCCAATGACATCCCTCGAAAATTCTCCTTCTCCCCCTACAAACCGGAAAACTTGCTTCCGTCCCGGGTAGGTTATCTTCTCCTGGCTGAACTTGGCGGCGTTTCGAACGGTGTCGCCGAGGTCGACTTCGACCAATTTGTAAATTACGCCGAGGTTCGGCGAGTCCGCCGAAGTAGATAGCGCCGTACCCACGCCAAAGGCGTCGATATTCGCGCCGCTTTGCACCAGCGTTTCAATGCGGTCTTCGTCGAGCTCTCCCGACGCGAAAATCTGCACGTCGTGCCACCCGGCCTGATCGAGCCGCCTGCGAACCCACAAGCTGTCCGTCAGCACGTCGCCGCTGTCAAGGCGCACGCCGCCGGGCTTGCGGCCCAGGGCGATGATTTTCTCGACGGCGGCGCGCACGTCGTAGGTATCGACCAGGAGCGTGGAGTTCTCTGGAAAGACATTCAGGAAATCCCGGAAGGCTTCGGCCTCGTCCTCATGCGCCATGATCCAGGAATGCGCCTGCGTGCCATAAACAGGAATCCCGAAGCGGCGGCCCGCGTACGTGTTCGAGGTGCCTTCGCAACCGCCAACGAAGGCAGCGCGGGCGGCGAGGACTCCGGCTTCCACGCCGTGCGCGCGACGCGAGCCGAATTCCACGACAGGGCGTCCGGAGGCAGCGTTGGTGACGCGGGCTGCTTTGCTGGCGATAAGCGTTTGAAAATGAAGAATGCTGAGGAGGCTGGTTTCGACAAGCTGCGCCTCAGCGATGGGGGCGGTCACGCGCAAAAGCGGTTCACCGGGGAAAAAGATGGTTCCCTCGGGAAGGGCGCAAACCTCGCCGGTAAATTCAAATCGGGAGAGATAGTCAAAAAAATCCGACTGGACGTGGCGGAAAAAAGGCAGACCGCGAAGATAGGAAATATCCTCAGAGGAAAAGCGAACGTTTTCCAGAAAGTCGAGGGCTTGCTCCAGCCCCGCGGCCACCAGGTAATTGCGGCGTCGCGGAAGCGTGCGCACGAAAAGTTCGAAGGTGGCGCGGGCGTTGAAGCGGTTCTGAACGTAGCCCGCCGCCATGGTGAGCTCGTAGAGGTCGGTGAGCAGCCCCGAAAATGGTCCGCGAGGCAGCATGTCCCAGAAACAGATTATGCCAGTAGGCTTGAAACGGCAAAGGGAGACTGCAGTCACGCTACGGTCGATTCATTGAAACCAAAAAGCGACGTTTTGATGACTATGTCGTGCCTAGAGAGCGGTTAGTGACACATGATCGAAGGCGGCAGTGGCCGGGGCCGTGGTGCTCATTCCTGGCGCCAAGTTCGCGTCACGTCCTTTATGCGGGCCAGATTTGCGGCCTTCATCCATACGACGAACAAGAAAGGCGGAACGGGACAATCGAGAGAATGCAAGTTTTCGGAGGCCCAGGGAAGGCATCGATCCGGCAGTCGCGTGAAAGTTTGCGTGGGGACTCCCGTACCCATCCCTAGCCAGGGGGACAGTCCGCGTGGGAGAATTTCGAGTCCAACATGGGCCGACCGAGAAACCTTCGTGTTTATTTCCTGTCCGTCGTAGTAGCCATCGGCGCACTGATTGTGCTGCTGCGCGAGCATCGGCCGTCCTTTCTGCGCCCGGACCTGCATTTGTGTGCCTATGTCACGACTCGGGATGGCGCGGTGACGGTTGTGGACCTGGTCAAGCTCAAAGCGGTGGCGCACATTCCTGTGGGGCCGGGTCTGTCGGGAATGCGCGAGCATCCCACGCGGCCTGAAATCCTGGGCATTAGCGCTCTGGGCGGCTTCGCATGGATTTTCGATGCGCGCGCATATCAGGTGAGCGCCCGCATTCCGGTAGGACCGCTTCCCTACGCTCTGGATCTTTCGCCCGACGGAAATCGCATTTACACGACCACGTCCGGGAACGACACGGTGTTGGCTATCGACATCCGCTCGCGGACGATGGTGGCGCGCGGACGCACGGGAAGAGAGCCGGTGCTGGCGCGCGTCTCGCCGGACGGAAAGACCGTGGTGGTGGTGAACCGGCGAGACGGTACCCTGGGCGTTCATGACGCAGCCACGCTAGCGTTGCGCAGCACAGTTTCCGTGCTGCCGCAACCGGACGAGGTGGCCATTCTGCCGGACAATTCGCTCGCGTTTGCGATGAGCCGCTCCGAGGCGCGACTCTCCGTTGTGGATTTGCGGCGCAGTGTGCTGGTGGCAAATCTCGAGCTGGCAGGTAAGCCGACCGAGATGCTGCTCAAGCCCGATGGAGGAGAGCTCTATGTCATTTCACCGGAAGCTCACGGCCTGCAGGCCATCAATACCTGGACGCACGAAGTGGGCGACACCATGATACTTGGCTCAGCACCGACGCGAGGAGCGCTTAGCGCCGACGGCAGCTTGCTCTACGTTTCGGACACGGCGGCGGATCGGGTCATTCCGGTGGATATCGCGAATCGGCGGATCATCCGCGATCCCGAAAAGGTACTCCCCATTCCCACAGGAGATGAGCCGGGAGCGTTGCGATTTGACCCCAATGAAACTTTGCTGCTGGTGGTGAGCCAAGGCTCTGGCGACCTGGCGGTGATTCGCGTGCGCACGAACTTTCTTGTGACCATGGTCCCGGTGGGAGCTAGGCCGCAAGACTTGGCCGTCAAGTTGTACGGCAACAAGTAGCTAGAGAAACGGAACAGCTATTCCGGCGGCCAGGCGAAATTGTCCTCGCCGAGCTGGATATCCAACAGGCCTTCGGCGGGAAGAACGTCCACCGGCAGCCCCCCGTGCCAGAGGGCCACTCCCAGCCTCAGTTTGCTTTGGCCCTTGAGGTCAAGTTGGTCGCGGTGGATGGCCACTTCGAGAATGCGATCAAACGCAGCAACCGCGACGGACTCCAACCTCAGCAAGCACAGGCGCGCTTTTTCCACGGCGAACTCCTGAATACGGCCACGCTGGAGTTTCACCACGATGACGAGTTCTTCTGCTCCGCCAACGGTGATGCGAAATTCCGGGTCCTCGAGTTCGCTCATGGCCTCCGCGAAATGGTCGATGCGGATACAGAAACGGTCCTCTTCAAAGCCGTAGCGCATTTCATGCAGGTAAAAAACGCGGCCATGCATCGAGCCACCACGACGCTCGGGAGAATACAGACCGGCGCCGAGCCATTCAAAGTAGGAGCTTTCACGGCCGTCCACCTTGACGCGCAGAAAGCCAGTGGGCGCAAGCTGAAACGCGTGTTCCGGGCGGCGCTTGATGGGTTTGGCCAGCTCTTCGGGCGCGACCTGGCCAAGCGCGAGGTAAATTTCGGTGAGGTGCTTGCGGTAGAGGGCATCAAATTCGGCGTCGTTTGCGGTGCTGTGTTCGGGACCGAACCACCAGCACCAGTCGCTGCCTTCCGCCGCCAGGAGCGATTCGTGCGCCTGTTTGAGTGCCGTTTCGGTCGGCGCGCCCGGTCTCCCCGTTTTGTACGCTTCGACTCCACGGGCGTAAACCTCGCGGGTGTCCCACAGCAGCTCCCAGGCCGTGACGTCCTCGCTATGACCGATCCAAACGTCAAAATTGGCGTTAATCCAGGAAGCGGGGGAAATTCCGGTGCTGGTGGGAATTTCCGCGGCTGCGGCGACGGCCTCGCCAGCCGTAAGCGCGCGGAAATCGGGATCAGATTCGATTCGCCGATAGAACTCGCGCAGGAATTCGCGGCCATTGCCCGGGTAGTACTCCCAGGCATTCTCCCCATCGAGAAATAGACACACGGTGAGCGGCTGGTTGCCTGACACTTTCTCACCGAGCAGGCGCAGACGCGAATGGAGATCGGCGGCAGCGGCTTTCGCTTCCATGCGGCTGTAAACGAAGCCGATCAGGTCGGAAAGATGGTGGTCGCGGAACAGCCCGGTGATGGATTTATCGCCCAGCTGGATGCGCCAGGGCTTGAAAAGGCGATCCGCATTGGCGGGGATGCCGCCGGAGTCGCGGAAAAAGCCGACGTTCAGAGTACGGCCAAGCACGCCTTCATCGGTGCCGAACCATTGGAATCCTTCTTCGGCGGCGATCGAGAGGGCTTGATCGGAAACTGAGCCCTCGGACGGCCAGAGGCCCGGCGGCTTCAGGCCGAAGGTTTTCTCATGATATTGGCGCGCGAGCTGCAATTGCTCGCGAGCATCCTCGGGCCGGCGGAAAGCGCGGCGCGGCAGCGGCGTGGAAGGGTTGGCAACACGCGCGATGTCCGAGTCACACAGCAGCGGCAGAATGGGGTGGTAGAAAGGCGTCGTGCTGATCTCGATCTGGCCGCGCGAGGCTGCGTCGCGATACGCCGGCAAAATCAAACGCAGGAGTTCCAGCTGTTTTTCCCGCAAGGCGGACTTGTCATTCTCGGTGTAGTCTTTGCCCTTCGCTGCGAGGCGGCTGACGACTTCGTTCTTCTGAAACCAGGATTCTTCCATCCAAACGAGCTGCGAGAGAAGCTGGAGGTCCCGCCAGTCGCGAGCGGTGAAAGCGATAAGAGCCTGAGCGCCCCCGGCGGGGCGCGACCATTCATAAAGTTCGACAAGGCGCGGCCAACGTGACATCAGGTGCTCGTGGTTGACCTGGAAGGCGCGCGAAAGGATCTCCGACTTGTCCTCGCGGGTGAGCTCATCGGCGTTTTTGAAAGCCAGGGAAAACCACGGCTCGTTGAACTTGCCGCTGGCGTACTCTTCGAGCTGCGCGCCGAGAGCAGGAACGATGTTAAACGTGGCATGGAAGTTGGTGAACTCGCGAAGCAGTTCGACCATGCCGTAGTAGTCCTTGAGGGCGTGCAGGCGCGTCCACGGGAGAACATAGCGGCCAGTTTCTGGGTCGCGGTATTGCGGCTGATGCATGTGCCACAGCACAACCAAATGGATGCGATTCATTCGGCGGGTGTCCCGAAGAGAGGCTCACGCAGATGGTTTGTAGCCACAGGCATGGACAGAATCAAAGTATACAGGCAAGAAGAGCCTATCGCAGCGCCGCTCCTCAAAACTCGCAACACGGCAAGTCCCCCGGTTTGTGCGCCGTACAACGATCCGCGGCTGACGGCGTGGTACACTCTAGCGTTCGCGTCATGCGCATTCTGGATCGTTATATCGTCCGCGAGGTTTCCCGCCACGCATTCCTCGGACTGGTCGTCTTCACGTTTGTATTTCTCGTGCCCCGTCTGGTGCGCCTGATGGAGATTTATGTGCGCCACGTGGGTTCGGGCGCGCAGATCCTGGAACTGTTTCTGTGCATTTTCCCAGGCGTTTTCGTCTTTACCGTGCCCATGGCGACGCTGATTGGCGTGTTGCTGGGGCTGGGGCGGATGTCGGCCGACAGCGAAATCATTGCGCTGACCTCCCTCGGCATCGGGAGGCGGCGTATCCTTTTTCCGGTGGGAGTGCTCGCCCTGGTCGGGGCGTTACTCACGCTGGTCATGACTACGTGGGTGGGCCCTGGGGCGTTGCGGACGCTGCACACCGCCGAAGCGCAACTGATCAGCTCGCAAATCTCTTTTCAAGTGCAGCCGCGCGTGTTTGACGAGCGGTTTCCGAAAAAGGTCTTGTATGTGAACGACGTGTCGGCAAGCGGAACGCAATGGCACGGAGTATTCTTTGCGGACACCGGAGGAGAGGGCGGCTCGCAAGTAACCCTGGCCGATAGCGCGATTGTGATTGCCGAGCCAAAGCAGGGCAAGCTGGAGTTGCACCTCAAGGGCGGCACGACGCATGAGTTCTCGCGCGAGGATCCCAATCATTACGCGGTGACGTCGTTTGGTCAGAGCGACTGGCCCATTGAGGTGAGCGGACTCGGTTCGGTACAACCCCGACATCGCAGCATCCCCGAACAATCGATGAAGGAACTGATGACCGAAAGGCGTTCGGGATCGCGGGAAGCCAGTGTGGAGCTCGAGACGCGGCTGGCGTTTCCCGTCGCCTGCCTGGTGTTTGCGCTAGTGGCGGTGCCACTGGGAGCGCAGCCGCGACGCGGCGGCCGAGCCGCGGGATCGCTGCTGGCCGTTGTGCTCATCGCCGCGTATTACCTGCTGCTGATCCTGGGTGCGGGATTGGCACGGGAGGGAAAGATTTCGCCGGCAGCGGGGATTTGGATGGCCAACGGAATCCTAACGGCCTTAGGGATAGCCCTGCTGCCGCGGATGGAACAGTTTCGCGGGGAGAGCCGCTGGTTGCGCCCGCTTGGATATCTCAGCCGGCGGATCCGCCTGGCGCGCCGGCGAAAGGCGCAGGCTCGGGCACGCGCCGCGGCAGCGCAAGCGGCCAATGGAGAGCGCGGCGCGCAGGAAATGCCCGCGCGATCGAGCGGAAGCTTTCCCCGGTTGATGGACCTCTACACCCTGCGAAAGTTCTTTTTTTATTTTGGGCTGTTGCTCGCGATATTCGTGTTTCTGTTCGAAGCGTTTACCTTTTTTGAGCTGCTAGACGACATCGGGCGGCGCCGCATCGCGTTCGTGACCGTCGCCGCGTACTTTGGCTATCTCACACCGTACCTGGTGTACAACCTGGCGCCGCTGGCGGGGCTGGTTGCGGTGCTCGTGACGCTCGGAATCATGAGCAAGAACAACGAGATTGTGGCGATCAAAGCCAGCGGAATAAGTCTGTTTCGTGTCGCCGTGCCGCTGCTGCTGGCGGGCCTCGCGGTGGCGGGCACGTTGTTAGTGCTCGACGATACCTATCTGCCCTACGCCAACCAGCGCCAGGACGCTCTGCACAACCAGATTAAAGGGCGTCCGCCACAGACCTACGCGCATCCACAACGGTGGATGTTCGGGGAGGACTCGAAGATCTACAACTACGACCTGTTCGATCCGGAGCAAAACATGTTTGGCGGGTTGAGCGTGCTCGAGCTCGAGCCCGCAGATTTCCATGTGCGCCGGCGGATTTTTGCCACGCGTGCCCGCTGGTCGGAAGCCCGGCAGGTCTGGGCGCTCGAAAGCGGATGGATCCGGGATTTTCGAGACGGCTCGGTTACCAAATTCGAGCCTTTCGCGGCGGCGGCGCCGCCGGAATTGTCCGAACCGCCAAGCTATTTCAACCGCGAGGTGCGGCAGGCGTTTCAAATGCGCGTGGGCGAGTTAGCGAGCTATATCGATGGATTGCACCGGGCGGGCTTTGACGTGGCAACCCTGATGGTACAGTGGCACAAAAAAATCGCCTATCCCCTGATGGCGCCTGTGAGCATATTGCTGGCGATTCCCTTTGCGTTTCTGGTAGGCACACGTGGAGCTATCGGCGGAGTCGCGCTCGGGGTTGCCATCGGCGTGGCTTATTGGGCGATTGCGGCGCTGCTCGAAGCGATGGGCGGAGTAGGGCAACTGCCGCCGTTTTTGGCGGGGTGGTCGCCGGATATTATTTTCTTTTTCTTGGGAATGTATTTTTTCTTCAAAATGCCAACGTGAAGTCGGCCTTCCCGGCTCCCTTTCTTGCCGCTGTTTCACCTCAAAAACGAGAGGTCGAAGAACCGAGAGCGCGCCTGGACCTTTCGGAAATCAGCAGTTCAAGTGTTACTTGACGTAGCACTTTTCGCTTGTTTGGTCCTTTTTTGCTTCGCCTGCTTGAGTTCAACCATAACTTGAGCTGCGGCCAAACGCGCTATCGGCACGCGAAAAGGCGAAGCGCTGACATAGTCCATGCCCAGGGTGTGGCAGAATTTGACGCTCTCCGCGTCGCCGCCGTGCTCGCCGCAGATGCCTACTTTCAACTTGGGCCTGGTTTTTCTGCCCGCGTCAATGCCCCAGCGCATCAGCATGCCGACGCCTTTGGTGTCGAGCGATTGGAAGGGATCTGTGCTGAATACCCCCGCTTTTTTCTCGTCCACATAATCGGGCAGGAAACGGCCGGCGTCGTCGCGCGACAGCCCCATGGTGGTTTGCGTGAGGTCGTTGGTGCCGAAGGAGAAGAACTCCGCAATTTCGGCGATTTCTCCCGCGAGCAGTGCCGCGCGCGGAAGCTCGATCATCGTACCGACCAGGTAGTTGAGCTTCATGCCCGACTTCAGGATGAGGTTGTCAGCGACCCGGCGCGTGGCTTGGTCAAGAATGGACAGCTCTTTCTTGTCCAAAGTAAGCGGGTGCATGATTTCAGGTAAAACTTTAACTCCGCTCTTTTGGCATTCGAGGGCGGCTTCGATGATGGCGCGCACTTGCATTTCGAGGATTTCGGGATAGGTAATCGCAAGACGGCAGCCGCGGTGGCCCAACATGGGGTTGGCTTCATGGAGTTGTTCGACGCGCCGGGCCACCACATCGACGCTGATGCCGAGTTCCTTCGCCAGCTCCTCCTGTTTGGCGCGATCGTGGGGCACAAATTCGTGAAGCGGCGGGTCGATCAGGCGAATGGTGACGGGAAGGCCGTCCATGGCTTTGAAGATGCCGATGAAATCACGGCGTTGGAAAGGCAAGAGCCGGTCGAGTGCTCTCACGCGGGCTTCCTTGTTGTCCGCGAGAATCATCTCCTGAATGGCACGCTGGCGCTCGTGGCTCTTCTCCGGGAACTCAAAATCGGTGAAGAACATGTGTTCGGTGCGGCAAAGCCCAATCCCCTCGGCACCGAACTCGCGCGCCTTGCGGGCGTCCTGGGGCGTATCGGCATTGGTGCGCACGCGGAGATGGCGCGCTTCGTCGGCCCACTTCATGAAGATCTCGTA
>Ga0307479_10002841_pt1 | contig 15730 bp, 10 predicted proteins | sample atmos_gasesECM4C_FD_203743 | JGI IMG/M metagenome (GOLD analysis project Ga0307479, IMG submission 203743) | Hardwood forest soil microbial communities from Morgan-Monroe State Forest, Indiana, United States - atmos_gasesECM4C_515 | ecosystem: Environmental > Terrestrial > Soil > Temperate... | reverse complement strand
TTCCGCCGGCCGGCGCCGGCGGCGATCGCCGCCACGGCGTGCATCGCGGCGGGCATGCTGCTCTCGGGCCACCCCGAGACCGCGCTCGCCGGCGGGCTGCTCGCGGCGGTCTGCGGTCTCGCGCTGGGGCGGCGCAAGACCGGAGTGGCGAGGGGCCTCGCCGCGGCCGGCCTCGCCGCGGTGCTGGGCTGCGGCCTCGCCGCCCCGCAGCTCCTGCCCTTCCTCCATGCCGTCCCGGGCTCGCAGCGCGCGCGGGACATGGTGACGATGCGGGTGCCGGCCGCCGAGCTGCGGCTGGGGGCGTCGACCCGCTGGTTCGTGCCCGAGACCGCCGCCTATCTGCGCGCCCCGATCAATCCACACGTCTTCGGCGTCCCCTACGAGGAGCCCTTCCGCGGGCCTTACGACTGGGCCGAAGCGTTGAGCGGCTATGCGGGGCTGGTGGCGTTCGCCGGCGCGCTGGTGGCGCTGCTGGCGAGGCGCGACCGGCGGACCTGGCCGTTCCTGGGGTTTGCCCTGATCGCGCTGCTGGTGGTGGCGGGCTTCGTGCCGTTCGCGCGGCTGATCGACGCCGTGCCGGCACTGCGCGTCCCCGCCTGGTCCCGGCTGCTGCCGGTTGAGTGCCTCGCGCTCTCGGTGGCGGCGGCGTTCGGCTGCGATCAGCTGCTGTACCGCGCCGGGCGCCGGCTGCCGGTTGCCGTCGCCCTCGCCGCCGCGGCGGCGATCAGCCTCGCCGCCGAGCACTCCGGCATGGTGGTGCTGCTCTGGGCGCTGCTCGCGGGCGCGGCGGTCTTGGCGCGGCTGCGGCCGGGGTGGAGCGCCGTCGTCCTGGTGGCGGCCCTCGGGCTCGATCTCGTCCCCTGGTCGCTGCGGCTGCTGCCGCGCGGTCAACCGGAGCTCTTCTACCCGCGGAGCGAGCTCACCACGAGGCTGGCGAGCGAGACCGGCGGCGGCGCCTGGCGGGCGGTAGGCCTGCACCGGCTGGTCTATCCGTCGCTGCTGACGGTGTACGGGCTGGCCGACCTCCTACCCGACAACGCGCTGGCGCCGAGCGACTACCTGCGCGTGCTGCGGGCGGCGTTCGACTTCAACCCGACGGCGTCCAACTACTACGCCGACTTCTCCCATCCCGAACACCCGCTGCTGTCCTTCCTCGGCGTGCGCGCCGTGGTCGGCAACCTCTACCTCCCGCGGCCGCGCACCCTGGCGCCGGTCGCCGCCCCCGGCATCGAGCCCTTCCTGCTCTATCGCAACCCGGCGGCCCTGCCGCGCTGGTTCGTGCCCAAGGCGGTCGACGTCATCGAGCCGGCGGCGCTCGAGCGGTGGATCGCAGGCCTCGCGGAGCCGGGCCGGGTGGCCCTGTTCCGGCGCCAGCTCGCCGGCCGGCCGCCGCCGGCCGCGGCCGGCGAGGTGCGCGCCGCGCGCCCCCTCGCCGCGGCGCCGGGCCGCGTGGCTCTCGAGGTGCCCGGCGCCGGCGCCCGCCGCCTGCTCGCCACCTCGCTGCCGCTACCCGAAGGATGGCAGGCGCGGGCCGGCGGCCAGGCGCTCGCGACGCTCACCGTCGACGGCGCCTTCCTCGGCGTCGAGGTGCCGGCCCGGGCCACGCGCGTCGAGCTCGACTTCGTGCCGCCCGGCCTCCTCGCCGGCACGCTCGCCTGCGCCCTGGCGCTCGCCGGCCTCCTGGTCCTCTTCTGGCGAGCCCGCCTGGCCTGAGCCTGGGCTACCCGGGCCCTGCCTTCGCCGTGGCGGTCTCTGGGGCCGGGCCGTAGGAGTAGCCCTGGCGCGCCTTGATGCGGAATTCCGGATTGGCGGTCTTGACCTCGACGCCCTGGAAACCCGCGCTTCCCGCCGGATGCTCGCTGCGATAGCTCAGCAGGTAGTAGCCGTTGTTCTCCTGCGAGACCTGCTCCAAGACGGTGCGGAAATTGGTGAAGTTGAACAGGTATCGGCCGCCGGTGTCGGCGGCGAGCTGGTTCAGCGCGTCCGCCATCGTGTGCTCGGTGTTGCCGGCGGGCCACAGGTCGACCGTGTAGACCGCCACGTCGCCGGTGTTGAGCGCCTGCATAGTCGGCGCGTAGTAACGCGGGTCCGGCTGATACTGGCGGAACGGCCCCGGGGTGATCCAGCCGAAGCCGATGCCGAACATCACCAGGTTCTTGCGCGCCGGGATGGCGCCCGCCGCCCGCGCCAGCGCCTGCAGCCCGTCGTAGATGGTCTTGGTGCGCTCGCGCAGCTCGTTGCCGCGCGGCAGCCCGGCGAGCAGCGACGGCCCGCTGCCCGGCGACGGAATGCGCGACGGCCAGTTGGTCTCGGCGTCCTTGCCCTTCACCGCGTCGTCGATGGCGGCGGCGAGCAGCCGCTGGTCGTGGGTGAAGTCCTGGTGCACCTTGAGCTTGACGTCATAGCTCGCCACCGCCACCCAGTCGTTCGGCAGCACCTCGCTCGCGACCCACTCCTTCGCTCGCCGGCCGGACTCCACCTGCTGCGTGAGCAGCACCGGCGCGTCGGCGGCGTTGACCTTCTGATCGTTCCAGAACAGGACGAAGTAGCGGTCCTCGGGCACCTGGTCGATGCGGATGCCTTTCTTGGCCAGCACGTCGGAGCCCGCGAGCAGGCGGCGGTTGCTGTAGAAGGTGACGCCGCTGAGATCGACCGGCTTGCCGTTCTCCCGCACCACGAAGTCGTTCTTGCCCAGCCCGACGATGACGTGGCCCTGGGCGTCGGTGACCAGGGCGTCGAGCAGCACCTCCCGCACCTCGATCTTCTCGCCGAAGCGCGGCGGCTGCTGCGGATTGTCTTTCTCTTGGGCGGCGGCCCCCGACCCCATGCCGCTCACCGCCAGGGCCGCCATCCCCAGGATGGTCCAGCGAAGCATCGGATGCATCGCGTCCTCCTTCATCTGCACGGAGCCGCCGAGGCGCGGTTCCAACCTGGGTAGAGCAAACCCCGAGCCAACCTTCCGGCCGCCTCCGGTCCGGGCCCTACCGCACGCGCTCGAACTCGGTGGTGAGCGAGATCTCCTTGCCCTCTTGTCGCATCGTCCACTCCTGGGAGAAGTGGTCCTTGTCGCGGAAGGTGACCTTGAGACGGTGCATGTGGGCCTCGCCCGCGCTCTTCATGTTGGTGCCGTCCAGGAACGCGAACGTCACCTGGCTGCCGGCCGCCGGAGGCTCGCTCCGCAGGCGCGGGTGGTTGCCGAGCGTGCAGTAGTGCGTGAGCATCAAGCGGTCGCCATCCGGGTAGTACACGGTCACCATCGACGGCTCGCCCTCGCCGTGGAGCCTCTCGACCACGGCGGTGCCGCCCGCCTCCACCTCGTAGCTGATCCGCGTCACCTTGCCCTCGGCGGTCTTGCCCTGCCAGTTGCCGGCGAGGGCCTTGAGCTCGTCGAAGCCGTGCGGCGACGCCGCGGTGGCGGGCATGGAGCCGGCCAGCGCGGGACCGGCCAGCAGGAGGCCGGCGGCCAGCAGCTGCGACAGCCATCTCGTGCTCGTGCGCATGATCTCTCCTTTCTACTAAGAAGAAGCTTCCTTCCCGAGGGGGAGGGAGGGGGCGTCCCCTGCCCCCCCGGAGGGGTGGGAAGGGGATCGAGGGGATGCGGGGGGCGATCCGATAAATGCTGTAAAAGTCTCGGTCGCGACAATCGCGGCGGCAGTTTCATGGTTCGGCGTCGCCGCAGGCGGTGGATGCAAGAAAATTGCGGATCAGGTGGCGCCCTCGGCGCTCTCGCCGAAGCGGGCGTAGAAGCCGCCGGCCGCGGCGGTGGCGCGCAGCGCCGGCGAGGGGCGGAAGCGGTCGCCGGCCGCGCCCTCTAGCCGCTCCAGGGTGGCGATGAGCTGCGGCAGCCCCTGCTGGTCGGCCCAGCGGCAGAGGCCGCCCCGGAACGGCGGGAAGCCGGTGGAGAAGATCAGCGCCAGGTCGAGCTGGCCGGCGCTGCGCACCACCCGCTCCTCGAGGCAGCGGGCGGCCTCGTTGACCATCGGCAGCACCATGCGGTCGGCGAGCGCCCCGAGGTCCGGATCGCCCGCCCCGGCCGCCGTGCGCCGCGCGCCGTGGCCCCCCGGCGCGTGTCCCGGCTCGAGGCCGAGCGCCGCGTAGACCGAGGGGTCGGGCTCCTGGCGCTCGCGCCCCGCGTAGAGGTACAGGCCCTTGCCGTTCTTCGCCCCCAGCCGGTCGCCCGCGCCGAGCCGGTCGAGCCACGCCGGCAGCCGCACGCGGTCGGCGAACGCCTCGGCGAGGATGTGGGCGACCTTGCCGGCGACGTCGATGCCCACCTCGTCGGCCAGGGCGAGCGGCCCGATCGGCATCCCCCAGTCGACCATCGCCTTGTCGATGTCCTCGATGCGGTGGCCCTCGTCGAGCAGCCAGAACGACTCGAGCGAGTAGAACATCAGCAGGCGGTTGATGAGGAAGCCGGGGCAGTCCTGGACCAGGATGGGCGTCTTGCCGAGCCGGCGGGTGAAGTCGAAGACCGTGTTCACCGCCGCCGGGTCGGCGCCCTCGGGGGCGATCACCTCGACCAGCGGCATGCGGTGCACCGGGTGGAAGAAGTGCATGCCCACCACCCGCTCCGGATGCGGCGTCTTCGCGCGGATATCCTTGATCGGCAGCGACGAGGTGTTGGAGGCCAGGACCGCGCTCTCGGGCACCCGCGCCGCCAGCTCGGCGAACACCGCCTGCTTGACGTCGAGCTTCTCGACCACCGCCTCGACCACCAGGTCGACGCGCTGGAAGCCGCTGTACTCGAGGGTGGGCCGCAGCAGCGTCATCTTGCGCCGCATCGCCCGCGCGTCGAGGCGGCGGCGCCGCACCTGGCGGTCGAACAGAGAGGCGGCGGTCGCCATGCCGGTGGTCAGGGCCTCGACGCGCACGTCCTTGAGGCGCACCGGCAGGCCGGTCTCGGCGGCGATCAGCTGCGCGATGCCGCCGCCCATGGTGCCGGCGCCGAGCACCGCGGTCTCGCGCACCGGCCGCGGCTCGCCGCCCGGCAGGCCGCTCTCGCGCTTGGCGCTCTCCGTCAGGCGGAAGACGTGCAGCAGGTTCTTCGCCACCGGCGACGGCGCGAGGTCGGAGACCGCGCGCGCCTCGGCGTCGAAGCCCGCGGCCATGCCGTCTTCGATCCCCACCCGCACCACCTCGATGGCGCGCAGCGCCGCGGGGTAGTGGCCGCGGGTCTGCGCCAGGGTCTGCTTGCGCGCCTGGTCGAAGACGATGTGGCGGCCGATCGGGTTGCCCTCGAGCAGCACGCCGCGCAACAGCCCGCCCGGCCGCTTGCGCGCGCCCGCGGCCAGCCTGGCGGCGCCGCGCCCCGCCGCGGTCGCCGCACCCGCCGGCAGCGCCCGCTCGCGGGCGAAGTCCCGCACCAGGTCGAGGAAGCGGGCGTCGGGCAGCAGCGCGTCGACCAGCCCGAGCTTCAACGCCTGGCGGCCGGACACCGTCTTGCCGGTAAGGATCATGTCGAGCGCCGCGGCGATGCCGATCAGCCGCGGCAGCCGCGTCGAGCCGCCCCAGCCGGGCACGATCCCGAGGCGCACCTCGGGCAGGCCGATGCGCGTGTCGGCGCGGTCGCTGGCCACGCGCCAGGTCGAGGCCAGCGCGATCTCGGTGCCGCCGCCCAGCGCCGCGCCGCGGATCGCCGCGACGGTGGGGAAGGGCAGCGCCGCCCAGGCCCCGAACAGGCGGTGGCCGATGCGCGAGCCGGCCTCGGCCTCGACCGGATCGGTGACCCGCGCGATCTCCTCGATGTCGGCGCCGGCGATGTAGCCGCCCTCCTTGCCGGAGAGCAGCACCAGGCAGCCGATGTCGCGGCGCGCCGCGAGCTCGTCGAGCACCCGCTCGAGCTCCGCGAACGCCGCCCGGCCGAAGACGTTGACCTTCTTGTCCGGCAGGTCGAAGGTGAGCGCCGCCAGGCGGTCCTCGCCGACCTCGAGGTGAAAGATGGGAGCCACTGTCTCGAGACCCTCCTTGTGTAGCCCGAGGGGATGGAACCGGGGCGGTCGCAGGGCGACCCCGGCAGGCCGCTAGCCGCCGCGCTGGTGCGCTTCGGCCTCGCTGTACAGGCGATCGATGATCTCGCCGTACTTCTGGTTGATCACCCGGCGCTTGACCTTCTGGGTCGGCGTCAGCTCGCCGGTCTCGAGCGTCCATTCGCTCGGCAGGAGGTCCCAGGCCACGATCTTCTCGAAACCGGGCAGGTGAGCGTTGACCTTCTCGACCTCGCGCGCGTAGAGGTCGCGCACCCGCGGATCGGCGAGCAGCTCGTGCACGTCGCCCGCCGGCAGGCCGTTCTTGACTGCCCACGCCTTGAGATGGTCGAACTCCGGCACGAGGAGCGCCGACAGGAACTTGCGGCGGTCGCCGATGACCACGGCCTGAGCGATGAACGGGCTGCTCTTGAGCTCGTTCTCGAGCGGCGCCGGCGCGATGTTCTTGCCGTAGGCGTTGACGATCAGCTCCTTCTTGCGGTCGGTGATGCGCAGGAAGCCCTCGTCGTCGATCTCGCCGATGTCGCCGGTGTGGAACCACCCCTCGGCGTCGATCGCCTCCGCCGTCTCCTTGGGCAGGTTCCAGTAGCCCTGCATGACGTTGGGGCCGCGTGCCAGGATCTCGCCGTCGGCGGCGATCTTGACCTCGACCCCGGGGATCACCTTGCCGACGGTCCCCATCTTGACGCCGGTCTGGCCGTTGGCGGAGATGATCGGCGAGGTCTCGGTCAAGCCGTACCCCTCGTAGATCGGCACGCCGGCGCCCCAGAAGAACTCGGCGACGTCGCGCGCGAGCGGCGCGCCGCCCGACACCGCGAAGCGGAAGCGGCCGCCCAGGCGCTCGCGGATCTTGGCGAAGACCAGCTTGTCCGCGAGCCCCAGCTTCCAGCCGAGCAGGCCGGGCGGCCGCTCGCGCTGCAGCCGCCAGGGGAGCGACTCGCGGCCGACCCCGACCGCCCAGGCGAAGATGCGCTGGCGGATGGGGGAGCTGGCGGCGACGTTCTCCTGCACCCTGGCGAGGATCTTCTCGTAGACGCGCGGCACCGAGACGAAGATCTCGGGCTTCACCTCCTGCATGTTCTTTGGCACCGTCGCCACCGACTCGGCGTAGGCGATCGTGCACCCCTTGAGGAAGTAGACGTAGTCGACGATGCGCTCGAAGGAGTGCGAGAGCGGCAGGAAGGAGAGCGCGGTGTAGCCGTTCTCGAACGGCAGCACGGCCATCCCGGCCTCGGCGTTGGAGGCGAGGTTGCCGTGGGTGAGCATGACCCCCTTCGGCTGGCCGGTGGTGCCGCTGGTGTAGATGAAGGTGGCGAGGTCCTGGGGGCGCACGGCGCGGGCGGTGGCCTCGAACTGCGCCACGTCGGGATCGGCGCCGCGCTCGACCAGGGCGTCCAGGGTGAGCACCCGCCGGTCGTCGCTCTCGCCGTGGACGAGCACGAACTGCTTGACGTCGGGCAGCTCCTGGGCATGGGAGAGGAGCCCTTCGAGATGGGCGGTGGTCTCGGCGAAGACCACCTTGGCGCCGCAGTCCCTGGCGATGTAGGCGGCCTGCTCGGGCAGGAGCGTCGGGTAGATCGGCACCAGCACGCCGCCGGCGCACAGGGTGGCGAAGTCGACGGTCGGCCAGTGCGGGCCGTTCTCGGCCATCAGCGCCACCCGCTCGCCGCGCCCGACGCCCAGGCCGGCCAGGGCCTTGGCGAGGCGCCGCACCCGGTCGACCAGCTCGGCGGTGGCGACCGGCTGGTAGCTGCCGCCCACCTTGTGCAGCATGCAGTCCGCCTTGCCGTAGGTCGCCGCTTGCAGAAACAGGTCCGTCAGGGTCTCGATCGCCATGCCGTCCTCCCGGGTGCCCTCGCCGCGCATCGACAGCGCCGGAATTGTACAGCACACCCTCCTGCGGGGCTCCGGGCGCCGGCGGGCGGGGGGCCGGCGGCGGGGCGGCCGGTGTAACGGTTGGGATGGCGCGGCGCCCATCCTCTCGAAGGGTCCTTGATCAAGGCTTGCTGGAGGCATAAAGTTACGAAGACGTCCAACTCAGCGCCATCTTGCGAGCTGCCTTCGCCTGAGGGAGTCGCGGGAGGTCTATCCATGCAGCGGCTTGGGTTCGGAGGCCGGAGGTCGTGGAGGCGTGGCGCCGCCGCCGCCACCGCTTGGCTTGCTTCGATGGCTGTGGGCGGCGCGGTCGGAGCGCTCGCGACGCTCGGGGCGGCGATGGCCGCCGGGGCGTCGCCGCTCTTCGCCGCGGCCGAGCTGCCGGCCTACTCGGTGCCCGGGGGTACGCTGCTCGACAAGACCGTCACCTATCGCAGCGACGAGGACCACTTCAAGTATGGCTCCCTGGGCGGCGAGCGCGGCTATCACGGGCAGGTGGGCTTCGGCCTGCCCTACTGGCTGTGGGTGGCCCTGCCGGAGGTCTTCGCCGACCTCCTGCCGGAAAAGGGGCCGCCGGGCGCCGGCTACAGCCGCTTCGGCTACATCTACGAGCCGGGAAGGGACCCCCGCTTCCAGCTGCCGATCGGCACCTCCCAGCGCCGCAACCTGGGCATCGACCGGGTCTGGATCAACTGCGGCGTCTGCCACACCGGCGTGGTGCGCGACACGGCGCAGGGCCCGCCGCGGATCGTCCTCGGCATGCCCGCCAACCGCTACAACCAGGGCGCCTGGGTGCAGTTCTTGTTCAAGGCCGCGCACGATGACCAGAGGTTCACTCCCGAGCGGCTGCTGCCCGCGATCCGGCGCCTGGAGCAGGAGCGCCGCCAGGCAGCCGCCGCGGGGAAGCTCGCCTCCGGCACCTGGCTCCCGCCGGAGCTGAATCTGCTGGACGAGGCGATCTACCGGCGCTTCGTCATCCCGATCATGAAGAAGCGGTTGCAGGACCTGAGCGGCCGCCTGTGGTTCATCGACTTCGGCAGCTGGGGTCCGGGGCGGGTGGACACCTTCAATGCCCCGAAGGGGCTGCTCAACTTCCCCATGCGGCTGGCGCCGCGCGAGGAGCTGATCGGCAACGCGGACCTGCCGTCGGTCTGGCACCAGCAGGACCGGGTGGGGATGTGGCTTCACTGGGACGGCAACAACAACTCGGTCCAGGAGCGCAACCTCTCGGCGGCGTTTGCCGCCGCCATCCCGCCGACTCTCGACAAGTGCAGTCTGCGGCGGGTGGCGCGGTACCTCGAGACGCTCTCGCCGCCGCCGTTCCCGGAGGACAAGATCAACCGCGAGCTCGTAGCCACGGGCGCGCCGATCTACCACGAGCGCTGCGCCGGGTGCCACGGCGCCGGGCAGCCGCCGTTCAAGCGCGCCGGCGGGATCGGCGACCGCGTGGGCACGGTGATCCCCATCGGCAAGATCGGCACCGACCGCTGGCGCCTCGACTCCTATACCCCGGAGCTCGCCAAGGCCCAGAACACCCTCTATGCGCAGTATCCGCTACCTGGCTCGCAGGGCTGCCCCGGCGACGATGGCGCCAAGGACTACCCGGCCCGCTTCACCCACTTCCGCAAGACCGCAGGCTACGCCGCGAGCCCGCTCGACGGGCTTTGGCTGCGGGCGCCCTACCTGCACAACGGCTCGGTGCCCAATCTCCGGGCGCTGCTCGAGCCGAGCGACAAGCGCCCCAAGGAGTTCTGGACCGGCTACGAGGTCTACGACTACCGCAACGTGGGGTTCGAGACCCAAAGCCCCGAGGCCAGGCATCAGGGCTGGCGTTACGACACGCGCAAGCCCGGCAACGGCAACCAGGGACACGAGGGGCACGAGTACGGCACCGACCTGTCCCAGGCCGAGAAGGAAGCGCTGCTCGAGTACTTGAAGACCTTTTGAGCGTGCCCCCGCCACCGCCGAGCCGCACGGCCTGTGATGGCCATGCGGCATCTCCCTTAGGCCAGGTAGGGACCCGGCGGTCTCGGATAAACCGGGACGCAAACCGCGGCCTGGACGGCGCAGCGGAGAGACGATGGACGACACCACGTGCAACCTGACGACTCACCCGGCCACCCCCTGCCGCCCGCGGCTGTTCCCGCTCCCCGCCCTGGCGCTGGCGCTGGCACTCGCGCCGGCGCTGGCCCGGCCGGAGGCGGCCGCCGCCCGCGGCCTGTTCAATCCCGACGGCGTGCCGCAGCCCAAGGAGATCACCGGCGACCCGCGCGAGAACTTCCTCTACGGCTCGATCGGCGCCGAGAGCAACGCCGGCATCCCCTACTGGATCATCTCCGTGCTGCCGCGGATCTTTCCCGAATACCTGCCGGGGCCCGGCGGCTACGCCTCGCTGGGGCTGCCCTGGGAAGAGGGCAAGGAGTTCCCGGCCGGGTTCTCGAAAAAGACCGTCATCATCCCGCGGGTGGGCTTCAACTGCGCGCTCTGCCATTCGACGCAGTACCGCACCTCCCCCGAGGCGAAGCCGGTGGTGGTGGCCGCGGGCGGCAGCAACACCGCCGACATCCAGGGGCTGCTCGACTTCTTCACCAAGGCCGCCAACGATCCGCGCTTCAACGCGCGCACCATCCTCACCGAGGTGGACGCCTCCTACCCGCTGCGCTGGTACGAGCGCATCCTCTACCGCTTCGTGCTGATCCCGTTGACCAGGAGCCGCCTGGCGCAGCAAGGGCAGCAGTTCGCCTGGACGGCGAGCCGCCCGCGCTGGGGTCCCGGCCGTGACGCACCGATGAACCTGACCAAGTTCAACTTCCTCAACATGCCGGCGGACGCGAGCGTCGATCACACCGATTTCCCGGCCATCTGGCACCTGGCGGTCCGCGAGCAGGCGGGGCGCACCTACGACGGCAAGCCGCCGGGGCCGCACACCATGCTGATGAACCTGGACGGCGCCACGACCTCGTTCCGCTCGGTGCTCATCGACTCGGCGCTCGGCCTGGGGGCGACCAACAGCCCGTTCTTCCAGCGCCGCATCCCGGAGCTCCTGGACTGGCTGCGGCAGGTGAGGCCGCCTGCCTACCCGCTGCCCATCGACCAGGAGAAGGCCGCTCTCGGCAAGACCGTGTTCGAGGCGCAATGCGCTTCCTGTCACGCGCCGGACCGCGACAACCGCCTGGGCACGGTCGTCCCCATCGAGGAGATCAACACCGACCGCGCGCGCCTCGACGCCTGGCGGACGACGGACGCCGCGACGCTCGCCAACCAGAAGGTCGCGTCGCTGGGCATCCAGCGCTCGCCGATGATCACCACCAACGGCTACATCGCCGTGCAGCTCGACGGCATCTGGCTGCGCGGGCCCTACCTGCACAACGGCTCGGTGCCGAGCATCCGGGCGCTGCTCGCGCCTGCCGAGGCCCGCCCGCGGGCCTTCTGCCGGGGCTACGACGTGCTCGACCCGGAGAACCTCGGCTTCGTCTCCGACGGCCGCATCGACCCGCGCTGCGACGAGCTGGGACCGCCGGCGACGCCCTCGCCCTGGGACCGCCCGGGCGCCCCGGGGCGCTCGAACGAATGGCCCCGCCCGCGCATCTGGAAGTACTACGTCTCCGAGACCGGCAATGACAACACCGGCCACGAGTACGGCACCACGCTCTCGACCGAAGACAAGGACGCCCTGATCGAGTACCTCAAGACGCTCTAACCGGTTCCCGGCGCAGCTCGGCGAGCGTCAAATAGCAGCTTCTTGGCGCGATTGTCCATAGACGAGCTGGCGCGTGGCGTGGATCTCTCGACGAAGATAGGGGTTGCGGATCCCTTGCTCGGTCACCAGGTCCACGCGACGAGCAAAGAGCCGTTCGAGCTCGTCAGCAAAGTCGAGGTACCGACGGGCGTACGCCGCATTGGGTTGCCGATCGGCCATCTCGACGACGAAGTCCAGGTCGCTAGCGGGCTGCAGGCGATCCGAGACCGCTGAACCGAACAGATAAAGGCGCTCGACGCCATACCGTCGGCAGAGCTCCGAGAGCGCGGCAAAGTGTTTTTCGACCAGCTCGATCACGAGATTCTCCGGCGCGAATTCTACCATCGAAGAGTTTGCCCAAGCCCGCTGTGAGCTCACGTATCGCGGCGGTTATGATGGGTGGCGTGGGGGAGGTTGAGCCTACTGGGGACCTGCCGGTGCCGGGGCACTACGAGGCCCGGCGGGCGGGGGAGTGGGGGTACCGGCCCGACGAGGCGGCTCTGCTGGCCGCCGCGGCGGACTGGCGCGAGCGGCAGGGGCTGAGGCCGGCGGGGGAGGACCGGCGGCGGGTGCGGCTGCTGCTCGTCGACCTGCAGCGCGACTTCTGCCTGCCCGAGGGGGCGCTGTTCGTCGGCGGGCGCGGCGGCAGGGGCGCGGTGGAGGACAGCGACCGCATCGCCCGCTTCATCTACCGCAACCTGCACCGGTTGAGCGACGTCGTCTGCACGCTCGACACCCACTACCCGCACCAGATCTTCTTCCCTTCCTTCTGGCTCGACCCCGAGGGCCGCAACCCGGCGCCGCACCGCGAGGTCACCGCCGCGGAGGTAGCTAGCGGCGCGCTGCGGCCGGACCCGGCGCTGGCCGCCTGGCTGGCCGGCGGCGACTACGGCTGGCTGCTGCGGCAGGCAGAGTTCTACTGCCGCGAGCTCGAGCGCGCGGGGCGCTATCGCCTCTACCTCTGGCCGCCGCACTGCCTGCTGGGCGGCGACGGCCATGCCCTGGCCGGCGTCATCCAGGAGGCGCGGCTGTTCCACGCCGGCGCCCGCCGGGCGCCCGCCCCGATCGAGATCAAGGGCGGCCACCCGCTCACCGAGAACTACTCGGTGCTGTCGCCGGAGGTGCTCGCCGGCCACGACGGCAGCCGGCTCGCGGCGCGCAACGAGCGGCTGATCGGCGAGCTGCTTGCCGCCGACGCGGTGATCGTCGCCGGCCAGGCGGCGAGCCACTGCGTCAAGAGCACGATGGAAGACCTGCTGCGCGAGATCGCGGCGCGCGACCCAGGCCTCGCCGGCAGGTTCTACCTGCTCGCCGACTGCATGTCCTCGGTGGCGGTGCCCGACCCGGAGTCGCCCGGGCGCTTCGCCTTCGACTTCACGCCGCAGGCGGAGGCGGCCTTGCAGCGCTTCGCGGCCGCCGGCGTCCACGTCGTGCGCTCGGCCGAGCCGATGGCGGCGTGGCCCGGCCCGCTGGGCTCTCGCTGATCATCGCGCTCCCAGTCCCGCCAGGAAAGAAAAAAAAGCCGACTCGGCGGCGGTGACGGAGGAGCGACGCGAGGCCGGCGCGACGGCCGCCGGTCCGGCGTCGCCGGAGACGGCACGCCAGGCGATCGTTCGGGCGATCGAGGAGGACTCGGGAGAATGGTCGGGGCGAGAGGATTTGAACCTCCGGCCTCACGGTCCCGAACCGTGCGCTCTACCAAGCTGAGCTACGCCCCGGTTCTTGAATCGCCGGGTCCCTACCCGGCGAGTTGCGGACGGCCTCGCCGCCACGGGCGGGCGGCGAGTTGGCGAGAACGATGGAGGATACCGCCGCGCGCCGGGGCGGTCAAGACGCGAGGTCGGGCTCGATGGCGTCGAGCAGCCAGGCGCGGGCCAGCCGCCGCCAGTCGGGATGGCTGCGGGAGTCGAGGTAGCGCGTCCAGGCCAGGGTGCCGGTCTCCTTGGCCAGGCGCTTGGCCTGCAGGGTCGCGATGGAGCTGTCGGCCACCACCACCGCGCGCTCCATGCCGCGATCCACGCACAGCTGGATGCCGCGCTTGAAGACGGTCTGCACGGCCGCCGGGTAGGCCCGCATGGTGCGCGAATCGACCAGCAGGCCGAAGCGGCTGCCCGGCGGCGGCAGCGTGCGGTCCAGCTCCTCGAACAGCTCCTCGGCCTCATCGCGGGAGAGGGGGCCTCCGAACACGATGTCGACGCCGTAGTCCGTGAGCGTGACCCGCTGCATCGCACACCTGCTTTCGGCGCCGGGAGTGCCCCGCCGTGCGCTGGACATAGAGACGAACCTCGTTGCCCGAGTTCCTCAGGTCGCGCCCCCTCTAACATTTTAGAGCTTGAAGGAAAATGTCGCAATCCACGAGCGCAGCGACTGCTCGTCGGTGATTGCGGTGCCCGGCACCGGGCCGAACGGCGAGACGATCGGGCCGGTGACGCGGGTCTTGAGCGCCTGGTAGTAGGTCAGGTTGAGCTCCAGGTCGGCGACGACGTGAACGCCGAGCCCGGCGGTGACGTGGTGGCCCCAGACGGCGGGCGAGGCGACGTTGAAGAAGGCGGACTTGGGGGGGATGGCGTTCTCGGCGTGGTTGTAGCCCACGCGCAGCGCCAGCCGCGGCGTCACCCGGTACTGGGCGCCGACGTCGAAGACCGTGATGCTGCGCCAGCCCAGCCCGAGCGCGTGGCCGTCGGGGGCGAGGCCGTACTCGCTGAAGCCGCGGGTGTTGCCGTAGTCGATCCACTTGCCGTCGAGCGCCAGCTCGAGCTCGGGGGTGGGGGTGAAGGCGATGCCGGCCACGGCCGTCGCCGGATTGTCGAGGCGAAAGGAGATGCGGCGCGCGGTGCCGAAGTTCGGCAGGGCGGGATTCGCGGCCGCCGAGTTCCAGTGGAAGGTCTGGAAGCGCTGCTCGGTGGTGTAGGAGGCGCCGAAGGCCCAGGCGCGGCTGGGGCGGAAGTGGACGCCGAACTGGCCGGCGAGACCGAAGGCGCTGTCGGTCGCGACGCGCGGATAGAAGCAGCCGTTCGGGCCGCAGTCGGGAGCCGCGAAGGCGGCGGGATCGGCGGTGAGCGCCGACCTGCCGGTCACCAGGGCGACTCCCACCGACCACTGCGGGTTGAGCCGCAGCGCCGCGACCACCGGCACCTTCAAGAACTGGTAGTTGGCGTAGACCCGGCCGAAGCCCTGGGGCTGCGGCGCCAGCAGGGGATTGTGGGGGTCCTGCGGGTAATCGACGCCGAAGCCGGCGAGGCCGAGGAAGCCGACGCCGTAGGCGAAGGCGGCGCCCTGGGGGTGGCGGGTGAAGCCGAAGGCGGGGATCAGCGGCGTCCGGCCGGTCTCGCTGGTGCGGCCCGAGAAGGGGCCGATCTGGCTGGTCACGGCGTTGCCGGGCTTGGCGTACTCGGCGCTGAACTCGAAGCCGCTGCCGTCGAGCTCGGTGAGCAGCGCCGGGTTGAGGTTGAGCGCCCCCAGGGTGTCGTTGGGCAGGGCCACGCCGGCGCCGCCCATGGCGTCGTTGACGGCGCCGACGCCGTGCAGGAAGTGGCCGTTGCCGGCCGCCGCGGGCAGGGAGGCGAGCGTGCCGGCGGCCAGGATCAGGGAGCAGACCTTGCGCATGAGCGGACCCTCCTTGTGGACACGAGTCCACGGAAGCGGCCCTGCCGGAGTCGGCGCGCGGGCAGGCGGCCACCCAGGCGCCCGGGCGGGCCGGACGATAGGCGCTGCAATCACCAGAGATGAAGCGAGAGAACTATAGCCAAATATGCTTATCAGTCAAGAATCATATTAGCGAAAATAGGGTAGACCCCTATTTGTCCATCGCGGCTGGGCGAGGTATCGGAGACGACCTTCACCGTAGGCCGAGCTCGCGCAAGGTTCGCAGGTCTTGGGCAAGGTCTTCGGCCGAGTAGTGCAGATGCGCCTGGGGCAGTTGCTAGCGGTCCGGTGGGTGGTGCGCATCCACCCACCGCGCGATGGCTTCCCTGAAGTCCCGCTTCAGGATGCAGTTCAGGTGTCCGGCGCCGTGGACCAGGATCACCGGCCAATCCGGGCGCACCGCGCGCAGCGGGGCCACGTACAGCTCTCTGACCGGGTCGCGGTCGCCGATCACGACGGCGACCGGAACGGTGATCGCGGCGAGCTC
>Ga0307479_10002839_pt1 | contig 15732 bp, 22 predicted proteins | sample atmos_gasesECM4C_FD_203743 | JGI IMG/M metagenome (GOLD analysis project Ga0307479, IMG submission 203743) | Hardwood forest soil microbial communities from Morgan-Monroe State Forest, Indiana, United States - atmos_gasesECM4C_515 | ecosystem: Environmental > Terrestrial > Soil > Temperate... | reverse complement strand
TCATCGCCTGCAGCGCGTAGAGGCCTTTCTGGGAGATCTTCATGAGGGTTATATACCTTTATCTCTATCGTTTTAATAGGGTTTATAGAGAAACAAGAGCAATCGCCGGACCAGTTTCTTCAGCGCCCACGCAAAAAGAGGAAGTCATTACGCTTTAACGATTTACGGGTAACCACTAGATCCTCGTTTTCCACAGGGGGTGCATGCACGCATTTTCGTTTTGACCGCAAATATTTTGCACGTCGGGAGGGCGGAGCGAAGCACCGCATTACGGTACTCAGAATGTTGGAAGGCGCAGAAGCCTGGGTTAGAGGCTCCACGTGGAGGTGTGAGCTGTTCCTGTAGGTCGCAGGAAGTGACGGTTCTGTTGTTAGTCATTCCCTGAGCTGCCGATTCTCAACGCGCAGCGAATTCGTGCCGGACGGATGCTTTCCTTACTGAACATAATTCACTGATTTCCTCTGGAGATTGCCGATTGACAACCTCGGGAAACACGAGCACACTTCTGCTAACGTTATTCCTTTGCCTGCTTACCCTCTGTATCACGGAATCCCAGCCGAAGCTGTGAGAATTTGGGTTAATGAAAGGACGTATTATGCTTTACCTCCTCCCCCAACTGTGGACAGACGATCACGGACAAGACATCGCTGAATACGCAGTCATGCTGGCGGTGATCCTAGTGCTCGTAGTTGGCACGATCCGGCTTGTCGGTTCCAATGCGAATAACGTCTTCTCCTCTGTTGGTAGTGCGATTCAGTAAATCGGACTCAACGGAGACTCTACCCGTTGTGGCCTCGCAGCCTGTTCGGTGCGGGGCCTTGATCCGGGAGTTGGGAGCAGGTCTCAATTACAATTAAACCTATTGCCGTCGTGGAAAGCTCTACACAGTTCGCCCCGGCGCCGGCGTTCATCGAGGTCGGTTTTTGGACATCTGCGAGCAACGCTTTCGCACTCAATTCCGGGAAGTTGAGTCTCTCTCGAAAAAACTGGTGCTTGACAACCTCAGTCCGCGCGACCGTCACCTGCGCCGAATGATGCTGTTCGCCCTGCGCCAGCATACGCCCTCGGACTACCCTTTCTTGTTCCGCTATGCGGCCTCCAGGAAGGAGGAAGATGGCGCAACCGTCAAGAATCTGGCGGCCGCGGTTCATCTGCTGCAATCATCCACCATCATTACCGACGACATTCTTGATGCCGGCAGCATGCGTTTCGGACGCCCGGCCTTCCACCGGCAATACAACGTTAACTACGCTATCATCGCCACCGAACTCATGCAGTCCATTGCGTTCAGGACATTTGGCTCTGAACTGGACCGTGGCCAATTCAAGCATCCCTGCCTGGTGATGAAAATTCTGAATGAGATACTCCGCGATCTCTACCTCTGCCAGTATTTGGACCTTTATTACAGTGCGAGGACAAGCCTTTCCCTCTCCAAGTATTACCGTGTCATCGGGATGGGAGCTGGATATTTCATGTCGAACCTCGCCCGCTGCGGCGCGCTCTTAGCGGGGAAAGCAGCCTCCGAGGTTCGGGCCCTCGCCGCCTACGGCTACAACTACGGCATGGCGTTGTTCATTACTGACGATATTGTCGACGTGATTCGGAATCCCCCGGAAACAGGTAAGAACTTCGCCGCTGACCTTAAGAATGCCCGGCTGAAGTTGCCTATCCTTCTTGCTCTTCGCATGAGCCGCGGCGAAGATCGCAGATTCCTCAAGCACATCTTGACCAACGGCAGGCCAACCGCTTCCGATCTACGCCGGGCCGCGCAGGTCATTCAGGACGTCGGAGCCATCGCGCAATGCACGCGCATCGCCCGCCGTTACCTCGCGCGATCGCTGCGGGCCCTCTCCCGCACCAAGTCTGGGGTGAGCCGCACCAATCTTGCGTGGCTATCCACTAGTCTGCTCTCCGCACAATGTCTGGATTAACTCCTGGGCGATGCGGATACTCACGCGCCCCGAAAAGGCGACAAGAACATCAACGTCATCCGCTGTTATGGGCGAACCTCTACCCCTAGGCTGCCTTGCGAGCCATGGCGACAACGTCTGGACCCCAGCTTCTGAAAATCTCCCTTGCTGCTACTTCTTCTTCGTCTTCTTCGGTGCTTTTTTCTTCGGGGGCTTCTTCTTCTTCTTCTTGCCCGGACCTCTATGCGGCATGTCGCTTCTCCTTTTTCTCCCGGTTACCGGTTTTGTGCGACCCCAATTCGCAACATCAAACTTGCCACGCGCGGGTCTGAGTGCAGCCCATCCAATGCCGGCGCGGTCTTCAGGTAGTAAAGACCGTAATCGCGTTCATTGAAGGCCTTTTGCAGCAGACCAATGGCCGCTTCATTCCGTCCCGCCCGTGCATTCAAGACCGCAAGCCGATACGGAGATGAATCGGTGAGCTCGTAAGGAAGATCTCTTGATTGCTTCGCATCCTTCATCGCCAGTTGCAGCCGTTCTTGCCAGTACGCATTTGCGTTCTTCTTCGCGTAGGCGTTCCTCAGGAGCAAGGCTCGCCGCCCGGCTTGTTCGGCGCTCTCGCCCGCCAGGGTCGCTGCCGTCTGGCGCTCGGTGATGGCTTCCTCGAACATGCCCCGCTGTTCGTACGCCTCGGCCAGAAGCTGATGACCAAGATAGAAATTCGCATCCATTCCCAGCGTCTTCCGCGCTTGCGCCAGCGCCTCGTCATAGCGTCGCGCCTGGAGCAGGATGTAACCGTAAGTCGAATTGATCACCAGCGAGAGTGGGTCCAGTTCCTGCGCCCGCCGAATCTGGGTAATCGCCTTTTCGGCGTCGCCCGAGCAGATTAAATATTCGGCGTACCATTGGTGGCCTGTCGCATAGTTGGGGTTTAGTTGAATGGCACGCGCAAGCTCGGTCAGCGCCCCCGCTAGGTCCCACTGTTCGCCGGCCCGGGTCGACGCCAGCGTGGCATGGGCCTCGGCCAGGTTGTCATCAATCTCCAGTGCTTTCACGGCTGCCGCTTTTGCCTGCCGGTAAGTATCCTGCCACGGTGCGCTGCTGTAGAGGCTCAGTACCAGGTACGAGTCCGCCAGCCCGGCATAGGCTAGAGCGTAATTCGGATCTTTATTGATCGCCTGCTGAAAATAGCCAATCGCCTTCTGGATGTCCTCTTCCGTACGCTTATTCCAATAGTACCGGCCTTGGAGGTAGGCTTGGTACGCTGCCGGGTCGATTGGCCGTTTGCCCGACAAGCGGGCCTGCTCCTGGGGCGTGACCTTGGCGTTGATCTCATTCGCGATGACCTGCGCGACCTCTCCCTGTAACTTAAGCACGTCGTGCAAGTCGCGATCGTAGCTTTCCGCCCACAGGTGCGTGTCGCTCGGCGCGTAAATCAACTGCGCCGAGATCCGTACCCGGTCGCCCACCCGCCGCACCGAGCCTTCGATCACCCCTTGCACCCCCAGTTCGCGTCCGATCTCCCGCAGCGGCTTCCTGGCGTCTTTGTACTGCATCACCGAGGTCCGCGATATCACCTTCAGTGACCCGATTTTCGACAGGTCGGTGATCAGTTCCTCGGTCATGCCGTCGGCAAAGTACTCCTGCTCCGGATCGCCTGAGAGGTTCGCCAGCGGCAACACCGCCAGCGAGTGAATCGCAGCTCCAGCCTCCTTTCCCAACAGCCGCTCTCGCCATCCGCTCACGGCGTTCAGCCCGAGTAGCAACGCCGCTACCACCAACACTCCCGTCAGCCCCAGCAGGACCTTCCTCCGTAATCTTGGCCGCGGCCTCTCGACCACCCTCCAGGAAGCCGTGACCGAACTCGGCATGCCCAGCCGCCTCAGATCCACAGCCAGTTCCTTCGCCGACTGGTAGCGGTTTTCCGGGTCCTTCTCCAGGCACTTGCCGATGAGCCGCTCCAGTTCCGCCGGCACCTGGGGGTTGAGCTGCGCGGGCGGCACCGGCGCTTGCCGTAGGATCGCCGTGATCAGCTGTGCGCGCTCTAATTTGCCGAACGGCCGCTGTCCCGTCGCCATTTCGTACAGCACCGCCCCCGCCGAATGAATATCCGTCCGAGCGTCCGCCTCCTCGCCGAGTAACTGCTCCGGCGCCATGTACGGCAGAGTCCCGGTCATCCCCAGCGTCTGGTCAATACTCTCCGTCGCGGCACTCGGCACCACCGGAAGCCGCAGCTTTGCCAAGCCGAAGTCCAGTACCTTCAGCCGTCCGTCCCCGGTCACTCGCAGGTTCCCCGGCTTCACGTCGCGATGCACTACCCCCTCGGCATGCGCCGCCGCCAGAGCTTCCGCCAGTTGCACCCCCAGCGCAAGAACCTCCTTCTCTGCCAACGGCCGCCCCGCCAGCTTCTCGCTCAGCGTCATCCCGGGGATGTATTCCATCACCAGAAAGTCCACCCCGTCCTGGGTGTCGAAGTCATAAATGGTCGCGATGCCGGGATGGTTCAGCTTGGAAAGAGCCAGCGCTTCATTGCGGAAATGCCTGCGTGCGGATGGGTCGCTCAGCGTGCCGGCAGGAAGAACTTTGATGGCGACATCCCTGGCCAGATGTTCGTCGTGGGCACGATACACTTCTCCCATGCCGCCGGCGCCGATCTTCTCGACGATGCGGTAATGGCCCAGATTGATGCCGACGGCTAAGTCCTGGCCTGACGGCCGGCTGGTCATGCGGAAGATGCCCCCTCCGCCCACTTCGCGTTCGCACGCGCGCCCATTCTAGAGTAAGCGTAAAGGAAAGCCACAACAAAACCGAGCGCGATCTAGCTGGATCAGTACCTGGAATGCCAGAACTATGGCAGAACCAAGACTGCGTTTTCGAAGGTGGTTGCAACCGCGCCGAAGCCGTATCTTGTGGATGCCCTCAATGTCAGTCGGCGAGAACAATCTGTGATTCGCCCTTCCACCTCAGCCATTGTGACTGGTTTACGGGCAATGTATGGTCCGCCGCTTTGTCGCAAGCGAAAAACGAAATTGACAGCTCCTGGCACTTGATGGAATGCGCTGCGCGCTCGTCCTACTTAGTAAATGCAGCCTTGGAAGGGGCTCTTAGCCCGGGTGGTCAAAAAGGGTTTCTCCGCAGCAGTTGCAAGTGAGTGGATCTAGACCCGAGAAATTCTCGACCGAAGTGGTCAGCCCGGTACGCCTTCTGACCAGCCCCGGATCACTCGGGCTGCGGCAGCCCCATTCGGCGCAGCAGGTCGGCGTAGCGCGGGTCGGAGCGCATCCCGTACCAGAACGGGTCGACTGCTAGAAAGGGCATGTTGCTCGAATGCTCCTCATAGGCCTTTTCGAGCAGCCGGAAGGCCTTGTCCTTGTCACCAAGACCCGCATAAATCTGTGCTAACACGTAGAAGTCGACGTAAGCGTGCGAAGATAAATCCTTGAATTCCTTGGCGATCTTCAGTGCATCAGCCCGCCTGCCCGAAACGGCATAAACCCAGCCGAGGCCGGAAACAACCAACTGGTTCTCCGCTGCAACAACTTTAGCTTGCTCTGGTATTTTGTCGTATTCTGCAATGGCCTGCGCGTACATACCCTTCATCGCGTACGCCCAAGCCAGTTCCGCGCGCATCCATGCGATGTCTGGATACAGGTCGAGCGCCTGCTGGAATCGAGAGATTGACTCATCGTATCGGCGCGCAACTAAGTAGGCGTACGGCAGTTCGGTTGGTGAAAGAGGGTCAAGCTCTTGCGCTCGCTCGCCCTCAGCAATACTCTCGTCAAACCGCGCTCTAGCGCAGAGGCCCAAGGCATAGAACCGATGGGAGATAGCACTATTGGGATTCAACTCAATAGCTCGCTTGTATTCTCGCTCGGCACTTGGCCAATCCCAGTCGTAAAACCACACAGCATCTGCCAGCGCTGTATGGGCTTCGGCCACCGTATCATCAAGCTCCACCGCTTTCATTGCCGCCGCTTTCGCTTTCGGAAGAGTCTCGCTGGGGGGTTGATAGATTAATACGCCCCCGAGTCCGCCGTAAGCGTCTGCCAGACCCGCGTACGCCAGAGCATAGCCGGGGTCTTGGTTGATCGCTTGCTGAAAATATTCGATGCCCTTCCTTAGCCCTGCTACTGTTACTTGATTCGCGTGATACCTGCCCTTCAAATAAAGCTGATAAGCCTCAGGATTTGTCGCGGACGACTTCGCCAAGCGGGTCTTTTCTTCGCCCGTCAGCCGTACCCGCAGATTTCCAGATACAGCGATTGCGATCTCCTGTTGGATTGAGACAATGTCAGCCAGTCTCCTTTTGTACTGCTCACCCCAAAGCTGTTTGTCCTCGCGTGCGTCCACGAGTTCGGCACTGACTGAGAGATCGTTGCCTCGCTGAACGACTCTTCCCGTGACCAACGCCTCTACTCCAAGCTCCCGCCCCACCTTCTGGGGTTCGATGTCGCGTTTTTTGTAACGAAAAGCCGACGTGCGTGAGATCACTTTGACGTTCGGGAGCCCTGATAGCCTGTCGATGACGCCCTCGGTAATGCCATCGCTCAGGTATTCCGTGTCCGGGTTGCCGCTGGCGTTTACGAAGGGTAGTACAGCAACTGAGTTGATGCGGGCGCGAGTGCTGCTGCCAAAATACAACGCCGCCACAGCAATGGCAGCGACGACGAAGACGAGAGCTACGGCAGCACCAATCAACATCGTCCGACGTGACCACCGAGGCTTTGCGTTATCGCTCGATGTGACCTTGCCTGACTCCGAGTCTCGCAGGGCTACGTGGCGGCCGAGCTTCCGCCTCGTACACCACACCCATGCCCCCGCCGCCGATCTTGCGCAGGATGCGGTAATGGGAAACCGTCTGTCCTACGGGTTGGGACGAAGAGACCATTGGCGGGAATGTTAGGTTGGAATTTCGGGCAGGTCAAACATGACCCTTCGTCGGTTCGCCTCAGCGACCAACAAGCGTTCAATCACGCAGACTGTCGCTTCCTAGATTGCCTTCCTTTGCCCGGTCGATCCCGAGTATTTATGCTTTGTGACTCGCCGCATAGTGCTGTTGAAGCAGGTCTTCTCCAAAGTCACCGCTGAAGTCGCGCCATACGGAGTGGATGTGGTTAGCATTGTCCTGCGTGTCGTCGAACTCGATCAGAAATGAGGGCGTTTGGACCCGGTAGTATCGCGGATCGCTGGAATTAATCCCGCCCGACCAAGCGAAGTAGATGTTCCGGGCAGCCTTGTTTATCTGTGCCATCCTGCGCTCAGCCAGTTCGTCCGGCACGTTGCGTGCGTATTCTTCCATCAGCGCCATGAGCGCGTCGAACTGTCGGGGGTTCATTTTGGAAGCTGAAAGCCCGGACGGCTGGCCTTGTAGCGCCGCCTTGCGGCTGGCGGCAGTCAGAATATCCTTATAGGCGGTTGGCTCGACAACCGCCACCTTCTGCTGCTGTTCGTCAAGTGTATGGATCAGTTCGATGCTGAGGTCGTCTTCGCCAGCTAGGGTGCGCAGACCTTTGCGTGGGCCTTGCCGAACTTCGGCGGGGTTGCAACCGAAGAAGCTCGGGCCGTCAATCGCCTCGCCATTCACTACCGTGTAGTTTTGGCTCAGGTGGTGCCCCTCGATGCGGTACCCCCACGTGCCGCTATTAGCCGGGGTTCCGAATACTGAAAAATAGTACTTCTCCGGGTCGCGGCGCTCGCCAGTATCCTTCTCCATGATCTTGAGCACGTCCTCCAAGCTCATGATCGTCACGGCCTTGATGTAGCCCGTCTGGCTCAACCCGGTCGCGAGCAATGCGCTCGCAACGTGCTTCTGATGGGGCGACATTTCGCGCAACGACAGTCCCTTGCGCTCCTTGGGAATAAAGTGCCAGTTCATGCGCTCGTCAGCGTCAAACGGGAAGATCGCATTTCCGCGCTGGTTGTCATCGAGCGCAGCGAGAAAACGGTTGGCGCAGTCGACCATCAGCGACGATGCATGCGTGACGTGCATAGGGCTCCGCTCAATGTGGTCGTTCTCTGAGCCAAGGATATTGGCTCCTACAAGAGCGGCGGAGGAAAACAAAAATGCTCGCCGTTTTATGTCCATAAATTCGTCTATGTGGCTGCCTCTACTTAGGCACCGCTGTGATCACCTTCACTGCAATAAATAGCGCTCCTTTGAGCAGCACACGCACCCGCTACCATCTGCGCTGCCTCGCCAGCGAGTTAGGTGGTTCCGGCGACCGCGACCGCCTGCGCCAAATCACTGCCTCTCGGCTTAGCCCAAACGACCTGCTTTACAGAACCCACCACGAACACCCAACACAGCGAACCGAGCACAGCTATAAATGCGGTAATCGCAAAAGGCAGGAGGAAACTCCCTGTTTGGTTCACGATGAAGCCAATGCGAGCGGAGTATACTCCTGCTGCTGCGAGGTTAGAGGGGCTTTTTCGAGTCTAGCGTTTAATTCACCGAGCTAGGAGTGACCATGATCTGCGCCGAGACCAAGGTTTTTCCCGTCGAAGCCTTACGCGAATTCAGCACTCGGATGTTCCTTCACTTCGGATGCCCCAAAGCAGATGCGGAGCAGGCTGCCGATGTGCTTGCCTGCGCAGACCTGAGAGGCATCGACTCGCATGGCGTAGCTCGCCTGCACAGCTATTTCGAAATGCTGAGCGCCGGGAGAATCAATCCAGAACCCCACGTCGAAATAGTTCGCTCTACTTTGAGCACGACGACTGTAGATGGCGACAACGGTCTGGGGCTGGTCGTCGGTCCGATAGCGAATCGCATCGCAATGGACTTGGCTGAGAAAGCTGGCTCCGGTTGGGTGAGCGTGAGGAACACGAATCACTTCGGCGTCGCTGGATATTACGTTCTTAGGGTGGAACGCGACCTCATCGGGTGGGCTATGACGAACTCAACCAAGCTGGTCGCACCCTTGTGGGGAGCAGAGCGCATGCTTGGCACCAACCCAATAACAATCGGCTTCCTCGGAAAGCAAGAGCCGCCTATCGTAATCGACATGGCAACCAGTGCCGTCGCGTATGGAAAAGTCGAAATAGCTCGACGGAAAGGCAGTCCGATCCCTTCCGGCTGGGCTATCAATGGCGACGGTGTTGTTACTACAAAGGCGGAAGAGATGATTGAAGTGGAGCGCTCTTGCCGCTCGGTTCTGATCGTGAACATGGCGGGCATAAGGGCTACTGCTTGGCAGTAATGGTTGATACGTTGAGTTGCGTTCTGAGTGGTGCAAATTGGGGACCGTTTGCCCCGCCGTTCACTCTTCGGCAGGAAATCGAAATCCCGACCCGCAGTGTTGGCAAGGGCGTCGGTCATTTCTTTGGCGCGATGCGGCTCGACGGCTTCATTGATCCTGACACCTTCAAGACACAAGTGGATGATTACATTCGTGTATTCCGTGGAACAAAGCCAGCGCCGGGTACCAACGGTCCCATCATTCCGGGCGATCCTGAACGGCAAGCCGAACAAGCAAGGCGGTACGACGGTGTGCCGCTAGTCCCAACCGTGATCGAGGAACTGTGCGACATCTCTTCGAAAACAGGTATACCGTTCGAGTGACGAAGTCGCATTAAGTCATCCAGTTCAATCCAAATCCTGAGGCTCTCGGCAGGCTGGTGTTTATTCTGTAATCGCCGCCGACTCGCCGAGATGCTCCAGAAGAAAAACGTGGAAATCCGTCGCCAGAGGCTCAGCACCAAGCTGCCGCATCATGAGCGCCACTTGACCCCGATGATAGGTGGAGTGGTTGACGACGTGCTGCATCAGGTGCATCAACGTGAGTCGCGTTCCACGAAAGGGGAGCATTTTCGCCAAACTCTTATTGTTCACCCGATTTACCGAAGTCAGACTGCTCCAACTCGATTTCTATCCACTTCGATTGCAGAGCATCGACGTTGGGAAATGCCTCAGGACTGAAGAGGCTGTCGCGTTTCGATTTCAAGTCTGATAGTGATGCGGGACTATCGGGCGGGTTTCTCCAATACGCGAGCCAAATCCACTCGCCCCCAAGATGTGCAGGAGCGTGTCTCGCACGCAATGAAAGCTGCCGCTGACACATCGGGTAAACTGCTCATGCCTGAGCGTTAAGGCTGCTTTCAACACCCTGCGGTTCGCCCAACGGTCGTACTCATATAGAAGCCGAATGTCATCCCTAGTCATACATACCTGCACACATTCAGAAGATCAGGTATCCAGATCAATTCGAATGCTGAGAAGCTGCGTGCCGAACAGGCGAACTGCCCGTGCATTGCCTGCGCTGCCGGGCACCTGACTCGCCAGCCATCGTTGCTGCTCACGCGGATCATCATCGGGCAACAGATGCGCGGTGCCGACGTGCCAGCGGTATCTTAGCCGCTCACGCAGCTTAAGCCGTACATGCGGATCACGCTCAATGTTGCGGACATATCCCGCCTTCATCCCGTGCTCTGCCACTAGCCAGAACTGCTTTCCGATGCGCCCATCGCCCACTGGCGTGCGCCGTGGCTTCCCAGTCTTCCGTCCTTTCGTTTCGAGCAACGCATATCCGGGCAGTGGCAGACCAATCGCGAGCGCAACCTTGATTGGCGGGTTGAGGAAGTATTTCTGAAGCGTGTGGACAATCTGATGCTTCATTTGCTTTGCGAAATCAGCAAAGTAATCTTAGCAGCCTTGGCTGGCTGTTCGTGGGGTTAAGAGCCATTGGCACATAATGAATTCAAGCTGGTAAACAATGCGTGAGATTGCTGAATTCTTTGCGGTGCTTACCTGTGGACTGTTCGCAGGTGCTGCAATCTACATCAGCCTCGTTGAGCATCCTGCCAGAATGGAATGCGGAGTGGAAGTAGCAGCGACCGAATTCGCGCCAAGCTACCGTAGGGCAACCATCATACAGGCGACCCTCGCAGCCGTGGGACTGCTCTCCTCCATAGCAGCATGGCTTGCGGGGGCGACGTTCTGGTGGGCCGTTGCCGAAGTCCTACTGGGTTCCGTCATCCCATTCACGCTGATTGTGATCCTGCCGACCAATAAGCAGTTGTTGAATCCCGCGCTGGACAGGCGGTCGGTCCAAACAGGTCGTCTACTCACACACGCTGGGGCAGGTTACACGCTGTGAGAAGTGTACTCAGTGGATTCGCGCTGCTGCTCTTCCATTACTTGACGATCTTCGCAAAGCCGTTCAGACAGTGGGAGGGGTTTTTCGACCGGGCACCTGAGCCAGAGGTTTCAGGGTCATAGTGGTTACCTGAAAGGAAGGTAGGATTTTTGTAAGCGCACGGACGGACGGTCGAGGGCATTTGGCAAGGGCACCGCGCCACTCGATATGATGGACTGAGCAGTGAAGTCGAGTGGAACGTTATGAGAGGCCCACACGTAGAATGGCTCGAATACGAGATGAAAACTGGCTGGCTGTTCGAGAATCCGCCGCCTCTGGACTGGGAAACACCCGTGTTCGAGGCGAACCTCGATCGCGGCGTCTTACGCGTTAACCTACAGCTCCATTTCGCGACCACAGCTGAGGCCCGAGCAGCTATCGAACCATTTCTACAGACGTGGGAAATCGATGTGGCACTCACGCATGGTGGATAACGTACCGGAAGAGAAAATCGGAATAGAAACAAAGCCAAGAGGCCGCGCGCTAGGAAATGCGGCATCCTCCGGCAATAAGCTAGCGGAAGCCAGAATGGCCAGTAAACTGAGAAAAAAGAGAGCCCACAAACGGACGCTAAGGCGGTCCAACACGAATGGTTGAAAGTTCACGGTACCAGGTTAGAGGCCGCCGTCACCTGCAATTGCGCGTCAAAATGTCCCAGAATCTCGATAAATGGTGAAACATCGCGATTCACCAGCAATTCTCAGGTGTAATCGCTGTGCTGTTTACAACAACTGTTGCGATCTCCTGCCCGGCAAGCCGTTTCCGAACATTGCCCGTCATCCGCCCGGAATCGGGGGCAAGTGCCATCGGAGCTTCGATATCCCACAACGGGACTTGTCGGGCGACACTCTCTTGCCTTGGCTCGTTCGCGTAGTGTGCAATCTTGACCAGACAACACATCTGGAAACCGTCTAGGATTGTTGTAACCACGAAGACCCATCGTCCCGCACTTCCGCCAACCTTGAGCCTTTGCGATTGAAAGAAAGGCGCTGGCCCACCCCAGACCCTTAAAGAAGGAAATCCCATGCGGGGCATAGTTCCCTCGCTATCGCACCTTTCTTCGATTCTGTTGATCAGCTTGTTGATGCTTTCTCCACACGTCCTGTGGGCGCAGAGAACGTCGACACTAGAGGAGAGCGCTGTCCAACTTCCTGATGCCCCATCACGGATAGCAACGGTTTCGGAAGCCCAAACACATCTTCATCTCACCTACAAAGGATTACCCTTGAGCTTCAAGCAAAATCAGAGCCAGACCGAGGGAACGGCTGAATTCTGGGGCAAAAACAAGTACTTCATCGGCAGCGCTCCGACCAAGTGGATCACGTTTGCTCCCACCTTCGGCCACGTACATCATGAGACGATCCATAGCGCCAACGACTTGGAGTACTATGGCCACCACATCCCTTGGGCTGGCTCCGTCATCCTGCGAATCGGTCAGCAGGCTAAAACTCACCCGCATATCACAAGTGTAGTCAAGACACTCCATCCACAATTCTGATTGTTCGCTTGTTCATCGCGTACTAGTCTGAATGCCAGAAATGAAGGCAGTGGCAATAAAGAAGGGACAGAGCCGAGAGAACTACTCAAGCCCAGTTGGGCCGTCCTCACTTGACTATAAACCCTCTTACACGTCACCTGAGGTACACTAGGCGGCGCTATCTTTTATTCACGCCGAAGCTGCGCCAAAGGAGAAATGTGATGGCCCAGAAAGTTATCGATGTCGTAGGCGTATCGAAGGAGAGTTTTGCGAAGGCTGCGGAAAACGCAGTAGCAGAGGCCGCAAAAACGGTTCGGGGCTTGAAATGGGCGCGAGTCGCAGACTTAGAAATGGAACTAGACGGCAAGAAGATAGCCCAATACCGTGCCACAACAAAGATTTACTTCGACATTGAGAAGTAACATGTTGCGGAGGAAAAGGGGCTAGCTGGCCAATTTTCATGCTTTGCGGTGTGATCGAGTTGTTAAGAATGTGTTTGAAAGAATTCAGAAGCAGGATTCGAAAATTGACAACTCCACGCCAAGCATACAGTGACAGTCCGCACCGTGCAGGAGGGGCAGGTTGCCGCAACACGAAGAGTCGGCGTAGACCTAAAGTGAGGAGGAACCCTGTGATTGCAATCTCCCATGCTGCGATTCAGACAATAGGAGCCTGGACTCTGAGCTGCCGATCAAGGGCTTCCGTCTTCTCGGCTTAATTCCCAAACCCTGGGTTATACTCGACGACGTTCTGAAGGCAAACGCTGGAGGAAAGAGTATGTTTCACTTAGTCTGGTATATCCTTATTGGGCTAATCTCGGGCGTTATCGCGAAATCGGTGATGCACGTGCACATAACGATCTTCTGGACGATCGTGCTCGGCATCATCGGATCGATCATCGGCGGAGGCGTTACCCACATGTTTTCGCGCCCGACAAACGAACGATACCATCCCGCCGGCCTCATTTTATCCACACTGGGCGCGATCCTGGTTCTCTTCATTTGCTATAAGCTGAAGATTCATTTTCCCGACTTGAACCTCGGGCGGAACTAGTTGTGACGCCTGTGAGTACCTCCATTCGGGAAGCACGAGTCTTGCGCACGTTGTAGTCAAAGCCGAGTCTGAGCAATAGGGATTCGGAATCGAAGGTCGCTGATTTGCCGCAGCGGCCCTAATTTTGCAGCTTAATCCTGCTCTCTGCGATTCTTTTTTCGGGCACGCTTTCGCGCCAAAGCTTGCTTCAGTCGGCGCTTCTCGCCCGGCTTCAGGTAGTAGGAGTGACGCTTCACTTCCTTAATGATGTCTTCCGTCTGAACCTTGCGCTTGAACCGACGGAGGGCGTTCTCCAACGACTCACCCTCTTGTAGTCGAACTTCCGCCAAACCGATCACCCCCAAACGAGTCCTGATGGGACAAATTTGAGCATACATCACTCCGAGTAGCCATCATCATTCTTCATCGTCATCATCATCTTCACCGTCATCATCATCTTCATCGTCACCGCTGGCCCGTCTCACTCGAGTACGGTGGCGACCTGAATACATCTGGAGTAGCGTTCTCGCTGAATGGCAACCGCTCCCATTATCCCTGTGGGAATAATGGCGGAACTTCTCTTGCCCCCGTTTATGTGGCCTTGGCATGGTCGCTAGGATCTAATTCTTCCAGCGCAATGGACGATACCCCGTTGTTCCACTCCAGAGATTCCCCTTTGCTCATGTCCACGTGAAATGTGATTGTCGAAAACCGTAACGTGTAGGGCTGTGAGGTCGTAGCTTCTTCGATGCGCTCGGGTAGAGTGGTTGTTTCATTCATAAAAATCATTAAAGACTGTCGTTCGTGGGTAGTGGTGCAGTTTGAAATTCCACTGACTGGCAATGTAAACGGGGCTATGGGAAACTATTGGCATGCCGACCCAAACACCAAAAGTGGGCGATACGGTCTTTGTCAAAGATCCAAAATACGCCGGAACATATGTAGTGACCAAAGTTGACTCTCAGAAGAAAGTCGCTGATGTTAAGAGCACAAAGGGTGTAGTCGTTCTGCACAGAGATGTGCCTTGGGATCTAATTTCACCTCTGGATGCAAGTCAGAACGCTCCCCGGGTCGTGAGAGAAGCTACTGAGAACAAGTAGTCATGGTTCCAATTTCTTCGGCATATATAGAGGCCACTTTGCTGCGAAGACAACACGCCTCGCTTCCCCGACCATTCGTCTAGCATGCTACCTATTCGAGTATACGGCCCACGGTCGTTTGTTCCGCTTGTGGCGAAGCCGTCGTGCACAGTCTATAAACCCGATGGGGCAAGGTCACAGACGACGACTTGGCCATCATCGGCGGACAAAGGGAACAGCTTGATCGGCAAAATACAGCAGAGGTACGGGATTGCGAAGGAAGCGCTTGAGAGCAGTTTGTTGCCGATTCAGACGGAGGCTGGAAATGGAGACAACTGTCTGGGTGGTGAAGTGCAAGCAGTGTAGCCTGTATCATCGAGGCCCTCTGGTTGACACGATTACCGACACCATTAATCTCCCCCTTGATGGGCCATTTGAATGTGTTCTTCTAGGAAGGCGGCTCAATACCAATCGAGGGATTGGATTCGGATGGCGCAATCTCAATGGACGGAGTTCAAACAGAAAAGTGAGGCAGCTTGAAGTGCCAAGAGAACACCGCCGGTATTTTGCGGCAAAAAATATTTTACGAAGGGGCAACTCTCCATAAAGGCATACCTTTCCACTCGAGGCTCAGGGCCTGGGCGGATGTCGTGAACGATCTCCCTGTTTTGCTTGGTCCGTGCGTCCCGGCCCGACCACAAGCACATTTTGCGGTGATCTACCGTCACCGGGCACATCCGAGAAACCGACTTCCTAGGCCACTGGCAACTAACGGTCCACCGGATGCGCCGCGCTTCCAACCGGCTGCGGTGGAGCAACCGCGTGCTTTGGCGTGAAATAGCGGACTGTCACATCTTCTCCAAGGTAATGGACTTGGTTGTTCGTGACCCGCACCGACTGCGGCGCGGGTTTGGGCGTGAAATAGCGGACTGTCACATCTTCTCCAATATATTCGACTTGGTAGTTCCCGACTCGTACGCTATGCAGCCGCGCGAAGGTTTCGACGTGAACCAGTACGCTCAGCGCATCGTCAGTACTCCGGGCAAACAGGACGGCCTGGCTTGGCAAAACGCTGACGGCACCTGGGGAGGCCCCATCGG
>Ga0307479_10002838_pt1 | contig 15735 bp, 13 predicted proteins | sample atmos_gasesECM4C_FD_203743 | JGI IMG/M metagenome (GOLD analysis project Ga0307479, IMG submission 203743) | Hardwood forest soil microbial communities from Morgan-Monroe State Forest, Indiana, United States - atmos_gasesECM4C_515 | ecosystem: Environmental > Terrestrial > Soil > Temperate... | reverse complement strand
ATCCTGTTCCGTGATATTCCTCGCCGATGGTGGCGGGCTCCTGGCAGTTCTGGTCCTCGACGACAATTGGCCAATTCGCATCGGTCACTGCTTCGAAGAGACCAGGGAAGTCCTCGGTCTTGATGGTGGCGGATGCGGAGAGCTTCAATTTCCGGCCGTTTCCGACGTGGGCCGCTGCGGCAGTTGCATGGTCAAACACAAACGTGACTTCGCGAGTCGCGCTGTGAACCTCGGGTTCGCCGTAGACCGGCCCAGCGTAGGCTTCATTGACGGTGATTGTGAAGGGCCGCTCGAGGTGCGTGAGCGTGAGATTGCCGGTGACCGCAAGATCGCCGTCGCCATCGAGTTTTACTTCTCTGGAGCGGAAGGTGACGACGGTCGAGCGAGCAACATTCGAGAACTCGGCGGCATTCAAGCTGCCGTCCTCGTTGATTGAGGCCGGGTCCTGATCGGCGGGATAGATTATGAAATCGAACGAGGAATTCGAAAGCGAACGGGCATCCAAATTCACGGATCCCTTTGCACGTGCAATGCCGACATCGAGTGTAGCGTTCGGGTCGGCAGTGGAGCTGAGAGAGAGCCGGCCGATGGAATGACCGGAATTCAACTTCCAATTTGAGTTCTGCGCAAGCGCCGGTGCCGCGAATCCTGCTGCGAGCACGGCGGCCAGCACGATTTGAGTGACTTTGTTATTCATTTTCTCCTCCTGTTACGGCAAACCACATAAGGTGCACGATCCCTTGGCTCACGAAGAGACTGACCGGTCTCCGCTAGTCCGGACAGCTCATGACCGCTTTCTTGGATGTTGCCGCGGCGCATTTGAAAGATACTTTGTTAAGAGGGGAGCAATGCTTCACAGGCATGGGAGTAAAATGGAATTACGACATCTTCGCTATTTCATCGCGGTCGCCGCTGAGCTTCCCCATCGTGGTAAGAAAGCCTCACCCATGCAAGCACAGCGAATGCACCCATGGTGAAGATCGAGACCAAAGCACAGGTTTGGGTGATGCTGTTTACGTTCCACTGTGTCCCTGTGGGATCGGAAACCACAGAGATGAGTCTCCTTTGCGGAATCGCAAGGAGAAGGTTTCCGGCCGCGGAAACTCCGTAGAACAGTATCGCGAGATGCCAATAGCCAACCGGCAAGGGACCGGCATTGGCTGAGCGAGCCCGCAGATAAACCGCGAACAATTGGAAGAAAGTATAGACCGTGAGATACCAGCCGAAGAAGTTGACAGCGGGAACGCCGAAATAAACCCCTCCATCGAGCCAGATCCAACAGTGTCCGATAGTCGACCAGATGGGATCCATGGACAGGTCCCAAGCGACCATGATGAAGCTCGCCAGCACAGGCAGAACCGCAATGCGCCAGCCCGCAAGAGAACTTCGCATCCCTCCCAGAATCAGCCGACCAAGCGTCCACGACAAATAGCCCATTCCCAGATACGCAAATCCGAGCAAGACAGGAACAAGGAACAGCTTTGGCCCCATCACATCGGTAAAGTAGTAGCGGCCGAAGGGAAAACCGGTGAGAACGCCGAGATTCTCAATCGCGTTCCCGACAACCAGAAAGAGAACAACGAAGACAACCATGCCGCGGAGGCGGTACGACATGGCTCCGTGAATCAGCGCAAATATCAGGGGAGGAAAAACATGTAGCGCCACAATTACCAGGATAGGAACCTTTTCGGGAAAGACCTGCAATACCCGCGCAGCGGCATACACCACCATAAGTGCCCAGAGGACGAAATTAATTCTCTTCTGGTCTTTTGCAAGCTTGCCGGCGGACTTGTTCATTCACAAGCCCCTTGAGCTCACAGGTTGGCTCGGAGGAAAGCGATGGCCCGATGCCACGATTTTTCCTGCGCTTCGGCATCGGCTTCGGGAGTGCCGCCGAAAGAAAAACGCGCATTGCGAAGATGCGGGTTGCGCGACTGGCGCGAAGTGGCGGGAAGATACGGATAGCGGAGCATGTGCCCCGCGCGCGGATAATGAAGGTGCTCGACCGGATGCGGAAAGGAGTGGTGCTTCAAACGAGCCACGATGGCTTCGCTCATTTCAGCCGCCGGCCAGACGTGGTCGTCTCCGCCCGAAATTAGAAGCACCGGGCCGCGAATCTGCTCGACGGGAATCGCGGCGCGCGCGACCGCTTCGCGGTTGCGCAAAGCCATGCGGAAAAGATTCCGAAACATAACCGGGCGGCGCAGCGCGACCACGGGCATGGCTGAGCGCAGCATGAATCCGCGCAATGGAAGCGGAGCGAACGGAAGGGGCTCGCCCTTCCACGTCCAGCACGGAACGATCTCGCCGGTGGAATTGTCGCGTCCTCCCGCAGCCCACGCGACAGAGCCAGGCGCATAAGCGACGACCGCGCGAATCCGAGAAAATCGCGAAGCGCACAGAAGAGCAAATTCGGCGCCGCGGGAAACACCGAGCACGCCGACCCTTCGTGGATCGATTTCCGGTTGAGCGGCAAGCCATGTAAGCGCTGCCTCGAAATACTCGAGGGGAATGCGATGCAGCCATGGCGGCAACGGCGGAATGCCGAAATACGCGAGAGCCAGCGCCGCAAAGCCGTGACGCGAGAGCACGGCTGCCTTGTCCAGATCGAATCCGCCGCCGGACCCGCTGAGAATGATGACAACGGGCAGCGGTCTTGCGTGGACTTCGCGCGGGATGAACAGGCGCCCTACGGTGCAGCTTTGCCCTGCGTCACCCGGGATCGTGAGATCCCGCGATTCCGTGCCCGCGGCGATGAAGTTTCTATCAAGCGACATGGATGCAACAACGCGCCCGCCGGTTATTACTGGCGCAACGGCGTCGAAATGCACTCGATGTGGCGAGGGACCCGTCTTGGCAAACGCGGCGCGGCCAGCCCCGTCCTGTTCCGCCCGCTGCATAGCCCAAAAGAGGCCCATCGGCGAAATGCCGCGAAAGCTGCCGCCGCGAGACTCCTGCGCGGCTACGTCCACGCAGCCTGAAGCGTCCGCGCGAAACTCTGCGTGTGAAGTCCAGGGGCGATTTTCGTCGTCTTCCGTGGCGGCGCGGATTGTGACGTGCGAGTGGGGCGGAAGACCGATGAGGCGAATGCGGAGTTCTTCGTCTATAAACGCGGGATTGGGCGAGATTTCAAGCTGGGTTTTAGCGGTCTGGGCGAGCGTGATGGCGATGGGATTCCTCAGGACAACGTCCGCAACTTCTTATAGCACAACGCAGCGGGGCGGTCTGGCCCTCTTCTTGAGTCTTTTCCCCCGCCTCACCCGTAGTGCAGATATGGTAGTGCAGATATGATAGGTGGCTTAGCCATGAACTGGGAGGCGCTAGTGGGGCTGGAAAGCGAAGTGGCCCAGCTTCGACGAGGAGACCTGGAGGCGCTTTCGGCGCTCCTCACGCGCTATCAGAATCGCCTCTACCGTTATTTGTTGCGGCTGGTGCGCGACCGGGCGGAGGCCGAAGACCTGTTCCAGCAAACCTGGGTGCGCGTGGCGGAAAAGATTCTGCAATTTGATCCGCGCCGGAGTTTTGAGCCGTGGCTTTTTGCGCTGGCGCGGAATCTGGCAATTGACCATCTGCGGCGCATCCGGCCGGGAAGCCTCGATGAACCTATCGCGGGGGATGAGCCGGGAGAAACGAAGGCCGAGCGGCTCGCGTCGCACGAACGCCCCGTGCTGGATGGGATCCTTGAGCGCGAGCGGTCCGGGCGGCTCGCGGTAGCGCTCGAAACATTGCCGATTTTCTATCGCGAAGTTCTGACGCTACGATTCGAGGAAGAAATGAAGCTCGAGGAAATTGCAGAAGTGCTTGCCATTCCGCTTTCAACGGTGAAGACGCGGCTGCGGCGCGCGCTCGACCGAATGCGGGACGCGCTGGAAACACACTATCCCGGCGAGGACTGGAGAAGCCGGAATTAACGGGGCGGCAAAAATGGACGCACACGACAAAATTCGCGAATTGCTCGGGCTTGCGGCAGCGGGTGCGCTCGACACGGGAGAAGAACAGCGCGTCGAACGCCACGCCGCCTCCTGTGCGGCATGCGCCGCAGAACTCGAGAATTGGCGGCTGCTGGCCGGCGGGTTGCGGCGGCTACCGACGCCGCAGCCGGGAAACCTGGTGGTGGAGCGGGCACGCGCACTGGCCGAAATGCGGCTGGCGGAAGAAATCGAATATCGCGGGCACCGCAAAGTGATGATTTTTCTTGTGGCGTTTGCATGGGTGGTAACGCTCGCAAGCTGGCCGCTTTTCCGGATTTTCACGGGCGGGCTGCTGGTTTGGTTTGACCCGCGGTTCAATCAGACATGGCTGGTGTTTGCAGGCTTTACAGGATTGATTTGGGCGACGGGTGGGCTGGCGGCGGTGCTGCTTGGGCAGCGCCGGCAGCAGGAAAGGAGAATCGCATGAGCCGCTTTGGTGAAGGATTGCGGATTGTTCCGCGAACGGCGTGGGCAATCGCCGTCTTCTTTTATGTGGTGATGTCAAACTTGGCGTTCTTCGTGCTGACGGCGAGCGACAAGGAAATGCGGCAGTGGCCGGTCTATGGACGGGCCCTGTTTTCATACGGTATTTTCCTGCTGCTTGTCGCGTGGATTTTGCTGGTAGGCTTTGTCTACGCCGATGCCAAGCGGCGTGGAATGCGCTACGTCATGTGGACGTGGCTGGCCGCGCTTATTCCGGACGGGATCGGGATCATTCTCTACTTCATCCTGCGCGATCCAATGCCGAAGGCATGTCCGGGTTGCTCGTCCATGGTGCCGAAACGGTTCGCATTTTGTCCTCAGTGTGGTACGGCAATGCAACCGACTTGCTCGAACTGTGGGCGCAGTGTCGAGTCCGGCTGGGCCAACTGCCCGTACTGCGGAACCAAGCTGCCGTCTGAGACGAATCGCGCAGCCTGACAAAGCGGCGGTCTCGATATTACACGCTGGACGGCACGTTCGATCACCGCGTGTTTCCCATCTCCTGGCGAATCCCGGTAGAATCCAGATGAATTTTCGAGGAGGGCGGATGCCGTACGTGCAGATCACCTGGGTGGCCGGGCGAACACCCGAGCAAAAGAAGAAACTTGCCGAGCGCGTGACGCAGGCGCTCGTCGAAGATGGCCGCGCGAAACGCGAAAACATTCACGTGGCGTTCGTGGACCTGCCACCGACGGATTACGCCGAGGCGGGCGTGACCGTTGCGGAGCAGAAGCGCACGCCGTAACCACCGCTTGCGCGGTATTCGGGAGCGTTACGGAGCAGGCTGGACTTCCATGTTCTGGTCAATTGCGTAGTTCGAGCAGCCGGGATTTGTCACCACAGGACAGTGCGCAACCACGTGGAAGCCTTCCGAAGACGTTTCGATTTCGTAGGTGTAACCGTCTCGCCCCCTTTTGGTCACGGTCATCGCGCCGCTCGAGATGAGTTCGTCCATCGAAGCGTACGAGGCGTGCTCGACTTGATAGGCGCGTTCGGCCTGGGCGATGGCCACCAGGTCATTCTTTACGCCGACAACGTTGATGGATTGCACGGGCGTGGCGGTTCCGGATGATTGCGATTGGGAGAAGTAGAATTTGTAGGCCAGCAGAGCGATCGCCGCGACGATCAGAAGCCCCACAATACTGCCCATGCTGCGCATGCTTGAACCTCCCGAATCAATAAATGCGCGGGAGAAAACGGGCGGTGCGAGCGGCGTATGCTTCGTATTCGGCGCCGAAGAGATTGCGCAGGTGCGCGTCTTCCAGGCGCACGCGCCGCAGATTCACCAATAGCCACCCGAGCGCGAAGCCCCACGCGAGAATGCTGGCGAGCGTCAGCGAAAAAGCGATATGCGAGGCGAGGAGCCCGGCATAGCGGGGATGGCGCACGAACCGGTACGGTCCGCTGGTGAGCATTTTTCGGTTGGACAAGTCACCTTGAAACTGGCGAGAGAGATGGCGGTCGGTCCAGATGAGCCAGACGGCGCCGAGGAAGTACATGACGAGGCCGATGGCTTGCAGAACGGGTTTCTCGAGCTGAGGGACAAGATGCCAGTGGCCGTAGTCGGCGAAAACGCTTAGCTCGGCGATGCCGAATGCGTTGATCCAGGTGAGCATTTCGGAATCGAAGGTCAATCCCGCGGCTTCGCGCATCACTTCGCGCGACCGGAAAATCGTGCGATGAAACTGCATCGTTGCGTAAACCCACATCAGGCTAATCAGGAGAAAACCGCCGGAGAAAATATCCACACGCGACCAGGGCCGGGGCGTTCCCCACTGCCACAGAAATGCGAGTGCAACGACAAAATGCAGCGCGATGAACAAGAGCGTGCCCCAGAAGACCCTTGCAGGTAAGTGATCCCTCCTCGAGTGTGCTCGGGGTCGAAAAAGCGCCTTGATTCCGAACGGTGGGTTAGGAGCCGGAATGGAACCAGGATTCCGCATGTACAGTGGGATGCTATTTCGCAGGGAGGTGTGCGTCAACGAAGAAATTTGAATTCGAGCTTAAATTCGCCAAACAGCAAACAGCCGTTCAGGAGGACGAGCGCCGGAGCGAGCAATCTTTTGCGGGGCGGACGCGTCTAAGAAATAGTGCCCGTTCGGCTCGACGATTACCATGCGCATGATCCGCGAGTGATCTTGCGTAACTATTGCAGCGCGGTTTGACACTTGCAGGCACCGTCTTGGATACTTGACGAGCTTCGACGCGTCACCGGTCTCCAGGCTCCGCGCGCAGTAAATCTCCTTCGATGGGAGCAAGCGATATGAGGAAATGGGTTCGAGTCGGTCTGGTTATGCTCTTCGCGCAGGCGCTCGTATGGCCGGTTGCGGGGCAAGAGAAGGCCGCGCAGGAGAAGCCGCCGCAGGTTTTGCCGCAGAGACTCGCCTTCACGACGCAAACGCTTTCAAACGGGTTGCAAGTAGTCCTGCTCGAGGACCACGCCGTGCCGGTGATCAACCTGCAAGTGTGGTATCACGTGGGCGCCAAGGACGAGCGAGAGGGGCGCAGCGGCTTCGCGCATCTTTTCGAACACCTGATGTTTAAGGGTTCGGCGCACGTGGGAGCGGAAGAGCATTCCAGAATCATCGAAGGGATCGGCGGGTTCGACAACGCCAGCACGTATGACGATTACACGAATTTCTTCGAGACATTTCCCAGTAATTATCTCGAGCGCGTGCTGTGGCTCGAAGCCGACCGCATGGGCAGCCTCAATGTGGATGAGGCGAATTTCAAATCGGAGCGCGAAGTGGTGAAAGAAGAGCGCCGCGTACGCGTGGAAAACCAGCCATATGGCTACATCGAAGAGGACCTTCGAGCCGCGGCCTTTACCGTTCACGGTTACCACCACACGGCCATCGGCAGCATGGCAGACTTGAATAAGGCGACGATTGAAGACGTGCGCGATTTCTTCAATACGTTTTATAAGCCGAACAATGCGACGCTGATCATCGTCGGGGATTTCAAGTCAGGCGAGGCTTTGGCCTGGTCGAAGAAGTATTTCGAAGGCATTCCCGCTTCGGCGAAACCGATCCCGCGCATTGGCAAGCTCGAACCCCCGCAGGCGGAAGAGCGCGATGTGAAAAAGTCATACTCGAACACGCCGCTTCCTGCGATCGTGATCGGCTACAAAATCCCCGCGCGATATGCACCGGATGCATATGCGCTCGACCTGGCTGCGAATATTCTTGCCGGAGGCGCAAGCAGCCGGTTGTATCAGAAGCTCGTATACAAGGACCAGATCGCGGCGCAGGTGGCGGGGTTCGCCAATTTCACCGAGGATCCAAACCTATTCCTCGCCATCGCCGTCATGAACGCGGGACACACCCCGGAGGAAGGCGAAAAAGCGATTACGGGGGCGCTGGACGGACTGAAGACGAACGCTGCGGAAACCTCGGAGATCGAGAAGGCCAAGAACCAGGAGATCTCGGGATTCATCCTGGGGCGCGAAACCGATGAGGAGAAAGCCGTAGCTCTCGGCTCGGCGGCCGTGATTGGAAAGAATCCGAATTTGGTCAACACCGAGCTCGAGGACTACACAAAGGTGACTGCCGCGGATATTCAGCGAGTAGTGAAGGAATATCTTGTCGCGCAGCACGCGACGGTGCTGACCATCATGCCTGCTACGCCCAGTGAATAGGCCGGCTCATAGAAGATCAATCGAGGAGTCCGAATGAAGCGCGCAATCAAGTTTTGGTGTCGGCGTTGGATTTTTCTTTCCGTGGCGATGGCAGTGGTCTGCGCAGGCGCAACGGCGCAGCAGCCCGCGCCGGTGCCAGCGAGCGCAGACAAACCGACGAGTGGTGCTACGGAAGAACAGAAGACTGGAACGGGGATTGTGCCGCAGGGCGTAAAACTCTCACCCCAGATGCCCGCACCCGGAGCGCCGAATCCATTCGCTTTCCCCGAGCCGGCTACGCGAACTCTTCCCAATGGCTTGCGCGTGTTCGTCGTCACCGACCATCGCGACGCGGCGATTGCCGCGCGGCTCGTGATTCTGGGTGCTGGAGCAACCCAGGATCCGCCGGGAATGCCCGGCGTGTCGCAAATGACCGCCACCCTGCTCACGCAGGGAACCGAAAAGCGTTCCGCACGCGATATTGCCGAAGCGATCGATTTTGTCGGCGGTTCACTGAGCGCATTGACCGGTAAGGACGCGCTTACCGTGACGCTCGACGTTGTGAAGAAAGATCTTAATCTCGGGTTTGACTTGATGTCGGACGTTGTGCTCCACCCGGCATTCCGCCCCGAGGAGCTCGATCGCCAGCGCCAACAGCTTCTTTCAGGACTAACGCTGCAGTATTCCGATCCGGAGTATTTGGCTTCGGCGGTCTTCGGCCGCGTCGCGTATGGCAGCTCGGCTTACGGTTGGCCTTCAGAAGGAACGCCCGAGACTGTAAAAAAACTCCAGCCAGAGGAACTTGAGAAGTTCCGGAGCGCGCACTTCGCCCCGAATCAATCGCTGCTCGCCATCGCAGGCGACATTACGCCGGAAGAAGCGTTCGCCGTTGCAGAAAAATTCTTCGGCCCCTGGCCCAAGCTGGACGCGGCAGCGGTTGTGCCGCAATCGGCCTCGCCCACGACGGGCCAGCACATCTGGCTGATTGACAAGCCCGACGCGGTGCAGACGCAGATTCGCGCCGGCAAGCTTGGCATTCGGCGCGGTGATGCGGACTACATCCCAGTCCAGGTGGCGAACCGAATCTTCGGCGGCGGTTACAACAGCCGTCTCAACACGGAAGTGCGAATCAAGAAAGGACTCACCTACGGCGCATTCTCTTCGTTTACGCCGCACCGTTACGCGGGCTTGTTCACAGTAGGCACGTTCACCCGCACCGAAGCCACGGTGGAAGCCACGAAGCTGGTGGTGGACCTCATCTCCCGGATGTCCAGCGGCGAAGTAACGCAGAAAGAAATGGATTTCGCGCGGGATTATCTCGCGGGCGTTTATCCCATCGAATCGGAGACGGCCGAGGAGGTGGCGGACCGCGTTCTCACGGCGGCCGCTTATGATCTCCCCGCCGATTATAACCGGACGTATCCGAACAGAATCCGTGGCGTTTCTCCGGCGCAGGTGGAAGCGGTGGCGAAGCGGTATTTCACCACGAAGGATCTCGATATCGTTCTCACTGGAAACGTCAGCGCGTTTCGTGACGCCTTGAAGAAGGAATTTCCGGGGGCGGAGTACGTCGAGATTCCATTCGATAAGGTGGATGTGCTCGCCGCCGATCTCCGTAAACCGAAAGAGCCATCCGCCGCGGCGACGCCGGAATCGTTCGTGCAGGGCAAGGAAATCCTGCTCGCCGCCGCAAAGGCGGCGGGTGGGGATGCCTTTGCGTCTGTTGCAAGCATCGGTCTTACAGAGAGCGGAAAACTCTTCGGGGCACAGAACGAGGTCGTAGTCTCGGTAAAGTGGACAATTTCGTATCCGAATCGTTCTCGGGGCGACGTAAATTACGGCGGCCAGAACATTGTCCAGGGGTGCGACGGTAGAGTGGCCTGGATTCAGGCACCAAATGGAATTAAGGATGTGAGCCGGGTAATCGGAGAGTTCGAACGCGGAATTTCCCTTTTCGGCGGGGGGTGGGGAATTTATAAGCAGGTTCTCGACGGGAAAATCGCCGGACACGCCAGCGGTGAAGAGGAGATTGACGGCAAGAAAACGCTCGGCGTGGCAATACAGACTTCCTTCGGCGCGATTCGACTCTACTTTGATCCTGCAACCCACCTCCTCGCGGCCGCGCGCTTTCAATCGGCCGGCCCCCAGGGCGCGTCCGACAACGAACAGCGCTGGAGCGACTATCGCGCGGTGGACGGCCGCCAGTTCGCCTTCTCGTCCATCATTTATCGTGACGGAGCAAAATTCGCGGAAACGACAATCCAAGATGTACAAATCAACCCCACGGTAGGCGACGCGCTCTTTGCCAAGCCGGACGCTCCGCCCACGAAGTAAATCGGCGGCGGCTAGGTTACGGTGAGAATTACTTTTCCGATGTTCTTGCGGTCGTGAATGTAGCGGTGCGCGGCGGCAGCCTCCGTCAGCGGGAACGATTTCCCGATTACCGGCTTGATTTTCCCCTCGCCGTACATTCGAAAGACTTCGCCGAGCTCTTTTCGAAGCAGCGCGCTTCGGGATTGCATTCGCCCAAGACTCACGCCGATCACCGCGTGGTTCTGGCTCATCAGCTTCAGGGGATGAAACCGCGGCGTTTGAACCAGCGCCAACGTACCTCGCAGCAGGCTGCGCTTCCCCTCGGGTCCAGCCGCAGCCGAAAGACCGTAAACCACGAGGCGCCCCGTCGGTCCCAAGCACTTCTCGCTGCGAGAGAAGGATTTTCCGCCGATCGCGTCCATCACCATTTCGATTCCGTCCGGCACAAATTTCCGCACTACCTCGACGAAATCATTCTTCGTGTAGTCAATCGCGTGGTCCACACCGATCTTGCGCAAGTATTCCTGCTTGGCCGGACCTGCCGTTCCGAATGTCACAAGGCCGCGAGCGCGCGCGAGCTGTACCGCAGCGATTCCAACGCCGCCAGAGGCTCCGTGAATCAGGATTCGCTCGCCCGGCTGCAGGTTCCCCATCGCGAACATCGAGTGATACGCCGTCAGGTAATTCACCGGGATCGCGGCAGCCTCGTCAAAAGGCATGCCGGCGGGCAGGCGATATACATTTTGCGCTGCGGCAGCAACCCATTGCGCGTAGGCATTGAAATGCGTCATCGCCGCCACCGCGTCGCCGCGCTTCAGTGTCTCAGCGGCCGGTTGCTTTCCGCCATCGGCTATTTTCTCTACGACTCCCGCGATTTCGAGTCCTGGCACAAAGGGAGGCTTGGGCGTGCCGGGATATATCCCCATGCGCTGTAGAAGGTCCGCGAAATTGATCCCGATCGTCTTGACCCGGATAAGCACTTCTCCCGGCTTCGGTTGCGGGTCGGGCACGTCCTGCGACTCAAAAACTTCGGGCGGCCCATACTTCCTTACCACCATGGCGCGCATCTAACTCTCCTTCTGCCGGAAACACCCGATTGACTGTTGTGCCGCCGCTCTTGCTTTAAGTTCGGGCTGAATTCATGCCGCGGCTTTTCATATGGGAATCGAGTGCGTCTTATTCTAGACTGTTAGGCTTTGTCTGACTATGAAACGCAAACTGAGAAGTCAAAACATTCTGATCGCCATAGGCGCGCTGGCCGCAGGTTGCGCTTGCCTAGCCGCTGACGGGCCGGGTCGATCCACCATTCCGGCCACCGTTCCGGCGGCTGCCCCGGCCGTGCTCACCGCCATGCAGGACGAACTCGACCGCTCGATGGCGGCTCTGTCGAAGGGTGACCCGCCAGTCTACTTCATCAGCTACACGGTTGCAGACCGCGAGGAATCGGAAGTATCCGGTTCAAATGGCGCGCTGCTCACAAGCGGTGACAACCGCGGCCGCTGGCTTGAGGTCCAAACGCGTGTCGGAAGCTATCAGCTCGACGACACGCACAAGCTGGGTGATCGCCGGCCGAGCTGGACGAGTCCCGGGACCAACGTCGCGCTCGACAACGACATTCCGATTCTTCGCCGCGAAATTTGGCGCGAGACCGACCGGCAATATCGTGCTGCTTCCGAGGCATTGATCAAGGTCAAGACCAGCCAGCAGGTGCAGGTCCAAACGGCCGAAGGCAACGCGCCCGATTTTTCACGCGAGGCACCTCATGCGTCGATCAGCGCTCCCGTCGAGATTCACGTGGACCGCAAGCCGTGGGAAGAGTGCGTGCGGAAGTACACGGCAGCATTCAGCAAATCGCCCGCCGTCCTGAATTCCATCGTCACATTTACGGCGCTTGGGTCCAATCAATATCACGTGAACACCGAAGGAACGAAACTCGCGTTTGGCCAGGTGCATTACCGGCTCGAGCTCTACGTTCAGAGCAAAGCTCCCGACGGGATGGACATCAACCGTTACGCCAATTTTGACTGGCTCACGCCGAAGGACGCGCCGGACGACAAGACCGTCCTCGATCGCATTCAGACCATGATTCAGGAAACCGAGGCTCTTGATAAGGCGCCGCTCGTGGATCCCTACGCGGGCCCTGCTCTGCTAACGGGGCGCGCCGCTGCTGTTTTCTTTCATGAAGTTTTCGGCCACCGCGCCGAGGGCTTCCGCCAGAAAGACATCAACGAGGGCCAGACGTTCACCAGCAAGATCGGCGAGCAGATTCTTCCGGATTTCATCTCGATCAAGGACGATCCCACCGAAGCGCAGTTCCGCGGCCAAATGCTGCTGGGCAATTACGCATTTGATGATGAAGGCGCTCCGGCGCAAAACGTTTCGCTCGTGGAGAGCGGTGTCCTGAAAACGTTTCTGATGTCCCGCTCGCCGCTCACGGACATTCCGCACTCGAACGGCCACGGGCGACGCCAGCCCGGCTTCGTTCCCGTGGCACGCCAGGGGAATTTAATCGTCTCGAGCACGCGCAGTGTGACAAACGACCAGCTGCGCGCGAAATTGATCGAGCTGATCAAAGCGCAAGGCCGGCCCTTTGGCCTTCTGATTGACGATATCGCCGGAGGATTCACATTTACCGGACGCGGCCAGCCGCAGGCCTTTCAGGTGCTCCCGCTCGTTGTGTACAAAGTGTTTCCAGACGGACGCCCCGACCAGCTCGTGCGCGGCGTGGACATTGTCGGCACGCCGCTCGTCTCATTGACCAAGATCGTGGCAACCGGCGACACGCCTGACATTTTCAATGGCTACTGCGGAGCCGAGTCGGGCTCCGTGCCGGTGTCCGCCGTCGCGCCCGCGATTCTGATTTCGGAGATGGAAGTTCAGAAAAAAGAGACTTCCACGGACAAGCCCCCGATCCTGCCGCCACCGGCGCACGATCCGGAATCGAAAGGGAACCAACCGTGAAGAAATTTACAACGATGGGTTTGCTCGCGGCGTTGTCGTTCCCTGCCACCGCCGTTGCCGCTGGGCGCCCGAACGATATGTCCAAGCTGGATCGAGCTGTTTCTCGACCACAGCAAAATTCGGCCCCGGACAACGATCAGACACTTCGCGCATTACACGACGAAATGCAACGCTCGCGCGCGCGGCTCTCGATTCCCGGCGTGGAAAAGCCTTTTTTCATAGAGTATCGCTTGGTGGACCTTGATGTCCGCGCCATCACGGCTTCTTTCGGCGCGTTGCTTTCGAGCAGCCCCACGCGAGTCCGCTATATGAACGTGGACGTTCGCGTCGGCGAGTACCATCTCGATAGCTCGAACTTTGTCAGCGAAGACGGATTCCAGGGATTTCTTGGCCCGTCCGGTCAGGTCGGAATCGATCGCGACTACAACTCGTTGCGCCAGGATTTGTGGCTCGCCACGGATCAGGCCTTCAAATCTGCTCTCACGCAAAAATCGCTCAAGGACGCTTTCCTCGGCAGTTTGACCAAGCCGCCCGAGATTGATGACTTCTCGCAGACCGTGCCCGTTGTGGCCGTGGATCCCCGGCTCGAACCGGACTGGACGTCGCGCAAATGGGAGGACGAGGCGCGCACGGCCTCGGCAGTCTTGCGGAATTTTCCGCAGATTTACGGCACGCGCGTGAACTACTACTTGATCTATGTAACGTCCTATCTAGTGACGAGCGAGGGTACCACCATGCGTACATCGCGGAGCCTCGCCGCCATCGAAGCAGCTCTCGACACGCAGGCGGACGACGGCATGTCGTTGCACAATTTCTTGAGCCTATACGTCGAGAAGCCTGCGGACCTGCCAGACCCCTCAATCGTTTCGAAGTCGATCGCGCAAGCCGGGACGGAGCTAATGCAGCTTCGCGCTGCTCCGCTGGTTCCCGACTACACGGGGCCAGTGTTGTTTGATCCGCCCGCCTCCGGTGCAATCCTCTCGCAGATGCTCCCGCCCTCTCTTTCCGGCGCACGTCCGCCGCTCTCCATGCTTCCGGCGTTTGACCAAATAATGGAGCGCATGGGAGGGCGAAGCGAATGGAGCGGGCGCATTGGCACGCGCGTCCTTCCGCCAGGCGTCACGGTCGTGGACGATCCTAAGGCCACGGAATTTCAGGGCCAACCGCTGCTCGGGAGCTACGCGGTGGACGATGAGGGGGTAACCGCGCAGCGCGTCGAGCTTGTCCAGAATGGCGTTCTCAAGAATCTATTGATGTCGCGCCGGCCCGGCCCGGATTTTCTCAATTCCAACGGCCACGCCCGTTCGGCGCTGCTTTCTGACACAAAACCGCTCAACAGCAATCTATCCTTCCAGTCGAGCGATGCTCTCGGCACAGCCGACCTCCGCAAGAAATTCAGGGACGCCTGCCGTGAGGATGGACACGAGTGGTGCATCGAAATAAAGCGCATGGACAATCCTGCGCTTTCCTCTATCAACCAGCAGGATTTTTCGGATTATATCGGCGCTCTCGCGGGCGGAATTGCAAGTGGGGAACACGCCCCTCTGCTTGTGTATCGCGTCTATATGGCCGACGGGCGCGAGGAATTAGTGCGCGGAGGAAGAATTGACGGGCTCACGCTCCGATCTCTGCGGAACATGCTCGGTGTCGGCAACGACGCGAGTGTCTATAGCTACATGCAGAACGCCGGTGGCGGATTTGCGGGAACGGCGCTTGGCGCTTTCGGCTCCGCGCAGGGCGGCATTCCAAGCACGGTCATCGCTCCATCGCTGCTGCTCGCTGACGTAGAAATCCGCGGCTTCCATGGCGAGCCTCGCCGCGTCCCACTCGTCCCTGCCCCGCCTCTTCGTTGAATTCGACAAGGAAAGCCGATCGTAATCCGGCCTACGGATGAATGGTGATGAAGGTGATTTCAGGGCGGCAATGGAACCTTATTGGCAACCCCGAAGTGCCGAGACCACGGCTCACATACATCCTCGTCCCTTCGCGCTCGTACCAGCCCTCCAGGAATTGACCGGAGCCTCTGGGAAGCCAAAGGGGCTTGACGAACGGGATCCGCACCTGTCCGCCATGAGTGTGGCCTGCAAGAGCCAGGTTCGCGCGCCCGGCTACGTCCCGGAAGAAAAACGGTGAATGGAAGAGCACAATCGTGTATCCCCCGGCTGGAATTCCCCCAAGCGCCAAATCAAGTCTCGGTACACCCGATTCAGGATCATCAAGGCCGGCGAGCCACATATCAGGCCTTACGCGTGCACTCGAGTTGACCAGCAGGTTTATGCCGGCCGCCTGATAGAAGGCGCGCTCGCTGTGCAGCGGCCTCGAGTTCTCCCAATTCCCGCGCACGAACCAAACGCCCAGAGGCGCATGAAGCTGCTCGTAGAGCTGCCTTAC